>Ga0335085_10003958_pt1 | contig 25005 bp, 16 predicted proteins | sample Lox_Sample_45_FD_206712 | JGI IMG/M metagenome (GOLD analysis project Ga0335085, IMG submission 206712) | Soil microbial communities from Loxahatchee National Wildlife Refuge, Florida, United States - Lox_Sample_4.5 | ecosystem: Environmental > Terrestrial > Soil > Wetlands | place: USA...
CTCCGCAGATCGCAATGACCATTCCTCCATGGCGCGAAACGACCGATCCCCGTACGCCCGGACCGCAGGCGAATCGTAGCCGTTGATACTCCATCGGAACACTCAATTCAATAGATTTATGTGCAGCTCGTCCCACCCGGTCGAGGTCCCGGCGCGCGCCGTGTGGGACGATTCGGGACCACGCAAAACAGCGAGCGAAACGGCAGGGCGCAAGGCATCCGGCCCAAGCCTCAGGAAGAGCCGCTCTCGGGCATGCTCCTTCGGCAAGGCGCTAATGGCCGTTGTTTCAGCCATATACGGTCACGCCGGCCAGGTTTCGCACGTTCTCGGTTCCGGTGTGTCACATCAGCAGGGCACCTCTTCTCTGCAGGTGCGGACCTCTTCAGCAAAGCCCAACAGCTAGGAGTAAAATGGTGTTTGTTGCGCTCCTTTCGTGGGGAGAACGACGTTCCCTGTAAAGGAGGCTCCGATGCGTAAGTTAGCAAGCGTCCTGCCGATCCAGTTTGCGCTATTCTCTTCGCTCCTTCTCCTATTCTTTGTGGCGGTGCCGCCGGCAACCATGGCCGCACCCGCGACCAGTTCCAAAGAGCAGGTTCAGGTTGTGGCCCACCTGCCTCTCAATGGAATGCACGTCAATCAGATGTTCGTGCAGCAAAGGGACCACAAGTCCTACCTCTATCTCCACCGCTCGCGGACCAACGCCTACGCGCTGGTGGACGTGACCCGGCCCAGCAAACCGGTTCTGGTGAGCCGGCGCGACCTTGCTGAGCCCACCCGGACACAGGTGGATCCGCCAGCCTCCGGGTCCGTGCTGGCCATCGCGGTAAGGCCGGAAGGGGCCATGCACACCGCGGCCGAAACCTCAACCGCGGCAATGCCATCCACCCAGACGGTGCAACTCCTGGACCTCTCCGATCCCAAAAATCCCAAAATGCTCAAGACGTTTCAGGGAGTCACCAGCCTGTTTCCCGATGACGCCCGCAAGCTGGTGTTCCTGACCAATGCCGAAGGGCTGTGGATCATCAGCCATCACGCGATCCGGCCTATGCCCATTTGCTCGTCCTCAGACGCTCTCAATCCACTTCCAGATTGCCAGTAGCCCCGGGGCAGAGCCGTCCCGTCCCAGCGGTTCACGCGAATGGACTTCAGGGCCGACAGGTCCGGGGCCATTCGTGCGCCACGGCAGCCGTCGCACCGGCAGCAGGTGAAGTGTAGAATGAAGTTCGTTGCGCCCCTCCGAGGTGCTCATGGTCGGACACATCGGGAGTGATCGAGTCAGAGCAGGCGTCATCGTTTTACCAGTCTTGTTGCTGGTCTCCGCTTCGCCCGTTACCCCTCAGTCCAGTGGCCAAACCGAAGAACGGATCAAGGTGGTGGGGCACTTGCCTCTCCCCGGTATGCACGTGAATCAAATGTTCGTGCAGTTACGCGGCTCGAAGCACTATCTCTATCTTCACCGGCCGAATCGGCAAGCCTTCGCGCTGGTCGACGTGAGCCATGCGGAGAAACCCGTGCTGCTGGAACGTGCCACGCTGGAGGCCGCAGGGGCAGGGGAAACGGAAGTATCCAAGGCGGAGTCTACCCTCGCCGTGACTGTAACCCCGGAAGAGGGAAGCGCACCGCGCAGCCGGCCGCCGGGGGCCGAAGCGCCGAAGGTGGTTCTGCCGGCGGAAACCGTGCGGCTGATTGACCTTTCCGATCCCAAACATCCCCGGACGCTAAAAACGTTTTCGGGGGTCACCAGCATGCTGCCCGATGACGCGCGGCACCTGATCTATCTGGTCAACAGCGAAGGGCTATGGATCATCAGCCACCGGGAGACGCAGGCCATGCCGTATTGCAATTCGACGACAGCGCTGATGAACGCGCCGAACTGCCAGTAGGGCGGACGCGCCTCCATTTCCGCGCCATCCCGCGTGGAGCGCCCGTGGCGTCGCTCAGAACACCGGATGATAAATCGGATACGGCGGCTGCTTGTAGACCGGCAGCGGGTGCTCCTTCAGGGATTGCAATACCACTTCCACGGCCTTTTCCAACTGGGGATCATGGCCCTGGCGGACGAGTTGCGGCTCGAGTTCTACGGTGATGTCTGGTTCGATGCCTTTGTTTTCCACCTCCCATTCGCCCTGGGTTCCGTAGATGGCCCAGCGCGGCGCGGTCACCGTTCCGCCATCCATCAGCGTTGGATATCCGCCGATGCCCACCAGCCCGCCCCAGGTGCGCGTCCCCAGCAGCGGGCCGATGCCCGCTTTGCGGAAATACCAGGGCATGGCGTCTCCGCCGGAGCCCGCGTACTCGTTGATGATCATGGCCTTGGGCCCGAAAATCGCTTCGGTGGGTTCTTCGTAGCTCTGCCCCTCCCGCGTCTTCACCAGGCTCATCACCGGCCGGCGGAGATAGTCAACTATGTAATCCGCAAGCTGCCCACCACCGTTAAAGCGCTCGTCCAGAATCGCGCCCTGCCGGCCCACCTGGGCGAAGTAGTAGCGGTTGAAGTTGGTGTAGCCGGCGCCAGCAGTGTTGGGCAGATAAACGTAGGCCAGTTTGCCACCGCTCAGTTGGTCCACTTTGCGGCGGTTGCCTTCGATCCAGCCGTAATTGCGCAGCGTGGTCTCCGCGTCCACCGGCACCACCGTCACCTGGCGTGAGCCGCTGCGGTCGGGATTGGGGCCCACCTCGAGCACCACCTGCTTGCCCGCGGTCCCCAGGAAGAAGCTGTAGATCTCGTCGGCAGCGTGCAGTTCGCGCCCGTTGACGGCCAGCAGGTACTCGCCCACTTTCACGTTCACGCCGGGCTGGGTGAGCGGGGCATGGAGCTGCGGGTTCCAGTTCTCCCCGTCGTAAATGTGCGCGAAGCGATAGCGCCCGTTCTCCAGGGTGTAATCCGCGCCGAGCAGGCCCACCTTGACCTTGCTCAGCTCCGGCTGCTGGCCCGCGCCCACGTACATGTGCTGCACGTTGATGTTGCCGAGCATATCCGCGAACAGGTAGCTCAGGTCCGCGCGGCTGGCGATGCCCGCCAGGAAGGGTTCGTAGGCTTTCTCCGCGGCCTTCAGATCCAGGCCGTGGTAGTTGGGGTCATAGAAGAAATCGCGTTCGATGCGCCAGACCTCGCGGAACATCTGGCTCCACTCCGCGGGCGGGTCCACGGCCACTTCCATGTCCGCCATCTTGAGCTGGCCCTCGCCGGGCTTGGGGGCTTTCTCCGCCGCGGCGATGAACCAGTTGTCGCCCTGGCGGTAGAGCATCTTTTCCCCGTTGGCGGAGAGAAAGAATTCGCGCGCGCCGTCCAGCAGCTTCTCTGTTTTCCGCGTCTTCATGTCGAAGCGCTGCAGCGTGAAGGTAAAGGGGCCGTTGCCGCGGAAGACGATTTCCGCCTCCGCCAGGTACACGATTCCTTCCTTCTTCGCTATCAGACCCACGTAATTGCGGTCCGGAATGGGCAGCGCCAGGATGCGCTGGCTCAAGTTGTCGAAATCAATGGTCACCTTGACGGGTTCCTTCTTTTCCTTGTCCTTGTCTTTCTCGCCGTTCTTTTCGGACTGTTCCTTTGCGGCCTCGCCACCCGTGCCTTCCTTCTCGTCCTTCTTCGCGGCCGGCTTTTCATCATCGCTTTCCGGTGCCAGCGGCGAAGGCAGGTCTTTGCGCAGCACGGCTACGTAGGCGCTGCGGGTTACCGGATGATCCTCACTGGTCATGTCCAGCCATCCGGTGGTCAGGCCCAGATTGGTGCTGGCCGTGAAATAGAGGTATTTGCCGCTCTTGTCGAAGGCCGGATACAGCGCGTCGCTCATGCCGTCCGTGAACTGCGTGACCGATTTCTCCTCGATCGAGTAAACGAAAACCGCTCGCATGTAGTTGGCCAGTTGCTTCGTATACGCCAGCCAGCGGCTGTCCGGAGACCACACCGCATCAAACTCGTGCAGCGGCGAATCGAAGCGGTCCGTGTCCACCTTGACCGGCACCGGATTCTCTGCGCTCACGTCCACGTACCACAGGTTCAGGCGCTTGTCGTCGTAGCAGATCTTTTTGCTGTCCGGGGACCACCTCGGCGTATAAAAAAACGAAGGCGGCTGGCCCAACGAGATTTTTCGCACCGCGCCCAGGCCGTCCTGGTTGCGGATATGCAGCGCGTACTCGCCGGACTCGTCGGAGAACCAGGCGATGGACATACCGTCGGGCGACCAGGCGGGATCCCGGTCCATGACTCCGGGACTGTTGGTGAGGTTGCGGATGTCTCCCTTCTCCGCCGGCACGGTCAGGATTTCGCCGTGGGCTTCAAAGACCGCGCGCTGGCCCGTCGGCGAAAGAGAGGGGTTTTCGAGGTGCTTCTCCACTTTTTCAAAGTGCCGGCGGCGCTGGGGCATGTCCCCGGCCACGCGCACGTCGAGCCGTTTCGATTCGCCGCTCGAGAAATCGTAAATGTGCAGGGAGCCGAGCTGCTCGTAAACGATGCCCCCGGGGCCTGCCGAGGCGGATTTGAGATCGAAGCCGGTCGTCTTGGTCAGTTGCTTAGTCTCTTTGGCCTTCGTGCTGTAGGCGTAAAGCTCCACGCGGCCGCTGCGGTTGGAGAGGAAATAGATCGCGTCGCCCACCCACATGGGACAGAAATCGTCCCAATCGCCATGCTCCAGGCGCACGATCCTGGAGTCGGCGAGATTGGCGATCCACAGCCGCGCCGTCTTGCCTCCGTGATATTGCTTGATGGCCACGTAATTGGCCCCGGCGCCCAGGCGGCGATTCCAGAACGGCACGTAAGCGATGTGCCCGGCATCCGGAGAAAACGAGCCCTGCACGCCCATGGGCAGCGGGACTTCCGTGGGCATGCCGCCCTCGGCCGGAACCGTGAAGAGCTTCTCGAACCGCGAATAGCTGGTGCGCGTCGAGCGGAAGAGGATTCTCTTCCCGTCCGGGGTCCAGCCCAGCACCACGTCCACGTCCGGATGCGAGGTGAGCCGCCGCGGCTCGCCGCCCGCCGCGGCCACTACATAAACGTCCTGGTTGCCGTCGTAATCGCCGGTATAGGCCACCAAAGTTCCGTCCGGTGAAAACATCGGCCCGCTGTTCAGGCCCGCGCCGGTCACCAGCCGCCGCGCGTCGCCCCCGGCGCGGTCCACAATCCAGATATCTCCGCCATAGGCAAACGCCACCTGCGTTTTGCTCATCGTAGGCGATTGCAACAGCAACGGCGCTTTGTCCTGCGCCGCGAGATGCGGAACGGCAGTCAGCGCATAGAAGCAGATTGCGGCAAGAATTACGCACAGTTTCTTCATGAGGGGTTTGTCTCCGGAGTAGTAGGTTCCGACATCGGCCCGGAATCGTATCACGGCGCCGTCGGGTAGGCGCGGACCCATCTGTCCGCCCCAGGGGTACCCCGCCTGAGCTTGCAGCCATGTTGATTTGGCGGGACGTAGTGTTTGGCGGAGTGAGAAGAACTCGGACATTGAAGAAAACGCGAGAGGTTGATTGAACAGCCACCACGAAAGCACAGAGGCACGGAGCAACACGGAGCAGCATGGAGCAATACGGAGAAGCGCCCCAGCAAGAGCGGACCAGGGACTACAGCCTGAATGGTCTCAAAAATGTAATGATCGTCAGAATTCTTCGATCCGGCCAGTCCCACGGGACAGGTGGAGGTGCGGTCCCCGACGCATGCCTTCTGGCCGCTACTTCACTTTTTCCCAGGTGATGCGGTACGTTCCGCCCTGCGGACCGGGTTCCGGGCCGGAGAAAGTCAGGCGGTTGCCGTCGAACGTATACGGGCGCGGCTGCGTGCTGTTGACGAAGTCCGGGGTAGAGGCCAGTTCCGGGTAGTGAATCATTACCTTTTCCGCCCCGCGGATCTCGTAGCGCCCGCAGTAGCCGTAGAAGCTATCGAACAGAAGAATCTTTTCCTGGTCCGTGGGGTTTCTCGGCGCCGTCCATTTGGGGCGGTCGGGATTCATCAGTCCGACGCACATGTGGCCGTCAGGGGCGTACACCAGGTAGCCGACGGCGTGCGCCCCAAAATCGGGATAGCTCACTTTGCCCTCTTTGGAAATGCTTTCATCGGCCACCAGCCGCCAGGTGCCCAGGAATCTCTGCCGGATGCTTTCAGTGGTCTTTGCCTGCGGCGTTGCGGGGCGCTGGCCGGCCAGCAGCAGCGGAAGCAGTATCCAGGCAATACGGCGGGGGAAAAGGCGAATCATGTGCGGCTCCTCGGGTAGAAGTTCCAGGAAAGCAGCAGGGAGCATAGGACTGCGGGGGAGAAATAACAATGACGGCGCCCGCGCCGGCCGGCCGTTGCCGGCACGCCAAATCTCCCGCGCGAAGATCTGCTCCACCCGGCTACGGTTTCTCTCGGCCGGCGATCCACGTGGTCACTTCCTGGTCCAGGACGTCCAGCGGCAGCGCGCCATTCCCCAGGATCTCGTCGTGGAAGGCGCGGAGGTCGAACTTCCCGCCCAGCTTTTGCCGGGCCTGCTCGCGGAGTTTCAGGATCTCGAGCTGGCCGAGTTTGTAGGCCAGGGCTTGCGCCGGCCAGGAGATGTAGCGGTCCACTTCCGTCTGGACGTTGGGCTCGTCCATGGCCGTGTAGCGGTGGAAATATTCGACCATCTGGTCGCGCGACCAGTGCTGGGCGTGCACTCCGGTATCCACCACCAGGCGGATGGCGCGCCACATCTCGTTCTCCAACCGGCCGTAATTGCTGTAGGGATCCTGATAGCGGCCCACGTCCTTGCCCAGTTGCTCGGAATACAGCGCCCAGCCTTCCACGAACGCGGTGTAGCCGCCGTTGCGCCGGAAGGCCGGCAGATCCTGCAATTCCTGGGCGATGGAAATCTGCAGGTGATGTCCGGGAATGCCCTCGTGGTAGGCGATGGCCTCCACGTTCAGCAACAGGCGATGCTCCGGATCGTACTCATTCACGTTGATGTGGCCCGGACGGGAGCCGTCCGGCGCGCCTCCGGTGTAGTCCGCGGGCACGGAGTTCTTCGAGCGCGAGGTTTCCATGGGGATGACCTCGAGCTTGTTCTTCGGCAGCCGGCCGAAGAGCTTGGGCAGCTCCGGCTCCATCCCGTCCACGTATTTCTTGTAGAGGTCCAGCATTTGCTGCCCGGAGGTGCCGTAGAGACTTTTGTCATTCTTGATGTGCTCGTTGAGGCTGGCCACGTCCTTGAATCCCAACTGGCGGGCGATCGCCTGCATCTGGGAATCGATTTCCTCAATCTGCTTGAGCCCGATTTGATGAATGGCGTCGGGCGTCAGGTCTGTGGTGGTGATCTGGCGGATGGCAAACTGGTAGCGCGCCGCGCCATCGGGCAGAGCCCACAGGCCGGGCTCGGTGCGTCCCTTGGGCGCGTATTCGTCGCGCACAAAGCGGGCGTAGTTTACGTAGGCCGGCAGCACCGCGCCGCGGATGGCCGCCAGGCCCTCCTGGCGAAGCCGCTTCTGGTCCTCTTCGGAAAAGGTCTTGGGAAAATTCAGGAAAGGGCGCGCGAAGGGGGTCTTTTCCGGCTCCTGGGTGGCAATGCTGTTGGCCTGCTGCGCCACCTGTTCCAGCAGGTAGCGCGGCTGCATCAGCCCGTCGGCCATGCCCTTGCGCATCTGTATGATGGTCTGGTCGAACATTACCGGCATCGCCTTCATCCGCGCGATAAAGTCCTCGTAATCCTTCACCGTCTGGAACGAGAGCACGTTGGCCAGTCCCGCCAGGTTGGTATGGATGCCGCTGTACTGCGAGACTGGCATCTCCCACGGCTTGAAGTGCGCCCCCTCCAGCCGCATCTTCAGATTGCGCACCATCAGCGTCTTGTTCAGCGCTTCCTGGGTTGGGAGTCCGGTGGTGTCCATGGCTTCGAAGCGCGAAAGGAATTTCTTCTCCTCCGCCAAGTCCCTATCAATGGCCTCCTGGGAGAGGTCCTCGAGCTTGTCGTTCCACCGCTTGTCGCCCAGCATGGAGGCGCGGACCGGATTGTTGCGCAGCGTGTACTCCCACTGCTCGGCGAGCAAATCGGTGAGCGCCTTGCGCCGCGCGGCGACATCCGATGTCTGGGTGAACGCGGCAGGGCCAATCCAGGTCAGGAGCAGCGCCAGCAAGAGCCATTGGATCCACGGAGCGGCCGGTTTTGCCGGACCGCGCCGTGCGCGGAAGTGATGTTTCATCGGGGTTCCCCTTGTACCTGTTGAAAGAGGCCGCATTCTAACCCCATTCCAGGGGGATGCCGAAGCCTCACCTTCACGCGCGAAGGCGTGCCTGCGGACGCACTGGCGGAACGTACCGGACCGGAGCGGGCGATCGATCGCGAGACAGGGGAAAGGGGGGACCGGTGGCATGTATCAGAGACAACGATACTGCGGATGCGGCGGGTCGAATCGGAATATTTCCACTTGCGCTGCGGCGTGCCGCTAGTCTTCCTGCAAGCCACGCAGTAATTTGCGCAGTTTTTCACGGTCTTCCTGCCCCATGTGCACGAATTCGACTCCGGTTCCATTGGGCAGGATGCTGCGCACCACGGCCATGGCGCTGATGCTGCGCAGGCCGCTCTTGATTTCCATGGGGAAAGCGTCGCCCATCTGCAAGCCGCGATTGGATTCCAGGCAAGCCCCACCCAGGCTGATGGTGCGCACCGTGGCGGTCATGGGGCGTTTCCCCTCGATGCGCGCGCTGAGCGGTGAATCGAGCGGGAAGCGCGGATAACGCCGCGGGCGCGCCGCCCCGGCCATGTTCGCCGCGGCCTCCAGTTGCTCCTGCAGGCGCGAGCGGGTCATGCGTCCCTCGATGGCTTCCAGCGCATCTTCGGCGGCGGTGCGCAAGCCCGCCGGCTCCGCATAGCTCAGGCCGTTGCGCGTGCGCAGGATGGCGCGCAGCAGCGGCGCCGCTTCCGCCGCGCGCAGCCGGCCCAATCCCTCGATGGCCTTGATGCGGATGAACACGTCTTTCAGCCGCTCGTTCTGCCCCGCGGCAATCTCAAACATTACCGGGACGGCCGCGGCATCGCCCTCCATGCTCAGCAAGTCCAGCATCATTGGAACCACGTAGAGGTGCGCGCGAGGCAGCGAGGCGAGCAGGGCCTCCGGCAGGCCGGAGACGCGCTGGCGCGCGAACTCCGAGATGGCCAGATCCTGCACGCTCCAATCCCAATTGGGCAGCGCTTCGGGAAGCAGTTCCACCAGGCGTTGCGGGCGCACCGCCGCCAGCAGCTTCACAGCGGCGGTGGCGCGGCCCAGGCGTTTCTCGTGTACGCGGCTGGCCAGCAACTCGATGGCCGGGTCGCCCAGGGCCTTCATCAGCCGCACCATCGCGGGCAGCGCGGCCAGGGGCGCGGCTTCGCCCTCCACGCCGCCTCCGGCCAGCACCGAGGTGAGCGCGTCCACCACCGGCTCCGGCTTGCGCCCCAGAATGCGCACCACGCCGGATTCCAGCGGCCGGTGCGCCAGCGCGCCCGACAGCAGCAATTCAAAGCGCTCACCCTCGCACAGGCGCCGCTCCAGCAGGCTCAAGTGCTCCAGCCCGCGCGGAGCCGTTTCCAGCGCTTTCAGCACAGATTCGAATTCCGCGAACCGTCCTTTTTGCAGCGCGGCATCGGCCATGCGCTCCACCACCACCACCAGAAGCGCGGCGATGGAAGGATTGCGCTCCAGCACCAGCGCCTCCAGCACGCGCTCGCCAAACTCCTCGGGAAGCTGCTCCGGCCAGTAGTGCAGCAGCATGTCTCCCAGGTCGGCGAGGCCGGCCACCACCGCTTTGCGGATTTCGCCCTCATTCGATTGCAGGCCCTTGCTGTACGCCAGCAGGGCCGAGCGCGCCTCGCGCAGCGCCGGCGTGGTGTCCGCGCAATTCAACACCCCGTGCAGGATGGAAGGGGGAACGGACCAGGATTCGTCGGAGCGCAGCAGCTTGGAGATTTCCTCCGGCTCCAGCGCGCCCCAGAACTGGGATTCAAATTCAGCCGCGCCGCTATCCCCCGCGAGCCGCGCCAGGGGCGCGAGCACCTGTGGGTGGGCATTCTCCAAATCCGCGATTTGCCGGCCCACGCGCGTGGCCAGTTTGCGTACCTCTGCCGGGCGCAGCCTCCCGCTCCGGAATTGCTCCACGGACTCGGAAAGGGCCATCTCTTCCGCCAGCCGCGCGAAGTAGCTTTCGTGCGTCTCGCCGGCTTGCAGCGGGCTGCGATTCATCTCCCGCGAGAGCAGCAGCACGGAACTGCGGTCCGCGGAGGCAAACGCGCGCTCCATTTCCTGCGCGGCGATCACCGCGGAGTCCGGCGACGCCGCGCTTCCGCTGGGCAGCGTGCGCGCCAGCCCGTCCAGCAGCTTCAGCGCGGCTACGATTCGATCTTCGGCGGCCGCCTCCTGCGCGGGCTTCGCCTCCGTGGAGACCTGGCTGCGTTGCTGCAGCACGGCCGCCAGGATGCGCGGAAGCATTGGGTCCGGCCGCGCATCGGCCACCGGCTCATTCACTGCGATTCCGCTGATGCGGCGCTGCGCCAGGCGTTCCGCCCAGGGGGAACGCACCGCGCCGTGCGCAAAGGGTGTGTTGCCGGCCCCGGGCGGTACTGTGTCCACCAGTTCCAGAAACGCGATCAACTCGCCGGAATGCGTCCCGGGACGGAAGGTGAGCGCGGAGATTCCACGGCGGAGCAATTCGTCCGCAAAAGTGCGCAGCTCGCCCCGCGGATCATCCAGCGCGCGGCCCCGGAAATACATCGCCCCGCTTTCCAGCCTCACGGCCACTGCGGACGCCGGTCCCACCGCCTCTTGCAGGCTGCGTTCGGCGGCAAACAGGCTCTCTTCCACCTTCGGATGGTCTTTCTGGTACATGCGCCGGTTGCGCGCCAGCAGATGCAGCGTGGCCAGAAAACGGCCGGTGGCGGCTTCCGGCGCGGGGGCGCCTCCGCGCTGGGGACGCGCCGAAGGCTGCGGAGCCTTGGAAGGGATGGGCGTCTTCATGGCCGTACCGATTCTGCGGAAGCCGGAGTCAGGGAAGCGGGCTGCGCTTCCGTAGCTTCAAAGTATGCCTTACCAGAACGGGAAGGTACACCCGTCCGGTGCGGAAATCTAGGAAGCTGCACGCCTGGTACCACCATAGAAGTTCTTTATAGCCTGTATTATCAGAGAGTTGTAGCGACAGGTCCGCTTACACTACGCAACGGGAGTTTTCGCCGGGAAGAAATGTAACGGAACCGGGAGACCGCCCCGCGTTGCACCGAACTCTCCGGCAGTCCGCGGCCCCCACAGCGGATACGGCTCTACTGCTTGACCGGAACAGGCACTTCCTGCCAGAGCACCTCGTAGACTTCGATGGCGTCGGTCTTTCCTTTGACTTTCACCGGGGCCAGTTTGCGGGTGGGAAGTTCGCCGCCAATCTCCGCCTGCGTTGCCGCGGAGACGAGAATCTGTTGCGGAGCGGCCGCGGCGCACAGGCGCGAGGCCACGTTGACCACATCTCCGATGGCCGTGTACTCCATGCGCCGCGAGGCGCCCATGTACCCCACCACCGCGCGGCCGGAATTCACGCCCACGCCCATGTGCAACGGCTTTTCCAGGTCTTTGTTCAGCACTTGCAGAGTCTGCTGCATCTCGACCGCCGTGCGCACCGCGTCCAGGGCGTCATGCCCTTTGGAAAACGGCGCGCCGAACAGGCACATCAAGCCGTCTCCCAGAAACTTATCGAGCGTGCCCTCGTGTGCGAAGATGCGATCGCTCATGGCGTTGAAGTAGTCGTTCAGGATCTCCACGATTTCTTCCGGGGTCATCTTCTCCGCCATGGAGGTGAACCCGCGGATGTCCGAAAACAACACGGTCAGGTTCTGCGTCTCGCCGCGCACCTGGATGTCCGCCTCGGCGGCGATCTTCTGGGCCACGCCGGGGGCTAGAAAACGCTCGAGATTGCTCTTCTGCTGCGCCTGTTTGGCGATTTCTTCGCGGCCGCGCACGCGGTCCACCGCCAGGCCGGCTTGCGTGGCGATCACGCTGAAAACGTTCAGGTCGTCTTGCGAAAACATGCCGCGCTTTACCAGGTTGTCCACATAGAGCAGGCCGTAGAGCTTGTCGCCGCCCTTCAGCGGAGCGCACATGGCAGACTGCATGCCGCTCAGCGCGATGCTCTTGCTGCTGCCCAGCTTAGGGTCCATGCGCACGTCCTGCACCAGCAGCGGAACGCCGCCCTGGGTCACCTGCTTGATGATCGCCTGGGAGAGAATCATCTGCGGGATTTTGGCAGAGCCCATGGTCGGGTCTTTTTTGTAGCGGATCACCGCCGGCTGGAAGCCGCCCTTTTCATCCGCCAGCATCGCGTAGCCCCGCTCCACGCCTTCCACCTGCAGGACCAGGTCTAAGACGCTGTGCACAACTTCCTCAACCGTTTGCAGATCCCCCAGCGCCCGGCTCACCTGGTACAGCAACTCGAACAGGCGGTTCTCGTGTTCCAGCGCTTTCAGCCGAGTCTCCAGTTGGCCGCGATCCGCGCCCGGCGCCACAGACGGCGCGCGCGGAATGGGCGCCTGCGCCGGAGCCGCGGCGGTTCCAGCCGGCGCGGTTCCGGCTCCCGAACCCGGCTCCTTGCCCAGGTTCAGAGCCGCGTTCACGTCCTTCAGGCTCATCACCATGGTCAGGCGCGGTGGCAGCTTGGCGGCGGCTTGGGTTAGCAGGATCTGGGATTCCATGGATTCGTACCGCAGGCTGTATTCCCCGATGTTCAGCACGTCGCCGTCTTTCAGCGCCGCTTCCCGCACCACTTTGCCGCCCAGGAAAATTCCGTTGGCGCTGCCCAGATCGCGGATCATCCAGCTGCCCTCCAGCGAAGGGCTGAGCATGGCGTGACGCCGGGAGACGCTGGTTTCGCGCAGTACCAGGTCGTTCGATTCGGCGCGGCCCACGTAAATCGGGCGGTCCGCGGGCAGCTCAAATACCTGCTGCTCTTGACCGGGACGCTCGATGACCAAACGGGGCATAAATCCTCAACAGATGTCAGTATGGACGCACAATATCAGAAAATTGGAATTTGGTGTTGGGATTGCTGGCCACGATTTTCGCGCGCGAGTTATTCGCGTCCAGCACCTCAGTCACTTCCACCGTGCCGATGCGCGTCTGCGGCTCCGCGGCGCGGTACACGCCAAAACGCATTCCCGCTTCCACTCCGGCGGCCGAGCCCAGATTGATGGTGATGGTGGTGCTGGTGGCCGAAGCCTGCGTAATGTATCCCTCGATGGCCGGCGGGGCGGCTGCCGCAGCCGCCTGCGGCGCCGGAGCTTTCTTCATCTGGTCCGCCAGGTCGCTCAGATCCCGCCGGATGCGTCCCACGTCGGACTTCAGGCTCAGCAAATCCTCCTGGTTCGAAGCCCGCAGGGAAGTCACCGAGGTATCCGTGGCCTTGCTCAGCTCCTGGTTCGCGCGAACGTCGGTCGCCAGGGCTTGCTGCTGGTCCTTGATTTTCGCCAGCAGGGATTCCGTGGCCTCCAGGCGTGTGTTCAGCTTGTCCAGCTTGTCTGCGATGGAAGCAAGTTCCGCCACCAGGTATTGCTGGAGCGCGGGGTCTTTGAACTTGGGCACCGGGGCGGTCTGCGCTGCCAATGGCTGCTGCGCGCGGGCTGGCGCGGCCGCGCTTAGCAGCAGCAAGCAGGCGGCGGGGGCCAGTCCCTTGCTCGCCATCCTCACCATCATTTTCGTCCTCCTCACTGAGTCTCTGCCCGGTGTTCCATCCGCCGCTGGCTGCGGAGTGGCCCGTGATTCCGAGCGCTACTAGTGCACGAGCATGGCTTCGAGATGGCTGGCCCGGCTCTGCCCCACATCCACCGTGCGCTGGTACGGCGCATACCCCTTTAAATACAAAGTTACCTGATAGCTTCCCGCAGGCAATTCCATTTTTGAGGGGGTGCGGCGTCCTGTGCTCTCCCCATTGATCAGAATGTCTGCGCCCACCGGCACGGAGAGCAACTCCAGCGTGCCCAGGCCGGCCTTCTTGCCGCCCGCCGGAGCGTGAACCAGTTCTTCCCCGATGCGCCCTTCTCTCACTTCGACATTTCGGGTCACCGTGGGCAGCCCGGCCATCTTCACAGACAAGGTGTAGGTTCCCGGCGCCAGGTCCGGAAATCGGCACGGAGTACGGCAATTGCCCACGCGATTTCCGCCGGCATCCAGGAGCGTGACGCCCGCCGCCGGCCTGTCCGTGCTCACATCCAGCGCGCCCTTGCCCGGCGTGCCCCAGGTTTTTTCCGCGCCCGCTCCGCCAGAGGGCGCTGCCGACGGGTTGGCGGCGCCCGGCGTCGTCGTCGCCGTAGAAACGCTGGCCGCAGCGCTGCCCGCTCCCACCGAACTCGCCGGCTTACTTTGCGGGAGCGCCCCGTGCCACACTTCGAGGATCTGTTCCCGGTAGAAATAGCCCCCGGTCCCAATCGCGGCGAGCAGCAGGAAGAGGATCAACCAGCCGCCCGAGCTCTTCCGCTGCGCGCGTTCGTCTCGCGTCATGCGTGGCATCACCGGGGGCGTGGGTGGAAGCATGCCCGGCGTCGGCGCGGGACGCGGGCTGGGCACGGGCCTGCCGGTCTCGGTCGGCGTTGCCGGGGAGCCGGCCGGTGCGGATCTTCCAGGCGCTCCACCTCCCGTGGTGACCGCCGGATTCCCCGCGGCGAACTGCGAGGGGCTGTCCGGCAGCGGCGTGGGCCCGGAAGGCGGCGGCGTGACCGCCTGCCCCGCGATCACCGGGCGCGTGACCGGCCGCGGCGAAACGCGGCGCAGCACGGTTTGTGCGCCACTGGATTGGGATTCGCGGTACGTGCGCAGCGCATTCAAAAAATCTCCGCAGCTGGCATACCGGTCGTCCGGCTCCTTGGCCAGGCCGCGCAGAATCACCGCATTCAGCCCCGGATGGATCGAGGAATCGAGTTGCATGGGCGCGAGCGGCTCTTCATGCACGATCTTGTAAATCACCGTGGTCACGTTTTTGCCGGGGAAGGGACGCTCTCCGGTGAGCAGTTCGTAGAGAATCACCGCCAGGGCGAATACATCCGCGCGGCCATCCACCGGCCGCCCCTTCACCTGTTCCGGAGCCATGTAACTGGGCGTGCCCACAATCTGGCCGCTCTGCGTGCCACCGCGCTCCAGGATTTTTGCCGTGCCGAAATCGGTCAGCTTCACCGTGTCCAGTTCGCCCAGCAGCAGATTGGCGGGCTTGATATCCCGGTGCACGATGTGGTTGTGATGGGCGTAATCGAGTGCGCGGCAGGCCTGCTCCATGATGCGCAGCACGCGCGGGATCGGGAAGGCCTGCTTTTCCTCCAGCATCTTGGCCAGGCTCCGGCCCTGCACCAATTCCATGGTGATGTAGAAGAGGCCGGCTTCCGCATCTGCCCCGGCGTCGTGAATCACCACGATATTGGGGTGCGCCAGGCGGCCGGCGGCGCGGATTTCGTTCTGGAAGCGCTCCAGGACTTCGGGATCGTCCTTGCCCTGCCGCACATCGTCCAATCGCAGGGTCTTCACCGCCACGCTCCGGCCGATCAGCGGGTCGCGCGCGCGGAACACCACACCCATGGCTCCGCGGCCCACCTCTTCGATCAATTCGTAGCGACCTGCTTTTTGCGGCGCCATGGCTCCACGAGACTTCAGGCAGGAAGTGCTGACCACGTGCTGGAATGCCGCCGGGTTTCTTCCCCTGACGACTGCTGCCTCCGGGGGCACGCCTCCCAATCCCGGCTGCTCCCGCCCTGAGGGATGCAGCCGGAGCAGCAGTCCCGGCAAATGACACGTTTCCTCTGGAAATCTACCCTGACCCTGCGGAAGCGTCAATCGCATCGCCCCCGGCTGTGCCGCGCGGGGCACACGGCATGCGCGTTACTTTCGGGGGCTCTTCCTCACTTCGGGTTCGAAGCGGGTTTTGCCGGGGCCGGATCGGGGTCTTTAAGCTGGTGGAGGACTTCGGAGATCTTCACCGCGCCTTTGTCGGCGGCCACGTCTTCCGTGTCGTCCGTGATCCCATACGCTTGAGTGATTCGATCGACCAGTTCGGCGGGCGCGCGCGAGAATTTGGCATCCGCATCCTTCAATTTTGCCGAGTGGCAGGCCAGATAGCCTTCCACAAAACCCAGTTCTGCCGCCGGGTCCGCATCGAACCAAAAGTGGCCGTCGTAAACCGCCGCGGGCGGCTGGTCGGGGGGCGGCGGATTCGCCAGCTTGTAACTCGGCAGCGCGGAGTCAGATGCCGCGCCGCGCAGTTCATCCAGCGCGTCGCTCACCGTTTGTTTCCGCCGCGCGGGGTCGGCCAGAAAGTATTTGTTCAGTTCGTCCACGGTGCTCTGGGCTTCTTTGGTAAACGGGACCGTACCGTGGTATTCGGAGTTGTAGCAATCCTCGTAGCCGGTGATGAAGCCGGACTGCTCCCAGCCGCCCAGCGAGAGCCACCAATCGCCGTCATAGACCGGGCGTTCCGCTGGTGCCGTGGCAGTCTCGGTGGGCGGAGTCCCCGCCGGGGCCTGTAGAGACTGGCTGCGGAGCCCGGGCGCCGCCAGGAACGGCAGCAGCACGGCCGCCAGCAAGGTGGTCGGCGTATGCCGGGTGGGATTTCGCTTTGCGTTCAGGCGACGTGCTTGCATGTGGGGGCTTCTGTAAAAATTGGCCCGGCGCGTGCCTGTCCGGTTAGTCTCCGGATTCCGTTTCGATCTGCACCAGCGGCTCGGAGATTTCCCGCGGGCGCGACGGGGCCGGCAACGGGTTCAGATCCTGCGGCGCGCGCCAGTGATCAATGTAGGAGGTCTGCTGCACGCAAGAGACGGTGCAGTGTGCGGCACACGGCTTGCGCGTGCGGAATTCCCGGCGCACGTCCTCAAGCGTGTAGCGCTCCAGCGGCACGCCCGGCCAGCCGCGCTGCTGCGAGCAGTAGTGCACCAGGCCATCTTCGCAGATGTAGAGATAACGGCTGCCCGCGCGGCACCGCCATTCGTTCGGTTTTCCTTCCGCCAGGTTCCATTGAAAGTGGTTGAAGCGGGAATAGGAGCCCTTGCTCATGCCCATGATGCGCTCGAACACACTGCGTTCGGCCGGGGCCAGCGGCTTCAACTGCCCGGAACCATCGTGGATGATTCCCACCGTGCTGGTAAAGCCCAGTTCGCGGGCGCGTTCCGCAATCACCAGCGCGTCTTCCGGATTGTTCACCCCGCTGCCGATCACGCTGTTGATGTTTACGTGAAACTCGGCGTGTTCGGCCAGCATCCGCAGCTTTTGGTCCAGCACCTTCAGGCTCTTCTTGGACACCTCGTCCGGCTTCAGGTTGTCGATGCTGATCTGCAGGTGGTCCAGCCGGGCGCGGTTCAGCCGCGCGATGCGCTCGGGCACCAGCAGGTACCCGTTGGTGATCATTCCGGCAATGCGGTGATGATGTTTGATGCGCCCGATGATTTCTTCCAGTTCCGGATGCAGCAGCGGCTCGCCCCCGCTCAGCGTGATCAGCGAGGCCCCCAGTTCCGCCAGCTTGTCGATCCGCCGGACCATGGTTTCCACCGGCACCGGCGCGGAGACTTCGTCGAATTCATTGCAATAGGCGCAATCCAGGTTGCACCGGCGGATGGGAATCACGTGCGCCTGCACCACGTGGCGGGTGGAAGCGAGCGCCTTTCCGATGAGCCAGAGCTCATGCGTCGTTCGCCACCAGGCGCGCAATTGTCCTCGCACTGTTTCCTTTTTTCCCACGACTCGCCCTGGCACTATGATGCCCCGCTCCGCATACCGGATTCGTCCGGTGTGGCCGGCCTTGCCTTATGGATTCCCCCGCGTGCGGGAGCCGCACGCCCCCTCTTGCCCGAATCTCTCTTAGTATGCCCCAGGCCGGCGGAATCTTCCAACGCCCAATGTCCGGGCGCGTGCGGTCAGATGCAGCTGGAACTACCTTTGTAGAAAAAACCGCCCCCTCCCGCTTCGCCCTTCCACAGCCCTCGCATCCTTTCCACGCGCAGCCCACCCGGAGCACGATCACCGTGTCCAGGGATCGCCCCCGGTCCGGCAACCCCGCTCATCCGCACGCCGCGAGAGTTCGCGGCGTCAGCGTGCGCATCAGCTCCGCAAACTGTCTTGGATCGAGCGATTGCTCGCCGTCCGATAAAGCGCATTCCGGGCAGGGATGCACCTCGATCAGCAGCCCGTCGGCGCCCACGGCAGCGGCCGCCCGGGAGGCCGGAGCCACCAGCGCGCGTTTGCCGGTGCCATGCGATGGGTCCACGATCACCGGCAAATGTGTGAGTTGTTTCACCAGCGCCACCCCCGCCAGGTCCAGCGTGTTGCGCGTCGCCGTCTCAAACGTGCGGATCCCTCGCTCGCACAGCACCACGCGCCGATTCCCTCCGGACAGCAAATACTCTGCCGCGAGCAGCCACTCCTGGATGGTGGCCGAAGGCCCTCGTTTCAGCAGCACCGGCCGCGGCGTGCCGGAGAGCCGGCGCAGCAGCGCGTAATTCTGCATGTTGCGCGCCCCCACTTGCAGCAACTGGGCGTGTTCGGCCACCAGGTCCACGTCTTCCGGACTGAGCACCTCGGTCACCACCGGCAGGCCGGTTTCGCGCCCGGCTTCCGCCAGCCATTCCAGCGCCTTGCGCCCCAGGCCTTGGAAATCGTAGGGAGACGTGCGCGGTTTGTAGGCGCCCCCGCGGAGCACGTGCGCTCCCGCGGCCTTCACCGCCCGCGCCGTCTCGCGAATCTGGCGCCGCGATTCCACCGAACACGGGCCGGCCATCACCACGAAATTGCCCGCCCCGATCCGCACGCCTCCGGCTTCGACCACCGTGTTCTCGAGGTGTGATTCTCGGCTGGCGAGAGCGAAGGGCGGCGCCACCCGAACGACCGCGGGATGGCCGCCCGGCGATACGGCCGGGCGCAACGTTTCGCGGCGCGGCTTGGTTGCATGGCGGCCCGCGGTGCCTGCGACCGCCAGTGCTACGGACTGCGTTGCGCGCGTGCTCATGCGCTCCTCCCCAATACAGTCTTCACCATCTCCGCCCCCGGCCGCGCCGCGGGATATCGCCCCAGCACCCGCAGGGATTGCGCCCGGGTGCGCACATCGGCCAGCGCCTCTTCCATCGCCCCGCTGCAAGAAGCCTCCACGTCCAGAAAGAACTGGTATTCCCAGGGACAACCGTGAATGGGCCGGCTCTCAATCTTCAGCAGGTTCACGCCGTGGCGCGCGAAGGGTTCGAGCGCCGCCACCAGCGCCCCGGGCAGATGCGCCACGCGCATCACCAGGGTCACTTTGTCGCCCGTGCCCGGCGCTCCCGCGGCTCCCGGAGCGAGCAGCAGGAAACGGGTGTAGTTGTCCGAGTTGTCCTGCACATTGGTGGAAAGAATCACGCCGCCGTAGCGTGCCGCCGCGCCCCGGCCGGCCAGTGCCGCGCGGCCGCGGTCGCCTGCGGAGAGCACGTCCCGAACGCTCCCCGCGGTGTCCTCCCCCGCCACTCGTTTCCACCCCGGGTGCTCGCCAAACAGCCGCTCGCACTGCGCCAGGGCCATGGGGTGGGATTCCACGCTCCGGATCCCTGCAAGGGTGGCGCCCGGGCATGCGATCAGGTGCAGCTCGATGGGCAGAATGGTTTCCCCCGTGATGGTCAATTCGCTTTCCAGCAGCAGGTCGTAAACGCGCAGCACCGATCCGGCCAGGCTGTTTTCGATGGGCACCACCAGCACGTCGGCGGCGCCTTCGGCCAGCGCCCGGAATGCCGCCTCGAAACTGGGCCGGGGGATTCCTTGCGTCTCTTTGCCCAACAGGCGCGCCGCTGCTTCCTCGCTATAGGCTCCTGGCTCGCCCTGGAACGCTGCCCGCAGTGCATTGCCATTTACGCGCATGCCCGCCTCCCCGCAGCCCCGGCGGCCGGCTCGCGCGCCAGTGTGCGCCGCGTGGCCCGCCGCGATTCCGCCAGGATGGCGCGGAACAGCCGCTCCACCGCCGCCGGGCCCAGCGGCCCGCCATTCCGTTCCCGGGCACGTGCCAGGATTTGCCGTTCGCGCTTCGCGTCGCGCAGCGGCAGTCCCGCCCCGCGTTTCCGCCGGCCCACTTCGCGCGCCAGCAGCACCCGGCGGTTCAACAGGCCCAGCAGTTCGGCGTCGATGGCGTCAATCTCGTCTCTCCAGCGTTCGATTGCGGCAACCATGGCTTCCTCCGGAAATCCTTCGGAAAACAAAAAAGGCCGCGGACCCTTTGGAGGTCGCGGCCAGTCTGGGTATCTTCGGCTTGATCCGGTTACTTCATCCACCCCGTTTGCCGAGAAGCCAGCCTGTCCGCTGCTCCGTAATAGTAGGAGTAGCGGTAAGTAAAGGCCGGCTTGATGGCGTAAGTCATTTTTCTTCGAGCCACCGGCAAACTGCGCCGGAAACCAAAGTCTAGAAGACCGCACCCACCCTGTCAATGGGCCTTTCCTACTGGAATTCAACAACTGCACGGGGAAGGGAAGGTGCCTTGCCGCGCGGCCAGGTATCCGCCGGGGCCAGCCGAGAATCTAATCCGCGCCCGCAAAACGACAGACCTTGAAAAGGAGCTTCCATGATTCGCAAGGCATCGGCGGTATGGAACGGAAACCTGAAGGACGGAAAGGGGACGGTGACCACCGAGAGCGGCGCTTTGGCCCAAACGCCGTACTCCTTCCGCAGCCGGTTTGAGACCGGCACGGGCACCAACCCCGAGGAATTGATCGCCGCGGGACACGCCGGCTGCTTCACCATGGCCCTCTCCGCCCAACTCACCGGGGCGGGCTTGACGCCGGAGAAAATCGCCACTTCCGCCGCGCTCACCCTGGAGATGGTCGAGAAATCCTGGACGGTGACGAAAATCCACCTGGAAGTGAATGCGCGCGTGCCCGGAGCGAATAACGAAACGTTTCAGAAGCTGGCCGCGGACGCCAAGGCGAACTGTCCCATCTCCCGCCTGCTCAAGGCGGAAATCACCATGACGGCAACGCTGGCTGCTTGAACAACTGCGGCCGCGCAGGTAATCCGATAGGACGTCGATTTCCCGGCGCGGGCCGTCGCCTTCTACGGCTGCATCCGCGACGAGTACGTCAAAGTGCTTCCCGCCACGGAATTTGAATCACCGGGGATTCGTTGCCATCCCTGCACGGTGGATCCGCTTCAAAGTGATCCCACTCACACTTTGGTACCGTTCGTGGACCAGGAGTCTCACTCTGAACTCACGGCCAGTAGGCAGGCCAATCCGGCGATCATTAAACTTGTGTGGTCAACGGCAGGAGGGCATTGCCCATGGACTCCCGAGGTTTGCCTTACAGAAACCAGCCTGGCGCCCGGAGACTCCTTCCTTCAAGGCCCGGGCTCTGTGCGCTGGCCCTCTTTCCGCTTCTCTGTGCCGGCCTCGCAGGCTGTGCTTCGGGGACTTCGCAGAGCTTGCCGCCCGGAAATAGCTCCGTGCCGCAGATCGGTTCCTTTGCCGCAAATCCGGCAAGCATAAGCTCCGGTGCCAGCAGCACCCTGAGTTGGTCGGCGGCAGGAGCCGCGAGCATTGCCATTACTCCGGGAACATTCACATCCACCTCGGCAAGCGGTTCAACCAGCATGAGCCCGACGGTGACCACCGTTTACACCCTCACGGCAACGAATGCCGCCGGATCAGCCAGGTCTACGCTCACCGTTACAGTAAACGCGGCAGGCAAACCAACCATCGGCTCTTTCACGGCCAGCCCCGCGAGCATCCCTTCGGGTTCCAGCAGCACCCTCAGTTGGGCCACGACGGGAGCGACCAGCATCGCCATCACCCCAGGGACGTTCACGTCCACCTCCGGGACGGGTTCGACAAGCGTGAGCCCGGCGGCAACCACCACTTACACGCTGACTGCCACCAATGCCGCCGGCTCGACTACATCCGCGGCACAGGTCACCGTAACGGCGTCCGGCGGCGGCGGCCCATTGACGATCACCACCTCTTCGTGCCCAGGCGGAACGCAAGGAGCGGCGTATGCAGGCTGCACGCTCACGGCCAGCGGCGGTTCTCCTCCCTATACCTTTTCCGTAAGCTCGGATGCCAACTTTTCACCGTTGCCGGAAGGAATGTCCCTGAATGCGAATACCGGGAACATCAGCAGCTCCCTGATTGGCGGTCAAGGCATCTACACGCCTGCATTCGTGGTGACGGACTCCGCCAGCGCGCAGGCCACCCGCGGCGACATCAACTTCGCCATCAACGGCAACAACACGTTCCTGGCAAACATCTTTCCGTCCACTTCAATCTTTCATCATCGCGTGGACGCGGCCTCCACCGGGCTGCCCGTGGATACCTCTCCTGCGGCGGCCATCTACAGCGGCTATCTCGCCGAGACCATCAAGCCATTTTTCGGCGGCGGATATGCCAATTTTCCCAACGGCATCCCAGCCATCCAGGTTCCCTTCAACCAGCCGGACGTTTCGGTTTCAACCACCGTCTATCAGCACTACTTCACCTCCGGACCCATCCCCCCGTATGCCCCGGTGGAAGGCACCAGCAACAACACCGGAGACCGGCACGTGCTCGTCTACGTGCAGGCGGGCGGCGGAAATAAACCTGCGCTTTACGAGATGTGGCAGGGAATCTATCTGGGCGGTGCCTGGACCGACTCCTCAAATGCCCTGTGGCCCGACGTCTCATCCAATGCGCTCACGCCGCAGGGAATGGGAACCTCCGACGCCGCGGGACTTCCCATTGCGCCGCTCCTCGCCAACGCCGACGAAGTCATCGGCACCGGTACACCCGACGCACCGAACGGCGCGGTTCACCATCCCATCCGATTCACGCTGAACCATATGCTGAACTACTGGGTCTGGCCGGCAACGGAAACGGCCGGCGTGGGGAGTTGCACGCTGGGGAGTACGATTCCCACGGAATCGCAAATCTCGCAGTCCTCTCCTCTCACCAGTTGCACCTTTTCCGGACCCGCCGGCGAGATCTACCGGCTGAAGGCTTCGGTAGCCACTCCCTCCTGCGCTTCCGTAAGCCCGCAAGCGGCCATCCTCATCACCGGGTTCCGCAACTACGGAATCATCCTGGCCGACAATGGAGACAGCGGAGGACTGATCGGCACGCCGGACGCTCGCTGGAACGATAACGATCTTTCCTGCCTGAGAAGTCTGACCCTCGCGGACTTCGAGCCAGTGAACGTTTCGAGCCTCATCGTCAGCAACGACAGCGGCGCCACCAGCCACTAAAACCCATTTCACAAATGGCCTGGCCAGGATCGGCAGCTCCTTCAGGGGCTAACGTCCCGATTTCTGGGGCCTTGAAGGTCGGAGCTGAAGCCCGCCTGCCTGCGGGCAGGCTCCGGCCCCCTAAAACGGTTTATGGGATCACTTCTGGCAACTGGCTCGTTCGTTGACGGGCCTCGGGGCGCGGAATACCATGCCTCGCAGTGCCTGACCCGCATTCACTCGTTGGCAAGAACATTTCGCACCACCGCGTCCTGGAGAAACTGGGAGGCGGCGGCATGGGTGTGGTTTACCGCGCCGAAGACGTACGGCTGGGCCGGCAGGTGGCGCTCAAGTTCCTGCCGGAAGACATGGCGCAGGACCCGCAGGCGCTGGAGCGGTTTGAGCGCGAGGCGCGCGCGGCGTCGGCGCTGGACCATCCGAATATCTGTACGATCTACGACATCGGCGAGGCCGAAGGACGCCGGTTCATCGCCATGCAGTTGCTGGAAGGGCAGACGCTGAAGCACCAGATCGCCGGGCAGGCGCTGCCGATCGAGCGGGTGATTGAATTGGGCGCTGAGATCGCAGACGCGCTCGACGCCGCGCACTCGAAGGGAATCATCCACCGCGACATCAAGCCGGCGAACATTTTTGTCACCACGCGCGGGCACGCAAAGATTCTCGACTTCGGCCTGGCCAAGCAGACCGGCGCACCGGGTACCGTCCAGGCGGACGACTCGACTGCAGGCGACCTGACGCGCCCGGGCACCACCATCGGCACGATGGCGTACATGTCTCCGGAGCAGGCGCTGGGCAAACCGCTCGATGCGCGCAGCGATCTCTTCTCCTTTGGCGTGGTGCTGTACGAAATGGCCACGGGAGCCGCGCCGTTTTCCGGCGCGACTTCTGCCGCTGTGTTTGACGGCATCCTGAACCGCATGCCGAAGCCGGCGATGGAGCGCAACGCGCAAGTTCCCGCCGAGCTGCAACGCATCATCAGCAAGCTGCTGGAGAAGGAGCCTGCGAACCGGCAGCAGTCTGCCGCGGACGTGGTGATGGAGCTGAAGAAGCTCCGCAGCGATTCGGTGAGAAGCGGCAGCACTCCCCATTCGGTCTCACCGGCGGCCAGCGGCGCACACAGCGCGCCGCTGAAATCGCGCCTGGGAGTCGCCATCTCCGGCGGCGCCGTGGCCATCCTTCTCTTGATTGGGGGCTATCTGGCGGTTCGCTGGCGCCAGGAGCACGCCACGCCGGCGCCGACGGCGCCCGCTGCGAAACCTTCCGTGGCGGTGCTGCCGTTCCAGAATCTGAGCGGCGACGCGAACAACGATTATTTTAGCGACGGGACGACAGAAGAAATCATCACCAAGCTGTCGAAGATCCAGGGGCTGCAGGTGACCTCGCGCATGACGGTAGCGCGTTTCAAAGGTTCGCAGCAGGACGTGAAGGAGATCGCCCGGCAACTGGGCGTGCGCTACATCCTGGAAGGCAGCGTGCGGAAGGCAGAAAACCGCGTGCGCATCAGCGCCCAGCTGCTGGATGCGTCCACCGGGTTCAACGTATGGGCGGAAGACTTCGACCGCGACCTGAAAGATGTGTTCTCGGTGCAGGAAGAAACGGCGATGAAAATCGCCAGCGCGCTCAACCTGCGCCTGACGCCGCAGGAGCAGCAGGCCGTGACGCGTCGCTATACGCAGGACGTTCAAGCCTACGATGCCTATTTGCGCGGGCGTATCACCGTGGCCAACTTCATCGACGTTCCTGAGAAGCTGGAATCGGCGCGAAAGGATTTCGAAACCGCCCTGCAACGCGATCCCGACTATGCCCCGGCGCTCGCCGGCCTGGCCTGGGTGGACGGCCAGTACTACCGCAATATCGCGTCCG
>Ga0335085_10003959_pt1 | contig 25004 bp, 22 predicted proteins | sample Lox_Sample_45_FD_206712 | JGI IMG/M metagenome (GOLD analysis project Ga0335085, IMG submission 206712) | Soil microbial communities from Loxahatchee National Wildlife Refuge, Florida, United States - Lox_Sample_4.5 | ecosystem: Environmental > Terrestrial > Soil > Wetlands | place: USA...
GCCACCGAGATTTTCCTCGAGGAAGGCTATTCCACCACGAGCATCGACAAAATCGTGGAGAGGGCCGGCGTTTCGAAGCGAACCCTCTACAACCGCTATCGCAGCAAGGCCGAAATCTTCATCGACATCATGAAGCAGCAATACGAAGGGTTGTTTGCGCTTGTGGATGCCAGCTCATATCCCCGGAACAGCGTGGAGAAGAACCTGTACCTGCTGGGTGTCAACCTGCTCACGATGTCGAGCGATCGTCTGACCATTGCGCTGTTCAGGAGCATCGCGGGCGAGGCACAGAGGTTTCCTGAGCTGGGGCGCAACTTTCTGGAAGAGCTGTTCGAAAGAGTGGCTGTCGAAGTTTCCAAGATCTTGAACGCCGCTACTCGATCCGACGGGTGGGAGGTTCCGGAACTGCGCGAGGCCGCGGGATTTTTTCTCGACAACCTCACCGGGACCGCGTTCTTCAGGGTGATCTTCGGAACCGCCCCGCCGATGGACCGCAAGGCGATCGAGGCGCGCGCGAAGCGCGCTGCGGAACTGTTCGCCGCCATATACCGTCCCGCAAAAACTCGGCGGGCCCCAATGAGGCGTCTGGGCTGATATCGGGGCGGGTTGCGCGGCAAATTAGGATACGGTACGGTGTAGAGTACTTATTCGGTTTGGAGAGCATCGCCATGACGGAACTGGCCGGTGTGGAACTGGACAATTGGGACCGGCTCACGGCCTCGCTCGAGCTTCCTCTCGCCATTGAAGATATCACGCCGGCCTTTCTCTCGGCTGCGCTCTCGCACCGCTTTCCAGGCACGGTCGTCAACGATTTCCGGATCGCATTCACGCGGCATGGATTCACCACCATCCTTCGGCTCGATCTGGATCTCGACGGGAAGAGCAAGGGCGCCGGCGTTCCGTCGCGGATCATCCTGAAAGGCGGGTTCGAGCCCGCCACGCGCGGTCGCGCCAAAGACTTCGCGATCGCTCCGTTTCTGATGGAAGTCGCGGCTTACCGGGAGATGAAGCCGGCGCTGGGGCTGCATATGCCCGATTGCTATTTTGCCGAAGTCGACGTCGAGCGGCGCCAGATGATCCTGCTCATGGAGGATCTCGCCCTACGCAATGTCCGATTTTGCAATGGCCTCGTCCCGCATACGGCTGCCCAGGTGAGACGACGGCTGACCAGCCTCGCTGCATTCCATGCTCGCAGCTGGGGCGATCCCGAGCTGAAAAAATCCGACGGGCGATGGAAGATGTTTCCGGGCAACGGCGCCGGCATGTTCTTCGACTACATGCATCATGTCGGTTACGCCGAGAAGAGCGAATGGCAAAAATATGTCGACATGCCGCGCGGCGCCGCCAGCTCTGCCGAGTTTCACGATGTGGATTGGGTTCTCCATTCGCTGAAATACATGGATGCATTGTCCAAGGCACTGCCGAACTGCGTGGTGCACGGCGACACGCATGCCGGCAATATGTTCGAAGAACCGGACGGCACGCCGGGCTTCTTCGACTCGCTGCCCTCGCGCGCCGCGCCAATGATCGAAATCGCCTATTACATCACCAACGTCATGGATTGCGCCGAGCGCCGGCGCAACGACAAGGCGCTAATTGCGCATTATCGCGACGAGCTTTCCCGCCACGGCGTGACCGTGCCGAGCCTGGACGAGATGCTGCGCCAATTCGCTGCGTTTCTGCCCTATGGCTATGTGACGTTCATGGTTAACGAGAACACCTACCAGACGGAATCCTTCAATACGGCGCACACCGCCCGATACAGTGCGGCCATGCTGGATCACGACACAAAGAAAGTGATCGAAGAGGGATTCATTCCGTTATGAGCCTTTTGGACGAAGCGAGAAACAGCCGGTGAACCAGCTCATGCCGCCAGACGACAGACGCAAAGCCATACTTGACGACGTCAAGGCCGTGCTTGCGAAAGCCGCCGCGCGGGTCGGCGAATTCGACGAGCGGGGTGGGATCACCACCGAGCTTTACGAAGAGCTCGAGGCCACCCGGATATTCCAGGCGCTCACGCCCAGAATTTACGGCGGCCTTGAAATGTCGCTCGCGGATGTGAACGAGGCGCTTGTGGCCGGCGGCAAGGTGAGCGGCTCGGTGGGCTGGGTCATGATGATCCACGTCCAGCAATCGCTCGGCCTGGGAACTTTCCCCAAGGAGACCGGCCTCAAAATCCTTCGCGAACATCCACACGTGCGCATCCGCGGCGTAGCTGCGCCCAAGGGTACGGCTGTACCGACCGAGGGCGGATACGTCGTCTCCGGGCAATGGCCGTTTGCGAGCGGCGGCCCCGACCCGGATTTCGTCGCAGGCAACTGCGTCGTGATGGAGAACGGGGCGCCGCGCATCGGCGCGCACGGAATTCCGGAGCTCATTCTCGTGTGGGTCCCGGCTGCGCAAGTCGAATTCCTGGACACTTGGCACGTGCTCGGCCTGCGCGGCACCAACAGCTGCGATTTCAGGTTCCGCGATGTCTTTGTCCCCAAGGAGATGTCGGCGGAGTTGTTCACCGGGCGCAACTTCTTCGAAACCGCACCAGCGCGCCTGCCGGTCCGGGTCGTGTTGTCACCCAGTCACGCCGCGGTGGCCATCGGCATCGCCGAAGGCGCGCTCGAGGAGTTGAAAGCGCTTGCCATGACCAAGCGCGCTGCGATGAATCCGAACGCGCGCCTGGTGGACGATCCTCTGTTCCGTCATGCGCTCGGCAGCTGCGCAATTCGTCTGGCGGCCGCGCGGGCTTTCCTCGACAGGACCACCGGCGACCTCGAGACGGCGGCCGCGCTCGGCCGCCGTCTGACGCCCGCCGAGATCATGCAGGGACGGGCGCTCACCGCGCATGTCACCAGTGAGTGCATCGCGATCGTGGAGAAAGCATTCAGGCTGGCCGGAAGCACATCGGTGTACAATACCTGCCCGCTCGAACGACGCCTGCGCGACATCTATGTGGCCGGCCAGCACATCTCCGCATTCGAAGAAATCTACCGTGCACTCGGTACGGTCTTGCTCGGACAGGAGCTGTCGCAGTTCGAGCTGCTGTTCTGAAATCCAACACCGCGACCAATGCGATTGCCCCCCATTCGACCGGGCATGCATTTCCTTGACACTGCTCCGGGCATTCGCATATGGTAAGTATGTGCTTACGCAATAGGTTTGGAGAAACACGCGATGTCCGATTTCATCATCCACACCGTGCCGGGCAGTCCGTTTGCGCGGTCCGCGCTCGCCACCCTGATCGAGAAAGGCGCACCATTCAGGCTGGCGCCGGTAGCACCTGGAATCATGCGCAGCGAGCCGCATCTCGCCCGTCATGCCTTCGGGCGCGTGCCGGTGCTCGAGCATGGCGATTTCCTGCTCTACGAAACGCAGGCGATTTTGCGCTATCTCGACCGCGTTCTACCCGATCCTGCTCTGACGCCCGGAGACTGGAAGTCTGCCGCGCGCATGGACCAGGTCATGAACATTTCCGACTGGTATCTCTTCCAGGGCGTCGGCAACGTGATCGCTTTTCAGCGCATCGTCGGTCCGCGCATCATGGGGCTCGTTCCCGACGAAACAGCGATCGCGCAAGCCCTGCCGAAAGGTCACACCGTAATCGCAGAGCTGTCGCGCCTGCTCGCAGATCAAGACTATTTTGCGGGCGAGCGGCTCAGCCTGGCCGATCTGCACGTGGCACCGCAGCTCGATTTTCTCGCGCAGACACCGGAATGGGCGGCATTGAGTGGAAAGGCCGGCAATCTCGTTTCGTGGCTTTCGCGGATGAACGAACGGGAGAGCTTCAAGGCGACGACGTGGGAACGCGTCGTCGAAATGGCCAAGGCGGCCTGACGTATCGTTGCTCCCTCGTCCGCACGGCGGCGGATCGGGGAAAATGAGTTCATTGCGTCTCTTGCACGCCAACCTCGTGCACCGTGCCGCAGAATTCGCAGCGCGCCCGAATGATGCCGTCGGGATCGGCCAATTCCGCGCGGTCGGCAGGCGCGTAAGACGCGAGCACGGACGCAATGCGTTCGGCGCTGCAGTCGCAGCGGAACACGATCGGCTCGGCGCTATGCACGCGCACCTCGTCCTGATGAAACAGCCGCCACAGCACCGTCTCGGCAGCGAGCGAGGTGTCGACCAGTTCGACATCGGCAAGCGTGCCGACAAACGTGGCAAGCCGTTCCCAATCGTCGGTATCGACATGGCCTTCGGGCGTGGCCTGCAGCATCACGCCGCCGGCGCGCCAATGCGCTTCGCGCCGCCCGGGCTCGTAAACCGGAGCCGCGGCAAGCCTGATCGCGGTCGGCAACTGCTCTGACTGCGCAAAATAGGCCTCGGCAGTAGCGGCGATGCTTTCCGGCGCAAGCTGCACGATGCCTTGATAGTTCTGACCGCCTTTGCGGGGTTCGATGGTGATGGCAACGACGCCGGAACCGGCGAGCGTCAAAAAGTTGCGCTCCTCGAGCGAGGCAAACCGGGATTCGTCGAGGCGCGCATAAGAGCGCACGCCCGCGGGACGATCGGCTTCGGCGCCATAGTAATCCGCGGCGATCAGATCAAGCGGCCCGTCGCTGCGCGTCTGCACGGTGAGCCGTCCGTCGAGCTTGAGCGATGAGCCGAGCAGCGTGCCGAGAACGCAGGTCTCCGCCGCCAGACGCGCGGCCGCTTCCGGCAGCGCATGCGCGCTCATCGCGCGCGCCGAAGCCGCATCGAGGCGCACCAGCCGCCCGCGCAAGCCGGCATCGGGAAGATCGAACGGCAGGACAAAATCGCCTGCCGGCGCGCGGATATAGGTTTCAGCTGAGGCCATCGATAGCGCTATATGGGAGCGGGACCGCGGGCTTCCAAGCCCGCATGCGCGCCTGAAGGCGCGCTGTCCATCAAGCCAGACACCAATTCAGAATCGCTTTCTGCGCATGCAGGCGGTTTTCCGCTTCGTCGAAGACGGCGGATTGCGGACCATCCATGATGTCGTCGGTCACTTCCTGCCCGCGATGTGCCGGCAGGCAGTGCATGAAGATCGCATCCTTGTCTGCGCGCGCCATCAACCGCGCGTTCACCTGATAGGCGCGCAACAGATTGTGGCGCTTCACCGCGTCTTCGTCGCCCATCGACACCCACGTGTCGGTCACCACGCAATCCGCACCCGCCACCGCTTTGTCGGGATCCTGGCCGAACTCCACCGCCGCGCTTGCGCCCATCGCCCACTCCCGCAAACCCTCGCGCGGGGCCAGTTCATGCGGCGTGGCGATCTTCAACCTGAAGCCGAGGCGCCCGGCGGCATGAACCCATGACGTGAGCACATTGCTCGCATCGCCCACCCAGGCGACCGTGCGTCCCTTGATCGGACCTTTGCGCTCTTCGAACGTCATCACGTCGGCAAGCACCTGACAGGGATGGGACAGTCTGGTGAGGCCGTTGATGATGGGAATGCTGGCGCTCGTCGCAAGCTCGCGCACCATCTCGTGGTCGAGCAGGCGGATCATCACGGCATCGACATAACGCGACAGCACGCGTGCCGTGTCGCCGATAGTTTCCTCGCGAGCGAGCTGCAGCTCCTGGCCCGACAGCATGATGGTGGTGCCGCCCAGCTGGCGCATGGCGACGTCGAAGGAGATGCGCGTGCGGGTGGAATGCTTGTCGAAGATCAAGGCCAGCACGCGGCCGGCCAGCGGCGCATCGACATCGGCCGTACCGTGCGGCTTGCCCGCCCGTGCGGACTTCCTGCGGCCGGCTTCCGCGAGCAATGCCGTCAACGTCGATGCGTCGAGGTCGGCAAGATCGAGAAAATGCTTCGGCCCGTCCTTGGCAAGTGCGTGCGCGTTCATGCGGCGTCGGACTCCGGTGCGGCCTTCTCGAAATCGCAAGCGGCAACGGAAAGCAGCCGCAGCGCTTCGCGCACCTCCTCTTCGCCGATGATCAACGGCGGCAGCAGCCGCACGACATTGTCTCCGGCCGCGACGGAAAGCATGCCGTGGTCGCGCAGATCGTCGATGAACGCCGTGTTGGGAACCTTCGTCTTGATGCCGATCATCAAGCCTTCGCCGCGCACCTCTTCGAAGACATTCGGATGCTCGGCAATCAGGCTCTGGAACTGCTGGCGCGCATAATTGGCGATAAGTTGCACGCGTTCGAGAAAGCCCGGCGCGAGGACCACATCGAGCACCGCATTGCCCACCGCCATCGCCAATGCATTGCCGCCGAAAGTCGATGCGTGCGAGCCGGCCGTCATGCCGGACGCCGCATGTTCCGTCGCAAGACAGGCACCCATCGGAAATCCGCCGCCGATCCCTTTGGCGATGGTCATGATGTCGGGGGTGACGCCGGCCCATTCATGCGCGAACAGCTTGCCGGTACGGCCCACACCTGTCTGCACTTCGTCGAAAATCAACAGCATGCCGCGCTCGTCGCAGATCCGGCGCAGCGCGCGCAGGTATTCCGGCGCTGCCGCGCGTAAGCCGCCCTCGCCCTGCACCGGCTCGATGAGCAGCGCCGCGGTGGCCGATCCGATCATCGCCTCGAGCGCGCGGATATCACCGAACGGGACCTGGTCGAAACCGTCCACCTTGGGCCCGAAACCTTCGAGGTGCTTGGCCTGTCCGCCCGCCGCAATCGCAGCCAGTGTACGGCCATGGAAGGCACCTTCGAACGTGATGATACGGAAACGCTCGGGCTCGCCCTTCGCGTAAAAAAAGCGGCGCGCCATCTTGAAGGCGCATTCCAGCGCCTCGACGCCGGAATTCGTGAAGAAGACGGTGTCGGCGAATGTCGCCTCGACCAGCCGGCGCGCCAGCTTCTCCTGACCAGGCACACGGTAGAGGTTCGAGGTGTGCCAAAGCTTCTGGGCCTGCTGCGTCAACGCCTCGACGAGCTTGGGATGGGCGTGGCCCAGCGCGTTGACGGCGATACCCGCTGCGAAATCGAGATAGCGCTTCCCGTCCTCGGCATAAAGCCAAGCGCCTTCGCCGCGAACGAACGCGATGTCCGCCCGGTTGTAAGTCGGCAGGATGGGGGGAAACACGGGTCTCAACTCCTGTGTGGCAGGGCTTTTCAGCCGGGGGGCGCTTTATCCTCTCGACACGCCCCCTGGGTCAACCCGCCAACCCGCCGGCCTCTTATGCAGTTCCGTCGGAGGCCTGGTCGATTGGCTCGGTATGAATCGCAACGTGGCGCCGGCCTTCAACTGTCATGGCCCGCGACTGCGGGGCCATGACGACAGGGGAGAAAGGCCAAGCTGCCTCCCGTCGCCCCTGCTTGGGTTTGCGAAGTGCATACTTCCGTGGCTTCCTGTGGACAAGGTGTTGCGTAGACCCCACAGGTCTTGTGAACTTGTGTGACAGTGATACGATATCTTGGCGTTCTCGGGAGGACATTGGGGATGAGCTGGACGGACGAGCGCGTGGAGCAGCTGAAGTCGCTCTGGACCGAAGGACTTTCGGCCAGCCAGATTGCCCGGGCGCTGGGCAACGTCACCCGCAACGCGGTGATCGGCAAGGTGCACCGCCTGGGACTTGCCGGACGCGCCGCCCCTGCCCGCACCGACCGGCCGCGCCTGCCCTCGGCACCGCGGGCAGCGGTTCGCAACGCCATGCCGTTGCCGCCGGTGGTGGAGGAAGATCCCATCACGCTCGACGACGGCAGCTTCGCAACGGTGCTCACCATCAACGACCGCATGTGCCGCTGGCCGATCGGCGATCCTTCCGAAAACGAGTTTCATTTCTGCGGCCGCAACCCCAAGGCGGGTTCGCCCTATTGCGAAGCCCATGCCCGCAAGGCCTATCAGCCGCAACAGATGCAGCGCCGCGAGAAGACGCGCATCGCGAGTTAAGGCGCACTGGGAGCGCGCCCATCCCTGGACGTCATAGAATGGCGACGCGTAGGGATACGCGCGCTCCCAGCGCCTACCCACCAGGCAGTGCGAAGACGAAAATCGTCGGTGAGCCGGTGGTGCGCCAGACCGCGCGCGAGGCATTGCCCGAAGCCACCGCAACGTACTGCTTCCCATTGACCAGATAAGTCGAGACGCCGCCGGCGATCGCGCCGCCGGTGTTGAAACGGTAGAGCAACGTGCCACGCTTGCTGTCGAACACTTCGAAATCGCCGTTCAAATCTCCCGTCATCACTATCCCGCCGGCCGTCGGCGTGACGCCGGCCAGCATCGGCGTCGCCGTCCTGACGCGCCAGATTTCCTTGCCCGATGCGGCATCGAAACTGCGCAGCCATCCGCCGGCCTTCTCCATCGGATCGAACGCGAAATCTCCCGCATTGTAGAGAGCCGCCGGCTCGAATTGCGGCTCTGCCGACGTGTAGACGCCGCACCATTCGACGGAATTGACGAACAGCGCGTGTTCAGACGGCGAGAACGCCGGGCCATACCATTCCGCGCCGCCGGCATTGCCGGGACAGGCATGCACGCCACTGTTCGTCACGGGCACATCGGCATTTTCGTGCGTGCTCACCTCCGGCTGCGCCAGCAGAGTCTGGCGATCGCGATCGTAAAGATAGAGCCATCCGCCCTTGTTCGTGGCGGCCATGAAGTGCTTGGCGCCAATGTCGTACACCACCGGCGGCGCCACCGTGTCCCAGTCATGCGTGTCGTGCGCAATCTGCTGCGCATACCACACCAGCTTGCCCGTCTTCTCGTCGAGCGCGACCACGGAATCGGTAAAGAGATTGGCGCCGGGCCGCGGCGCCAGATTGTAATCGGGCGCGGGATTTCCCACCGGCACGTAGAGCAACCCCTTTTGCGGATCGATCGTGTAGCTCGACCATGTCGAGCCGCCGCCGTGCGCCGCGCCGCTGCTCCAGCTCTCAGCGCCTTTCACTCTGCCCGTCGCGATCAGATCGAAGGTCCACAGATGCTTGCCCGTCGCCGCATCGAATGCATACACGTGACCGGGCCCGCCAAAATCGGCACCGGCTTCGCCGATGAATATCTTGTCGTCATAGGCGATGGGCGCAGCGCTCAGCCAATAGCCTTGCGCGGGGTTCGCAACCCAGGTGTCCCAAAGCGGCTTTCCCGACATCGCATCGATGGCGATGAGATGTCCGGCCGGCGTCGAGCGGTAGAGCGCACCCCTGTAGAGAGCTACGCCACGATTGACGACGATGATCGGCGTCTGCGCGGCCAGAAAATCGTATTCCCATTTCTTGCGGCAGGTGGCGGCGTCGAACGCATAGGTGTTGTCGCCCACGGTCGTATAAAGCATGCCGTTGTAGGCGACAGGACTGGCCTCATACCATCCCGTCTGGCCGAGTTGCGCGACGCAGACGGCCTGCAGCTTGCGCGCGTTGTCCTTGTTGATCTGCGCGAGCGCGGAATAGCGCTGGCCGCGATAATCGCGGTTGTACATGAGCCAATCGCCGCGCGACGCATCCAGCAATTCCTGCTGCGTCGGGGCATCTGATGAGGCTTTGCCGTAATAGAGAGGCGATCCGGGCAAGGTGGGCATAGGGCCGGCAGCCGATCGCGCGATTTGTCCGACTTTCAAATCCAGCGTCGCCAGAATGCCCGATGCGAGTGTCAACGGTGCGCGCGCCGACCTGTAGCCGTTGCGTGCGAGAATGAACGCGACGATATCCAGATAATCGTTGGTCGACAGACTGTGCGGCGCCAGCAAAGGCATTTGCGTCGAAACGAGCGTGGTGAGATTCTCGAGAACCCGCCCGTTCCAGCGCGCTGCGAACTGCGGACCGGTGAGCGGCAGCCCGGCGCCGCCTTCGAGCCTGCTGCCGTGGCAGCTTGAGCAGTGCGCGGCATAAAGGGTCTGGCCTTCCTGTGCCTGGGCGGGCGTATAGGAGATCGTGCTGGGCTTGTCGGGCTCAGCCGCCCAGGCCATGCCTGACGATAGGTCCACGCCACCGAATGCGGTGCCACCGAATGCAATAGTTGCGCCGAACGCACACGCCCTTATCCCCGCGAGCAATGTCATTGTCTTTTCCCGCTGCAACCGAGAACGCCCCGGTCAGTCTGCTCCAGATTTCTCCGGCTGAAAATGGCGGAGCCGCGAGGTTTCAATTTGTCCGGCATCTCGCGCATAATCGCGAAAAGGCGCCGAGCGCAGGAGGAACAGCGTGGAACTATCCCAGGCAAAACATGCCTTCGTCACCGGCGGGGCAAGCGGTATCGGTCTGGGCATTGCCGATGCACTGGCCCGCCGCGGCGTCGCCGTGACACTCGCCGATATCGATGTGCCGGAGCTGGAAGCCGTGCTCGCGAGCCGTTCGAAACTCTATCGCGGGCAGGCGCTGGATACGCGCGACCGCGACGCGTGGGCCGCAGCGAAGGTGGCTTCCGAGGCGGTATTCGGACCCGTCGACATTCTCGTCAATAATGCCGGCATCGCTCCCGACGGCCGCGAACTCGCGGATGCGGATCCGGCCTCGTTCGATCGCGTCATTGGGATCAATCTCACCGGCGTGTTCAACGGCATCTCGGCTTTCGCGGCAGACATGCGCGCGCGGAAAGTGGGACACATCGTCAACACTTCGTCGATGGCAGGGCTGTCCAGCCGCTTTCCCGGCATCGGCTCCTATGCGGCGGCCAAAGCCGGCGTGGTGGCATTGAGTGAAATCCTGCGTGACGAGCTTGCGCCGCACGGCATTGGCGTTTCCGTGCTTTGCCCGGGCCTGGTTGCCACCAATCTTGCGCTGACGACGCAGAAGATCGGTGGACAGGTGAGAGATCCCAATCGGAAGATGCAAAGCTCTGGCGTGGAGGCGCCGCATGTCGGCGAGATGGTGGCCGACGCCATTGCGCACAACCGCCTCTACATCATCACCCATCCCGATCTCTGGAGCTCGGTCGAGAAACGTATGGAAGCGCTCAGGGAAGCGTTTGGGCAAGGCCGAGACATTCACCGACCTAATCTCTTGTCGGTAAATTCCTCAACGGAGGTTTCAAATGACCTCGCAAAGGGTGAGAATGGCCCACAACAATAGGGGGGTGTGGGATGGTGCGATTCGTCGCTTGGTTGGCCGTCAGTTCAATCATGCCCGCCATGGCGGGGCTCACTCTCGCAATGCTGGTTGATCTGGCGGCCTTATTTTACCCAGCCTATTCGTACCATCATATCTTCTTTCTGGTGGATGCAGCGGGCGGCCCTTTTTTGGTCATTGCAGCCTTTCCCGCTGCCGCACTGAGCTTGGGTGTAGCCTTCCTACTGGCCCGTTTCGCCCGTGTCGGGCGCAATGGCTACGTGTTCGCCGGAGCGGCTGCTGGGCTGGCACATTCCGTATTTGCCGATTGGAGTGTCCATCACCATGCGACGCGATATGTGACGAACGGAGATATCTACGAAGCATCTGGCCTGATGTTGGGAGCGGCCACATCGTTCGAGGTGGTCTTGGTTTGTCTCGCGGTGATATTTTCCGGGGCCATATCCGGTTTGATATTTGGTCGGTTTTGCAAAGATCCTAAAAAGTCGGGTTTTAATGTTCAGCTCAGGTGAATGCGATCAATTCACGAACGTGTCGTCGAGCGCATAGCCGGCGGCGCGGACTGTGCGGATCGGGTCGCGTCCGTTGATCGCATTGAGCGCCTTGCGAAGCCGGCCGACATGCACGTCCACCGTGCGCGCTTCCACATAGACATCCGAGCCCCAGATCGCATCGAGCAGCTGCTCGCGGCTGAAGACGCGGCCGGGATGCTGGATGAGATGATCCAGCAGCTTGAACTCCGTCGGCCCCAGATGAACATCCTGTCCGCAGCGCCGCACGCGATGGGCGGCGCGATCCATTTCGATGTCGCCGACGCGCACCACGTCTTCGGCAAGGCTCGGCCGGATGCGCCGCATGACCGCACGCAATCGCGCCAGCAATTCCGTCATCGAAAACGGTTTGCTGATGTAGTCGTCGGCGCCGGTGTCGAGACCGCGGATGCGGTCGCTCTCCTCTCCGCGCGCCGTCAGCATCACGATCGGCACGTTGCGCGTCTCCTGCCGGCCGCGCAGCCTGCGGCAGACTTCGATGCCTGAAAGGTGCGGCAGCATCCAGTCGAGCAGCACGAGATCGGGCTTCTGCTCGTTGGCCACGAGAAGGGCTTCTTCGCCGTCCTGGGCCTCGAGGACGCGATAGCCTTCGCGCTCGAGATTGTAGCGCAGCAGGGTGACGAGCGCGCCTTCGTCTTCGGCGACAAGAACTGTCGGCTTCAGTGTCATGGGTTTTTCTGCTCGAATGGAACCGTGGTACTCGACGTGACGTCGGCCTTGGGCCGGTCGGCGGACAAATGGCCGCCGCTGACCATATGATAGACGGTCTCGGCGATATTGGTGGCATGATCGCCGCAACGCTCGATGTTCTTGGCAACGAACAGCAGATGCGTGCACAGGCCGATCGTGCGCGGATCTTCCATCATGTAGGTGAGCAGCTCGCGGAAGAGACTGTTGTAGGTCTCGTCGATTTCGTCGTCCTGCCGCCACACCGCTTCGGCGCCGGAAGCGTCGCGGTCCGAATAGGCGTCGAGCACGAGCTTCAACTGACTGAGCGCCGCATGCCCCATGCGCGCCAGCGAATGCGTCAACCGAATGGGCGGCTCGCGCGTGGAAACGATGGCGCGCTGGGCGATGTTCTTGGCAAGGTCGCCGATCCTTTCGAGCTCGCTTGCGATTTTGATGGCAGCCAGGGTTTCGCGCAGATCGATCGCCATCGGCTGCCTCAGCGCGATCACGCGAACGGCCTGATCCTCGATGGATTGCTGCAGCTGGTCGATCCGCGGGTCGCCGGCGATGGCGGCCTCGGCGAGCGCCGTGTCGCGCTTCGCCATGGCATCGATGGCATCGGCCAGCTGTGCTTCCGCCAACCCGCCCATCTGAGCAATGTTGCTGGCCAGCATCTCCAGCTGCTCGGTAAAGGATCTGACGGTGTGCTCGCTCATTTTGTCCGCTGGGTCGCTCATGGGGTTCCTGCATTGCCCGAATCGCACGCGTGCCCCATCGCTCCCGTGCCTACCGGCGGCGCGCCAAGTCTATGTGACATTTGTATAACGTTTTCGTGACACCCAACAGCTAAGCGACAGCTGCCACGCTGGGACGGTTAACCGCCGGTTCCTCATGCGCTGCGGCCGGCAGAAATACGGTGAAGCTGCTGCCCTCTCCGGCTTTGCTTTCGATTGCCAGGCGACCCTGATGGCGATTCACGATATGCTTGACGATAGCCAGCCCGAGCCCCGTGCCGCCCCGCTCCCGGCTGCGTTTCACATCCACACGATAGAAGCGCTCGGTCAGGCGCGGAATGGCTTCACGCGGAATGCCCTCGCCGTCGTCCCTCACGGCCACGGCAACCATGCTGCCGGCGCCGCGCCGGCCGGCCAGGGCCGCGGACCCCGGAGCGGTAGCGAAACTGATCCAGACGTGACCGCCGGGCCGTCCATATTTGATCGCGTTGTGGGTGAGGTTTTGAAACAGCTGGATGAGCTCGTCGCGCTCGCCGCTGACTCGTGGAAGGTCTTGCGCCTCGCCGATCACGACCGCGACGTTGTCGAGCTGCGCCAGTCCCTGCAACGCCGTTGTGGCATCGCGGACCACCTCGACGATGTCCACATCGCCCGACGGCGGCACGTGCTCGTTCTGCTCGATGCGGGTGAGCGACAGAAGATCGTCGATCAGCCGACGCATGCGACCCGCCTCGACGCTCATGATGTCGAGAAACTTTTCCCGCGCCACTTCGTCGTCGCGCGCATGACCCTTGAGCGTATCGATGAACCCGGAGACGGCCGCCAGCGGCGTGCGCAGCTCATGGCTCGCGTTGGCGACGAAATCGGCGCGCGCCTCTTCGGCCCGCTTCGCCGCGGTGACATCATGGAGCAGGAGCGCCGTCCAGCGCGGCATTTGCTCGGTGCGCGTTACATAGGCCTGAAAGTGCCGCTCCACGGGAACGTGAAAAGAAAACTCGACCGAAGACGGCTCGCCCGACGACACGGTACGTTCGATCGCCTGGAGGACAGCGGGCGTGCGCAGCACGGCGGAAACGTGTTTTCTTTGCGTGTCGGTGCCGATCACGGCGACCATGGCACGATTGGCCAGCAGCACGCGGCCGGCATTGTCGAGCAGCATGAAAGGATCCGGAAGGCGCTCGAGCACCTCGGCCACGGGCGCCGGAACGAGCCCATTGCCGCCAACGGAGCTTGCGACGGCGGCGGCACGCTCCGCGTTTGCATTCCGCTGGCCGACCGCCAAACCGCCAATCGCGCAGCCGCCGATCGAGATTGCGAGCATGACCCCAGCGTATGGTTCCGGCAAAAGCATCGCGCCGGCGCCGAGCCCAAGCCCTCCAGCCAACAGCAACAGCCCGCTACGCAGCGCGCCTCTATCCACCGACACAAACACCCGAGCTTAACCCCGAAGCAATATTACGCCATTAAATGCGGTTTGCTTCTTCTGTCACCAAAATTTCACCTGGGGGTCATTGGGACCGCGGGCCTCCGAGCCCGCATGGATCGTGAGGCTTCGCGCATGCGCGCTCGGAGGCGCGCGGACCAATTGGCCTCGCGGTCCCAATAGAACTGCTAAGCTGTCGCCCACAAACCCCGGAGAGCATTCATGAGCAGGTCCCACGGATTTTCCCCGTCACGCCTGATGCGCATCGATCGATTTCTCAAGGAGCGGTATGTTGATTGCGGCAAGCTGGCCGGCACGCAACTCCTGATCGCGCGGCGGGGCAAAGTCGTGCACGAGTCGGTGCTCGGGCTCGCCGACCGCGAACGGGGCACGGCGCTTGCGAGCGACACGATCTTCCGCATCTACTCGATGACCAAGCCGATCACGAGCGTCGCGTTCATGATGCTGGTCGAGGAAGGTCTGGTCGCTCTCGACGATCCTGTGCATCGCTACATTCCGGCGTGGAGCGACCTCGGCGTATTCGTTTCGGGTACGCTCGGTGCCTTTCAAATGCGGCGGTGCAGCACGCCGATGCGCATTGTCGACCTTTTGCGGCATACCTCCGGGCTGACTTACGATATCCAGGCGCGGACGAATGTGGACGCCGCCTATCGCAAGCTCAACATCGCCACAATCGGCTCGGACGTATCTCTGCAGGAGATGATCGACCGCCTCGCCCCGCTACCGCTTGAATTCTCGCCGGGTGATGCCTGGAACTATTCCATCTCGACCGACGTACTGGGCCACCTTGTCGGCACAATCAGCGGCGTGCCGTTCGAGGATTTTCTCCAGACCCGCATCCTCGCGCCGCTGGGCATGACGGATACCGCGTTTTATGTCGCGGAAGACAAGCGTGCCCGGCTTGCTGCCTGCTATGGGGTCAATGAAACCGACAAGATCGTGCTGCAGGACGATCCGCGCACGAGCCGCTTTCTGTCTCCTCCCGCATTCGTTTCCGGTGGCGGCGGGCTTCTGGGCACGGCGGCAGACTACATGAAGTTCTGCAACATGCTCCTGGCCGGCGGCATTGCAGACGGGCATCGCTTTTTGAGCCCAAAGACCATCGCACTGATGACACTCAACCACCTGCCGGGCGGTCGCGAACTCACGGACATGTCGCGCTCGCTGTTCAGCGAGGCCATCTATTCCGGCGTGGGTTTTGGACTTGGATTTGCTGTGACGCTCGATCTGGCAAAAACCATGATCGCGGGTAGCGTGGGCGAGTATTTCTGGGGCGGCATGGCAAGCACCGCATTCTGGATTGATCCGCGCGAAGACATCGCGGTGGTGTTCATGACGCAGTTCGTACCGTCGAACTACTACCCGATCCGCCGCCAGCTGCGCACGCTCGTCTACGCAGCGCTCGAGGAATAGAGCAGTCACGCTTTGGTCGCCTCACTATTTGTCTCACGCGGAGGCGGAGAGGCCCGAACCCTCCTGATGTCACAAAGCGCCGAACGGTTCCTTGCGCGAGGCGCTGAGCTCAATGATCCCTTCACCGCAAAAGACGCAAAGGCGCCAAGGAGCTCCGAGCTCCAAGAGCCTTGGCGTCTTTTGCGGTGAAAATTGAGCGTGCTGCGCTGCGCGCGAGTGATCCGCGCGCCTACCAGCTCTGCGTGAGAATTAGTCCCTCAAATTCATCTCGCTAAGGATTTCTTCCGTCTTCGCCGCGGCTCGGGCCCCGCCATGGCGACGGCGAACCACTTCAGGCCCTCGACGTGCTCGCTGACGAGGACAAGGGCGCTCGTCAGCGGCACTGCGAGAAAGAGCCCGGCGATGCCCCAGATAAGACCCCAGAACGACAGTGCCAGAATGATGGCCAGCGGACTCATGTTGAGCGTGCGACCCAGCATGATGGTAGAGACGATATTGGCGAGCACAAAATGCGCCGCCTCCAGCAGTGCAAACACGATCAGCATCTGGCCGGCAGATCCGGTCTGAACCAATGTCATCAGCGCCGGAAGGACGACGGCTGCGCCGCCGATCGTGGGAATGTAGTTGGCGATGAACAGGATCAGCGCCCAGAATTCGGCGAAATTCACCCCGAGCACGAGGAGCACGAGATAGGTGAAAAGCCCCATGCCCACGCTGAGGAATGTGCAAACGCCGAGATAGGTCTGCAGCTGGCGCGCAATGGCGCGGATCACGTTGCCCGTCTCGTCCCGCTTGAGCGCGTCCGTTTCGAGCTTCCCCAGCTTGTCCTCGAGGAAGTGCTGCTCGGCCAGCAGAAAAGCGACGTAGATGGCGATGAGGAGGAACTGGAACAACAGGTTGCCGGCCGACGCGGCCGCCTGCCCGACGATGTCTGCCACGCCCGACGCGCTTACCATCTCGCGAAGGCTGGGCAACGGCCCCAGGCGCAAGAAGTGTAGCCACGCATCGCCGAAATGATTGAGCTTGGCGATGTATCCCGGCAAAGCGGTCGCCATTGCGGCCGTTTCATCGGCAAAAATTCGCGCCACGACATAAAACGAGCCGACGATCAGAACGAGAGAACTCGGCCAGGCGAGCGGCTGCGGCAGCCTGAGCTTGCGATGCAACGCATCGGTGAGCGCATTGAGCACGGCCCACACCAGCAGGGCGAATACGAAGGGCACCAGCAGGGGCCGTCCGATCACCAGCAGACCCAGAATGATCGTGGCGGAAACGAGCCATTCCGCGAGACGCCGCGTATCGATGGTCAAACAGGTTCTCCCATTGCGGGAACGCCTTGGCGGCGCCAATCGACACCGTGGGGTGCAGTGCAGCTGAACGGACGATTGGGTGCGCGCGCATAGCCGCGCAGCGCGCCGTCCACCGGTTCGCCGGCTTCGAACTGTTGCAACAATTTGAGAAGGTGGCGCCGCATCCGCATGATCGCGAGGTCGGTGCCGCACAGTTGCTCCTCCGAGCGATCGACGATTGGGCCCATGCTCATCTGCACGCCCACGTCTTCGTGCAGCACGCTCTTGGTAAAGCCGCTGAAATGACCGGCCGTCATGGCAGCTCTATCCTGACCCCAGGCGTTTTCACGGGTCTCCGTCTCGGCCACCAGATTGTCGGGATCGAGATGCTTGGGAAAAATTTCCGAGGCGTCTTCGAGCGGCCCGGCTTCATCCCAGAAGCCGAAGAACAGCATGTGCGCTTCGTCGTCGATCGGCACGGAAATGAAGACCGAACAATCGGTGGGAATGGCCGGCTGGCGGCTCGCCGAGAATGCATAGAACGGCGCGATGAATTCCGCGACGCGGACATGAATCCTGAATGCATCGAGCGCGCGAATTGCGGCGGTGCGCAGGCCGTAGGCTGTTTCCTCGATCTCGTACCGCGGCGAAGCTTGCAGCACCTGCTCTGCCCGCCGGGTGCCAGCCCAGCCCCGGTGCAGCCAGTTGAGGTGTGCCGAGTCGAGGGCGCCTTCGAACCCTTGCAGCCAGTTGCACCGCACGATCATCCTGCTGAACCAGCGGCTCGCGGCGGGAACGCGCATGAACGGCAACGGCGGCAATTCCGGCGCAGCATCCTGGCCCAGAAATGCCCATAGCAATCCACCGCCCTCGCGCACCTGGTAACGATTGACCTTGATCTGTGCGGCGAATTCCGCCGAGCGCTCCGCCTCGGAGGGAATTTCGGTCACGGCACCGGTCACATCCAGGCGCCAGCCGTGATAGATGCAGCGCAGCGAGCAATCCTCGACGCGTGCCAGGGCCAGCGATGCGCGGCGATGCGGGCAACGCTCGTCCAGCAGGCCGACACGGCCATCCTGCCCACGGAATGCAACGAAATCCTGGCCGAGGAGCCGCACGCGCTGCGGTGGAGCTCCCGCGACCAGTGCCTCGCAGCGGCTGAACGGTATCCAGTAGCTCTCCCGCAGCAGCCGCCCCATCACCGCGTCTCTGCAAACGCGCGTGAGGCGTTCATTTTCCGCGCGCGTGGTCACGGATTCGCCATCGCTGGACCGCGGGGCTTCGGCCCCGCATGCGCGCCTGAAGGCGCGCGATCCGTCGCCTGCTTCACGCCGCGAGCGCCGTGTCCAGCACCTTGGTCAGCCGCGGATCGTCCGCCGTCGTATCGGGCGAAAAGCGCGCGATCACCTTGCCGTCGCGGCCGATGACGAACTTCTCGAAGTTCCACAGAACGTCGGTATCCGATTTCGCCTTGAAGCCATACCCGGCGAGACGCTCGCGCATCGCGTCGGTGCCTTCGGCCTTGGGTTGCGCGGCCACAAGCGCGTCGTAGAGCGGATGGCGATCATCGCCGACCACGGAAATTTTCTTGAACATCGGAAAATCGACGCCGTAATTCGTCGTGCAGAATTCGGTGATCTCTGCCTCGGTACCCGGCTCCTGGCCGCCGAAATTGTTGGCGGGGAAACCCAGTATCTCGAGGCCCTGTCCCTTTTTCTCCGCATAAAGCTTCTGCAGGCCGGAATATTGCGGCGTAAGCCCGCATTTGGAAGCGACGTTGACGACCAAGAGAACCTTGCCGCGAAAATCGGCAAGGCTGGCGGGCTTGCCGTCGATGCGCGACACCGGAATATCGAAAAGCGATTGAGACATGGGTTCCTCCTCCAAGGCACCCAAGGATGCGCATCTGAGAACGGCAGTTTCAAGTGGTGTTACTGGGGAGAATCTGCTGCCGCACGATCTCGGCGAGCCGGTCGATGTCGGCATCGCTATGGCCTGCCGTGAAGGCGAGCCGCAGCCGCGAAGTTCCCGCCGGTACCGTTGGCGGGCGAATGGCTACCGCAAGAAATCCTTCCCGTTCGAGGAGCTGCTGTGCCCGAAGTGCGCCCTGCGCGTCGCCGATCACGATGGGCACAATCGGGCTTTGTGCCAGCGGCAGGTTCACGGCCCGCGTGAATCGCCGCGCCTTGGCCAGGGGAAGTTCCGACAGCGCAGGGTCCGCCGCGATCACGTCGAGAGCGGCCGAAGCCGCAGCGGCGCTCGCAGGCGGCAATCCGGTGGAATAGACCAGGGTGCGGGCACGAGTCTTGACGAAATCGACGATCGGCTTTGCGGCACAAAGATAGCCGCCATAGGATCCCAGCGCCTTGGACAGCGTGCCCATCTGAAGCGCAACGGGCGCGGGCGGGCGCGCCATCACACCCGCACCGTGCGCATCGTCGGTCATGAGCCATGCATCGAACGCACCAGCCACGGCGGCAAGCGCATCGACCGGCGCAAGATCGCCGTCCATGGAAAACACCGTTTCCGTCGCCAGCAGCGCATGGCGATGCGCGGATCGCGATGCTGCAAGCATCTCTGCGGCGTGGCCGGCATCATTGTGACGGAAAGCAAGCACCTTGGCACGCGACAGGCCGGCACCCGCCCACAGGCATGCGTGCGACAGCTCGTCCAGGACAATCAGATCGTCCGGACCGGCAAAAGTAGGGATTATTCCGGAATTGGCAAGATAACCCGAGCCGAAAACGCAAGCCGCATCGGTCCCTTTGAACCTCGCCAGCTGCTCTTCGAGCCGCACGAGCAGGGGATGGTTGCCGGTGACGAGCCGGGACGCTCCCGCGCCGGTGCCGTAGCGCGCGATGGCCTCGATGGCGGCGGCCTTGACCGCCGGATGGTGGCTGAGGTTGAGATAATCGTTGCAGGAAAAGGATATGGTGCGTCGGCCGCCGCGCATGACGACGACGCCGTCCTGCCGCGAGGTTTCGACAAGCGAGCGCTTGAGGTGCTTGACCTCCAGCTCGGCGAGCTTCTCTCCTGCGTACCGTTCAAGCGATGATGTCAATGAACCTAACTCCACCATTGCGAGAGAAATTTCAGGACATTATCCCCGTTCTCCCGGCTGTCGCGCTAGTACCTGGCCGAGGTGACCGGTTGGATGCCACTGGGAGCGAGGGCTTCCAGTGACAATTTTGGAGGCAGAATGAACCCGGACCTCACCATGCGTTTTGCCAAGAGCTTCGCGGCCCATGCGGATCGGGTGCTTATCGAGGAGGAGCGGCGCAGCTGGACCTATGCGGAGGTGGACCGTGCGGCTGGCAGGCTGGCCCACGTCCTCGAGCAACTGGGCGTGGCTCCCGGCGAGCGGCTGCTCGTGCAGACGGACAAGTCGGTCGAAACGCTGATCTTGTACTTCGCGTGCATCCGGGCGGGCGGAATTTATCTGCCGCTCAATGTCGACTACACCGAATCCGAGCTTGCGTATTTCATCCAGGATGCCGAGCCGGTTCTCGCCGTATGCGGCGCGCAAAGCCGGGCTCTGTTCGAGCGGCTGGGCAATAGCCGATTGCGCGTTGAAACTCTCGAGTCACTTTTCGGGAGAATGACCGACGTCGAATCCGCGCCTGTGCCGCGCCAGCCCGACGACGTGGCGGCGATTGTTTACACGTCGGGCACGACCGGCAAGCCCAAGGGCGCGATGCTGACGCATCGCAATCTCGTGTCGAACGGCGAGACGCTCGTCGAATTGTGGCGCTTCACGCCCACCGACAGGCTGATTCATGCCTTGCCGATCTTCCATGTGCATGGGTTGTTCGTGGCGGTGCATTGCGCGCTTTTTGCCGGGGCGACGATGATCTTTCTACCGCGCTTCGATGCGGGCAGCGTGATCCGGCACATGGCTCACGCCAGTGTTCTGATGGGGGTTCCCACGTTCTACACGCGGCTGCTCGGTGAGCCGGAATTCACGCGGCAAGCCGCACAAAAAATGCGCCTCTTCATTTCGGGATCTGCGCCGTTGTCGGCCGACACGTTCCGCGCATTCGAAGCGCGCACCGGGCACCGCGTGCTCGAGCGCTACGGCATGACGGAAACGGGAATGCTGACCTCGAATCCCTGCACAGGCGAACGCCGCGCCGGCAGTGTCGGCTTGGCCCTGCCCGATGTCGAGCTGCGCATCGCCGAGGCCGAGACCGGCCGCGTCTTGCCGCGTGGGGAAGTCGGCATCGTTGAGGTGAAGGGTCCGAATATTTTCAAGGGCTACTGGCGCAATCCCGAAAAGACCAAAGCCGAGTTTCGCGCGGACGGCTTCTTCATCACCGGCGACATGGGCGTGATCGAACCCGATGGCTATGTGAGCCTTGTCGGGCGCGCCAAAGATCTCATCATCTCGGGCGGACTGAACGTCTATCCGGCAGAAGTCGAAGCCCTCCTCGACGACCGGCCGGAAATCGCCGAAGCGGCCGTCATTGGCGTACCGCATCCCGATTTCGGCGAGGCGGTGATCGCCGTGGTGAAATCAGCGACCGCAGATTTCGACAAGGAGGCGATCCGCACCGCGCTGCGAAAGGATTTGGCGGCCTTCAAGGTGCCGAAGGATATTCTCGTCGTGGATGCCTTGCCGCGAAACGCAATGGGCAAGGTGCAAAAGAAGCTGCTGCGCGAGCGGTTCGCGAATTTATTTGCAAGCACGTAAGCGGGCCCAATTGATTGACGCAGGAGACCCAGGGACGCAGAGGGGCGTCCTGCGGCCTTTCCGAACTTGGAAGCGAACCACGCCGGGCTCAATGTTCTCCGTGGATTTTGATGCTGCGAATTTCTGGTTCGGAAGGCAGGCGCCCGCATTCCGTGTTTGTTCGGCAAGTGCAGCACGGTCCGTTCGGGCGCGCCGGAGGCCACCAGCGCGTCCATGCGGTCGATGTCGCAAGCCGATGCCAGAGTTCCGAACGCATGTACCCGACCCTGACCGGGCCGCTGCACCCCGCGCTGGGGCCGAATTCCCGGCTGTATCGGCGCAGGCATTCCATGTCACGCCTGTCACCCCACGCTTTGCCGAAAAGGCCTGAGCATGGTGTGCAATAGCGTCGATCGGTATGTCCCAAGGATTGCTGCGTTGAATGCGATGCTGGAGCGGCGCTGGCGTGCGCCTGTTTGGACTACAGGCGCAGACGCCAGGACTGAATGCCGCCGCCAATGCCTCGTCAGCGAGTCGGATCATGAGCGCGCGCAAAGTGCCGCTCCGCATGTTCAAGAATGCCTTGGTGATGAGTGCCTCACCCTTCAGGAGCAGAAACATGTCCCCAGCAGTTCGAAGCGGTTCGGCTTCCAGCGATCAACCGCCCGGGCGATCGCGTGAGACGGGCGCTTCAAAAGGAATATCAGGCGACATCCCGATGCCGCGAGGTGCGCAAATTCATTCGCGCCACCTGGCACAAGGGCTCGTAACCCGGCTTGATCGGGACGGGTGCACCGTTTGGCGCAAACGACTTAGGCCACGGCGGTGCCGTGGCCTAAGATCGTGCGCTCATCGTGGTTGCGGGGCATGGATTTGAACCGCTTAGCTTCTCTTGGCGAGCAGAAGCGAGCCTAGAGAAGCTTGCGCCCTCCGGCTTGTCCGGAGGGTCCAGTGCCATTGCATTTGGGTCCCCGCCTGCGCGGGGACACAATTCGCGCAAACGACTTAGGCCACGGCGGTGCCGTGGCCTAAGATCGTGCGCTCATTGTGGTTGCGGGGCTAGGATTTGAACCTAGGACCTTCAGGTTATGAGCCTGACGAGCTACCGGGCTGCTCCACCCCGCGTCAAAGGGTCGGCGGATATAGGACAGCGAGCGTCTTCTGTCCACCCCTGATATGGCGGCTCGTCGCGGATTTTGAAGGAACGTCTGCCGGGCCCTCGGCAGCGGCAGTTGTGCGCGCCCTGCCCTTCTCCTATCCTTGAACACAGGAGCGCCGGCCGGCGCGTTGGGGGGATGCAATGCTGCGATCAGCTGCGACAGTTGCCGTTTTCTGCGGCGGGCTGGGGCTTGCCGTGGGGCAGGCGGCCACGGAAACCATCGTTCATTCCTTCAAAGGAGGCAGCGACGGGGCAAATCCCGAAGCGGGCGTCCTGCAGGTGGGGTCCAATCTTTACGGAACGACAGTAACCGGCGGGAGCGCGGACCAGGGGACGGTATTCAGGATCTACAGTACGGGCCACGAGAAGGTCATCCATGCCTTCGTGGGCGGCCGTGACGGGTCAAGCCCGGAAGGCGGGCTGGTGGTTCTGAACGGCGTTCTTTACGGGACGACGACTTTCGGCGGCTCCGACAACGGTCAGGGCGACGGCACGGTGTTCGGGATGACCAACATGGGCACGGAAACCATGCTCTACCCATTCGCAGGAGGTAACGACGGCGCGGAGCCTGTTGTCGGCCTGACCAAGCTTGGCGGTTCGCTCTACGGTGTGACGAGCGCCAATGGCCAATGGGACGCTGGCACGGTCTTTCACATCACCACGAGCGGCCTGGAAACGCCCCTCTATTCTTTCCAGAACGGCAATGACGGCGCCTATCCGCAAGGCGGTCTCGCCGTCCTGGGCGGCAGGCTTTACGGCACGACCACGGATTTCGGCGCCCACAACTACGGCATGGTGTTTCGGATCACCACCGCCGGCGTGGAAAAGGTCATTTACCCGTTCAAGCCAGGCACCGATGCTTCCGTCCCCTTGGCGGCAATGATCGACGTCAACGGAACGTTGTACGGAACGACGTTCAACGGCGGCGCCAATGGACTAGGCACGGTGTTCAGCGTCACGCCGAGCGGCGTGGAGAACGTCATCTATTCCTTCAAGGGCGGCAACGACGGCTACAATCCCCGGTCCACCTTGTTCTACATGAACGGCGTGCTCTACGGGACGACCGAGTCGGGCGGCGGGACGAAGGATGCCGGCACGCTGTTCAGTGTGACGCCGGACGGCGGCGTCGAGCACGTGCTGTACAGCTTTGCCGGCGGCACTGATGGTCAAGGTCCTTCGGGCAGCCTGATCTTGTTCAACAACGCGCTTTACGGCACGACCTATTTCGGCGGCGCGCACGGACAGGGCACGGTATTCGCGATCACCAATTTCCAGTGATCCTTTTGCTGCAGGATTGCCCTATTTCTGCGATAACGTCGTCTGCCGTGTCGGAAGTAATTGCGACACTGATTGCTCTGCTGGGCGATTTGGAAAACGCGGCGTCATCATGAGGAAGTAAATCATGCGCGGCTTTCTGCTTGCATCCGCTGTATCACTTGGATTTTGTCTTGTCGCTCAGAGCGCGGCTGCCGACGATATGACGCCGGTCGGCCGCTGGCGCGCCGTCAGCGACAAGACGGGCAATGTCACCGGCATCATCGAAATCACCGCGGTCGGCGATTCGCTGCAAGGCAGGATCGTGAAATCCATTCCCGATCCCGACGACGATCCGCCAGATACCATCTGCACCAAATGCGATGGGCCGGACAAGAACAAGCCCATTCTCGGACTTACGATCATGAAAGGCTTTCACAAGGACGGCGACAGCTGGGACGGGGGCACCATCCTCGATCCGCGCTCCGGCAACGTCTACAGCGCCGAGATGCATCTCGGTGACAATGGCAAGAAGCTGTTCCTGCGCGGCTATCTCGGCATCTCGCTGCTCGGCCGCACCGAGACGTGGCTGCGCGCGGAGTAAGCCGAGGAACCCTTGTATTCGGTCGATCACAGGGACGCGCTGCGGACACTCGACGATTTCCCACAATCGTGTTCCGGGGCGCCCCTTCCGCTCATTCTATCGGACGAAGCCACAACCGTGGTCGCTTACTACGAAAACGTGCGGCTGCCAGGTTGGGACGTATACACCCGGTGACGGCCGTCCTGCATAGGACGAATCGGGTGTGAAAATCGGGAGCGGTGCGAAGTTAAGACCTGGTGCTAGGCCTATGTCTGGACACGGTGCGGAAGGCGGCGAACCGATTGTCCTTGAGACG
>Ga0335085_10003960_pt1 | contig 25003 bp, 16 predicted proteins | sample Lox_Sample_45_FD_206712 | JGI IMG/M metagenome (GOLD analysis project Ga0335085, IMG submission 206712) | Soil microbial communities from Loxahatchee National Wildlife Refuge, Florida, United States - Lox_Sample_4.5 | ecosystem: Environmental > Terrestrial > Soil > Wetlands | place: USA...
CGATCGCATCCTCAAGGGGATCGCGGAAATTAATGCTTGTCCGGTGGTCCATCGTTGGACGAAATTTGAGGCACTCTCGGGCCTCACTCAATAATGGATATACTTCAATGAAACGATATACTAGAAGCTCATCCGGAAACCCTGGGAGCGCGGGCGTCCCGCCCGCCCCTTGCACTCCAGTACCGCGTAAGAGCGGGCGGGACGCCCGCGCTCCCAGGGTTTCCGGATGAGTCTCTAGAGTCAAGTTTTTGAATACGGCCATAAGCAATTTTGAATATGTAATTTGCCATTTGAGATCCGGGTGTTAGGCACTAGCAGCAAAGGGGCACTAAGCACAGTGAAAAGCCCGAACGGCTTCGGCCGTGTCACTCAACGCCGACTGAGGTGAGAGCCCAAAACCGCGGAACGAAGCCACTATGTGCTTTAGAATCAGTAGACGGTTGCTGACGGCGGTCTGGTACCTGCTAGTCGGACTGAGCGTCATTTCCGCGCCTTGGGCGCGAGCCCAGACTCCAGACCTGGCGGAGAAGTCTCATCGCGCCAAAGAGTTGATGGACTCCGGAAAGCCTGCCGACGCGGTCCCGATCTATCGCGAGCTGGTTGGGGCGGTGCCAGGTAACCCGGGCCTCATCATGGACTTAGGTCTGGCGCTCGACATGTCCGGAAACAAGACGGAAGCGATTCGCCAATACCAGGCAGCTCTGAAGATTGATTCGAGTCTTTTTCCGGCCCTGCTGCTGCTGGGCACAGCGTACCTGGATGTCGGTCAGCCCGCAAAGGCCATTGATCCCTTAGAACGGTCTCTAAAACTCCAGCCGGACAGCTCCGATGCCCAGGAGACTCTATCGGAAGCTCTCATGGCCTCCGGCCGGACTGAAGAGGCAGTGCACCGCTTCCAAGACCTTTCGGCGACAGATCCCAACAATCCGAAGGTCTGGTATGGACTGGGCGTTTGCTACGAACGGCTGGCGCAGCAAAACTTCGACGAGCTGGCCAGGATAGCTTCAGGGTCAGCCTACTGGCTGGACCTGGTTGCCGAATCCCGCCTCCAGAATAAACAGGATTACAGCGCCTTCTACTTCTATCGCCAGGCGCTGGCCAAGATGCCCGGACTGAGGGGAGTTCATGCTGCCATCGCGGCGGTCTACAAGGACGCCGGACACGACGATTGGGCGGCTCTGGAGGAACAGAAGGAACGCGCTTTGCCTGCGCCGGACTGCTCGGTCGAGAAGATCGAGTGCGATTTCCAGGCAGGAAAGCTCCGCGACGTCGCTGACTCGACCGCAAAGACGGCCCCGGCGTATTACTGGCGCACCCGCGCCTACAATCAGCTCGCGCTGGATGCGTACGTCCGGCTCGGCCAGTTGCCACCGTCCCTGGAGTCGCACGAACTCAAGGCAAAGATCGCCTCCGGAAGACGGCAGTTTGCCGAAGCAGCCAAAGAATGGAAGCAAGCCCTGGAGCTTTCGCCGGGCAACACCTACGTCGAAAAGCAACTCGGCATTGCCCTCTACAAGTCCGGCGACGTGGCGGATGCTCGCGCATTGTTTGAGGGCCTTCTCAAATTGCAGCCGGACGCTCCGGACCTCAACTTCTACCTGGGCGATACGCTCTTGCACGCCCAGAAGCCGCAGGAGGCGCTTCCCTTTCTCCAAAAGGCGCTGCTTCGCCAGCCGGCCTTGTTGCCGGCGCAGGAGGCTATTGGACTAGCCTATATGCAAACGGACCAGGCCGCCAAGGCCATCCCGCATCTCAAGGCCGCCTTGCCGATCGATGAGGACGGAAGCTTACACTATCAACTGGCGCGAGCCTATCAGATCACCGGAGAGAAGGAGCTGGCCAGCGCGATGCTCCGCGAGTACCAGGAGAAACAGCAAACTCAGCAGAAGGAGAATGCCGAGGTGGAGAAGCAAGTGGCGCTGACGCCGCCGGAATAGCCCTACTCGGCGAACCGTCAGAGACGGACGTCGGGAACGGTGCGCGGGGGCCGGCACGAGGCAGAGTTGCGATGGACCGTGGTGTTATCCGTCATGCTATGATGCCGGAACTGCTTTGGGAGGTTCACTTCGCATATGGCGGAATCGGATAAACACAGCTTTTGGCAGACGCTACCGGGCATTCTAACTGCGTTGGCCGCGGTTATCACAGCGCTGACGGGTCTTGTCGTCGGTATGAGGCAAGTCGGAGTGTTCAGTCGACCTGCCGGCTCGCCAGCCGCAGTCGGTAGTCCGGTGGCCGGCTCCGGTAGCGCCGCGGCAGGGCCGGTCGGGGCCGACAGGGCCCTTGGCGCCTCGCCGACGAGTTCAGGTGGCGAGGCGTCAGGGCTGCCGGAAGAGATCAATCTTCTCGCAACGGATAATGGGGGGCAAGTGGTGGTGGCAAACGGGGGAGATGACTGGCGACGAACCATCCTTGGAGGACACAATTTGAAGGAGGTTGCAGCAGATCAACCTGGAAATCAACCCGAGGCCGTGTACGCATTTCGAAACAACGCAACAGCGCAGTTCGACAGGTTTAGGGTCTATAAGTCCACCAACGACCCAAGCGACATCAAGACGTTCGAACTCCTGGTCGGTAATGACTCTCCTACCGGCGTGTTCCAGTCGATCGGCACCTTCACCATGCCGAGCGTGGTTTACGTAGGCAACCCGTATCAAGAGTTTAGGTTCGCTCCTGTCAAGGGCAGATATTTGAAGGTGAAGCTGCTGATGAGGCAAGACGGCTATGAAGACAATTTTGAAATCTGGGAGTTTCAACTAATGGGCCGGTTGGACTGAAGACGACGCCCCCAACTCTGAGCTAATGCTTCGGCTCCTCAAGCGTAAGCCTCTGATTTGGCTTCACGTTCCGAACAATCTGGCGGAGGCCGCTGGGCCAATGGATCTCGATCTCGTCGATCTTTGGCATCTTGCCCAGGCCAAAGTGAACACCGAAATGGCTTGACGAGGCGTAGCCCACGGCGCTGGTCATATGGTTCCACTGCTTGCCGATGCGAACGCGAGCGCCGATTCCATCGCGGTTGCTCTTGGTGCCGGTCAATTTCAGAATGATCCAGTTATTCGCGTCAGGGCTGACGTTCTGCCACAACTCGGCCGGCTCTCCCAGGCAGGCTACCACCACGTCAATCTTACCGTCGTTGTTGAAGTCGGCGAAGGCGCAGCCGCGGTGAGCCGCTGGAGCCTGAAAATCGGGGCCCGCTTCTTTGGAGACATCCCAGAAGGTTCCGTCGCCCAGGTTGGCGAAGATGCTGTTCGGCTGGCGGTAGTGCGCGGCGGAGAACTGCTCTGCGTTGTCATCCGCGTGCGAGTTCGCCGTGAACAGATCTTTCCAGCCGTCGTTGTTGAAGTCGGCCATGCCGTTGCCCCAGCCGCCGCGAGCCGCCGAAAGCACGGAGAGCCGGCTGGTGAAGGTGGCGTCTTCAAACATGCCGTGACCGAGATTGTGAAAGAGCGGAAAGGTCTCGTTGTTAAGGTCGGTGACGAAAATGTCAGGCAGGCCGTCATTGTCGTAGTCGCGAAAATCCACGCCCATGCTGGAGACCGGCTGGCCCGAGTTGAGCAGCGCGACACCAGCGGCGAGGCCGGTTTCCTCGAAGGTGCCGTTGCCTCGATTGCGAAAGAGAAAGTTCGGCTGATTATCGTTGGTGACGAAGACATCCGGGAATCCGTCGCCGTCGTAATCCGCGAAAGCGGCGCTCATTCCGCGGCCCTGATGTTTGGCCAAACCTGACTTCTCGGAGACGTCCTCGAACGTGCCGTCGCCCCGGTTCCGGTAGAGCGTGTTGGTGAGCCCTTCGAAGTACATGGGATGGCAGTAAACCCGCAAGTGTCGTGCGGCGTCTCCACAAAAGCGATCGCTGCTGATCGACCACTTGGCGTAGTTCACCACCAGCAGATCGAGCAAGCCGTCGTTGTTGTAATCGAACCAGCCGCCAGCCACGGCCCACTTGTCGCTCTTGATGCCCGCCTTCTCGGTGACGTCTTGGAAGCGTCCGTTGCCGAGGTTGTGGTAAAGAATGTTGCGATTGACGCCCGCCACGAAGAGGTCAACGTGACCATCGTTATCGTAGTCGCCGGCCGCGGCGCCCATGGAGTAGCCTGCACCGGCCACTCCCGCTTGCTCGGTGACGTCTCGGAAGCGCATCCCTCCCTCGTTCCGGAACAGTCGATTCCAATATTTCGGGGCGTTCTTTTCGAGAGAGGGAAGGGAAGCGCCGTTGGCGAAGAAAATGTCGGTGAGGCCGTCGCCGTCGTAGTCGAACGCGGCCACGCCGCCGGTCATGGTCTCAATGAGATGCTTCTCGGGAGTGGGGCTGTTCTCAACGGTAAAGTTGAGTCCCGCCGATTGCGCCACGTTGCGAAAATGAATAGGGTCCAGCGATCCGACTCGTTGGGGAACTCTGACTCCTGCTCGATTCTGACTCAGAAGACTGGCGTGGGTGCGCAACACCGACAGTACGATGGGAAGCCTGAGTAGAGTCTCGCGCCGTGTGGGCATCTATTGCCCTTATATTCCACGTGTGGCTCGTAGTCAACCCGTCCGACGATCGTGTAGACGATTCGTGTTCAGCGATGTCGACCTTTCGGAGCGCGGCAGTCGCCGTCTGGAGCGCCCCATCGTGGGCGGTTTCATGCCGCCATGGCGCGGCGGCTCACCCGCCCTCCCACAAACAATGCAGGAATGCGCTCCGAACGGTAGTATAATCGCGCGCCGATGCTTGGTGGCAACCTGAGCCTCATGGTACGGTGAGTGTGGCCGAATGAAATCGATCGTGAGAATGTGATCCGAATGGCGACTCTGGACATGGCGGCAGAAACGGCTCGAGTGATTCCTGAAGATCGTTGGCTTCGTGTGATCGTAGTCGCCTTCGTCATGTATACGATCGCCTTCATCGATCGCACTAACATCTCGCTGGCCCAGACCACGATGAGCCGTGAACTTGGCATGGACTCGCAGCAATTTGGCAGTGCTGCCGGCATCTTCTTTTGGGGATATCTGGTGCTGCAAATCCCCGGCGGTTATCTCGCGCGCCGCTGGAGCGCCAAGTGGTTCGTCGCCATTCTCCTTGTGGTTTGGGGATTGTGCTCGGCAGGAACAGGCCTGGTGAAAACGGGGAATCAATTCTGGGTGATGAGGCTGCTGCTGGGCGTGGCGGAAGGCGGTGTGTGGCCGGCCGTACTGGTGCTGCTGGCGAACTGGTTTCCGCGCGCCGAACGCGCGCGCGCCAACGCCTTCTGGATGCTTTGCCTGCCGCTCGCGGTGATTGTCTCGTCGCCCATTTCCGGTTGGATTCTGGGCCACTGGAACTGGCGCGTGCTGCTGGTGGCCGAGGGCGCGTTCCCTCTGGTGTGGCTGGCCGTGTGGCTGACTCGCATTCATGACTACCCTCATCAGGCAAGCTGGATCTCTGCCGAGGAGCGTGCTTATCTGCAGGAAACCCTGAGCCGCGAGGCCGCCGAAATCGAGCAGGCTGAAGCTGCGGAGCGGGCCAGCGCGTTGTCTACCGGCTCGCCGGAATTGCCGCTGTGGAGGGCGCTGCTGAGCCCTCCGGTTCTGCTGATGTGTGTCGTCTACTTCACCTCCACCACCGGAAACTACGGCTACCTGTTTTGGCTGCCGACCGCTATGGAAAAGGCAAAGCAGCTTAGCCACCTGACGGTAGGATGGCTCTTCGCCGTGCCGTACGTCATGACAGGTATCGGGATGGTGCTGATCTCGCGGCACTCGGACCGCCATCGAGAGCGGCGCCTTCATGTGGCGGCAGGAATGGTCTGGGCAGGACTCACTTTGCTGGCCGGAGTGCTCGCCAGCCGTTACTCCGCCACGGCCTCTTTCGCTTTGATCGCCCTCGTCGGCGCGGGCTCCTACGGCATCCTGGGCCCTTTTTGGGCCATTCCCACGGAAACCCTCCCGCGGCGTGTCGCCGGATCGGCCATGGGGCTTGTCAACGCGCTGGGCAATCTGGGCGGCTACTTCGGGCCGCTGCTAGCCGGTTACATGAACAAGCGCACCGGAAGCTTGTTCTATGCCTTCGGCCTGTTGAGCCTTTGTCTGCTGATCGGAAGCGGGCTCGCGCTCTTCTTGCCGGAAAGGCGCAAATCCGATACGTCCGCCGCCAGCTAGCGCCGAATGGTCATGCGGCTAAGGTCCGGTTCATACCCTTCTTCCTGGACGGCCTTTTCAGCGGCCGCACGCAGGGCTTGATCATCCGCGCCTTTGGGTAGGGCGCAGTGGCGGCGTATCACTTCCTCGCCGCTCTGAATGCGAACCAGCCATTTGTTCTTGTTGGTGTCCCACGAGAGTTCCACGCGATCGGCTAACACCGCTTTGGCGTTTTCAGGCATCGTCGGCTCCTCTCTTGCACGAGATCGCTGCGCCTGCAGGCACTGGTCGCCAGGCGCATCCGCCGCCCGTTCTGGGAGCATTCTAGCACTGTTGATGGGCTGGCAGAAATCAACCTTCTTGCCCTCCTCGCCCTGCCCCTCGTGCACGCTTTATGGTTCCACGACCAAGGTTACAATCGAGCCGATGACCTACGAACCCAGCTTCCGTCACGATCGAAGCTCGTACCCTAAGGAGCCTTAGTGCTGTTTCGCGATGAGGCTGAATTCGTCCACTGGCTACGGCAGCGCTGGCCGGATCGCGCCCCGGGCCTGAAGCTCGGGATCGGCGACGATGCCGCCATCGTTAAGCCCGCTCGCGACTGCGACCTGGTGCTCACCACCGATCTTTCGCTCGAAGACGTGCACTTTCGGCGTGACCTTCATCCGGCCCGATCGATCGGTCACCGTGCACTGGCACGCGCTCTGAGTGATCTGGCGGCGATGGGCGCGCGTCCACGCTTTGCGCTTCTTTCGCTGAGCATCCCGAGAACGACCCGTCGCACCTGGATCAGCGCGCTCTATGATGGACTTGGAAGGCTGGCCAAAGGTCAGGGCGTCACACTCATCGGTGGTGACACGGCCGTGACGGCTTCGGGGCCTGTGATGGCTGATGTGGTGGCGATCGGCGAGGTCCGACACGGTCTCGCCTTGCGCCGCCAGGGCGCCCATCCTGGAGACGGTCTTTACGTTTCGGGTAGGCTCGGACTGTCAGCGCTGGGTCTAGCCTTCCTCCGTTCGGGAAAACGACTGAGTACCGGCGCCCCGTCGGCCGACAACCTGCCGGCACATGACCGCCGTGCAGCGCTGCAGGCTCATCTTTATCCTGAGCCGCGATGCCGCGTGGGAATGGCCCTTGCGCGTCGCGCGTTGGCATCGGCCGCAATCGATGTGAGCGATGGCTTTGCCCGCGACCTTGGCCGTCTCTGCGACGCCAGCGGCTGCGGAGCCACGATCTGGGAAGACTGCCTGCCCCTGGTGAACGCCAAGGCAGCGCGCGATGCTACGCCCCTTGAGCTTGCACTGTACGGAGGCGAAGACTACGAGCTCATCTTCACCGTTCCGCGTACCCGCCTCTCACAGGTTCCCCGCGCGATTGGCGGGGTTGCGCTCCATCGCATCGGTGAAATCCGACGCGGACGCGGCCTCGCCCTCCTCGGACGCGGAGGCGAAGCGATTCCCATCGAAGCCGGAGGTTACGATCATTTCCGCCGATCCGACCGTATTTGAACACGCGCGCCGCGCAACAAAGTCTACTTTGTAGACTCAGTGACCTCTGTCAATCACTGCGGGTCCGGCGCGGACGCCGCAGGCGCCGCGCTCGCCGGGGCCAGCGGCTTGGAGTTGGAACCCGTGGCGGCTCCGGCGCCCGTAGCGGCTGCGCGCTCCGCCAGCAGCGACTCCGTGCCGCTGCTGGCCAGGATCTGGTTCACGACGTCCGGGCTGGTGAGCAGCGGCGAATCCGGGAAGTGCTCCACCGGACGGTCTTTGAGGGCTTCACCCATGAACTGCATCCAGATGGGCAGGGCCACGTGGGAGCCCTCCTCTTTGTCACCCAGCGTGCGGTGATCGTCAAAGCCCACCCACACCCCTGCCGTGAGACCCGGCGAAAATCCGATAAACCAGGCATCCGTGAAATCGTTGGTGGTGCCGGTCTTACCGCCGAGGTTATACTTGGCGGCTAGCGCTCTAGCTCTCACGGCGGTGCCTGTCGGGTAGTCGATATCCTCGCGGAGCATCGAGACCATCAGGCGGGCGATCGGCGCCGGAATCACGTCCGTCACCTCGGGCCGGAATTCGTCGATCATCCGGCCGTCATAGTCCGTCACGCGGTCTACGGTGCGCGGGCTAATGTGCAGCCCGTCGTCCGGAAATGTTGAAAAGCCGGAGGTGTGCTCGAGCAGCGTCAGATCGGAAGCGCCCAGTGCGAGTGGCAAGTTGGGCACGAGGCGCGAGGTGATGCCGAATTTGCGGCACAGCTTGATGACCTGGTCCACACCCACCCGGGCTAGCAGCCGCACCGCAGGCACGTTGCGGGATTCGGCCAGGGCCTGGACCAGATTGATGATCCCCTCATACTTGTTGTCGTAGTTGTGCGGCGCCCACACCCCCGAAGACGAAGGAAAGCTGATGGGGCTATCGACGATGGTGTCAAAGGGCCTGATTCCGTCGAGAAAAGCCTGCGTGTAGACGTAAACTTTGAACGATGATCCCACCTGGCGCTCCGCCTGCACCGCGCGGTTGAACTTGCTGGTATTGAAATCGTAGCCGCCGACCATGGCCCGGATGGCGCCCGTTTGATTGTCGAGCACCAACATGGCGCCCTGGACGTCAGGATATTGGTCCAGCGTCACCTGAAGCGTCCGCGCCTTCTTACCCTTGATCAGGAACAGGTCAACGTCACCGGAAAGAAAGACGGCGTGCGGGTCAGTCTGTCTCGTCCAGGTGAAATCCGACGGCGTAACTCGCGCCACGTCATCGCCGAAGCGCACTTCGGCGGCCTCGGAGCTGACCGACATGACGAGGCCGTGCTCAAAACTTCCCACCTCGGGCGGCGTGCGCCAGTCATCATCCACGTAGGTTTCGAGCGACACCGGCTGCTGGTCCGCGCCCATCACCGGGTTGCGCAAAATATTCTTCTCCGGTCCACGCCAACCCCGGTGCTTATCATCATTGCGAAGACCCTGTTGCAACGCCTGTTCCGCCAGGCGCTGAAGCTTCAAGTCGATAGTGGTATAAACTCTCAGGCCTTTTTCTTCAACCGTCTCCTCGCCGTACTTTCTCTCCAGGAACTCGCGGACGTCTTCCACGAAGTAGGGCGCGATATTGTTGTTCCAATGCTGGATGTTCAACCCCAGCGGGGCTTCGCGGGCCTGGAGGTACTGCGCGCGCGTGATCTTGCCGTTATCCAGCATCGCCTCCAGCACGCGGTTTCTGCGCTCCAGGCACCGGTCCGGGTGACGGATGGGCGAGTAGATGTTCGGGTTGCGAGGCAGTCCCGCCAGGGTGGCCGCCTCGGGCAGCGTCAGATCCGTCATGTGCTTGCCAAAAAAGAACTCCGACGCCGCCTCAAACCCAAAATTGCCGTATCCCAGCTCCATCTGGTTTACGTACATGCGGAAGATCTGCTGCTTCGTAAAGTAACGCTCAATCTGAATGGCCAGCAGGGCTTCTTCAATCTTGCGTTTCCAGTTCTTTTCGGAAGTCAGAAAAAGGCGGCGGCTGAGCTGCTGCGTCAACGTGCTGGCGCCTTGCTCCTTGTGCCATTCCAGCAGATCGGTGGCGGCCGCGCGCACGATGCGAATCACGTCCACACCCACGTGACTCTCAAAATGCCGGTCCTCAATGGAAAGAATCGCGTCGCGCATCACGGGAGGGATCTGGTCATAGCTCACGATCACGCGATGCTCGAGGGCGAAGCTCGCGATCGGCGAGCCGTCTGAAGCGTAAAGCTCAGTCATGACGTCGGGCCGGTAGTTCTCCAGCTCCGCCACTTTGGGAAGGTTCGTCGAGTAAACGAAGACCAGACCCGCCAGCACGCCGCTCGCGGCCGAAAGCAGCACCAGCACGCCGAATACAAACTGGCCGAAAACCCGGCGGCTGCGCGCCCACGGAGGAAGCGGCGGTTCACCGCTGCGTTGCTGGGGTTTTCTTCCTTCCATCGGAGAGCACTCAACTAAATTCTAGAATCGAGTCGCGAGGGAGTCAAACGGCGAGAAGCAGAAGCCAGGAGTCAGAAGCCAGAAGTCAGAAGTCAGAAGCGAGAACTCTTGTGTGTCTTCTTTCCCTTGGCATGGCGCGTCTCTACTCGCGTACGCAACTTTCCGCCGATGGCCGCGGGCAGTGTTTCGAGCTGGTCCTGAATCAGCAGTGTGCTGTGAGTTTGGTACCAGCGCGCGATTTCATCGGCAGATCTAAACTCCGGTATTTCTGAAGCTGACTTTACATAAATCAGCTTTCGCCTGCCGCGGCGTCCACTACTTCCTGCGAACGAGTCTCTTTTCATTTTCGTCCATGTCCCTACTCCCTACTCCCGATTCGCTACTCGCTGCTCCCGACTCCCTATCGCCGCTCCCCACTCCCTCATTTCACCTTTATCAGCACCACGCCGTGCGAAGGAACTTCGCTCGAGAAGCCGTCTGCAATGTGGCCGCGGTCCGTGTGAGTCCACAGGTCGCGTACGGAAGGCGAGGCGCTCAGGCCTAGCTGGGACCAACTCACGCTCACCTTGGCGGCCTTGTCTGCTTCGTTGATCAGGGCCACCGCCTGGCCACCGTCAGCTAGTTTCCTAGCCCAGACCATCGCCTCGCCGTTCTGCGAAATGCGGTGCCCTTGGCGGCCGAGCGAGTCCTGATCGACGGCGATCACCTCGGGGTTCTCCAGGATATCGAGCGTGGCGCGATTGACGCTGCGCAGGTCGTTTCCGGCCAGCAGCGGCGCGCCCAAAATGCTCCATATCGTAAAGTGGGTGCGGTATTCGGTGTCTGTCATGCCGCCGTTGCCCACTTCCAACATGTCGGGATCGTTCCAGTGCCCGGGCTTCGCCCAGGCTTCCAGGCCCTCCTGCTTGGCAGCAATCCCGATCATCGACTTCCAGTTGTCGGAAATATCTCCCGTAGTGCGCCAGAGGTTGCCGCTCACTTCCGGCCCCCATTTCCACACTTCGTCGCGGCCGTACTGACACAGGCTGTAAACAATGGGCCGGCCGGTAGCGCGCAAGGCGTCGCCCATTTTCTGGTACACCGCCTGCATGTCAGAATCCTGGTAAATCTTGCCGGCGCTGCACCAGTCGTACTTCAGGTAATCGATGCCCCAGGCCGCGTAGGTGCGCGCGTCCTGCTCTTCATGGCCGTAGCTGCCTTCGAAGCCGGCGCAAGTCTTCGTCCCCGGCCCAGAATAAATGCCGATCTTCAACCCTTTGCTGTGCACGTAGTCCGCCAGGGCCTTCATGTCGGGAAATTTCGAGTTGGCCTGAATGTTGCCCTGCGCGTCACGCGTGCCTTGCCAGGTGTCGTCGATGTTCACGTAGAGGTACCCGGCAGCCTTCATGCCGTTAGCCACCATGGCGTCGGCCGTTTCTCGAATGGTCTTGTCATCCACCTGGCCGTGAAAGTGATTCCAACTGTTCCAACCCATCGGTGGTGTGCGCGCCAGACCGTTATCCGGCACGGCGTGTAAGGCGGGCGGAGGAATGCGTTCGGGCCAGTTGGCCGCCGATTCCGCCGCCGTTGCATGCCGGCCAGTGAAAGTCCGGGTGCCTCCGTTCGGTTGGGACGCAGTCAGCGTCATTACGGCGCCGGTAACGCTGCCGGCGTAACGCAGGGTCCGCGCGTTGTCGCCGAACATAGCCTGCACAGAAAATGAGAAGTCGTTCCCCGAGACCTGGCCATCCTCGATGGCAAGGTCCCTCGATGGAAACGAGAGAATTCCGGTGAAGCGTGGACCGTCTTGCTTGAGCCGCAGCATTAGCTGGGACTGGCCGCCTTCGGGCCTGGGAGCCGTGGCGATCCAGTCGCCGTTGAGGTCGGCCGCAAAGGTCAGAATCGGGCAGAACAAAATGACGGCCAGGACGAGCTTGCCAAGCGAATGAGTTCTGCACATGGACGACCTCGGGGAAGGCATGCCGGGCCTCACGAGTTAAATCAGACCTAGAAACGCGAGCCCGAAAATAGGCTAACTGTATTATTTATCAATAACATTCCAGGATGGCTTTGGCTAAGTTACTTGTTTTCATGCACATTCCAGGGTATTCTCATTCGTCCCATTTTTCTCATTTTCGGTCCTTTATTATCAATAACATTCCAGGATAGGTCAAAATTTTTTAAAATTTTTCTTTTTTGTGCCATGCCGATTTCCCTGACACCCGCCGGAAAGAGATCCCTAACACAGGTCACGGCCTCCCGGCAAAGTGAAAGTCTATCATGCGGCTAACGCCGTGTCAATAGCCTGTTTAATGCCAAATATAGGCACTCATAGTAGGCTACATTAGGGCAGGCCGTGAAGAAAATCGACCGCACAGGCCCAGGAACACGACGCCGCCTTTGGGTACAGGTGTCATTTGCTGGGGCGAGCCCCCTTGGGACGCAGTCATTCCCGCGCAGGCGGGAATCCATTGGACAAGTCCTTGGAAAAATACGGCGTCAAAAAATGGATTCCCGCCTGCGCGGGAATGACTGCGTCCGGGAGCGATCAAATGACACCAACCCGCCTTGGAGCGCAACCAAAGTGGGTTCTCGGCGACCTCTGTGGCTGAAAGCGTCTCAACACGGAGTTCACGGAGCAAGCGTAGCGCGGACCTGATTTGTGGGTCCGCGGTATTTCCTGGCCTGCGCGAACAAAAGCCGCGGACCTACAAATCAGGTCCGCGCTACGCTTGCTGTCCAGGCCCGCTACAGCAATTTGGCGTACTCGGCCTTGGCCTGCTGGTGAATCGGGATATCGGGGCCGGCCTCTTTCCAGAGGGCGAAAAAATCCTTGTAGGCGGCGAGCGCGCGGACGCGGGCGGCATCGGCATCCGCGCCCTGCGACGTTTTCGACAGTACGGAGTTGGCGCGAGCCACGCCCAAGTGCGCCAGCGCTCCCGTCCAGCAATTCCAGACGATGCCGCTATGATCGAGAATCTTCTGGAATTCACCGGCGGCGGCTGTGCCCTGTCCAGACGCCAGATACGCCTGGCCACGAATATAGGTGGGATAGAGGCAAGACACATTGTTGGCGAACGCGATATCCCCGTATTCGACAGGCGGCAACGCAACCTGCAGAATGTTAATCGCCGCAGCCGGGTTCCTTCGTTTCAGCGCCAATTGCCCCTGAATGGCGGGTAGCCAAAGCGACTGCATCTGGGTTTCGAGCGGATAGCGCTTGTTCAGGCCCTGCGCCAAGGATTCGCTTCGCGCCGCGTCCCCGGTCATGGCGTAAGCGAGCGCGGCTTCCACCCCGACGGCCTGGCTAGCCGGAGCCAGCGTCAGTCCTGCAGCCGCTGCCTGTCGCGCTTCCGCCAAGTTGCCGAAGGCGGCTTCACGCAGGGCAGCGTTTTCCCAATAGATTGCCCCGTTCTCCTTGCTGTCAGCGCTCATGGCAGAATCTACAGACCGCTTGGTGAGCTCGCGCGCTTTGCCCAGATGGCCGGCGTATGCCTCGGTATCGGCGGCGAGCGAAAGTCCGAAGTTCTCAACCTCGGGCTCGTCCGCGAACCATTGCTGCTGTTCCGCCATCGCCTGTGAATCCGCAGCGAGAAAGGCAAGCGCATACAGCGCATTATGAAGTGGGAAATTGTCCAGCTTTTGCGCTTGTTCCTCCTCAATGGTCTGCCGGGCTTCATCAAAGCGCTGCAAGGCAATCAGGCAGTTAGCGAGGCTCTCAGAAAACGTGACGTCGGGGGCGAGATGCTGCGCCTGGCGCAGCTCCTTGGTCGCCTTCTCGTACTGCCCCTGTGCGGAATAAACAACGCCTAAAGCGAAATATGCCTCTTTGTCTCGCGAGTAATTGTCAATCAGCTCCTGATAAGTCCGCGCAGCTTGCTCAAGTTCGCCAGTAACATTGCGATAGTAGTCGGCCGTGATGAGCAGCTTCTCTCGCTCGCTGGCGTGATCGCGCAACTCGAAGGCCTTGGCGTGGTACTCGCTGGCGCGACCGAGTTCACCCAGAGAGAAGTAATCATTGCCCACCGCTCGATACCCCATGGCAAAGTTCGGGTCGAGTTGAATGGCGCGTTGGTAGTGAAGCAGAGCCGCCTCGGTACCCTTCTCGTGGGCGGCCTTTCCGCCCAAGCTATACGCCTGCAGCGCTTCGAGCGAAGAAGTGGTGGCTTCCGCCAGGGGAACATCGTACTTCTTGACCGTTGGCAGTGACTCGCCCAATTGCCGGCGCAGCTTCGCCGCCGCCTCGCCCAAGGCATCGAGCACCTTTTCCTTGCCATTTGCCGCCGCCTGCACCTCGGCCAGAGTGTCGCCCGTCGAGCAATTCACTGCCTTCAGGCCCAGCACATACTGGCTGCCCATGGCGTCAATCGAGCCCGCAATATAGGCCTTGCTGCCCGCGCGCTGGCAAAGCTCCCGAGCCACGTCGGGCGCGAGCCTCGTGCCGGCAGGGCGCATCATCAGTTTCAGCGTCGTCGCTACTTTGTTGTCAGAGAGCGCGTCGAGAAACGGAGACTGGTCGAGCGCCACCGTGAGCGCGGTTTTCAGCGTTCCATCGAATACCCCATCGCCGGTGCTGTTCGCAAAATCGCCAATCACGATGGTGTCTTTGTCGGTGAGGCGTTCGGCTCGATGCGCGCGCCGGTAGAGCACTGCCGCCGCCAGCGCCGCGATCAGGATGGCCGCGCCCGAAATGACGACCGCGAGCTTCTTCCGGCTTGCCGCTGCGGCGCCAGGCCACGTGGCACGGGCATCCTGCCCGTGCACGGCGCTCTCCGAAACGGCGCCTGGAGCTTGCACGTTCGCCGCATGGCCAAGATGGCCATGCCACGTGGAATCCGTGTCGCGTTTCAAACGGTTCAGCTCCGAGCGAAGGTCGGCGGCGGACTGATAGCGCAAGTCGCGGTCCTTCTCCAGTAGCCGGCAGATGATCTCATCCAGCTTCGGTGGCAGGTCGGGATTCACTCGGGCGGGCTGAACCGCAGCCCGGTTCAGAATCCAATCGAAAATCACCGCGTTGGTAGCGCCGCTGAATGGCAACTTACCCGTCGCCATCTCATAGAGGACGGTTCCGAAGCTGAACAGGTCGGTGCGCGCATCCAGCTCCTGGCCTCGCGCCTGCTCGGGGCTCATGTAGGCCACGGTGCCCAGCATGCTTCCCGGGCTGGTGAGATGTTCCGGGTCGATGGAGACTGTCGGCGTGTCCTGGCCTGGGAGCGCGGGCGTCCCGCCCGCTTGAGCGAGGCCGCGCTGCCCAACACCTGCGGGCGAGACGCCCGCGCTCCCAGCCACCTTCGCCAAACCGAAGTCCAAGATCTTCGCCCGCCCGCGGTTCGTCAGGAAAATGTTCGCCGGCTTGATGTCGCGATGGATGATGCCGGCCGCGTGCGCCGCCTCCAGGCCGTCGGCGATCTGAATCGCGAGGTCCAAGATCTGATCCACCGGCAGGGGCGCCCCCGCCATACGATGCTTCAGTGTCGTCCCTTCCAGCCGCTCCATCACCAGGAATGGGCGGCCCTCGTCCTTACCGATGTCGTAAATAGTGCAGATGTTGGGATGGTTCAGCGCGGAAGCTGTGCGCGCCTCGCGCTGGAAGCGCTCGCGCGCCACCGGATCACACGCCAGCTCGTCGGGCAGAAACTTGAGGGCCACGCGGCGGCCGAGTCGCACGTCCTCGGCTTCGTACACCACACCCATGCCGCCGCCGCCCAGCTTTTCTCCAATTCGATAATGAGAAACGGTTGTACCCGCCACGAAGCATTCCCCGGCGCCCGCAATCCGCGGTGACCCACATTATACGGGAACGCCAGGTGAGCTTGTAATCGGGTAGCATCCTAATCGGCCTGGGGAGCGCGGGCGTCTCGCCCGCTGTTGATCGCAGCCTCCGCTAACGCTGTCAGGGGCCGGCGGCGCAAGCTGAAAGCGGGCGAGACGCCCGCGCTCCCAGGCCGAATGAGCACACTACGTAATCCCGCAACACGGACGTTCAAGCGGGCGCCGTTCCTCAGGCAGCGCTCTCGATGGCGATCAGACGTTTCTTGACGGCGGGCGGAAAATCCACAAACACAAAATGGCTCTTAGGGTAGAGGTAATCCTCACGGCTCTCATCGATGATTCTTACCAGATCATCCCTGGCCGCTCTGGGGTCAGGGATAACACGGGGATAACACGATAGACCTTGCCAGGGATCAGCGAGGCCTGGCATCCCGCATTGTCCACGCAAAGAGCGAACGGTTCGTGCAAGCTTTGGCTTTCATCGTTAGCCTCGGAGTGCTGCCGCACGGCATGGTACAATACTTCAGCAGACGCCGACCAGAAGATCGCAAACACGCTGGTTGACGACGTTTTGGCCGTGCGAGAGTGGCGCCCGCAAGAGCTGGGCAGCCGCCGGAATCGGCGAGGTCGCCGGCCGGTCATCGCCTTGCTGCCGTCGTCCATTAAACCCTGAGCACCCATGGCCGAAGCCTCTCCAACCCCACCCCGTCCTTTGGAAGCCACCGAGCTTTTGACTCTGCTGCTCGAAGCCAGCGAGAAGCTCAACTCCACGCTCGATCTCGACGAGCTTCTGGCCCGCGTGGCCGAGCTCGTGAAGCGCGCCGTGGATTACGAAGTGTTCGCCATTCTGCTGCTCAATGAGAAGACGCAGGAGTTGAGCGTCCGCTTCAACATCGGACACCCGCTGGAAGCGGTGCGAACCCTGCGCATTAAGGTGGGCGAGGGCGTTGTGGGACGGGCTGCGGCCACACGCCACTCCGTGCTGGTGAACGACGTCCGCCAGGATCCGGCCTACATCCCGTCGCTTCCCGCGATCCGCTCCGAACTGGCGGTGCCGCTCATCGTTAAAGGGAAAGTGATGGGCGTCATCGATCTGGAGGCGCCTTGGGCTGATTTTTTCACCGAACGCCACCAGAGCCTGCTGGAGTTGCTCGGAGGACGCATTGCCACGGCCATTGAGAATGCACGGCTCTACCGGCGATCCGTCCGCCAGGCGCGCACGCTGCACTTGCTGAACGAGATCAGCCGCGACTTGAGCTCGGTGCTGGTGCTGAACGAGCTGCTGCGGAAGATCGGGCAACTTACCAAACGCCTCATCAACTATCAGCGCTTCGGCATTCTGTTGGCTGACGACCGCACCCGGACGTACCACACCGTGATCTCCGTTAAGGAGGATGAACGAATCCCGGAGAAGTCGTCGGTGCCGTTCGGCCAGGGGATTGTGGGCGCCGCGGGCGCCGCCCGCCAGACCGTGGTGGTGCCCGATGTTCGCAAAGACTCTCGCTACATTGCCACCAATCCCGAGACCCGCTCTGAGATGGCCGTGCCGCTGATCTTTCGCGACCGCGTGATCGGCGTGGTGGACCTCGAGAGCCCGCGCCTCGGCTACTTCAACGAGGAGCACGTGCGCATCTTTTCCACGCTGGCTCCGCAGATTGCGGTGGCCATTGAGAATGCGCGGCTCTACGAGCGCGTGGTGCGTAGTGAGGCCTTGATGGAGCGCGACTTGGAGCGCGCCCGGGAGATTCAGCTCCACTTGATGCCGGGACCGTCGCCTTCCATCCCGGGTCTCGAGGTGCTGGCGCGCTTTGAGCCGGCCCGTGAGTTGGGAGGCGACCTGTACGACTTCCTGAACTACGGCAAGGACCGGCACGTGCTGGTGATCGGCGACGTCAGCGGCAAGGGTTCGCCCGCGGCGCTCTACGGAGCGATGGTGAGCGGCATCCTGCGCAGCCTCGCCTCCCGTCACCTGGATCCGCCCGAGATGCTGCGCCGGCTGAACCAGATGCTGCTGGAGCGCAAGATTGACGGGCACTTCATCACCCTGACCTACGCCATTTGGGATGTGAAAACCCGCCGGCTCACGCTTGCCAACTCGGGAATGCCGCTGCCCGTTCTGGTGCGGCGGGGACGCAGCCACTCCATTCGCGCCGAGGGTGTTCCGCTGGGACTGCTTGAGAACACCGACTACCAGGAGACTTCCGTTCACCTGGAAAAGGGTGACTTTCTGGCCATGTTCTCCGACGGCCTGGTGGAGGCCGCGGCCTCCGAGGCGGAGTTTGGGATGCGGCGCCTGGAGCATCTGTTCAGCCGCAACGCCCGCCGTCCGTTGGCGCAGGTGATGGACCGCGTCTTTTCCGAAATCGAACAATTCGAGCGCGGCCAGCCGCCACGCGACGACCAGACCCTGATGCTGGTGCGAGCGCTGTAATATTGGGCAAAGTGCTCTCAACCATCTTTTTTCAACGCCCCGAGCGACGTATCCACCTCTTTTGCACAGGAAATCCACTTCCACGGTGGAAAACTCGCCGGCGGCAGTGGGTAGTTAGGCCCTTAGGCACTGTCTCAGCCAGGTTTTCCACAGCCTCGACGGGCGCAGGCCGCGAATTCACTTGTAGGCAGCGATGCCCGTGACCCTTTCCCCGATCACCAGCGTGTGGATGTTGTGCGTGCCTTCGTAGGTGAAGACGGACTCAAGGTTGCACATGTGTCGGAAGATAGGGTACTCATCGGCCACTCCGTTGGCGCCCAGAATGTCGCGGCCGGAGCGGGCGATGTCAAGGGCGACCTTCACGTTGTTGCGTTTGAGCATGGAAACGTGCGCAGGCTCGGCGCGTCCCTGGTCTTTCAGGCGGCCAACCTGCAACGCGAGCAACTGCGCCTTGGTGATCTCGGTGATCATGTCGGCGAACTTAGCCTGAATCATCTGATGTGAAGCGATGGGCTTTTCGTCAAACTGTTTGCGGGCCTTGGCGTATTCGAGAGCTTCGTTATAGCAGGCCATGGCCGCGCCGATGGCTCCCCAACCAATGCCGTAGCGCGCCTGAGTGAGGCACGAGAGCGGCCCCTTCAGTCCCTTGACGCCCGGCAGCATGCTAGCGGCCGGCACGCGCACGTCCTGAAGGGCCAGGGTACTGGTCACCGACGCGCGCAGGGACCACTTGCCCTTGATATCCTTCGAGGTGAAGCCCGGCGTGCCCTTTTCCACTAGGAAGCCGCGAATGCCGTCTTCGGCGCGCGCCCACACTAGGGCGACATCGGCAATGGTGCCCGAGGTAATCCACGCCTTTTCGCCGTTGAGGACGTAAATGTCACCGTCCTTCCGGGCGCGCGTCCGCATGCCGGCAGGATTGGAGCCGAAGTCGGGTTCTGTAAGGCCGAAGCAGCCGATGGCTTTGCCCTGCTGCATCAGCGGAAGCCAGCGCTGGCGCTGCTCCTCCGATCCGTATTCGCGGATGGGATACATCACCAAGGCCCCTTGCACGGAGACGAAGCTGCGCAAGCCGCTATCGCCCCGCTCCAGCTCCTGCATGATGAGGCCGTACTGCACGTTCGACATTTCCGCGCAGCCGTAACCCTGCAAATTGGCGCCGAAGAAGCCGAGCTCGGCCATGAGCGGCACCAGTTGCTTGGGGAACTTGGCCTCGCGATTCCACTCCTCGATGTGAGGCAGCACCTCGCGATCCACAAATTCGCGCACCGTTTGCCGCACCAGCTTCTCCTCGTCGGAAAGCAACCCGTCAAATTCCAGATAGTCGACGCCACGAAAAGGGAACATGAGGCCTCCGTTTCCTTACGATTCTAAACTAAACAGGAGCCCCAAGCCTGACCATGCAGTCTGGGTAACTCTGGGCGCCGACTTGCTGCGTACTCCAAAGAGCTTTGTGCATTCTGTGATATGGTAACTGGGCTATGAGAGAAACCCATACTTTTTCAAGACGTTCGTTCCTAGCTTTGATGGCCGCGGCGCCGCTCGCGGCACGCGCGGTCGAGACCAATATTCCCATCGGGCTTGAGCTGTATTCAGTGCGTCATGAGCTCCAGAAAAATCTCAGCGGAACTGTCGATGCGGTTGCCAAGATGGGTTACCAATGCGTCGAGTTCTTTGCGCCTTATTACGCTTGGACGGCGGACTACGCCGCCCAAGTGCGCAAGCAACTCGATGGTCTCGGCGTCCGCTGCTACTCCACCCACAACGACATGAAGTCATTCACGCCCGATGGCATCGGCAAAGCCACTGAGCTGAACCAGGCGTTGGGCACGCATTACGTGGTGCTGGCGCACCCCGGCGAAGTGAGCGGCGTTGACGGCTGGAAACGGGTTGCGGAGACGTTGAACAAGGCCAACGACAGCTTCAAGGGCCATGGGCTTCACGCCGGCTATCACAACCATGACGCAGAGTGGCGACCGGTGGATGGCCAGAAGCCCATCGAAATCCTGGCGGCGAATACGGACCCGAGCATCATGCTGCAACTGGATGTGGGCACTTGCCTGGAAGCTGGCAGCGATCCGGTCGGGTGGGTCAACAAGAATCCGGGACGCATCCGTTCGATGCACCTCAAGGATTGGTCTCCTCAGAAAGGCTATCGCGTGCTGTTCGGCGAAGGCATCGCACCGTGGAAGCAGCTATTGGCTGCTGCCGAAAGCGTCGGAGGCGCAGAGTACTATTTGATCGAACAAGAAGGCAGCGACTATCCCGAACTCGAAACCGCGCAACGCTGCCTGGCGGCATACCGGAAATTAAGGTCGAGTTCGTGAGGTCGTCCAGAAAAAGATTTACTCCGTACCCTGGTAGTGCCGACCATCGGCTCGGGCGAGCCCACGACTCCCCCAAGACTTAATGCCAAGACCCGATGCCCGCTGTGTCCACTCATTCCGGTCAATGCCGCAAGCCCAAGGGCTGGCTCGGCCGCATCATTCTGCGTAACATGAATTCCCGCCACTCGCGCCTCACCGATTGGGGGCTTAGCTTCGCAGCGATTGGCGGGCAGTCTGCCATCCTCGACGTAGGCTGCGGCGGTGGACGCACGATATCCAAACTCGCTGCCAAGGCTCCCGGCGCCAAAGTCCACGGCCTCGACCACTCCTCGGCAAGCGTCACCGTGGCCAGCGAACTCAACGCGGCAGCCATCCGGGCCGGGCGCGTCGAAATCCGCGAGGGCTCCGTCTCCCAACTGCCTTACGCCACTGGCACATTCGATCTCGTCACCGCCGTCGAGACTCACTTTTTCTGGCCCGACCTCGCCCACGATATGTGCGAAGTTGTGCGCGTCCTGTCGCCCGGCGGCACATTCCTCCTCATTGCTGAGGTTTATGCCGGGGCCAACACGACCACCGCCAAACTTTGCGAAAAGTACGCCTCCATCAGCGGCATGACCTTGCTTACCCCTGACGGCCACCGCAGACTTCTTGAAGCAGCCGGGCTTCAGGATGTCCAAGTCTCGACCGACCCTAAGCGCGGTTGGATCTGCTGCACGGGCAAGAAGCCTGCAACGTAGTACTCGCTACTCGCAGTCACACCGTCGAGTACTTCTTCGAGAAAGCCCTCATCCGGTCGAGCAACTTGGGGACGCCAGTCATGGCGTCTTCCTCGCCTTCATACTCAACAGACATGTAGCCTTTGAATCCACCTGCCGCAAAGAGCTGCCAGACGCGCTCGAGGTCGATGGGATGACCGCTGTCACCGAAGCGGTCACGAATGTGAGTGTGAGTGGCGTAAGGAATACATGCTTCGATCTGGCGGTACTGATCTTCGTCGGACGTCGCAACGAAGTTCGAGATATCGAGATTAATTCCGGCGTAAGGTGAATCGACGCGGTGCATGAGCTCGAGGCAGACGTCGGCGCTTTGAGTGACGCCGTCGTGATCTTCCACACCCAGCGTGATCCCTCTCTTACCCGCGTAATCGCAGGCCGGTTTCATGATCTCCACGCACCAATCGAGTCCCTGGCTGACGGTGGCGCCCGGCGGCAACGCGCCCGCGAAGATTCGCAAATGCGAGGCGCCCAGCAGGTCCGTCGCATCCACCCATTTCTTGATCTCTTCCAGAACCTGGGCGCGTTTCGCCGCGTCGGCTTGCACCATGCTCGAGCCGCAAGCGGCGCCTGAAAACGGCATTCCCGATTTAAAAGCCAGGTGACGAAGGCTCACCAGGTACGCAGGATCGGTGGACTTCCACCAGTAGGCCGTCATGTCCACACCGTCGCACTTGAGCTCAACGCCCTTGCGAATGAAATCCTCCATGCTCATCTTGCCGGCCTGAAGGTATTTGCGAAACGAATAGGCACAGCAGCCGATGAAGAGGCGAGGGTTCTTTGAGAGGTCCGCCGACTGTGGCGCGGACATGGCCTCCGCCGCTCCTAGCGACAGCGAAGTGACTGCTGCCGCTCCTGAGGATTTCAAAAAGTTCCGCCGATCAATACCGTGGCTCATGGTTGCTCCTCTGCCTACTTCGCGACATCACAGTGCTCGCCCTAAACTCTATCACCTCCCAGCGTGGCCTGCGGCCGCACGCATCATAGACGCCAGCAAAGCGGCCCTCCGTGTTTCCCAGTTTCTTGGCGCCGAATCCGCTTCGAGCAATCGGCAAAATTAGTGTTGTTTCGATGAGCGCCCAATGATTTACTGTTCAGGACAATTTCACCCGATTCTGTCGTCAGGAGGAGTTTCATGCCGCTTCAAAATAAGGTTGCTATCGTGACGGGTGCGAGTTCCGGAATTGGCCAAGCCACGGCGGAGGTTCTCGCCGAAGACGGCGCCAAGGTAGTGCTGGCCGACATTGACGGAAAGAACGGCGAGGCCACGGCTGAAAACATCCGCAAGCGCGGCGGAACGGCGCGGTTTGTGGCTGCCGACATTTCGCGGCCGGACGACGCCAAGAAGATCACTGAGGAAGCGCTCGCGGCTTTTGGCGGACTGAACATTCTGGTGAATAACGCCGCTGCATTCGTTCTCAAAGGCTTTGCTGCGACGGTCGAGGACTGGCAGCGTTCGCTGGGCGTCAACGTGATTGGAACTGCGATGGTGACCGCTCCCGCGGTAGAAGCGATGAAGAAGACGGGCGGCGCGATTGTGATGCTGGGTTCGATTTCGGCTTTTTGCGCCCAGCCCGACTTTTTTGTCTACAGTGCCACCAAAGCGGCCCTGGTGCAGATGACGCGCAACATGGCGATGGACTTGGGACCTGCTGGCATACGGGTGAATGCGGTTTGCCCGGGAACGATCCTGACAGCCGCCTCCATGAACCACATCACGAAGATCGGTTCGACGGTTGAGGAGTTCAATCGAACCGAGGGCGCCAAGACCTTTCTTGGCAGAATCGGCCAGCCTCGGGAAGTCGCCCATGCCATTCGGTTTCTGGTTTCTGACGAAGCCTCTTACATTACCGGCGCGACCTTGATGGTGGATGGAGGCTATTCAGCGATGTAGCCTAGCCAAAGCGCGCAGGACCTTCGAGCCTGTGTCAAAACTCGAATTTGGTACCTGCCCGGCGTGGGCCTTCGTTACCCGGCGGAGACATCGCTGTACTCACGCGCCTTACTCCCACGTCGTCATTCCCGCGCAGGCGGGAATCCACGAGTTTTAACACAGACTTTTTTGCCGGCCACTCTATTCGATCACCTCAAACCGCTTCAAACTCTCTTCATCGATGGTGAGGCCGAGGCCTGGTTTGTTCTCGTCGAGCTCAATGTAGCCGTCGCTGGGTGTGGGCTCGCCTTTGAAGATGTACCAGAAAAGTTCGTTGCCGACTTCCACGTCCACCGGCGGGAAGAACTCCGCGATGGGCGAGTTCAAACTTGCCATCACGATGTGATAGTTGTGCATCTGTCCGGCATGAGGAATCACAGGCACTTCGTAAGCCTCAGCCATCGCAGAGACCTTGCGCGCCTGCGTGATGCCGCCCACCCGGTTCGTGTCGAACTGAATGATATCGAGCGCCCGCGCGTCCAGGATTTCGCGGAAGCCGTACTGGGTGAACTCGTGTTCTCCACCTGAAATCGGCACGCGATGCATGGCCTTTAGCTCCGCGTATCCGGCGATGTCGTCCGGGATCACCGGCTCTTCGAGCCAGCGGAGGTTGAAAGGCTCGAGGAGCCGGACCATGCGCCGCGCGTATTCGAGCGTCCACCCCATATAGGCATCGGCCATCAGGTCAATGCCGTCACCGATGACCTCGCGCACCGTACGAACAAGTTCCAGGTTGCGCTCGATACCCTCGGCGCCGTCCACCGGCACCCAACCGAATCTCAGCTTCATGGCGCGGAATCCCTGTTCCTTGTAACGCCGCGCCTCGCTGGCCATCACTTCGAGCGGCTGGCTGTAAAGCCGGCTGGCATACACGGGAATCTTGGGCTTCGTTTTTCCGCCCAGCAGCCGGAATACCGGCTGCTTCACGATCTTTCCCATCAGGTCCCAAAGGGCGATGTCCACCGCACTGATGGCCGCCATGCCGACGCCTTTACGGCCGAAGGCGATGGTGCTGCGATACATGTGCTGCCAGAGGAATTCATAATCGAAGGGGTTCTTGCCCAGCAGAATCGGCTTCAGGTAAATGTCAATGATCTGCTTGGCCACCCGCGGGGCCAACGCCGCGTTACCGATGCCAACTTCGCCCGAGTCTGACGCGACTTCGACAATCAACCAGCTATGAAAGCGGAACGTCCCCATGGAATCGGCAGGAAGCTGGAGGAGATCGACGGGGTTGGTGCAAAAGTGTGGCTGCGGCGGTACCGTCTCTTGCTTCCACTCCACCACTCGGGTGCGTATTTCTGTGATCTTCACAGATCGGAACCTCCTTGCTCGTTACCGATGGCAGGGCACGAGCTGTAACAAATCGTTCGACGAAGGGCACGTCCTCAAGCCCTGGTTCCTCTCAGTGTTGAGAGGTTTGAGCGCAACGAAAAGCTGGGAAGGCTCGCGAACGGACATCTGCGTGCTCCCCTATCCGGTCGCGCCAGCGGGGCAGCGCCTCACCATTTAGCGAAGTCTTCGACCTCGAACCAACGAGCCCACGCCCAACCACCTGCGAAGCTCGGGTTCGTTTTTTGGGTTCGTTGGGTTCGTTTCCTGATTTTGCGCGTTTCCTCCCCCAAAACTCGGGTTCGGTCGCGGTAGGGACGCTGGTTACCCAACGCCCCCCGCACGGATCCGTACTTGAAGAATTACCTCATACGGCTCTTACCTCGGATGCGTAACGGCGAAACGCACGCT
>Ga0335085_10003961_pt1 | contig 25003 bp, 17 predicted proteins | sample Lox_Sample_45_FD_206712 | JGI IMG/M metagenome (GOLD analysis project Ga0335085, IMG submission 206712) | Soil microbial communities from Loxahatchee National Wildlife Refuge, Florida, United States - Lox_Sample_4.5 | ecosystem: Environmental > Terrestrial > Soil > Wetlands | place: USA...
CCCCTTTCTTGACGAGGCTGAAGCCCAAGCCCACGGGAACGACGGTCGTGATCACACTGACGACAGGGCGGCTCTGTTCAAGATCGACAATCGCGAAGCGAACTCGCGCGACGTCCGGGCCCGGTTCGGAGACGACCGGGTACTTTTCTTTAATCGCGTTCACCAACGCCAGACTGGCCGTATCCGCCATTTCTTTCATTTCGTCCGCATTGATCCCTTTGTACTTCGATTCGGGCGACAAAGCGAAGACGACGTAGTCGACCATAAACTTGTCGTACTTGGGAAAATCCACTCCCGGCCTGAGCCAACGCAATTTGACGCCGCCTTCCGGCCCGGGTTTTAATTGATGTACATATTCTTCGGGCACAAACACGCCCTCGTATTTCGGCGTCGCCGTGGCACACGCCGCCAAGAACATTGATCCCACGAATACGATGATTAGCTTTTTCATTTCCTTCCTCCTTTTGGGTTAATCTGCATAAGCGAGCTGTCCGCTTCTTCTCGTCTATGTTTTCATCGCCATGTTGCTTGTTGATGTCCAAATCAAAAGTGCCGTCATGATCACGTGAAGTCCGACCGCCGGCCACAGGAGGATGCCGGTCAAACCGCCCGCGAAGCCGCCGTAGGCGAGATACAGCGTGACGGCCGCGCTGTAGCTCAACATGCCGACCCTCGGCGGGCCCGGCCAGCAGGCGATCCCTAAAGCGATCAGCGCGATGCCGGCCACGCGGGCAACGGGTATGGCCATGCCGCTAAGTTCCTCACCGAGCAACAACTGCCCGACGAGCGAGGGAACGATCAACAACGCCAATCCGGTCGCGGCTTCACTGACAGCGGCGAGAACAAGCACCTTTTTCATCGTGTTCATTTCCAGTCCTTCCGCGCTCCAGATCCGGTTTGCAACGGTTTGCACCTGCTATCGCTCCGTTTCGTCAATAGGATCCGGCTCCGGTGCCGGCATAGGCCCCAGTTCCTCCTTAGACTCCGGCGCCGCCTCCGTCTCCGGTTTGAGGTTGAAGGTCAGCTTGTCGATTTTTCCGGTGAACTTGAACGGAACCCGGTAGCGATACTCCAGCATCGCCACGCCGGTACGCGTGTCCTGGCCGACGTCGAACGATTCGTCTTCAGGGAACGTGATCGGGGTGCCGTGTTCCATGGAATTTTTAGCCACTTCCTTACCGTCAACGATCAGCGTGCCCGTTCCGCCCTTGCCCAGGCCCGGACCGTCGGACTTGTAGTCGAAGACGATGGTGTGCTTGCCGGCGCTCAACGCGGGCCCCGACCACGTCGTGCGCTTGAGGTTGAGCAGGTTGTAGAGGAACACCGGCTTGCCTCGACCAATGGCCACCACGCGAGTGGTAAATACCGCGACCACCAGAAGCGAGGCGAGGATCACGACGATGTAGCTCATTCTCATTTTCAGGCGTGACCAGTTTTTTATCTGCCCGCGCCAGACAAGCAACAAACCGAATGCCAGGAATCCCAAGCCCAGATTCCGGAAGAAGCCCGCCTTGAACCACCAGTTGAAGCTGGGACTCAGAAACAAGCCATAGCCGCCGAAGCGGCCGCCCTCGGTCACGATCATGCCTTCCGCGCCGCCCTGGGGGATCTCGACCTCGGCCGTGATGGTGTAGGACTTGTTCAGAATACTCGGCGCAGCGCTGTCCGGCGTGCCGGTCAGTTCGCCCGAATACGTATAGACTGTTCGCCCCGCCGTGAGGCTCGGGCGCGGCGTATTCCAGCGCTTGAGCGTCGTGTTGTCGAGCGGCAGCACGTTGAACTTCTTTGCCTCGGAATAGAAGAGGGCCTCCATCTGTTTGAGCTTCTCCGGCATCTTGCCGGCCAGATCGTTGAACTGGGTGGGATCCTCCTTGACGTTATAAAGCTCCCAGTTGTACCCGGTGATCACATCCGGAGGCGGCTTGGTGCTCAGTTCCCACGGGAGCGTCGCCGGGGTCGTGGCCGCCACCCACCCGTCGTGATAGATCGCGCGATTGCCGAGCATCTCGAAGTATTGCGTGGTGTGCCGTGTGGGCGCGTCGGCGTTCGCCTTGTCCCACGTGTAGACCATGCTCGTGCCTTCGATGGGGGACTGCTTGATGCCATTTATCGTATCCGGCGCCGGGATGCCGGCCGCTTCGAGGATGGTCGGGACGATGTCGATGACGTGGTGGAACTGGCTGCGGATGCCGCCCAGGTCCTTGATGTGGCCGGGCCAGGACATGGCCACGCCCTGGGCCGTCCCGCCGAAGTGCGACGGCACCTGCTTCACCCACTTGAACGGCGTGTCCATCGCCCACGCCCATTCAGCCGCATAGTGCGGGAAGGTCTTGTCGGAGCCCCAGAACGGGTACCAAAGGTACTGCGCCTTGACCGGCACGGAGACGCCATTAAAAGTGGTGAATTCATTCGGCGTGCCGTTGATCATGCCTTCGGCGCTCGCGCCGTTGTCGCCGCCGATGTAGATAATCAGGGTGTTGTCCAGTTCGCCGAGGTCCTCGACCGCCTGGATGACCCGTCCGATCTCATGGTCGGCGTAGGCCAGATAGGCCCCGTAGATGTCCATCTGCCGGATAAAGAGCTTCTTCTCCAACCCACCCAGGGAATCCCATTCCGGCAGTTCCTTCGGCCAAGGGGTCAGTTGGGCGTTCGGAGGCATGATGCCCAGCCGCTTCTGGTTGGCGAAGATGGTCTCACGCACTTTGTTCCAGCCCCCGTCGAAGAGGTGCATGTCGCTGATCTTCTTGATCCACTCCGGCGTCGGGTGATGCGGCGCATGGGTGGCGCCCGGCACGTAATAGACGAGCCAGGGCTTGCCGGGGGCGATTTCCTGGAGTTCCTTGATGTGCTGGATGGCATCGTCGGCCATCGCCGTCTCCAGGTTCCATTCGGGATGGCCCTGGAAGGGGTAGATGGCCGTCGTGTTGCGGAACAGGTTCGGTTGCCACTGGCTGGCGTCGCCGCCGACGAAGCCGTAAAAATAATCGAAACCCATTCCGTTCGGCCATTGCCTGAACGGCCCGGCCTGGCTCGACTGATACGAGGGCGTGTTGTGGTCCTTGCCGAACCACGAAGTGGCATACCCGTTCTCCTTCAGGATCGTGCCGATGGTGCCTTTCTCAATCGGGATGATCGAGTCGTAACCCGGGAACCCCGTCACTATTTCGCCGACCACCCCGAAGCCCACCGAGTGATGGTTGCGGCCCGTGATCAGCGCCGCCCGCGTCGGCGAGCACAGGGACGTCGAATGGAAGTTCGTGTAGCGCAGCCCGTTCTTCGCGATGCGATCCATGGCCGGAGTGGGGATGACGCCGCCGAAGGTGCCGGGTGCGCCGAAACCCTGGTCATCCGTCATAATGAGCAGCACGTTGGGCGCGCCCTTCGGCGGCACGACGCGCGGCGCCCACCAGGATTTCGACTCCGAGGCCTTTTCCTTGATCACCCCGCCGAACATCGGATCGGGCGGCGGAAGTTGCTTTCCGCCGATCGTGGTGGTGGCGCTGGGCGAACCGATGACACCGGTGGTTTCGACTTGCGCAGCACGGGCTGAAACGGTCAAAGCCAATAAACCGATAACCAGAATGGCGTGCTCTGTTTTCATGTCGAAGTCCCCCTCCACGAACAAATTCGACCGTGATTGCGCGAACCGCATTGCGGACAGTGCGGCCCGCGTGTTTCACGACCGATTGACCGTACGTTCGATGCAGTTGCCGTTACTCGCTCACCTTGTTGTTACGCATCGCCGCTTCGAGTTTTTTAATGTCCTCCGGCGACAGCTTCGGACGGTCCACCTTGATCGTCAGCTTGCTGAGCTTGGCGGTCAGAGGAAACGGCGGCTGATAGTCCGCGTCGTTCACGCCGGTCAGCGTGTCCGAGCCGACGTCGAAGCTTTCGTCCCATTGTAGGATCATCGGCAATGTGCGCTTCATCTCTTTGGTATCGACCACCTTGCCGTCCACCTTCAGTGTTCCGGTGCCGGGCCGGCCCAGCCCGCTCATGTTGTTGAAGGCGAGCGTGCCCACGCCCAGGCCGTCGTACTTGAAGTCGAATTCGACGCTGTGCTTGCCGGGCGTCAGGGCGTCCGGACCTTCCCACTTGATCCGTTCCAGATCGACCAGGTTCCAGAGAAAGACCGGCTTGCCCTTGAGCAGGTAGAAGCCATATCCGGCAAACCGTCCCCCGGAGGTCAGGATCATGCCCTCGGCCCCGCCCTGCGGGACATCGATATCCGCCGTGATCGTATAGGAGCTATCGAGAATGAAGGGAGAGTCCCCTTGGGGAATGCCCGTCTGCGGCCGGATATAAACGAATTCCGTCCGTCCGGCGGTGATGTTGGGACGCGGGGCCACGATGCGGGCCGCCACAGACGCGTCCATCGGGAAGACCTGGTACTTCTTGGCCTCCGCGATGAACATCTGTTTCATCTCCTTCACCTTCTTCGGGAACTTGGCCGCGATGTCCTGGGACTGGCTGAAGTCATTGCTTAGGTCGTACAATTGCAGAACCTGGTTGTTCAGCGGATCCGTGTTGGCCGCGCCGAAGGCCTCCCAGGGCGCGCGGTTCACCTTGGTGCTCAAGACCCAGCCGTCGTGATACAGCGCCCATTGGCCGAACATCTCGAAGTACTGCGTGTGGTGACGCGATGGCACCTTGGCGCTCTTCGCATCAAAGGTGTAGGCGAAGCTGGTGCCCTCGATCGGCGCCTGCTTGATGCCGTCCACATACTGGGGCGCATGGATGCCGGTGGCTTCTAGCAGCGTGGGCACGACGTCGATGACGTGAATGAACTGCTGTCGCAGGCCGCCCTTGTCCTTGATGCGCGCCGGCCACGACACCGCCATGTTCTGGTTGGTGCCGCCAAAGCGCGAGGCGTTCTGCTTGAACCAGTCGAACGGCGTGTCGAAGGCCCACGACCAGCCGGCCGACATATGGTTGTAGGTCTGCTCGGTGCCCCACACGTCATACCACTTCATCTGGGTCTCGACCGGGACCGCGACGCCGTTGAAGAAGGCGACTTCATTGGGCGTGCCCAGCGGGCCGCCCTCGGCGCTCGTGCCGTTGTCGCCGTTGATATAGATGATCAGCGTGTTGTCGAGCTTGCCCATGTCTTCGATCGCCTGGACCACGCGGCCGATCTCGTGGTCGTCGTAGGCGGCGTAGGCGGCGTAGATCTCAACCTGGCGGATGTACAACTTCTTTTCCTCCGCAGAGAGCTGATCCCAGTCCTTCAGCATCTCCTTGGGCCACGGCGCCAGCTGGGCATCCTGCGGAACCACGCCGAGCTTCTTTTGATTCTCGAAAATCTGCTCACGCACCGCGTTCCAGCCCTTGTCGAACAGGTGCATGTCGTGAATCTTGTCCACCCATTCCTTCGTCGGGTGGTGCGGCGCGTGGGTGGCTCCCGGCACGTAATAGACGAAGAACGGCTTGCTCGGGTCGACCTGGTTGATCTGGGTCATCCAGTCGATGGCGTCGTCGGCCATGGCGGTGACGAGGTTCCAGGTTCCGGGCGGCTTGCCGAGGAACGGATAGATCTGGGTATGATTGCGGAACAGGTTCGGCTCCCATTGGTTGGCGTCGCCGCCGACGAAGCCGTAGAAGTACTCGAAACCCATGCCGCTCGGCCACTGATCGAAGGGGCCGACGAGACTGGCCTCGAAGGCCGGGGTGTTGTGGTCCTTGCCGAACCACGAGGTGGAGTAGCCGTTTTCGAGAAGAACCCGCCCGATCGTGGCCTTGTCCTTGGGGATGATGCTGTTGTAGCCGGGGAAGCCGGTGGCCTGCTCCGAGATCACGCCGAAACCGGCCGAGTGATGGTTGCGGCCGGTGATCAAGGCCGCCCGCGTCGGCGAGCAGAGCGCGGTGGAGAAGACCCGGTTGTAGCGGAGTCCCATCTGCGCGATGCGATCCATGGTCGGCGTCGGGATGACGCCGCCGAAGGTGCTGGGAACGCCAAAGCCGGCATCGTCGGTCATGATGAGCAGCACGTTGGGCGCGCCCTTGGGCGGCACGACTCGGGGGGCCCACCAGGGCTTTGATTGAAGGGCCCCGTTCTTGATCACACCGCCGAATTTCGGATCGGGCGGCGGGAGTTGTTTCCCAGTGATGGTGGTCGTCGCGCTTGGAGAACCAAGCGTGCCGGTGACTTGCTGGGCCTTCACCGGACCGGCCATCATGGCCGTAAATGTAGCGATCAGGACTAGCGTTAGGCGCATTATGATTTTCATATGATCCCTCATTCGTGTGTGCAGTGGGGAGTCGGGCCCATCTGCCATGCCTAATAAAAATTTTGACTAAAACGCCTTCACCGCGAAGGTGACGCTGTACCCGTCGCTCATGAAGCGGTCCAGGGCGCTGAACACCTGCATAAAACGAAGACCCGCGGTGTTTATTCCGGGACTTGCTTACTACTTAAAGAATGGAAAGTATAATGATTTGGGATTTGTAAATCTACTCGTGAAATTACGGGGTTTTCACAAAAAAAATACGAGGTTATATCGAAACGAAGGTTCCTATTGCGGCAGGCGTGGGGCTTCGTGCAGGCGTTCTTCGGTCATGTCGAGACCAGACCGTGTTTGATCGCATATTGAACCAATTGTGCTTGACTGTCCAGGTTCAATTTTTCCGCGATGCTGTGTTTGTGGAATTCCACCGTGCGTGGGGAGATCTTCAGAACGGATGCAATCTCCTTTGCGGAGTGTCCCTCGGCCACCAATTGAAGCACCTCCCGCTGCCGGGGAGTCAGTTCCGTAAGCTTGCCCGAATGCGCGGTCTTCTGCATAAGACTCTGTAGCAGGTCCTTGGCGATCATGGAAGTCACATAGACCCGTCCTTTGAGCACCTCGCGAATCGCCTCGAACAGTTCTGAGGGGGCCGATTGTTTCAAGATATAGCCGGATGCGCCGGCCTCGAGGGCTCGGGTCGCGTAGGTGATGTCCGGATGCATCGTGAGAAAAATGATCTTCGTCTTGACTTTCGCCTTCTTGAGCTGGGCGACGGCATCGATTCCGTTGAGCAGCGGCATCGAAATGTCCACCACCGCGACATCCGGTTGGAGTTGTTTGACCGCCTGAACCAGCTCCCTCCCGTTTTCGAACGTGCCGACCAGGTCGCAAGTGGGCGCTAATAGCTTCGTCAATCCCTCCACGACGATTTTATGGTCGTCGGCCAATAAGACCCTTGGACGTTTCATGGGCTCAATTCTTCCTTTTGGAGAAAACGATTCAGAAGTGTGGAGAGAGGTTAGCACGGCGCCGGTTTCCTGGTAACTCGTATGTTTACCTGTTTCTGTAAAAAAAATTGCTTGTTTTTGATGGATGAAACCGCAAGACCGGCCTCACCGGCCTCTCAACGGCGTCATCCGGAGAGGTTTCCCGTCCCGGCGATCGGGACGCGCACTTCGAGCGCCGTTCCCTCCCCCGGCTTCGAGTCGATGAAGAATTTGCCTTGGAGCAATTGAACCCGCTCCTTAACGCTTTGCAACCCGATTCCCCATCTCTTCTTTGCTCCGGCCGGGTCGAAGCCGCTTCCGGAGTCCTGGATGGCAAGGAAGAGCGTATCGCCTTTTCCGGAGAGGATTACACGCGCCTCTTTCGTACCGGCATGCTTCGCGATGTTCCGCAGGGCCTCCTGCAGAATGCGATACAAGCCCAGGGCGACATTATTCGGGATCGCCTCGGGGACCTGCTCCATCGAAAACTCGACGGAAATTTTTTCCTGCGCCGAGAAACGGTCGCATTCGGACTGGATGGCATCCACCAAACCCAGATCTTCAATGATCGAAGGGTGCAGCCTGCGGCTGAGATCATGGACTTCGATGGACAACTGCACCAGATGTTCTTTGATCCGCGCAATCTTTTTTAGAATCGGCTCCGGGAGAGGGGGCGGGCCTGCTTCGAGCATTCCCATATCAATGGATACCGCCGCCAGACGCTGGCTTAAATCGTCGTGAAGTTCGCGAGCCAGGGCGCGGCGCTCTTCTTCCTGTGCGGAAAGGAGCTTCCTCGCAAGCGCCTGAAGTTCGTTCCGGCTCGCTCGAAGAGCCGCCTCCTTCTGCCTCAGCCCTTCTTCCGATAGTTTGCGGTCCGTGATGTCGATACAGGAACCGATGTACCCGACAAAGTCGCCGGCGGAAAGATATCGGGGTGTGCCGTGGTCCAAGATCCAGCGGTACTCGCCGTCAAAGCGCCTGAGCCGATACTCCATTTTGAATTCCTGCCGCGCATCGAAGGCGGCCACATAGACCTCCAGGCAGCGTTGAAAATCGTCCGGATGGACCCCCTCCGCCCAGCCGTTGCCCAGTTCCTGTGCCATCGGCCGTCCGGTGAATTCCAACCAACCTTTATTAAAATAGATACAGAGCTTGTCGGGACCCGACATCCAGATCATGACGGGGGCCGTATCGGCCATGATTCGGAAGCGTTCATCGCTCTCCTGGATCGCGTCCAAGGCTTGCTCCAGAAGCGCGTTTTTCTTTTGAAGGATGCGATCACTCGATCGACGATGGTATGTTCTCTGCAGCATCGGTGGACTCAAGAAAATCCTTCGCTATCCCCGGTTGACCGGCGGGGGTCTACACAGCGTCTCAAATACAGGGTTGGAATTATACTATTTTCACCTCCAGCCTGTCAAAGATCACCGCTCGATAAGTATTGACAAGTCCATGCCCGCATGTTATCCCTTTCGTATCTTAGGAGCCCATACATGGCTGCAGGCAAAGCACCGCTGACCCGACGAAAGGCCCCGGCGGAAGTGTCGAAGTTCGGCCGCAAACGGCGAGAGACGCGACCATGATCGACAAAAGCCGGCCGACAAGTGTTCCCCCGTTTCCGCAGGATTACCGTGCCTCGGGGGTCCTCTTGCATGTCGCCTCGCTCCCCTCGCCATACGGCATAGGCGATCTGGGGCCGTCCGCGACGGCATGGCTCGACCGGCTCAACGAGGCGGGCCAAACCTGGTGGCAGGTCCTGCCCTTGGGTCCCACCGGATACGGAGATTCCCCGTACCAATCCCTTTCGTCGTTTGCCGGCAACGGGCTATTGATCAGCCCGGACTGGATCATCGAGGACGGATTTTTGCTTGCGAACGATTGCAACGGCCAATCCTTCTCCGAATCCGCTGTCGATTACCCGGCCGTCATCGCATTCAAACAACGGATGCTTGAGAAGGCATGGAACAACTTCCAACTTCGGGCGCAATCCGATTTGCGGATCGCCTTTGAGAAGTTCCGCCACGATCATGCATCCTGGCTGGAAGACTATGCCCTCTTCCAAGCGCTTAAAGTCCGATACAATGGGGCCTACTATCTCGAGTGGCCGGCGGATTTGGTTCACCGGAAAGAGGACGCGCTCGCACAGGCCCGGCGAGAGCTGGAGAGCGAGGTCGATCGGGTTTGCTTTGTACAATTCCTGTTTTTCCGTCAGGGGGTGCGCCTCAGGGAATACGCACGGGCCAAGGGCGTCCGTTTGATCGGTGACCTGCCTTTCTTCGTTTCTCCCGATTCGAGCGACGCCTGGGCCCACCCGGAACTGTTCCTTCTGGATGAAAGTCGCCGGCCCCGCGTCGTCGCCGGCGTGCCCCCCGACTACTTCAGCGCCGATGGACAACTTTGGGGCAACCCCGTCTACGACTGGGAGGCCCTTCGTCGGACCGGCTATCGTTGGTTCATTGACCGCGTGGCGGCGCTGCGGACTCACGTCGATGTGGTCCGCCTGGATCATTTCCGCGCGTTCGTGGCGGCCTGGCATGTTCCGGCGGGAGCGCCGACGGCGCGATCCGGCCGATGGGTGCGCGGTCCGGGCAAGAAGTTTTTCAACGCGCTGGAGACAGAATTGGGGACGATGCCGTTTATCGCCGAGGATTTGGGAGTGATAACCTCCGCCGTGAAGGCGCTTCGGGACAAGTTCCATCTGCCTGGAACTCGGGTCCTCCAATTCGCCTTTGACGGCCATTCGAACAACCCCTACCTTCCTCACAACTACGTCACCAATACCGTCGTGTACACCGGCACCCATGACAATCCCACGACGCGCGGCTGGTACGAAAATCTGCCCGAGGATCAACGGGGAAATTTGTGGAGTTATCTGAAGCGACCCGCCGGGGAAAGTGACGAGGTCGCAGAGGAGTTGATCCGGCTGGCGTGGTCCTCCCCGGCCGCGCTTGCCATGATTCCATTACAGGACCTGCTCAATCTGGGAGATGAAGCTCGAATGAACTTACCCGGTCGAGCCGAGGGAAACTGGCGCTGGCGCTGCACCACAAAGATGCTGTCCGATCCGGCCTTTCAACGGCTTCGGGATTTGACCAAATCCTCAAACCGTTCAGGGATTTTCTCAAGACCGATGCCGGATCGAGTCACAGAGGCTGCGTCATGAGGCCGAACCCGATCTCGTCTCGAAGGAGATTATAGAGGCATGAAAATTAAAAAAACGATTGCAAGGCGCAACGGCATCGCGCCCCTGCCCCGACGCAAGACCTGGAAAGCCCTCCAAACCCACTACAAGAAAGTCCGGGGCCTGCACCTTCGGAAGCTTTTCGCGGAGGATCCCAAACGCGCCGAGCGCATGACGGCCGAAGCGGCGGGCCTTTTCCTCGACTATTCGAAGAATCGCATTACCGACCGTACGCTGACGCTCCTTCTCCAATTGGCGAAAGAGTCCGGCCTTCGAGAGAGGATCGACGCCATGTTCCGGGGGGAAAAGATCAACATCACGGAAAACCGGGCCGTACTGCATGTCGCGCTTCGAGCACCCAGAGGGACATCGATCGTCGTGGATGGCGAGAACGTGGTTCCCCGCGTCCTTGCCGTGCTCGACAAGATGGCGGCCTTTTCCGACCAGGTCCGTAGCGGCGCCTGGAAGGGTCACACCGGCAAGCGCATTCGCAACGTCGTCAACATCGGGATCGGGGGCTCCGACCTCGGGCCGGTGATGGCCTACGAGGCGCTCAAGCATTACAGCGACCGCGCGATGACGTTCCGCTTTGTTTCCAACATCGACGGAACCGACTTTGCGGAGGCGGTCCGGGATCTGGACCCCGAGGAGACCCTCTTCATCGTTTCCTCGAAAACCTTCACGACGCTGGAGACGATGACGAACGCGCACACGGCTCGCGCCTGGTCGCTGAGGGGGCTCGGGGGAAACGAGAAGTCGGTCGCCAAACATTTCGTCGCGGTCTCGACGAACGCGGCGGAAGTGTCGAAGTTCGGCATCGATGCGGCCAACATGTTCGGGTTCTGGGACTGGGTCGGCGGACGGTATTCCATGGATTCGGCCATCGGCCTCTCGACGATGCTGGCGATCGGCCCGGACCATTTCCGCGCCATGCTCGACGGCCTCCACCAGATGGACGAGCACTTCCGCAAGGCCCCCTTCCAGCAAAACCTCCCGGTGCTCATGGGTCTTCTCACCGTTTGGTATAATAACTTTTTCGGCGTGCAGAGCGTTGCGGTCTTACCTTACGAGCAGTACCTGAAGCGATTCCCGGCCTACCTGCAACAACTGATCATGGAGAGCAACGGCAAGCATGTCACGCTCGATGGAACAGAGGTCGCTTATTCGACCAGCCCCGTCTATTGGGGGGAGCCCGGGACCAACGGCCAGCACTCGTTCTATCAGCTGCTTCATCAAGGAACTCCGCTCATCCCCTGCGACTTCATCGCCTTCAGCCGTTCGCTCAACCCACTCGGCCGCCATCACGACATGCTCCTGGCGAATGTCTTCGCACAGGCCGAGGCGCTGGCCTTCGGCAAAACGCGCGAGGAAGTTAAAACGGAAGGCACGCCGGAGTGGCTTGTGCCCCACCGGGTTTTCGAAGGCAACCGTCCGTCGAACACCCTCCTCGCCGAGCGGCTCACCCCCGAAACGCTCGGCAAGCTGGTCGCACTCTACGAGCATTGCGTCTTCACCCAGGGCGTCATTTGGAACGTCAACCCGTTCGACCAGTGGGGTGTGGAGCTGGGGAAGGCGCTGGCCCAACGGATCATCCCGGAACTTGAGAGCAAGACGACGCCCAAGCTCGGCCATGATCGTTCAACAAACAACTTGATACGTCGGTATCGGAAATCCAAGGAAGCGGGATGACCGCCTTCAACTTTGGACTTGTATTCGGAGAGAGGAATCGACCATGCAAATCGGAATGATTGGTTTAGGCAGGATGGGGGCGAACATGGTGCGGCGGCTTCTAAACCGAGGCCATCGGTGCGTGGTCTTCGACCGTGAATCAAAAGCGGTGAAGGAGCTGGCCCAGGTCAAGGCCGTCGGAGCTTCCTCCCTCGCGGACCTCGTAAAGAAATTGGAGAAGCCACGGGCGGTCTGGATGATGGTTCCCGCAGCGGTCGTGGACAATACCATCGCCGAGCTCCTCCCACATCTTGAGGCGGGGGACATTCTGATTGACGGAGGAAATTCCTACTATGTGGACGATATTCGTCGCGCCAAGGAACTCGCGGCCCGCCGGATCCATTACGTGGATGTGGGAACCAGCGGGGGCGTTTGGGGGCTGGAGCGCGGCTATTGTATGATGATCGGGGGCGAGCGGGAAGCGGTCAAACACCTCGATCCGATCTTCGCCGAATTGGCCCCGGGAGCGGGCGAAATCCCGAGCACCCCGGGGCGCGAAAAGTCCGTCGGCACGGCCGAGCAGGGTTACCTGCATTGCGGACCCAACGGCGCGGGTCACTTTGTCAAGATGGTGCATAACGGGATCGAGTACGGCATCATGGCCTCCTATGCCGAAGGAATCGGCATACTGCGCGCCGCGAACGTCGGCAAGAAGTCCCATGCGATCGACGCGGAGACCACGCCCTTGCGCGACCCCGAGCATTATCAGTACGATTTCAATCTCGGGGATATCGCGGAGGTATGGCGGCGCGGCAGCGTGATCGCGTCCTGGCTGCTGGACCTGACGGCGGCCGCATTGATCAAAGATCCCGACCTCTCGCGCTTCGCGGGACGGGTCTCGGATTCGGGCGAAGGACGGTGGACGATCAAGGCCGCCATCGACGAAGCAGTGCCGGCCCACGTCCTGACCGCGGCGCTGCATGAACGCTTCAGCTCACGCGGCGAGTCGGAATTCGCCGACAAACTGCTTTCGGCGATGCGCTTTGAATTCGGCGGACATGTGGAGAAGACGGATAAATGAGGAGGAAAAGAGGCCGGCGTCGTCCAACGGTGAACAGCGAAGCATGATTGGAGTGGCGAAGATGAAGATCAAAATCCTCGCCGATGCCGATGCCGCCGCGAAAGAGGCGGCCAAGACTATTGCCGCGGAAGCCCGGACGGCCGTGGCCGCGCGCGGCCGTTTCATCGTGGCCGTGAGCGGCGGCCGCACCCCTTGGCGGATGCTGCGGGCACTGGCCTCCGAAGACGTTCCTTGGAAAGAGTTTCATTTGGTGCAAGTGGACGAGCGCGTGGTTCCGGCGGAGGACCCCGACCGGAACCTTTCTCATTTGCGCGAAAGCCTGCTTGAGCATGTACCGCTCCCCCGCGAGCAGGTCTATGCCATGCCGGTGGAATCTGCAGATCTGGCGGCCGCGGCCGCGCACTACGCATTGACCCTCAAGAAGATCGCCGGCTCGCCGCCGGTGCTCGATCTTGTCCATCTGGGTCTTGGACCGGATGGCCACACCGCCTCGCTCGTGCCCGGAGACCCGGTCTTGGAAATCAGCGACGCCGACGTCGCGATCACCGGAGTTTACCAGGGGCGCCGGCGGATGACGCTGACGTATCCGACACTCAATCGTTCCCGGCGCATACTTTGGCTCGTCACCGGGAGTGAAAAGATTAAAATGCTTGCGCGCCTGCGAGAGGGCGATGCGTCGATTCCGGCCGGGCGGGTTCGCCAGGACCGGGCCTTGGTGCTTGCCGATCGTGCGGCAACCGGAAGGCTGGAACCGACTCGGTCGTCCGGAAAACGCCCCCCGCCACCGACCCGGAAGGGCGACAATTGAGTCGCTTTTTTGGGGCCTGTCACGGTTGACTGTACCCGTATTTCCGCTATTCTTATCTATAGGGTTCTGGATCAACCTATATATAAGGATACGCGCCCTTGGATGAAACTTCCCAATCGGCACAGGTCATCGATTCCCGCCATATCGTAAACGTGCTGATCGGCCTTCAGGTGGCGGTTCGCAAGGTGGGGCTGTACTCTTTTTCTCATACGGTCGTACCCAGCCTTTTGGAAAACCTCGAGGCGAATTTCAACACCCTTTTCGAATCGGTCGACGGGGTTACATTCGGGATTACCCGCCATGAATTTTTATACCAGGATACCACGCTTTCGGCCGGGAATCCGGTGATCCGCGAGCTCGCCCGAGGACTGAATCAGTTTGGATTGGCCGGGATTTCATTTTCCAAGGGGCTCACCAAAGAGGATATTCTAAAATTTCTGAAGCTGCTGGTGGAAGGTCGTGGACAAACGCCCGAACAAAGGGAACGGATGATTGATCAACTGCACCAGGAGGTCCCGTCTATTCGGTTGAAGCTGATCCGCTTCGGAGACGCGCTAAAAGGTCCGCAGGATACGGTCGATCCGGCAAAACAAGAAAACTCAGAGCAGCAGGAAAAAGAATTGTGGCGCGGCCTGGTAAGCCGCTTGTTGGACCAAAGCGCGGGGCCCGGCCGGTCTACGCTGAGTATCAATCCCGAGGAAAAAGTCGATCTTGAGAAACTGGCGGAGCTGGTCAATCGCCTCTGTCACGAGAGCGGCCCGGAATCAAAAAACCATGAACGAACCATCGCGGACTACCTGAGCGCGCTGGCCGAGGGCGACGCCCTCACCTCCGAACAACGGATGCATCTGTATCAGGAATTATCCAAGCTGCTGTCCAACCTCGAGCCGGCGGTGCGAGAGCAGATTTTCAGGTTTTCCGTGGAGGAGACCGAGAACGGCAAGGCTTCCATGGAAGACCTCCTGGAATTTTTATCGGAAACGCAGCTCCTGGAAGTCCTGAACCAGATCCAATTAACCCAGAAGACGATCTCGTCTCCCATGTTGAGTCTCCTGAACAAATTGACCGACCTCTCGGCGCAAAGTGAAAAGATCAAGGAAATACTCAAGTCCAAGTTGGAGAACCATCCGGATCTGTTTCAGGAACTCTTCACCAGCCGCGCCAACCGAACCTATTATCCAACGTCGTACCGATCTTTTCTGGATCAGGAACTGGTTCATCCGCAGACCGGAAATAAATCCTCCCCCATTCCCGAGATGAAGGAAATCGAACCGCCCGTGGTCAATCACCATCTGGCCTTGATCGTACTCGAACTCCTGGACGGGCCCATTCGTTCCCAATCGGAGTATGAAACGCTCATCCGACAGCTCACCCGGTTAGTGACGGAAGGCCTGGGGGATCAAACACCCGTCGTCCTGCAGGAAACCTTGTTGATTCTTTTCCGAAAACTGGGGTCGGCGGATGAAGCCACCCGGTCGTTTCTTCAGAAGGAAATTAAGAATTTCATTAAACCGGAAGTTTTCGCGGGCCTTCTTCAAACCTATCGAACGCAGGGAGACGAACGCGTCGGCGATCTCCTCGGCCAGATGAGAGCGCTGGCCGGGGCCGAGGTGATCCCCATGTTCCTCGATCTTCTGGAGGTGGAGGAGAATTTGTCGGTTCGGAAGCGCCTCCTGCAATGGATTATCCAGTGCGGCTCCGCCGTGATTCCCATGGCGGTGGAACGCCTCAAAAACCCAAAATGGTATGTTGTCCGAAATATGCTGGTACTGCTCAAGGACCTCGGCGCGAAAGAGGCCTTGCCCGACTTCGTTCGGTGCCTTCAGCAGGACTCCTCCAAATTGAGGATGGCCGCCCTTCAGGCGATTGAATCCTTGGGAAAGGGCACCGATTATTTGTACCGTGCGCTCTCCATGGCGCTTCACGATTCGGACCCGGTCGTGTTCCGTAAAGCCGTTTCGATGATCCTCTCCCCACCGGACCCCCGCGCCCTGGAAATGATCAAGGCCCGATTGCGATACTCCGGCCAAATAAAAACGGACGGACAATTGTTGACCGTGTTGGAGATGATCCGGAAATCCCGGGTGAAGGAACTGCTCCCCGTTCTCGTGCAACTCCGCCGTCAGCTGCGGCTCCGCTTCTGGCAATGGAATCGGATCGGGGCCTTGTATAAAGCCGTCAACGATACCGTCCGCGAACTTCGCTCGGGGAAGAACCATCATGGCTGACCAGGACTCATCCACCCTGTCGGGACCCAAATCTCCGGGGGGCTCCTCCAATGCCCCGGCCGCTGCCGAACTTCCGCAGACCGGCCCGGAAGAAAAGTTTCTCCGGGCCCTATCAAAATTATTGCGGGATCGCGTGCTGTACCCGGAGAAACATCCCCAAATCCTTGTGGACGTTTCCGCGCTCCAAAGCACGGTCCCGCTCCTTTTTGCGGAGCGCCCGGAACGGACCTTCGTTTTTATCGAAGATCAGATATTCGTAGACGATCGACTGCTGACCACCGCCTCGGCCCATCCGCCCGACGCGGTCAAGATCCTTAGGGACAAAAGGATCGACGCCCTCGTCCTTCGGGAAGGCTTGTCCCTGGAAGAGATCAAATCATTCCTCGACGACCTTCTGGGATCCAAACCGGACAACACGCCAAGGCCGGCCTTTCATTCTCCACACATCGAGATCCGGGAGTTATCGTCCAAGGAGGAGAAAAAACCCATTCTCCATTCCGGCTTTGAAGGAAAAGGAACAGCGAATTCAAAATCTCCCTTGAATCAAATGCGGTTCTCCGACGAGACCGAGATCATCCGGGAGATCTACACGGAATGGAACGCCCCGCACGGAGCGCAGGTGGGGATGGTCTTCAAAATCATGAATGCTCTGGAAAAAGGGCTCTACGAACATTATCAATCCTTCATTCCGCTGGCCGATCTCAAATCCTATGATGAATACACTTATGTCCATGCCATCAATCTGGCGATATTGACCATGGCGCAAGCCGAATCCTTCGGTTTCCCAAGGGAGGCCGTTCATGCCTTTGGCATCGGGGCGCTGCTTCACGATGTGGGAAAGACTCAGGTCTCGTTACAGGTCCTGAATAAACAAGGGCAGTTGACTCCGGAGGAGTTTGAGGAAATGAAGAAACATCCAGTCCTGGGCGCCACCGTTTTGCTTCAATACCCCGAGATCCCGCCGATCGCGGCCATCGTGGCGTACGAGCATCACCTGAAGTATGATGGAGCGGGCTATCCCGCGATGAAACAGAAACGGATGCCGCATATCGCCAGCCGGTTCACATCCATTTCAGATCACTTCGATGCCATGCGAAGCAATCGCCCTTATCGAGAGGCCTTGCCCCCGGAAAAAATATTCGAGCTGATGGAGGAGAACCGTGGAACGGCCCTGGATCCCAATCTGCTGGATCATTTTACCGCCTTCATGAAATCCAGAAAAATCATTTGATCTCCGTCAAGGTTTCCGAACGAGGTCTGCTAACCCACTGATAGAATAACGGAAAGTGACCTGAGGTGAACAAACGACCCTGGGCCGTCGATTGGCGGAATCGATCTTTGTGGTATACTCAATTTAGCGTGAAGATTCATCATCTTAAGGGTTTGACAAGCCTTAACGGATCTCTGTCATGCGATAGAGCGATCACTGAAGAGGCAAAATAAACCATGCCTGATTACGATGTAATCCGGGATCTGCTCGTACAATTTCATTGGATCACCCAGTTGGTGGACGCCACCCTCAAGGGCAAGCCCATCCCACCGGCGCATGGCGAACCCACTCCCCAAGTCAAACAGCTCATTTCCTCTCTCTTAGCGCTTTCGGAACAATACAAGAACCTCGAAAGCCAGATCGGCACCTACAAACGAAAGCAACAGGCGCTGGAGGTGACCTTCAAAAACATGTCGGCCCAACTCGACATGGAAAAGAAAGGCTCGTCAAATGCGTCCCTGTTGGAGGCAAACCTTAAACGCGCCGAACGGCGGATCGACGATCTCGTTGCGACGAATCAGGCACTTCGAGGTCATGTCCTGGAATTAACGAAACAGCTGATGTCAAGCCAACAGGAACTTGCTTCCGGAGAATCGGAGGGTAAAAAATCACTTCCTCAACAAGGGGAGGTGCTCCAGCCACCGGCGAAAGATAGCGAGACCGCTCCGTCGTCCCAGGCGCTCCGACCCAAGGCCGAAGTCAGCGGGGAACCCTTGAAGGACGACACGCAGGTCCTTCTCTCCTTCCTGAAAACGGTTCAGTTGATGGACACCAACCTTCCGCCGGAGGAGGTGGTCAAGCGCGCTTGTCAGATTCCTTTGGACTGCTTCGGCTGTCAGCGCAGTGCGGCCTTTCTTTGGGATAAGGATTCCGCCAGTTTCATTCCGATCCATTCGCTGGGAATGAAGGCCTCTCTCATCGCGGCCTTCGGGGCGTCCCGACTCCGCGGAATGGACCTGCCCGTCCTGACCCAGCTGATGGCGAAAGGCAGTACCTTGGTGATCGAGGACTGTTTGAAGAGTCCCACCAAAGGAAAGGTCTATGCCCCCGATGGAAGGATCGAATCGTTCGAAAGCCCGTTCATGTTCCTGCCGAAGGAGTTCATTGAACGGTTTGAAATCTATTCACTCATGGCCGTGCCCTTTGCGCATAAGGGAAAGGTTCTGGGGGTCCTGTTTGTGGATTATGGAAACAACCCTCATGAGTTCTCGGAGATTGAAATCACCGTCATGAACGGCCTGGGATTGTTTATCGGGATGAGCCTCGACAACATTCAAAGGCAACAGACAACCACACAGCGTCTGCTGAACCTCGAACGCCGGACCGAAACGGAATCCGTGATCCGGGAGATCGATGCGGCCCTCTCCTGGATGGATCAGCCGGAACCGGTTATCGGGTCCGTCATCGGCATGATCCCGCGCGTCATCGCGTGCGACTGGGTTTCGGTTCTCCTGCGCGATAAACCCGCCGGGGGATTTTACGTCCTGGGCAACCTGGGGGATCTGAGCGATCTGGTGTACGGAAAAGGCACCATTCCGTTCGATTACCTCAACGGCGCGGCCGACCTTCAGAACGACCGCATCCTCCATCGGGCCAATCTGGAGACCGAGAGCCGGACCTCGGCCCTGGATCTTTATCTGGTCAGTCATGGCATCCGTTCCGATGTGTACGTGCCCATTCCCGTTCCGGGAGAGGTGATCGGATTGCTCCATCTCTGCAGCCGCCGGGTGGCCGGTTTTGCACAAGAAGATATCGCACTGGCCCAGGATATCGCAAAACGCCTCGGCAACGGCCTGGAAAAGGCCATGGCGCAGAGAGTCCGGGACCGTCGGAAAACCAACGGCCATTTCAAACAGATCGAATCGCTGATCGACAGCATCTCCAAGAAGGACTTCAAATTAGGGGATTACCGCGATGAGATGATTACGTGCGGGTTGGAGGTGGCCCGTCGACTCCACTTGGATGAAGAGCAGCAGGGTTGGATCAAATACGCGATCGTCCTTCACGAGATCGGGAAAAACGCGATCCCCGAATACATCCTCAACAAACGGGAGAAACCGACACCCAAAGAGTTAGCCATTCTCCGAAGTCATCCCACGAAGGGAGCGGAGATGATCAAAAACTTCCGATTCAGCCAGATCATCAAAGGATTGAAATTCAGTAAATTTGTCGCCCCCCCGATACGGCACCTTTACGAGCGTTGGGATGGAAGCGGTTATCCCGAAGGATTAAAAGGGGAGGCGATTCCCATCGGATCCCGTATTGTCGCCGTAATAAACGCGTATGCGGCCATGACGACCGGGCGACCCTATCGTCAGGCCCTGACCAAACCGCAGGCCTTGCGGGAAATTCAGGACGGTGCGGGTACACAGTTCGATCCCCGCGTCGTGGAAATTTTCCTCCAGTATCAGAATCAAAATTCCTAAAACTCTCTATCGTCTTGAACGACCCCCCCTTCAACATCGACGCCCATCCGCGATTGACACCTTAAGCCTCTCTTTTATATAATTAGAGTTGACCCGATTAAATAGCCAATCGCCTTAAGCCGTTCGGCTTTATCCATTCGGATCAGATTTCTTTATCAACTTGTTGGGATTCCGGTGATGACTTCGCGTGCTGAAACCATTCGGAGGCCGTCCCTGGCCGTGGTGGCCTCCCTGTTTACGCTGGTACTGACCCTTCCAGTTGACGGCAGCAGCGGCAGTCCTGAAACCTATGACATCGGTCCGAACCCAAAGGCGACCCGGTTTGTTTCGATGGCTGCCGGAAGCAATCATGTCTGCGCTATTCTCTCCACCGGCAAAATGGCCTGTTGGGGAAGCAATCTCATGGGGCAGCTCGGGAATGGTATCCAGGGTGATGCCCCCGCCGAGAAACCGGTCGGGGTGATCGGCCTCTCGTCTGCAACGGCCGTGGCGGCCGGAGATGTCCACACCTGTGCCCGGGTCCGGAACGGGACCGTATGGTGCTGGGGAAGCAACCGCTTCGATCAGTTGGCCACCGCTGGCATTGCAAGCTCGGCGGAGCCCCTCCAGGTTCCCGGAATCACGAGCGCCGTCCGGCTTGCGGCCGGGTCTTTCCACAGTTGCGCGCTATTAAAGAGCGGCCGAGTGCTCTGTTGGGGATTTAACAAGTCCGGGCAGCTCGGCGGAACCTCGGAACCCCAGTCGTGGCATCCGGTGGAGGTCGAGAAAGTCGAACATGCGGTCGCCCTATCCGCCGGCGGTTCCCATACTTGCGCCGTGACGGCAACCGGCGTAGTTCAGTGCTGGGGGGCCAATGGATCGGGCGAGCTCGGTAACGGAACGCAAGAACCCGCTTCAGGACCGGTCACTGTTGCCGGCCTTCCCCCGGCCCGATCGGTCTCGGCCGGCGAGAACCATACCTGCGCGGTTTTGAAGGACGGCCGTGTCGGCTGTTGGGGCGGAGACCGGACCGGGCAGCTCGGAAACGGCACGACGACCGGCTCGGTCAAACCCGTGATCATCGATGGGATCGCGCATGCCATAGACGTGACAGCGGGCCGCTTTCACACCTGCGCCCTTCTGAAAGGCGGGCGGGTCGCCTGCTGGGGAAGCAACAGCGACGGCGAGCTCGGACCCGGTTCAAGGAACGGTTCTCTCAATCCTATGACCGTCTCCGGGATATCCCCCGCGATTGCGGTCGCCGCCGGCGATCGGTTTTCCTGCGTCATCTTTCGCAATGGGACGGCGAAATGCTGGGGCGGCATCCGGTAGCATGCGGCCCATCCAAGCGGCCGGGTTGAAGGGAAAGGTTGATCCATGAAGACAATTTTTTCGGCAGGGTTATGGGTTTTGATCGGGATGGCGTTGATCGTTCCCCCATGCACGGCGGAGGGCCTCCGGACGATTGACGGTCGAGCGCTTCAGTCCATGATGTCCGACGGCAAACCCTTGGTGATCGTGGACGTGAGGGAGCCGGAACTGTTTTCGGCAGGTCATATCAAGGGCGCGATCAATATTCCTTATGACGACGCCAAACCGAGGGTGTTCAAGGAGCTTTTTCGGAAGGATCGCATTGTGTTCGTTTGCCACGGCGGACCGATGGGAGATGAGCTCGGCCGGCTCCTGGTCAAGAACGGTTATCCGGACGTTTCCAATCTGGCAGGCGGAATGAAGAACTGGAAGGGTGAGACCGTGAAATGATGACGGAGCCGTTGCCCTCCCCGACCCCTTCGACCCGGGGCCTAAATCAATACGCGACGCCGAGCTTCAGGACCCAGTATTCAAGTTTTGTTCCCTCGGACTCGAATGCGTGGTGGTATTGGAGCCCGAGAACCGCACGGGTGTGGGGTGCCACCTCGTGCGATACGCCAATTTCCGGCGCAAACCCGAAGTGCCAGCTCGTATTCGAAAAGGTATACAACCCGACATCCCACCGCTGGCTCATGTAGTAGGGCCCCGCACCGAGCCCCACATAATACATCTTGTCGGGGCCCATGTAATAGTGAACGGTCGCAAGGATTGGAAAGGCATTGATCACTCGGTTCTGTTCGCCGGTAATCGTCCCGTTGGGAATGTCGATCGGTTTATCGGTCGTCTTGAAGAAGACGTTCCAATCCAGAGCCACCCCGGCCGAGAGGTCCGGCCTTACAAACCATCGTCCTTCAAACCCGATTCCACGGAAGCTTGTCGCATCGATAAAATCCTTTGTATCGCCCTCCGGAAATGCAATCTGATACGTGAGAATGGCTAAGGGCTCCTGAACCTGCGCCATCGCCCGGGAACTCGACAGACCGATCGTCATAACGGCAGCCATTACAGCAATCGTACACAAAAGCATCGAACTCATCCTCTGCATGGACTTCTCCTCACGACGGTCCCAGGTATGGCGATTGATAGAAGCATTGGTTGATTTGATTCGTAATCCGGGAGGTGGCCGCGCCGGAATCGAGCAGGCCGTTGATGGCGCAGCCCCAGATCATCGGAGCCGTTTTTGCAACGGTATCCACCTGCGACTGGTCGGCCATATTGATTATGATCGTCCCGGTTGTAAAGCTGTAGGGTTGCATGTAGGGATAGTAGCCTCCGTAACAATAACAACCATAGCCCCACCAGCCTCCCCAATAGGCGTAGCCGTAGTAGGTTGAAGTCGTGACGTAGACCGATATTATGAAATTTGTCTGGGGATCTGGCGGACTCGCGGACGTGTCCGGTTTGTACTGTCGGGCTTGCATGTTGGAGTCAACCTGATCCAATATCAGCTGATCATAGGTCGTAGGAATGGTATCCGGTTGTCCCGAAGTGATATGGTATACTTTTTGCGGCAAATAATAGGTGGTGCCGGGCGGCGGCTGAGGGAAAAAGTTGGCTTTTTTATCGAATTGCGTAAGCGTAATATCGTAATCCGCTGCGGATTTGTTCGTGTCGTACGGATAGCACGCGGTGAGTACGGGCAACAAACAAAGGACTAACACTCCCCATCGGGCGAGGCTGCACCTCCTCCATCGCCGCCTTTCTTCCTTATTCATTGTGTAACCGTCCTTTCCATGGGGGTCCCTTCGTTTCAAGCCCGCCAAAGCAGTCCTCCGATCCTTCTTCGCAGCTTAATCATCCAATGCCATATTTCTTAAACCAGCTCAACAACCGCTTCCAGCCGTCCTCCGCCGCCTCTTTCTGATAGCTCGGCCGGTAGTCGGCGTTGAATCCGTGAGAGGCGCGGGGGTAAACAATGATCTGTGAAGGACTACCGGCCGCCTCTAGGGCTTTTACCATCTGCTCGATCGTATCTTTCGGGATGGACGAATCGGCACCGCCATAAAGCCCGAGCACGGGGGCTTTCAGCTTCCCGGCAAGGTCGATCGGTTGCTCCGGCGTCAGTTCGGTTGACGGGCCGGTCAATCGCCCATACCAGGCGACGCCCGCTTTCAACCGCGTGCTGTGCGCCGCATAGAGCCAGACGATCCGTCCGCCCCAGCAAAAACCGGTTATTCCAAGTCGCTTGAGATCCCCATGACCGGACTTCCCGGCCCAGTTCGCGGCCGCGTCCAGATCAGACAGCACTTGCGCGTCCGGCACTTTGGAGACGACCCGTGTCATGATCTCCTGGACATCGGGCATCTTTGAAACGTCTCCCTGCCGGGCGTACAGCTCGGGCGCCACAGCCAGGTAACCCCGCTTGGCGAAACGACGGCAGATATCCCGTATGTGCTCATGGACCCCGAATACTTCCTGAACCACCAGCACGACCGGGAAGGGCCCGCCCGCCGCCGGCATCGCTCGATAGCCGGGGATCTGTCCGTCGGCGACGGGGATCTTCACCTCGCCCACCGAAAGCCCGGCCGCATCGGTCGTGATCGTCTGGGCCGAGACAGGCCGAACCGCCAGCGCAAAGCCCGCGGCCAGCGCCGTGACGACGAACTCCCGTCGTGTAAAACCGGTCTTGGGAAGAAAATTTCGCATGATGTCATCCATATCTCACTCCTTGATGATGAGCCCTCGAACTGTTGCTCGATGTGTTGATCATGGTATGACCGAATCTTCCAAAATGTCAATAGGACTTCTCCCTTCTCGTCATAAATATTAGAAGATGACGCGGGCAACCGATTCTATTTATAATAGGCTTGGGTATTCAAATGGCCAACGGCTTTATTCATATCCAAGGCGCGCGGCAAAACAATCTGAACGGCTTCAACCTCCGGCTTCCGTTGAACGAGCTGATCGTCGTGACGGGTGTGAGCGGTTCGGGAAAGTCCTCGCTTGCGTTCGACACGATCTACGCCGAGGGCCAGCGGCGGTATGTCGAGACCTTTTCTCCCTACGCCCGACAGTTCCTGGACCGAATGGACAAGCCGCTTGTCGATCGCATCGAGGGGATTCCGCCGGCCATTGCGATCGATCAGACCAATCCGGTCCGGACCTCGCGATCCACCGTCGGCACCATGACCGAGCTGAACGACCATTTGAAGCTGCTGTTCGCACGGGCGGCAGCGCTCTTCTGCCGAGGCTGCGGCCGTCCCGTCCGGCGGGACATGCCCGACGGTATTGTAGACCAGTTGATCAAAAATGCCGCTTCTTCGTCGATAGCCGATATCCTGATAACCTTCCCCGTCCATGTCCCGGACAACTTTTCAGTTGAAGAGGTCAAATCGCTGCTGGCCGGCCAGGGCTACACCCGGATTCACCGCGAGAAGGGTTCGCGACTTGAAGTGATCGCCGACCGGACGCGAATTGCGGCGAGCCGGCGGGGAAGAATCGTCGAAGGGATCGAGGCCGCGCTCAAACACGGGAACGGCCGCGTGGATGTTTATCCTCTGGACGCCAACGGCCTTGTCGGCGCCCCCTGGCGGTTTTCCTCCGAGCTGCACTGCCCCGATTGCGACATTCATTATCGGGACCCCATTCCGAACTTTTTCTCGTTCAACTCGCCCATCGGCGCCTGCGGAAACTGCCGCGGCTTCGGCCGGATTATCGGCATCGATTACGCTCTCGTCATCCCGGACGAAAACCGGACACTGGCCGACGGCGCCGTGAGGCCCTGGCAGACCGAAAGCTACTCGGAATGCCAGGACGATCTGATGCGGTTTGCGCGACGGCG
>Ga0335085_10003962_pt1 | contig 25003 bp, 23 predicted proteins | sample Lox_Sample_45_FD_206712 | JGI IMG/M metagenome (GOLD analysis project Ga0335085, IMG submission 206712) | Soil microbial communities from Loxahatchee National Wildlife Refuge, Florida, United States - Lox_Sample_4.5 | ecosystem: Environmental > Terrestrial > Soil > Wetlands | place: USA...
GCACCGCCCTCGTCGATCCCGCCGCCCACATGGGGCAGGACGTGGCGATCGGTCCCTACGCCGTGGTGGGGCCGAACGTCACGATCGGCGACCGCTGCCAGATCGGCGCCCACGCCGTGCTGGAGCGAAACGTGCGCCTGGGCGGCGGGGTGAAGGTCGGGGTCGGGTCGGTGCTGGGCAGCGATCCCCAGGATCTCAAGTACAAGGGCGAAGAGACCTGGGTCGAGATCGGGGACCACACGGTCATCCGGGAATACTGCACGATCAACCGCGGCACCCCCGCCACCGGGAAGACCGTCGTGGGCCAGCGCTGCTTCATCATGACCTACGTGCACATCGCCCACGACTGCGTGATCGGGAGCGACGTGATTCTCGCCAACTCGATCCAGATGGCCGGGCACGTCACCGTGGACGACCGCGCGATCATCAGCGGCCTCGTCCCGATCCACCAGTTCGTGCGCGTCGGGACCTTCTCCTTCGTCGGCGGCGGGTCGCGGGTGAATCAGGATGTTCCTCCCTATACCAAGGCGGTGGGGAACCCCGTGCACCTCTACGGGCTCAACTCGGTCGGCCTGCAGCGGGCGGGCTTTCCCGCCGAGGTCAAGCTGGCCTTGAAGAAGGCCTACCGCCTCGTCTTCAACTCTCACCTGACGGTAAGCCAGGGGATCGCCCGGGCGCGGACCGAGCTCCCCGCGGTCCCGGAGCTCGAGACGTTCCTGCGGTTCATCGAGGCGTCGCAGCGCGGAGTGCTGGTGTGACCCGACGCCTGCGCGTCGGGGTGATCGGCACCGGCGCGCTGGGGTTTCATCACGCGCGGCTGCTGCGCGGCCTGGCCGATACCGAGTTCGCGGGGATCTTCGACACCAACCCGACCCGGGCGGCGCAGGTCGCGAAGGAGCTCGGGGTCGCCGCTCACCCCTCTCTCGACGCGCTGCTCGCGGGCGTGGACGCCGTGTCCGTCGCCGTCCCGACCTCCGTCCACACCGAGGTGGGGCTCGCCGTGCTCGAGCGCGGCATCGCCGCGCTGATCGAGAAACCGCTCTCCGACAGCGTGGCGGGGGCTGAACGGCTCGTCGCGGCCGCCGCCAAGGCGAACGTGGTGCTGCAGGTGGGGCACGTCGAACGCTTCAACCGCGCCGTGCGGGCGGCGCTTCCCTATCTCGACCGCCCCAAGTTCCTCCAGTGCGAGCGACTCGCCCCGTTCCAGCCGCGCGGCACCGACGTGGCCGTCGTCCTGGACCTCATGATCCACGACCTCGACCTGATTCTCGAGCTCGTGGGGGCGGAAGTGCGCGAAGTCCGGGCGAGCGGCGTCCCGGTGCTGACCCCACACGTCGATATCGCGAACGCGCGGGTGGAGTTCACAAACGGCGCGGTGGCGCTCGTGACGGCGAGCCGGATCTCGCGCGAGCGCACGCGCAAGCTCCGGATCTTCCAGCCGTCGGGTTACTTCTCCCTCGACCTGGCGCAGGGCGGCGGGCATTACTACCGCCTGAAGCCCGGCTGGCAGAAACAGGGAGCGGTGAAGATCGAGGAGATCGTCGAGCACGTGAAGCTCGACGCTCCCGAGGCGGAGCCGCTGCGCCTGGAGTTGGAGAGTTTCCTCACGGCGGTGCGCGGCGAGGCGCCGGTGGTGGTGTCGGGCGCGGCGGGGGCCCAGGCCCTGGCGCTGGCCTGGCGCGTCGCGGAAGCGATTCAAGCCTCCCCCCTGCTGTCGCCCGCGCCCCCCGCCGCGAAGCCGTGAGCCCCGCCGCCGGGACCGCCGCGGCACCCCGGATCTACTTCTCGGCCGGGGAGCCGTCGGGCGACGCGCATGCCGCGGCGGTCGCGGCGGCGCTGCGGGAGCGCCTCCCCGGGGCCGTGTTCGAAGCCTTCGGCGGACCCCGCCTCGAGGCCGCCGGCGCGAAGGTGCTCGATCGGATGGAGTCCTACTCCGTCGTCGGCTTCGTCGAGGCCATCGAGAAAATCCCGCAGCACTGGGCCCTGCTGCGCCGCACCCGGACCGCCTTCGCCGGCGGACGCTACGCCCTCGCCGTGTTCGTGGACTACCCGGGATATCACCTGCGCGCGGCCGCCGCCGCCGCCGCGGCCGGGGTGCCCGTGCTCTATTACATCGCGCCGCAGCTCTGGGCCTGGGGTGGGTGGCGTACGAAACGGCTCGCGGCCGTCGGTCGTCTCGCGGTGATCCTCCCGTTCGAGGAGCCGTTTTTCCGGGAGCGCGGCGTGCGCGCCACGTTCGTGGGCCATCCCCTCAAGGATCGCCCGCCACTCCCCGATCGCGCCTCGGCACGCCGCTCCCTGGGACTCGATCCCGCGCGCACGACACTCGCGATCTTCCCGGGGAGCCGGGCGCAGGAAGTGGCGCGGCTCTGGCCGGTGCTGCGGGAGACGGCGCGCCGGGTGGCCGCGTCGCGGCCCGACGTGCAGTTCGTGGCGGCGGGCACTCCGGTCGGGAGCTACCCCGACCCCGGACCGATCACCGTGGCGACCGGCGACCCCAGCCGGGTGTTCGCCGCGGCGGACGCGGGACTGTGCAAGTCGGGCACTACGACGCTCGAAGCCGCTTTGGCGGACGTCCCGATGGTGATCACCTATCGGCTGCATCCGGTTTCGCATTTTCTCGCCCGGCGTCTGGTGCAGATCCCGTGGGCCGGACTCGTCAACCTGGTGGCCGGCGAGCTCGTCTGCCCGGAGCTGCTGCAAAGCCATGCCACTCCCGACCGGCTCACCGCGGCCATCCTGCCGCTCCTGGACCAGGACAATCCCGCGGCGCGGCGACAGCGCGAGCAGCTCGCGGTGGTGCGCGAGAAGCTTGGGGCCCCCGGGGCGGCCGGACGGGTGGCCGATCTCGCGCTGGACCTGCTGCGGTGAAGCTGCGCTGGCTCGATCCGCTGGCGGGAACGCTCGGCGTGGCGCTCGTGGGGCTGCTGGCGCGGACCTGGCGCTACCGGATCGAGGGCGGAGAGCATTACCAGCGGCTGCGCGCCGACCGCCGCCCGTTCGTCTTCGCGCTATGGCACAGCCGGATCCTGCCGTTGCTGGCACTGCACCGCCGGCAGGACATCGTCCTCCTCGTCAGTCGCCATCGCGACGGCCAGTATCTGGCCTCGCTGGCGGAGTGCTGGGGCTACCGCTTCGTGCGCGGGTCGTCCAAGCGCGGGGGGGAGGTGGGCCTGCTCGGCGTCGTGCGCTCGCTCAAGGACGGCAACGTCGTCGCCATCACTCCGGACGGACCGCAGGGGCCGGCTGAACAGGTGAAGCCCGGCGTCGTCGCCGCGGCCCAGCACGCCGACGCCGTCATTCTGCCTATAGCCGCCCGCGCATCCCGGGCCTGGTACCTGGGATCGTGGGACCGTTTCTGCATTCCCAAGCCGTTCGCCCGGATCGACGTGCGCTACGCCCCGCCGATCACCGTCTCCGCGGGAAAGGAGGGGCTGCGCCAGAGCACCGCGCTCCTGGAGGAGCAGCTGCGGGAGATCTCCCGCGTCGCATGAGCGGGCACCGAACGCATCGCACGGCGCGGTGGCTCTGGGCGTCGCGGACCGTGGGAGCGCGGCTCGCCCGGGTCGCGTTGCTGCCGGCCGGGTTGTTCTACGCCGTCGCGATCGAAGCGCGGGCGCTCGCCTACCGGCTCGGAGTGCTGCCGTCACAGCGACTGCCGCTCCCTGCGGTTGCGGTGGGGAATCTCTCGGTGGGCGGGGCGGGGAAGACGCCAGTCGCCGCCTGGATCGCCCGCCAGGCGATCGCGCGCGGGCTGGTTCCCGGGATCCTGCTGCGCGGATATGGCGAGGATGAGGTGCAGGTACACCGGCGGCTCGTCCCGGGGGCGATTGTGGTGGCGAACCCCGATCGGCGACTCGGGGCGGCGGCGGCCCGGGAACAGGGGGCGGGCTTCCTGGTGCTCGACGACGCGTTTCAGCGCCTCGACGTCGCCCGCGATTGCAATCTCGCCCTCGTTTCGGCCGAGCAGGCCCGGCTGCCGCGGTGGCCGCTGCCGGCCGGACCGTGGCGCGAGTCGTGGGGAGCGCTGCGCCGCGCCGACGCGATCGTCGTGACGCGCAAGCGCGTGGGCGCCGAGGAGGCCCGTCGCCTGGCCGAGCGTTTGGCCGCACGCTGGGCGCCGCGCCCGGTAGCCGTGGCGCATCTCGCGCTTTCGGCCTTTACCGGGATGCGAACCTCGGCCGAGCTGCCGGACGAGGTGTTGCGGGGCCAACGGGTGCTGGCCGTTGCGGGCGTGGCCGACCCCGAGAGCTTCGGCGTGCAATTACGCCAGACCGGCGCGGCCGTGCGGCTCGCGGGGTACCCCGACCACTACGGCTTTGTCCCGGGCGATGTGAGCCGGCTCTTGCGGGCGGCGACCGAGGCAGACGCCGGTTATGTTGTAGTCACTGAAAAAGATGCCGTGAAGCTGCGCGGGCTCTGGCCGGCCGAGGCCGCCGAGCCGCTCGTGGCCCGGCAGGAGCTGCGCTGGGAATGGAATGGAGACGCGATCACCGTCGTTCTGGAGCGCCTGATGGCCGCGGCACGCACGATACCCAACCACCCCTGACACTGGATGACGACCGAACCTCGCTTGCTGATCCGTCCCGACAAGGACCGCTTCCTCGCCGAGGAAAACCCCTTCGAAGCGATGATGGAGCGCTTCGACCATGCGGCCAAGCTGTTGAATCTCGATCGCGGGCTGTACAAGGTGCTGCGCAACCCGGAGAAGCAGATCATCGTTTCGGTGCCGATCGGTCGCGACAATGGGGAGGTGGAGGTCTACACCGGGTACCGGGTGCTGTACAACACGTCGCGCGGCCCGGCCAAGGGCGGCATCCGCTTCGACCTGAACGTCACACTGGAGGAGGTCAAGGCTCTGGCCGCCTGGATGACGTGGAAGTGCGCCGTCGTGAACATCCCGTTCGGCGGCGCCAAGGGCGGGGTGGTGTGCGACCCCGCCACGATGTCCATGACGGAGCTGGAAAAGGTCACGCGGCGCTACACCTCGAGCATCATCGAGACCCTGGGGCCCGATTCCGACGTCCCCGCGCCCGACGTCAACACCAACGAGCGGGTGATGGCCTGGATCATGGACACCTACTCCATGCACCACCGCCACACCGTCACCGCCGTGGTCACGGGCAAACCGGTGGAGATGGGGGGATCGCTGGGGAGGCGTGAGGCCACCGGGCGTGGCTGCATGTTCATGATCCGCGAGGCGCTGGCGCGCCAGGGGACGTCGTTCAACAAGGCCCGCGTGGCGGTGCAGGGGTTCGGCAACGTGGGGTCGATCGCGGCCGAGCTCGTGGCCGAGCAGGGGGCGACGATCGTCGCCGTCTCCGACAAGACGGGAGGGCTCTACAACCCCAAGGGCCTCGACGTGAAGGACCTGATCGCCTACGCCCAGAAGCACCGCCAGCTCGCCGGCTACCCCCGGGCCGAGGTGATGAGCAACGAGGATCTGCTGACCTGTGATTGCGACGTGCTGCTCCCGGCCGCGCTCGAGAACGTGATCACGAGCAAGAACGCCCCCAAGATCAAGGCGCGGATCATCTGCGAGGGGGCGAACGGTCCCACCACCGCGGGCGCCGACGCCATCCTCGAGGAAAAGGGAATCGTCGTGATCCCGGACATTCTGGCCAACGCGGGGGGGGTCACGGTCAGCTACTTCGAATGGGTGCAGGACCGCGGCGGCTACTTCTGGGACGAGGAGACCGTGAACCGGCGGCTCGAGTCGATCATGGTGCGATCGTTCAAGGAGGTCGTCGCTCTCACCGACAAGCACAAGGTGTCCAACCGCATCGCCGCCTACATGCTGGCGATCGATCGCGTGGCCACCATGCACCGGCTCCGCGGGATGTATGCCTGATGCGGTATCGCGTCGTGGCGGTGGGCCGCGTCCGGGACGCGGCACTCCGCGCGGCGTGTGACGGTTACCTCGAGCGGCTGCGGCGCTACGCCCGCGTCGAGGAGCAGGAGGTGAAAGACGAGGCGCGCATCCTCGGGGCGGTGCCCGGCGACGCGCGCCTCGTCGCGCTGGCGCGACCGGGCGAGCCCTGGAGCTCCCGCGACCTGGCGCAACGCACCGCCCAATGGGACATGGAGGGGCGGGACGTCGTGCTCGCCATCGGCGGCGCGGAAGGGTTGCCCGCCGAGGTACAGCGCCAGGCCGAGCTGACCTGGAGCCTTTCCGCGCTCACCCTGCCGCACGAGCTGGCGCGCCTCGTGGTGCTGGAGCAGCTGTACCGGGCGTTCACGATCCGGCGGGGAGAGCCGTACCACCGTGGCGACTGAGGCGGGGACGAAGCCGGTACTCCTGGCGCATGCCCGGGGCGCTCTCGCAGCCGCCCTGGCGCGCCGTTCGCTGCCTCCGGCTCCCGACGGCGAAGCGGCGCGCCAGCGGCGTGGAGTCTTTGTGACGCTCACCGAAGCCGGGAGCGGCGAGCTGCGGGGGTGCATCGGGCACATCGCCGCCGACCTGCCCCTCGGCGAGGTCGTGGGGCGCATGGCGGTGGCCGCCGGGCTCGACGATCCGCGGTTTCCACCGGTCACACCGGAGGAGCTCGCCGGCCTGCGGATCGAGATCTCCGTGCTCACCGAGCCGGTCCGGCTGCTGCGGCCGGACCCCGCCGCCGTCGTCCCGGGACGCGACGGGTTGATCGTGAAGGCGGGGAGCCGTCAGGGACTGCTCCTGCCGCAGGTCGCGCTGGAGTACGGATGGGACGCCGAGTCCTTTCTCGCGGCTACCTGTCGCAAGGCCGGACTTCCGGCGGATGCCTGGCGCGCACCCGGTGTCGTGGTCTTCACCTTTCAGGCCGAGATCTTCGCCGAGGCATCCGACGGGAGGGAGGGAGAATCGGCGGCGTGATCCCCCGCATCGTGCCGACCCCGCTGGGACCGGTGCCGCCGGTGGCCGAGCGGTCCCCGGCCCGCGTGGCCGCGGGAGTGCTCGAGGCCGTCCTGCCGGGACCCGGTCGTGACCGGTTGTCGCGCGGCGAGGTGCTGGTCGTGACCACGGGACAGCAGCCGGCCTTGTTCACGGGACCACTCTACACGGTGTACAAGGCGCTGTCGGCCGTCGCGCTGGCGCGGCGCCTCGAGCGGGAGCGCGGCGTTCCGGTCGTCCCGGTCTTCTGGGTGGCGGGGGACGACCACGACTTCGCGGAAGCGAATCACGCGACGTTTCTGAACGCGGCCGGCGAGGCATTCCGCCTGGTGCTGCGCGAACGCCCCGCCGCTGCCCCGTCGTCGCCTTCCTACCGCGAGCGGTGCGGACCGGAGATCGCGGCCGCGCTGGAGCAGCTGCGGGCGGGGAGCCCGGAGACCGAATTCAAGCCCGGGGTCTTGGACTGGCTGGCGGCGGCATTTCAGCCCTCCGCCTCGATCGCCGACGCGGCCGCGACGGCGCTCCAGGCGCTGCTCGGACCCCTGGGCCTCGCGGTGCTGCGACCCTACCAGGAGAGCTTCAAGCGGGAGATGGCGGGGTACGTGCTGCAGGCGCTGGACCAGACGCTCGCCGATGGTCTGTCGCCGGCCCTCGTGGAGGCCTCGCTGGGCCGCGACCGCCTGAAGCCGGAAGGGTCCGGGTTCGTCAGCCGGCGGAGTGGCGACCGCTACACCCGCGACGACCTGGAGCGGATCGCGGCTGCCACGCCGGAACGCCTCTCTCCCAACGTGTTGCTGCGGCCGGTGGTGGAGGCGGCGCTACTCCCCACCGTGGCCTACCTGGGCGGTCCCGGGGAGCTCGCCTATCTGCCGCAGGCGGCCCCCCTGTATCAGCGGCTCGGCGTACCCGCCCAGACCCCGGTCCCGCGATGGTCCGGTGTGCTCGTGGAATCCCGGGTCGACAAGGTTCTGGAGCGCTACCAGCTCCAGCTCGGGGATCTGGCGGGGACACCGGGACCGCTCGAGGCGCGACTGGTCCGCGCGTCGCTTCCCGGCCCCGTCGAAGCCGCGCTCGCCGGTCTGCGCGAGACGCTCGGGAGGGACTATCAAGGCCTTGCCGCCGCCGTGAAGGCCATGGACCCGACGCTCGAACGGACGGTCGAGACCGCCCGGAACGCGGCGCTCGGCGGAATCCAGGATATCGAGAAGAAGCTCCTCGCCAGCCTGAAGCGGAACAACGAAACGCTGGTCGGCCAGGTCGTCCGGGCCCGGGCCGCCATCTATCCCGAGGGCGAACCGCAGGAGCGTGTCCTGACCTATGCCTCGTTCGCGATCCGCTACGGACCGTCGCTGCTCGACGGATTGGCGGACGAGGTAGCGCGGGCCTTCGCGGCCTCATAGAATCCAGCCATGCTCGGCGCCGCCATCGTCATCCTGATCCTCGTCGCGCTGCTGATCCCCATCACGGCGATCCTGGTGGATTCCCCGTTGGGGCGGTCAGTGGCTCGCCGGCTGGAGGGGGAGTCGACGCTTTCCGGGGGCGATGTGAAGCAGCTGCAGCAGAAGGTCGAGATCCTGGAAGGGGAAGTGGAAGACCTGCATCGCTCGGTGACCGGGATGCGGGACGAGCTCCAGTTCGTGCAGCGGCTCCTCGAGAAGCCCAAGTCTCCCCCCGCCAGACCCTGACACCCGTGGCGGAGCGCGCTCCCTCGGGTTCCCCTCCGCCGCCGGCCGGCGGCGCGGGGGGCCGGCACGCCGCCCGGGTGGCGGCGGGGATCCTGGTCACGCGGGTCCTGGGATACCTGCGCGAGCGCGTCTTCGCGCATTACCTCGGCAACGCCTGGGCGGCGGACGCGTTTCGCGTGGCGCTGCGGGTCCCCAACACGATCCGCAACCTCCTCGGGGAAGGGACGCTGTCGGCGTCGTTCATCCCCGTGTACGCGGCCCTGAACGAGCGCGCCGACAAGACGGCGGCGCGGGCGCTCGCCGGCGCCATTCTGGGCCTGCTGCTCCTCGCCTCCGCCCTGCTGGCCATCGTGGGCATCGGGTTCGCGCCCGCGCTCGTCACGCTGATCGGGGCGGGGTTGAAGGGCGAAACGCGCGAGCTCGCGATCGCGCTGATGCGGGTGCTCTTCCCGATGACCGGCCTGATGGTCGTGTCGGCGTGGTGCCTCGGGGTCCTGAACACGCACCGGCGGTTCTTCCTCCCGTACGCGGCGCCGGCGCTCTGGAACATCGCGGGGATCGTGTCGCTGGTTGCCGCGGCGGCGTGGCTCGTTTCGCCCGGCCTGCCGCTGCACGAGCAGCTGACCCGCCTGTCCTTCGCCCTCGCCTGGGGGACCGTAGCCGGGAGCGTGCTGCAGATCGCCGTGCAGCTCCCCACCTGTGTCCGGCTGCTCGGGGGGCTGCACCTCCGGGCGAGCTTCGCGATCGAGGGCGTCCGCGACGTGCTCCTCGCCTGGACCCCGCTCGTCATCGGGGCCGGGGTCGCGCAGATCTCGGGGCTCATCGACACTCTGCTCGGGACGCTGGCGGGGGAGGGCGGCGCGTCGAGTCTCGGTTACGCGCAGCTGATCCAGGTACTGCCGATCAGTCTCTTCGGCACCTCGGTGGCGGCGGTGTCGCTCCCCGATCTGTCCCGGGACGCGATCACGGCTACGCCCAACGAGCAGCTGCGGGCGCGGATCGCGCTCGGGTTCCGGCGCATCACCTTCTTCGTGATCCCATCCTCGTTCCTGTTCGCGGCCCTGGGGCCGGTCCTCGTCGCGGCGCTGTTTCAGACCGGCCGCTTTGGGGGCCGGGACTCGGAGCTCGTCGGCGGGGTGCTCGCGGCCTACGGGGTCGGGCTTCTGGGGCAGGCATGCGTGAAGCTCTTCGCCTCGGGCTTCTACGCGCTGCGCGACACCCGGACTCCGGTCAAGATCGCCGCGTTCTCGGTCGGCCTGTCGAGCCTCCTCGCCTACCTCCTGATGCGCCGGTTCGGGCCGGCCGGCATCGCGCTCGGCTCCTCGCTCGGGGCGACGGTCAATGTGGTGCTACATCTGACCGACCTCGACAAGCGGATCGGCACGGTGATGCAGGCGCAGGACTGGCGGGCCTTCGGCCTCACACTGCTCGCGGGCGGTGCCGCGACTGCAGCCGGCGTGGCGGCGGCGCACGGCACGGCCACGCTGTCGCCGGTGCCCGTGGCGCTCATCGCGACGGCGGCCTTCGGGGCCGTCTACGGCGGCGTCACCCTGGCCCTGGGCCATCCCGACGCGCGGCGGTTGTGGGCATCCCTGCGCTGATCGCCCGCAAGCTCGCGGCGCTTCCCGATCGACCCGGCGTATACCTGTGGAAGGACGCGGCGGGGCACATTCTCTACGTCGGGAAGGCGAAGAGTCTGCGATCGCGGGTGCCGAGCTACTTCGGCCCGGAGGCGGAGCTGTCGGCGGAGCGGGCCGCCCTGGTGCGCCAGATCGCGGATCTCGAGACGATCATCGTGCCGAGCGAGGCGCAGGCGCTCCTGGTGGAGAACAACCTCATCAAGGAGTATCAGCCGCGCTACAACATCCGCCTGCGCGACGACAAGAGCTACCCGCGGATCGCCGTGACGCTCGCCGAGCCGTTTCCCCGAGTGCTCGTGGTGCGGCGCGTGACCATCGACGGGGCGCGGTATTTCGGGCCCTACACCGACGTCGCCACGCTGCGCCAGACCCTGAACATCATCCGGCGGCTCTTCACGGTGCGCTCGTGCCACTACGATCTGCCGCGCGAGGCGCCGACCCGTCCCTGTCTCGACTACCATATCCAGCGTTGCCGCGCGCCATGCGTGGGGTATCAAGGCGAAGCCGAGTACCGCCGGATGATCGACGACGTGCTGCTGTTCCTCGAAGGCAAGACCGTGGAGGTCCGCACGCGGCTGCGGGAGCGCATGCAGGAGGCGAGCCGCCAGCTCGACTTCGAGCGGGCGGCCCGGCTGCGCGACTCGCTCGGCTGGCTCGATCAGCTGGAGCAGCCCCAGCCGGTGGAGGTCGTGGGCGGCGGCGATGCCGACGCGATCGGCCTCGCGCGTGATGGGGACGACGCCTGCGGCGTGATCATCCGGATTCGGGGGGGACGGATGGTAGCGCGGGAGCACCGCTTCCTGGAGCACGTCGAGCATGAATCGGAGGGTGCGGTGCTGTCCGCGTTTCTCGTACGGTTCTATCTACCACTCGAAGCACGGGCCCGGCGGGTCCTGATGCCGTTTCCCGCCGGTGACGCCGAGGCGCTCGCGGCCCTCGCCCCGGACGTGGAGTGGCTCACGCCGCAGCGCGGTGCGAACGCGAAGCTCGTCGAGCTGGCGGAACAAAACGCGCGGCATCTGCTGGAGAGCCTGCTGATCGAGGCGTTCGACGTCGAGGAACGCGCCGCCGACCCGGTCTATGCTCTGGGCCGCGATCTCGGGCTCGCCGTGGTGCCGCGGTCGTTCGTCGTGATCGACATCTCGACCAACCAGGGACGCGACACGGTCGGCTCGCTCGTCTGGTTCGAGGCGGGGCGTCCCCGCAAGGCGGAGTACCGGCGCTACCGCATCAAGGGCCCCGGACAGCAGGACGACTTCGCCGCGGTGCACGAGGTGGTCGGCCGGTTTCTCACGCGCCGCGTGGAGGAACAGCGTCCCCTGCCCGATCTGATGGTGATCGATGGAGGGAAGGGCCAGCTGTCGGCCGCTGTCGACGCGGCGCGCGGGGCGGGGTGTGACGCGCTGCCGATCGCGAGTCTTGCCAAGCGGGAGGAGGAGGTCTACTTGCCCGGCCGGGGGGATCCGCTGCGGCTGCCGCGCACGAGCCCGTCGCTCAAGCTGCTGCAGCGCGCGCGCGACGAGGCGCACCGCTTTGCCGTGAGCTACAGCCGCAAGCGCCGTACCCAGCGGACCATCACCTCCGAGCTGCTCGCGATTCCCGGCATCGGTCCGCAGCGCCGCCGGGTGCTGCTCGAGCGCTTTGGGTCGATCGCCGGGGTCCGCACGGCGACCGCGGCCGAGATCGCGGCGATCCCCGGGTTTTCGACCGTGCTGGCCGAGCGGATTCTCGAGCGGTTGAGTCACCGGTGACCGCCGCGGCCGTCCCCTGGAGGCTCGTCTGCTCGGCCTGCGGCCAGGAGCGCTCGGCCGACGGCCTGCCGGGGGTGTGCGAGGGGTGCGGTGCACCGTACCTGGTTCGCTACGACCGCCTGCCGGCCAAGGGCGCCGTGACCCTCGAGTCCCGGGACACCTCGATGTGGCGCTACCGGGCCTGGCTGCCGATCCTCGCCGCAGAATCCCCGATCACGCTCGGAGAAGGTGGCACGGCGCTGCTCCCGCTGCCGCGAATCGGGAGCCGCCATGGGTTCAGCGATCTCTGGGTCAAGGACGAAGGGACCAACCCCACGGGCTCGTTCAAGGCCCGGGGCCTCGCCGCCGCGGTGACGCGCGCCGTACGGGCGGGGGCGCGCCGGTTCGTCTTGCCGACCGCGGGGAACGCCGGCGTAGCGCTCGCCGCGTACGCCGCGCGTGCAGGAGCCGTGGCGCGGGTGTACGCCCCGCGCACCACTCCCGCCACGATCCTCACTCAAATCCGGAGCTACGGGGCGGAGTTGGTGTTGCTGGACGGGCACATCGGTGACTGCGGAGTGGCCGCGCGCCGCGACGCGGGCGAGACGGGCGCGGTGGATCTGTCGACGCTGCGGGAGCCCTACCGGATCGAAGGCAAGAAGACGCTCGGCTTGGAGCTGGCCGAGCACCTCGACTGGCGGCTCCCCGACGTGATCATCTATCCCACCGGCGGTGGGACCGGGCTCATTGGAATGTGGAAGGTGTTCCGCGAGCTGGAGCAGGGGGGGTGGGTGACGGGACGGGCTCCCCGTCTCTTCACGGTGCAGGCGGAAGGATGCGCGCCCGTCGTGCAGGCGTTCGCCCGGGGAGCCGAGCGTTGTGCGACGTGGCCCGACCCGAAGACCGTGGCCGCGGGGCTGCGGGTCCCCGGGCCGCTCGGGGATCGGTTGATGCTCCAGGCGCTGCGCGAGACCGGTGGAGGGGCGATCGCGGTCTCCGACGGCGCCCTGAGCGCCGCGGCGCGAGAGCTTCAGACTCTCGAGGGAATCGACGCCGCACCGGAGGGTGGGGCGGCGCTCGCGGCGGCCATTGCCCTGCGGGACGGCGGCGCGATCCGCGCGACGGAAAAGATCGTGCTCTTCAATACGGGAGCCGGGTGGCTCTACAGGGCCTAACCCGTTTATATTGAGGCACTTCGGCCATGCGGATCGCGATCATTGACCCGGCCGCCGGGATCAGCGGCGACATGACGTTGGGGGCGTTGCTCGCGATCGGCGCCGGGCGAGAATGGCTCGAGGCACTCCCGGGTCGACTGGGCCTCGAGGGAGTTGGCGTCTCGATTCGAAACGCGAGTCGCTGCGGCGTCGAATGCCAGCAGGTCGAGTTTCGGATCCCGGAGCAGCCGCACGGACGCCACGTCGGGGAGCTGGTCCGGCTGGTGCAGGGCGCGCCCATTTCCGATTGGGTGAAGGAGCGCGCTGTTCGCGCGTTCCAGCTCGTGGGCGAAGCGGAGGGCCGGGTGCACGGCGTGGCGCCGGAGCGCGTGCATCTGCACGAGGTCGGTGCCGTGGACGCGGTGCTCGACATCGTCGGAGCGATCGAGGGGTTCGAACAGCTCGGGCTGACCCGGATCTACCACCGTCCGGTGGCGGTGGGGAACGGCTGGGCGCGAGCGGCCCATGGGTTGCTTCCCGTGCCGGCGCCGGCGACGGCGATCCTGCTCGAAGGGATGGACGTGTCTTCCTCCGCGCCGGTCGAGGGCGAGGCGACGACGCCGACGGGCGCCACACTATTGCGCGTGTTATCCTCGGGGGCTCCGCCGGTCGCCTGGCGCCCCGTGGCGAGCGGCTGGGGCGCGGGGCAGCGTGATCCCGCCGCCTACCCCAACGCGCTGCGGATCCTCGTGGCGGAAGCGGCGGAGGAAGCGGCGCAGGTCGTGGTGCTGGCGGCGGACGTCGACGACATGAGCCCCGAGTACGTTGAGCCGCTGCGGCAGGCGCTCCTTGCGGACGGGGCGCTCGACGTCCAGACGTGGGCGGTGCAGATGAAGAAGGGGCGCACCGGCTACCGCATCGAAGTCGTCGTGCCGGAGGGGAAGGGCGATGCCGTCACGGCGACGCTGTTCCGGAACAGCACGACGGCCGGCGTGCGCCGATTACGGGCGGAGCGGGTCACGCTGGCGCGGCGCCAGGTGACCGTGGAAGTGGCGCCGCGGGTGCACGTGCGCGTGAAGGTGCTTGAGCCACCCGGCGACGATGGTGTGCGCTTGAAACCCGAATACGACGACGTGGTGGCGGCGGCGGCGGCGCTGGACCGTCCGGCGCTCGAGATCGCGCAGGCGGCGCAACGAGGCGCCGCAGCGCTGGTGGCGAAAACCAAGGAGTGAGGGATGAGACACGTGCGGGGATTGATCCTGGTGTTGGCGAGCCTGGCGTTGGCGCGCCCGCTGATGGGACAGGTCTGGATTCCGCCTCAGTGCGACCTGAAGACCGGTCACTTCAAGGTGAACAGCGGGCAGCTCTACATGAAGAGCGCCTACGAGCACAACAACCGCGATCGCGATTTGAAGGACGCCCAGAAGAACCTGGTTGAAGCGATCACGATGAACGGCCAGGAGAAGAACGGCGCAGCCTGGTACTACCTCGGGCGCTACTACGTGGCGATGACGGATTTCCCCGGGGCCGATTCCGCCTTCGAGAAGGCCGGAACCTTCGCCCCGCAGTGCAAATCCGACATCCTCTACTGGCGGCGTACCCTTTGGACGACGCCGTACAACGCGGGGGTCGCGGCCCTGAACGCCGGCAAGACGGACTCGGCCCTGGCCAGTTTCAAGCGCGCCAATCTCGTCTATCGTAGCAGCCCCGAGTCGTTCATCGCACTCGGAATCATCTACTTCAACATGGCACAGTCGCTCGACTCCACGGCGCGGTTGCAGCAGCTCGATTCGGCGGACAAGTACTTCCGGGCCGCCGTCGACGCCTCAGTCGACACGCAGTTCGCGAGCACCAAACGCAGCGCCCTCTTCAATCTGGCGCTCGTCAACCAGGAGGCGATGCACAACGCCGAAGCCGTGGCGACGTTCCAGGAGTATCTGCGTCTCGATCCCAACGACGCCCAGGCGGTGGCCAGCCTCGCGACCCTGTACTCGAGAATGGGCCAGAAGGATTCGGCCCAGGCCCTGTACAAGCGGCTGCTGCAGCGGGCGGACTCGGTCGACCCCATCTCGCTGTTCCAGGCGGGCGTGGACATCTATTCCGGCGCTCCGCCGTATCCCGACACCTCGGCTATCGGCTCGGCGTGCCGGCAGCGGGAACGGGCGAAGAAACCCGCCCGGCCCATGACCGCGGCTCAGCGCCAGGCCGAGGTGGCGACGACCTGCAATCGGGAAACCGCCGACAGCATCAAGACCCATCACGAAGTGGCCGCCCCGACCTATCAGACCGCGGCGGACGCGTTTCACGCCGTGCTGAAGCGCAAGCCCGGCTTCCGCGAGGCGCTTTACAACCTCACCGAGGTGTACTTCGCCCTCGACGAGGCGGACAGCATGGTCGCCGTGAGCCACCGCCTCATCACCGTGGATCCGATGAACCGGACTTCGCTGCGGCTGTACGCCCAGGCGTGGCAGCTCAAGGCGATGGCGATGCACGACTCGGCCGCGCCGCCGGCGCAAGCGGCGGCCAAGGCATACCGGGACTCGGCGTACAAATACGTCCTGTCGGCGCAGGATTCGATCCCGTTCGAAGTCGTGGTGGACAGTTTCCGGCCGACCGAGCAGGCGGCAAGCATCAGCGGGCGGGCGACCAACTTCCATGAGCAGGGGAGCGTCGGCCCCGACACCCTCGTCTTCGACTTCGTCGGGTCGTCCGGGGATGTGATCGCGACCACGAAGCTGCCGCTGCCGGCGATCCCGGCCAATACGGCCCAGCCGTTCACCGCCAAGGCGATCGGAAAGGGGATCACAACGTACCGCTATCACAAGCAATAGCGGAGCGAGGATTGACGCGTCCCCGGGGACCAGCGCATCTTTGGTCCTCACGCGGGCGTAATTCAGGGGTAGAATGCCAGCTTCCCAAGCTGGACGTCACGGGTTCGAATCCCGTCGCCCGCTCTCTGGTTTTCCAAGGCCGCCGGCCCGTTTTGGGTCGGCGGCCTCGCCATTGACAGGGCGGTGCGGTTTGGAAGATTCCGGGTGGCCGAAATTCTCGAGGGAATGCCATGCGCCGGGTCGTCGCAGGATTCTGGGTCTTCTCCGCTCTCGCCGCCACGCCGGCACTCCTTGCCCAGCAGCCCTGGGTATCGCCCAAGCCCCCCTGCGACGTGACGCCGGGGCACTTTCGCGTCAACTCCGGGCAGCTCGACCTGAAGCTGGCTCACGACCAGCCCAACCAGCGCGATCACCTGCTGAAGCAGGCGCAGGACGTCCTCGTCCGTGCCATCCGTGACGACAAACAGGACCAGAATCCCGGGGCCTGGTACTACCTCGGGCGGTACTACTACGAAGTCGCAGACGCGGCGGGGGCGGATTCCGCTTTCACGCACGCCGAACGGCTGGCGCCGCAATGCAAGGCCGACATCGCCACCTACCGGCAGGAGCTCGCGGCCGATCTCCTGAACAAGGGCGCCGAGCTGTGGCAAGCCGACAAGATCGACTCGGCGGCGCTGCTGATGCGCCAGAGCGCCGCCTTGAACCCCGCCGACCCGCGGCCCCTGTTTCAACTGGGCGAGATGTACGCCAACAAGCAGCAAAACGATTCCGCCGTGGCGGTGTTGCGGCGGGGGGTGCATGTCGCGGGATCTGACACGACGTACGCCGCGGCGCGGCACAGCGCCATGGGCACGATCGCGCGGGTGGCCATGGAGGGGGTCCAGAGCGATCCCGCCATCCAGCGCTGGCGCGCCACGCGCTACAGCCGGGATTCGGTCCGCGGCCCCATCGCCAACGATTCGGCCGTGCTCGCCCGCGTCTACGCCTCCTCGGCCAACCGCCGCGCCCGCAACGCCAGGTTGATGCCCGCCGACCAGAAGCAGTTCAGCACCGATTCCGCTTCCCGAGAGGAGTCGATGCGCCGCAACCGCGAGGCCCAGGCCGCGATCCAGCAGCGTGCGGCGACGGACAGCGCGGCCGCGCAACCCGGATTCGCGCCGGCGATCGCCGCCTACCAGGACGTCGTCGCGGCCTCTCCGGAGGACCTCGATCAGGCGACCACCCTCGCCAACCTGTATCTGCAGGCGGGCCGAACCGGGGAGGCGAGCGCCGTATTCGATACCATTTTCGCGCATCCGGGGAGGATCCCCCCGGAGCAGCTGCTGGAGATGGGCCGGCGGCTCACACAGGGAGGGCTGTGGACGACCGGCGCCAGGGCGTTCAACGCCGTGCTGAGCGCCAACCCCTACCACCGACAGGCGCTGTTCGAGCTGGCCCAGGCCGCCGTGGCCCACCACGATACGACCACGGCGGTGGGGACCGCCCAGCGCCTCGTGGCGCTCGACCCCGGAAACGTGTCGGCGTTGCGCGTCGCGGCCCAGGCGTGGGACCTGCGTGGACGAAAGGACTCGGCCCAGCGCTATCACACGTTGGCCGACTCGGTCCGAACGGTGGACGTCAGCGTTGCCAGCATGATCCCGACCGCCGACGGCGTCGCCGTGACCGTCGTGGCCACGAACCTTCGGGCTACCCCCTCGCAGGCCCTCGGGCTGAACTTCGAGCTGCTCGACGCCACAGGCGCCGTGGTGGCGACGCAGAGCGCCGACGTCCCCGGTCTCCCCCCGAACGGCAACAAACAGTTCGAGGTGCGGGCCAGCGGGAAGGGCATCGTCGGCTGGCGTTACCGGCTGCGATAAGCGATATTACAGCCTGCCAAGTGAGGCCCCGCATTGAAGTTGCGAGCCGGGCCTTGAGAAAGTCCTTTAACTCTGGGCAGGTACGTGGTTCGCGTGCGGTCGGTGGCGCCGGGCTCACTCGGTGCCGAGCTGGGTCTGGTTCCCGGAACGGAGCTGCAGTCGGTCGACGGTAGGCCGCTGGAGGATTTCCTCGATTGGGAATTCCTCACGGCGGAGGACCATTTCCTGCTGCGCGCCCGCCTCCCCTCGGGCGACGAGGTGGAATACGACGTCGAGCGGCCGGAGGGACTGCCGTTCGGGGTCGAGCTGGAGCCGCCCCGGATCCGCCGCTGTGCCAATCACTGCGATTTCTGCTTCGTGGACGGCAATCCCCAGGGATTGCGTGACGCGCTCTACATCCGCGACGACGATTACCGGCTGTCGTTCCGCTACGGCAATTTCGCCACCCTCACCAACCTGAAGCCCCGGGACCTGGAGCGGATCGTCGAGTATCGCCTCTCCCCGCTCTACGTGTCGGTGCACGCGACGGATCCGGTGGTGCGCCGCTGGCTGCTGCGCAACCCCGAGGCCCCCGCGATCATCCCGCAGCTGCGTGCGTTGGCGGAGCGGGGGATCGCCTTTCACACCCAGGTGGTGCTGGTCCCCGGCGTGAACGACCGGGAGCAGCTCACCCGGACGCTGTCGGATCTCTATGCGCTGGGCGAGGCGGTGCTCTCGGTCTCGGTCGTGCCGGTGGCGCTGACCGAGTTCTCCAAGCATTCCCGGGTCCGTGCGCCCGGCGTCGCCGAATGCCGCGCGGCGCTGGCCGAGGTCGAACGCTGGGCGACGCGCGCCGTGGCAGAGCGCGGCCACCCCTGGTGCTTCGGGGCGGATGAGCTGTATCTGCGGGCGGAGCAGCCGCTGCCCCCGGCGGCCTGGTATGGCGACTTCGAACAGCGCGAGAACGGCGTCGGCGCGGTGCGGTACCTCCAGGCCCGCATCGCCCTGGCGCGCGATCGCTTCGCCGACTGGTCGGGAAAGACGATCCTCGTCGCCACCGGTACCGCGATGGCGCCGCTGCTCCCGCCGGTCGTAGCCGATCTCGCGGCGGCGACCGGCGCGCGGTTCGAGGTCCTGGCGCTCGAGAACACCCTGTTCGGTTCCACGGTGACTTCGGCGGGCCTCCTGCCGGGGGCCGCGTTCCGGGCGGCCCTGATCGGGCGGCACGACGCCGACCTGGCGCTGATCCCCGCCGAAGCCGTGAATGACGACCTCCGGTTCCTGGACGACGTCCTGGCGCCGACCCTGGCGCAGGAGGTGCCGATGCCGGTCCGGCTCTCCTACGATTTCGCGGATGCGCTCGGAGCGGACGCCGCGGTGGCCGCATGAGCGGGACACCGACCGTCGCCGTCATCGGGCGGCCCAACGTGGGGAAGTCCACGCTTTTCAACCGGCTCCTCGGGCGGCGCGAAGCGATCGTGGACGCGCGCCCCGGGGTCACCCGCGACCGCCACTTCGCGGCGGGGGAGTGGAACGGGCGTCGCTTCTGGCTCGTGGATACCGGAGGACTCGTGCCGGGCGCCGCCGACCCGATGAATCGCGCCATCCGCGCGCAGGTCGAAGCGGCGATCGCCGAGAGCGACGTCTTGCTGTTCGTGGTGGACGTCGAGGCGGGGATCCACCCCGCCGACGAGGAGATCGCCCGGATGCTGCGGCAAGCCCGCCGCCCGGTGCTGCTCGTCGCCAACAAGGCCGATCGCCTCCCCGACGACACGCGACACCTCGAGTTCTTTGCGCTCGGTCTCGGGGATCCGTTGCCGGTCTCGGCGGCGGTGGGGAAGAGCAGCGGGGATCTGCTCGACCGGTTGGCCGAGCTGCTCCCCGCCGCGACCGAGGAAGCGGGCGAAGACACGATTCACGTCGCCGTCGTCGGCCGCCCCAACGTCGGCAAATCGAGCCTCGTCAACCGGCTGCTCGGCCGCGAGCGCCTGGTCGTGGCCGACACGCCGGGGACGACTCGCGACGCGATCGACACGCCGTTCGCGTACGAGGGACGCCGGTTGGTCTTCATCGACACCGCGGGGCTGCGCAAGCGCGCCAAGGTCGAGGATGACGTCGAGTTCTACGCCACGCTGCGGACGGCACGCGCCATCGAGCGGGCCGACGTCTGCATCCTGGTGGTCGACGCGAGCGAAGGGATGCACACCCAGGATCTGCGGATCCTGGGCGACGCGTGGGAGCACGGGGCGGGGGTCATCGTCGCCGTCAACAAGTGGGACCTGATCCCGGAGAAGGACGCGAATACCGCCGTGCGGGGGCAGAAGGCCCTCGCGGCGCGGGTCCCGTTCCTGGACTTCGTTCCGTTTCTCTACATCTCGGCCAAGACCGGCCAGCGGGTCACGAAGCTGCTCGACCTGATCCTCACCGTGGCGAGCGAGCGGCAGAAGCGTGTGCCCACGGCCGAGGTCAACCGGGTGCTCGAAGCGCTGGTGGACCGCCAGCAGCCGCCGCAGCCGGTGGGTGAATCGGTGCGCCTGTTCTACGCGTCGCAGATCGGTACCGCGCCGCCGCGGTTTGCGATCGTGTCGAACCGGCCCGAAGCGATTCCGGAGTCCTACACCCGCTATCTCGTGAACGGATTCCGCGAGGCGTGGGCGTTCACCGGCGCGCCGCTCAACATCAAGCTGCGGCGCAAGCGCCAGGAGCGGCGGTGAGCGTGCGCATCCTGGCGTGGCTCGCGGCCTCGTACCTCCTCGGAGCCACGCCCACGAGCTACGTGGCGGGGCGCCTGGCCCGCGGCATCGACCTGCGGGAGCACGGCAGCAGGAATCTCGGCGCTACGAACGTCTACCGCGTGCTCGGCTGGCGCTGGGCGATTCCAGTGGCCCTGGTCGACATCGCCAAAGGCGTCGTCCCCGTCGTATGGTTCGCCGTCTGGTCGGGCGGCGGACCGTGGGCCCAGGTCGGCTGCGGCGTGGCCGCCGTGCTTGGCCACATCTTCTCACCCTATGTCGGCTTCAAGGGCGGCAAGGGGGTAGCCACCGCGGCCGGGATGTTCCTGGCCCTGGCACCGCTCGCGGTAGCGATCGCGCTGCCGCTGTGGGGCGTCTGCCTCTGGGTCACGGGGTATGTCTCGCTCAGCTCGATCCTGACCGCGGTGCTGTTCCCGCTGGGCGTGCGGTGGACCCGCCCGGAGCTTCCGGCGGCGTTCTGGGCCGCGGTCGCCCTCGCGGCCATGATCGTGTATGCGCACCGGGCCAACATCAGGCGCCTCGCCGCCGGCACCGAGAACCGGTTCCGCACCCGGAAGGCGATGCCGTGAGCCGGATCACCGTGGTGGGCGCGGGAGCCTGGGGTACGACGCTGGCCGACCTGCTGGCGCGCAAGGACCACACGGTGACGTTGTGGGCCCGTGAGCCGGAAGTGGTGGATGGGGTGAACCGCGAGCACGTGAACGCGATGTTTCTCCCCGACGCCGCGCTCGATCCCCGTCTGGTCGCGACCGACGATCTGCCCGCCGCGGTGCGGCGCGCCGAAGTGATCGTGTCGGCGGCGCCTTCGCACGCCCTGCGGGCGGTGATGCAGAGTGCCGCCGGGTGCGTGTCGGGACGGCCGCTCATCGTAAGCGTCTCCAAGGGCTTGGAGCCGGAGCGGTTGCAGACCCTGTCGCGTGTGCTGGCGGAGGTCTTCGAAAGGGACGGGCGGGCCGGGCCGAGCCGCATCGCGGTGCTCTCGGGACCGTCGTTCGCCCGGGAAGTGTACGAGCGGCAGCCGACGGCGCTCGTGGCGGCCGCGGCGGACCACGACGTGGCCCGGGAAGTGCAACAGGTCTTCTCCACGTCGACGTTCCGGGTGTACTCTCACACCGACGTCCTCGGGGTCGAGCTTGGAGGGGCGCTCAAGAACGTGATCGCGATCGCGACGGGCATCGTGGAGGGGTTGGGGCTCGGCTACAACCCGCGCGCCGCGCTGATCACGCGCGGGCTGGCCGAGCTGACGCGTCTGGGCGTGGCGCTCGGCGCCGATCCGCTCACCTTCGCCGGGCTCGCCGGGATGGGAGACCTGGTGCTCACCGCCACCGGACCGCTGTCGCGCAACCGTTCCCTCGGCGTGGAGCTCGGGCGGGGACGCCGGCTCGAGGCGATCCAGGCCGAGCGTCGCACCGTGGCCGAAGGCGTGCAGACCGCCCGGTCGGCCACGGCGCTCGGGGAACGGGAGGGGGTCGAGCTGCCGATCGCGCGTGAGGTGAACGAGATCCTGTTCCGCGGGAAGGCGCCGCGCGCGGCGGTGGCCGAGCTGATGGAGCGCGAGCTCAAGCGGGAGCAGTGGCGATGAGCGTCCCGCACCCGGTGCAGGAATTCTTCTCGATCGGTGAGGTCTGCCAGCTCACGGACCTGAAACCCCACGTGCTGCGCTACTGGGAGAGCCAGTTCCGCTTCCTGAACCCGGCCAAGAACCGCTCGGGGAATCGCGTCTATCAGCGCCGGGAGATCGAGCTGATCATGCTCGTCAAACATCTCCTGTACACCGAGAAGTACACCATCGAAGGGGCGCGGCAGAAGATCGAGCAGTACCGCCGCAACGGCGAGCTGCGCCCCGAGGCCCGCATCGCGCTCGCCACCGAGACCGTCAAGGACCTGCGGGCCGAGTTGAAGGGCGTGCAGGCGGTCCTGGACGGCGCGGCGTCGCCCCATGCCGGGCAGCGCTGACTCCCGCATCGCGGTCGTCATTCCCGCCTTCCGGGCCGCCGCCACCGTCGCCGAGGTCGTGACGCGGGCGGCCGGCGCGCTCCCCGGGGCGAGCGTCTATGTGGTGGACGACGGCTCCGGGGACGACACCGCCGCGCGGGCGCGGGCGGCCGGGGCCCAGGTGTATCCCCACTCCAAGAATCGCGGCAAGGGGGCGGCGCTCACCACCGGAGTCGACCGGGCGCTGGGCGACGGCGCCGCCTGGATCGTGACGCTCGACGCGGATGGGCAGCACCCCCCGGAACGGCTGCCGGCGCTGCTGGACCTCCTTCAGCGCGGCGAGGCCGACCTGGTACTCGGGTCCCGGGAGCGGACGGCCGCCATGCCCTGGCCGCGGCGCCTGACCAATCGGGTGTCGGCCGCGCTCGCGAGCCGGGTCGGCGGGACGCCGGTGGCCGATGCGCAGACGGGGTACCGGGCGTTCACCCGGGAGGTCGCGCTGCGCGTGCGCCCCCGGGAAACCCGGTACGATTACGAGACCGCCTTCCTGCTCGCCGCGCTGGCCGCGGGGTTCCGGATGCGGGCGGTGCCGGTGCCCACGATCTACGCCGGCGAGGCGAGTCACTTCCGCTCCTGGACCGACACCTGGCTGCTGGCGCTCGTGTTCTTCCGCTATGGCCGCCATATCCTGTTCGGCGCGCCATGAACATTCTGCTGTCGAACGACGACGGCATACTGGCCCAGGGGCTGGGGCTGCTCGGTTCCGTGTGTGCCGATCTGGGGCAGGTCACGGTCGTGGCCCCGGACCGCGAGCAGAGCGCGACGTCGCATTCGCTCACGCTGCACCGGCCGGTGCGGGCGACGCGCCGCGCCGACGGGGCGTACCAGGTGGACGGCACCCCCACCGACTGCGTCCTCCTCGCCATGGGGGCGCTCATGAAGGAACGGCCGCACTTCGTCATTTCGGGGGTGAACCACGGTCCCAACATGGGAGAAGACGTGCTCTACTCGGGGACGGTCGCGGCCGCCATGGAAGGATTGGCCTCGGGGATCCCCAGCGTCGCCGTATCGTACGCCAGCTTCGACCTGGAGCACCTGGACAGTCAGCGGGAGTGGCTGAAACACGTGCTGGGCCGTATCCTCGCGATCGCCGATTTTCCCAAGGAGACGCTGCTCAACGTCAATCTCCCCCCGATCCCCGGACCTGAGGTCCGGGGGGTGAAGATCACGACACTCGGGAGCCGGGTGTTTCACGAAGAAATCGCGCGGATGAAAGATCCCTGGGGCCGCGAGATCTACTGGATCGGCGGTGGGAAGGCGACCTGGTCCGGAGGCGCCGACTCCGATTTCCAGGCGGTGCGGGGCGGGTTTATTTCCGTGACCCCGCTGCACGTCGATCTGACCAACTACCGCCTCCTCGAGGCGGCGCGCGCCTGGAACCTCGGGGAGTGAGCGGGCTCAGCGGTGGGGGTGGGAAGGGCGGGCCGAGCGCCGACAGCTACGGCGGCTATCGCGCCCGCCTGGTCGAGCAGCTACGGGACAAGGGCATCCGGGATCTCACCGTGCTGCATGCGATCGCGCAGACGCCCCGCCATCTGTTCGTGCCCGAAGCGGTGCGGCATCAGGCGTACGAAGACCGGGCGCTCCCGATCGGCGGGGGCCAGACCATCTCTCAGCCGTTTACCCAGGCCCGCTACCTCGAGGCGCTGCGGCTGACCGCCACCGACCGGGTTCTCGAGGTCGGAACTGGCAGCGGCTATCAAACGGCGCTGCTGGCCCAGCTGGCGGGGCAGGTGTTCAGTGTCGAGCGCGTCCGCGCGCTCGCCGAGGCAGCGCTCACGGCCCTGCGCGCATCGGGTGTCCGCAACGCCTCGGTGCTGGTGGGCGACGGCACGCTGGGGTGGAGCGCTTACGCCCCCTACGACGCGATCCTCGTGGCGGCAGGGGGGCCGGGGGTGCCGCCGCCGTTGCTTGAGCAGCTGAAGCTCGGGGGAAGGTTGCTGATCCCCCTCGGTGAGCGCGGCGGCCAGACGCTCATGCTCATCGAGCGGGCCGCCGCCGGCTTCACGCGGACCGCGCTCGGTCCGGCGCTGTTCGTCCCCTTGCTCGGAGAGCACGGCTTCGATGCTTGAGCGCTTCATCCAGTGGCTGCTGCAGGGACTCCTGGATCTCGGCTATCCGGGGATCGTTGCCTTGATGGCCATGGAGTCCTCCGTGCTCCCGATGCCGAGCGAGTTGGTGATGCCGCCGGCGGGGTATTGGGTGGCCAAGGGGGAGATGAACGTCGTTATCGTGCTCGTCTGCGGGGTCCTGGGGAGCATTCTGGGGTCTCTCGCCAACTACGCGATGGCGCACTTCCTGGGGCGGCCCTTTCTGCGCCGCTTCGGCAAGTACTTTCTGATCAGCGACCGCGCCCTGGAGCGTTCCGACCGCTATTTCGCCATGCATGGGGAGATCAGCACCCTCGTGGGGCGGATCCTGCCTGTGATCCGGCACCTGATCTCGATTCCGGCGGGGCTCGCGAGAATGTCTTTGCCACGGTTCGTAGTGTTCACGGGTCTCGGGGCCTTGA
>Ga0335085_10003964_pt1 | contig 24996 bp, 22 predicted proteins | sample Lox_Sample_45_FD_206712 | JGI IMG/M metagenome (GOLD analysis project Ga0335085, IMG submission 206712) | Soil microbial communities from Loxahatchee National Wildlife Refuge, Florida, United States - Lox_Sample_4.5 | ecosystem: Environmental > Terrestrial > Soil > Wetlands | place: USA...
TGGCGGCCTTCGCGCAGTTCGGTTCCGACCTCGATGCCAAGACGCAGTCGATTCTCGAACGCGGCAAACGCGTCGTCGAAATTTTCAAGCAGCCGCAATTCAACCCCATCGCGGTCGAAGTGCAGGCCGCCGTATTGTGGGCGGTGCAGAACAATTTCTTCGATGATGTCCCGGTGGAAAAAGTGAAGGATTTTCAGAACAAACTGACGGACTTTTTCACCACCCGCAAAGGCGATTTGCTCACGAAAATCCGCAATGAGAAAGCCATCAGCGACGCGATCGCTGGTGAGTTGAAAGCAGCCGTGACGGAATTCAAGCCGAGCTATCGGTAAGCCATGCCAAGCACACGCGACATACGCCGACGCATCCGGTCGGTCAGGAATACGGCCCAGATCACGAAGGCCATGCAAATGGTTGCTTCGTCGAAAATGCGCAAGGCGCAGCTCGCGGCATTGGCCGGGCGCCCGTACGCCATCCTGATGAACCAGGTGATTCTCAGCGCCGCAAAAGACGCGCAGAATTTCACGCATCCACTCATGGAACGCCGGGAAATCCGCAAACGCGCGGTGCTGGCCGTCAGCACGGACAAGGGATTGTGCGGCGCGCTCAATTCGAACCTGGGTCGCGAAGTCCTGAAATTCGACAAGGATGCGACCATCTTTGTCGCTGCCGGTCGCAAAGGCGCGCAATTCCTGGCGCGCACCAAACGGAATCTCGCCGCCGAATTCACCTACAAAGACGCGCCGCTCTTTTCCGAGGCACGGGCCATTTCCAAAGCGCTCCAGGAAATGTTCCTCAACGGCGAAGTCGATGCCGTGGAAATGATCTTCACCCGCTTCGTCAACACGCTCACGCAGAAGGTGGAAGTGCGTCAATTGCTTCCGATCGGCGGATTGCAGAATCTTTTGAATCTCCCAGGCGGCGCGGAGGAGATGCCCAAGGCAGCCCAGGGCGCGGAGGATCAGACGCTGGAGCATATCTTCGAGCCGAACGCCGAGCAGGTGCTGGGCGCGATTCTCCCGCACTTCGTCAATTTCATTGTGTATCAGATCCTCCTGGAAGCGAAGGCGTCCGAGCACAGCGCGCGCATGGTGGCCATGAAGAATGCGACCGACAACGCGAAGCAGCTCATCAAGGACCTCACGCTCGAATACAACAAGCTGCGCCAGGCGAACATCACCAAAGAACTTTTGGAAATCACCACCGCCCAAATGGCATTGGGCTAATTAATCTCATGAATAAAGGCAAAATCGTTCAAATCATCGGTCCGGTCGTGGACATCGAGTTCGGGGACAAACTCCCGGCCATCTATAACGCGCTCACGCTCGAATTCACCTCTCCCGGCGCCACGGACAAAACCAAGCTGACACTCGAAGTGCAACAGCACCTCGGTGACAACTGGGTCCGTGCGGTGGCCATGAGCACCACGGAAGGCCTCAAGCGCGGCATGGAAGTCACCGACACCGGCGCGCCGATTTCGATGCCCGTCGGCGAAGCCGTCATGGGCCGCGTGTTCGACGTCACCGGCCAGCCGGTGGACGAGCAGGGCGACGTGAAGCCCGACAAGTATCTTCCCATTCACCGCGCCGCCCCGGCGCTCGTGGACCAATCCACCAGCCCGCAGATTCTCACGACCGGCATCAAAGTCATCGACCTGATTTGCCCCTTCTTGAAGGGTGGCAAAGTCGGTGCGTTCGGTGGCGCAGGCGTCGGCAAGACCGTCGTCATCATGGAATTAATCAATAACATCGCCAAACTGCACGGCGGTGTTTCCATGTTCGCGGGCGTCGGTGAACGCACCCGCGAAGGCAACGATCTTTACAACGAAATGATCGAAGCCGACGTCATCAAGGTCGAGAAGGACGAAAAAGGCCATCCGAAGAAGGGCGCTAACGGCATGCCGATTGTGAAGCCCGGCTCGAAGATCGGTCTCGTTTACGGCCAGATGAACGAACCACCCGGCGCGCGTCTCCGCGTGGCGCTTTCGGCGCTGGCAGTGACGGAATATTTCCGTGATGAAAAGAATCAGGACGTGCTCCTGTTCGTTGATAACGTGTTCCGCTTCTCGCAGGCGGGTTCCGAAGTGTCCGCGTTGCTCGGACGCACGCCGAGTGCCGTCGGTTACCAGCCGACCTTGGCCGCGGAAATGGGTGATTTGCAGGAACGCATCACTTCGACCAAGAAAGGTTCGATCACGAGCTTTCAGGCCGTTTACGTGCCTGCGGACGACTTGACCGACCCCGCGCCGGCCACCACGTTCGCGCACCTGGACGCCACCATCGTGTTGGAACGTTCAATCGCGGAATTGGGTATTTATCCCGCCGTGGATCCGCTGGCCTCGAACTCCCGCGCACTCTCGGCGGACATCGTCGGCCAGGAACACTATGATGTCGCCCGTGGCGTCCAGAAAGTGCTGCAGCGCTACAAGGACCTCCAGGACATCATCGCGATTCTGGGCATGGACGAATTGTCACCGGAAGACAAGCTGACTGTGTTCCGCGCCCGCAAGATTCAACGTTTCCTGAGCCAGCCCTTCTCGGTGGCGCAGGTGTTCACCGGCCGCGAAGGCAAGCAGGTGCCCGTGGCGGAAACCGTCCGCGGCTTCAAGGAAATTCTCGAAGGCAAACACGACGATGTGAACGAAGTGAATTTCTACATGAAGGGCGGAATCGACGAGATTAAGGAATCGTAAGCAGCAGTTTCGCATTTCACGTTTCAGGCGTGAGCGTGTGGCGCGAAACGTAATGCGTGAACGCGAATTAAAATGACCAATACTTTAAAACTCGAAATCGTCACCCCGGACGCAAAAGTGTTCTCGGAAGACGTGGAGATGGTCACGCTGCCGGGCGTCGAGGGCGAGATGGGCATCTATCCGCAGCACGTCCCATTGCTGACGCAAATCGTGCCGGGGGAAATCGTCGCGCGCAAAGGCGGGCAGGATTTTTTCCTGGCCATTGGCGAAGGATTTGTGGAAGTGACCGGTGAGCGCGTCTCAGTCCTCGCGGACATGGCGATTCGCGCGGAAAATATTGACGAAGCCAAGGCGGAGGAAGCCCGTCGGCGTGCCGAAGCGCGTTTGAACGAGCAGTTGAGTGATGAGGACATGGCTGCGGTCCAGGCCGCGCTGGCACATTCCACGGCTCAACTCAAGGTCAAGCGCCGCCAGTCGCACTAAGTCCCGTCCGTCCAACTGGGGTATATTTGGAAACCGCCCCCCAACCGCAGCGGCATTCTGAGCGCCGATCTCCAGATCGGCCCGTCAATAAGGGGTTTCCTGTCGACAGCCCTGGAAGGGGCCTTTGAGAATAGAGCGTTTTAAAAAATGTTATAGCCAGCCGTTTCAACCCCGGGACACGATCCGTGGCCATACAAGTCCGAAAGAGACGGCTGAAATGGCAAAATGGCTTGAACAATCCGCCTTCGATGGTACAACACCCTCCAGAGGAGGTGGAAAGGTCGAAATGAAAAAGGCGGGCCAAAGTCAGCAGTCAAAGCGGATCGGGCAGTGCAATAACCTTCAAAGCCGCGCAATCCCTGCCAGCCGCCGCCAAAACCTGCAAAAATCGCTGTGCGCAGTCGTGCCAAATCGCGCCCAGTCGCGCCCAGTCGTGCCTGATCGTAGGCAGGGGGTTGTCGATTTTTCGCCGCCTGCTCCCGGGAATATCTGGGTACTTGCCAAAATGAATCTCCGGAGTACACAGGAAATCCGGATTTCAGGCTTGCGTTTTTGCTGTCCGCCCGGAAGATTGCACCCCCTGATTTATGGACGCTGATGTAACGCAATCTAAAGCATTTTTAACCTTGTGGGCTTGGGCTGACAAAAACAAGAAGCAGCTCATGTGGGCGGTGATTGCCCTTGTGGCGGTGGGGTTGGGCATTGCCTTCTGGCTGGCGCATCAAAGTGAGAGCCAAAACGACGCCAACGACGCCCTGTCCCAGCTTATCAGCCCGGCCGACTTGCCCGGCGGCACACAGCCGACAGCCGATTCCCTGTTGAAATTGGCGAATGATTATTCGGGCACGGCGGCGGGACAACGCGCGTTGCTACTGGCTGCGGGCGACTTGTTCGCAGCGGGCAAGTATGACGACGCGCAGGGACAGTTTCAAAAGTTCATCAGGGATTACAGCGATTCAAAACTGGTCAGCCAGGCGGCGTTGGGCGTGGCGGCGTGCTACGATGCCGAAGGCAAAACCAGCGACGCCATTGCGGCCTACCAGAGCGTGGTCGACCGGTATCCGAATGACAATTTGACCCCCCAGGCCAAACTGGCGCTGGGGCGTTTGTTGGAAGCGCAAGGCAAGTTCAAAGAAGCGAAAAATAATTTTGAAGACGTCGCCCGCAACTATCCCGGCACAACCGGAAATTCGGAGGCCATCACGCATTTGCAGAAATTGCTGACGGAGCATCCGGAACTGATGCCAGTCAGTTCCCAGACGCCGCCGCCGCCCGCGGCAGTGGTCACGCCCGCAGTAAAGCCTTCGACGAATTCTGAAAAACATTGACGATGAACCCGAGGTTGTTGAAGCAAAGCGCAGCCGGGTGCGTCGGCACATTTGCGCTGATTTTCATCGCCAGCGGGGTCATTGCAAATAAAGCGTTCGCGACCAGCGGGAGATTCCCCGGCGTCGCGCGGGCGCAGGGATTCTCCGCGAATTGCGGACGTTTTCTCATCAAGGAGCCCAGCAAAGCATGAAGTTGACGATTATTGGAACCGGCTATGTGGGTCTGGTCACCGGGACCTGCTTCGCTGAAGTGGGACACCGGGTCATCTGCGTTGATAATGATGCCGCCAAGGTAAAAATGCTGCAATCCGGCGGCATCCCGATTTACGAGCCGGGCCTGGAAGAACTGGTGAAGAAAAACGTGGCCGCCGGGCGGTTGAGCTTCTCCAACAGCACCGCGGAGGGAGTGGCGAACTCAGACGTGGTTTTCATCGCTGTACCCACGCCGCCCCAGGCGGACGGTTCGGTGGACATGAGTTTCATTGAGCGCGTGGCGCGTGATATCGCCGGCGCGATGACCGAGTACAAAATCATCGTGGATAAAAGCACAGTGCCCGTGCAGACCGGTGAAAAAGTGGCGGAGACAATCAAACGGTACTGCAAAAACCAGGTGGAATGCGACGTGGTCAGCAATCCGGAATTTCTCCGGGAAGGATTCGCGGTCGAGGATCTGATGAAGCCGGACCGGATTGTGGTTGGCGTGCGCACGCAACGTCCGGTGTCGGTGATGAAGGAAATTTACGCGCCGTTCAACGCGCCGATCATCGTCACGGACATCAATTCTGCGGAACTCATCAAGCATGCGTCGAATTCCTTCCTGGCGCTTAAAATTTCCTACATCAACGCAGTTTCGATCATTTGCGAAGCCACGGGCGCGAACGTTCAGGAAGTCGCCAACGGCATGGGCATGGACGAGCGCATTGGCCGGCGGTTTTTGAATGCGTCGCTCGGATTTGGCGGCAGTTGTTTTCCCAAGGACCTCAGCGCTTTCATCAAAATCGCCGAGGAATTGCGCTATGATTTCGGCCTCTTGAAAGAAGTGCAGCGGATCAATGCCAGCCAGATGGACCGGTTCCTGAAGAAAATTGTCGACACGCTCTGGGTCCTGAAAGGAAAGACCATCGGTGTGCTCGGCCTGGCGTTCAAACAGAACACGGACGATGTGCGCACGTCGCCCGCGATCGAATTGTGCCAGCGCTTGCAAAAGGAAGGCGCGGCATTGCGTGTGCATGATCCCAAGGCAATGGAAAAGGCGAAGCCGCTCCTGCCAGGCGTGACCTGCATCGACGACATGAACGACGTGGCCGAGGGCTGCGACGCTCTCGTGATTGCGACCGAATGGGAGGAATTCAAGAAGCTCGATTTGGAACGCGCCCGCAAACATCTCTCGCACCCCATCCTGTTCGACGGTCGGAATCTGTTCGACCCGAAGGAGATGGAAAAGCTCGGGTTTATCTACAAGAGCATCGGAAGGTAAGGACGTGTTCCGTGTTGCGTGAATTCGTTCGAGAGCGCAACCAATAGTCACGGAATACGGAACACGTTTCACAATGAAATCCATCGAAGTTAGCGCTGGATTAGTTTTTCGCGTCGGCAAACTTCTCATCACCCAACGCCGTCCCGATTCGCATCTCGGTGGCTTGTGGGAATTTCCTGGCGGAAAACGCGAGGCCAATGAGACTTTCGAGGAATGCCTCGTGCGTGAACTGCGCGAGGAACTGGGCATTGAAGTGGAGGTTGGCGAGTTGCTGGAAAGCCTCACGCACGCTTACCCCGAAAAAACCGTCGTGCTGAAATTCTTCCGCTGCCGCTGGAAGGCCAACGAGCCCCAAGCCATCGATTGCGGTGATCTGAAGTGGGTTACCGCTGCGGAATTGCGTAATTACGAGTTTCCCGCCGCGGACGCGCGGCTGTTGGAAATGCTGCAACGCTCGATCAAGATTTGGAATGTAGAAACATAAAAACGTAAAACGTGAAATCACGTTTTACGCTTTGTTCAAAGAAGTCTGGGACTCGGCTTTACACCTTCCCGTAAAATTCCTCAACCACCTGCCGGAAGTTGTTTTCGCCCGGCTTCACAATGCCCATTTCCCGCTGGGCGTTTTCCTCGGAATCGCTCGCGTGCGCGGCATTGACCATGACGGTGGAACCAAATTCACGCCGGATGGAGCCCGGGGGCGCCTTCGAGGGATCGGTCGGTCCAAGAACGTCGCGAATCTTGCGAACTGCTTCGATGCCTTCGTAAACGAGCGCCACACAGCGTTCAGTGCCTGGCTTCGTCCAATCGGCTTCGGGAAGTTCCGAGGGCGCGTGGCCGGACATGAAACGCACGATGCTATCGAATTGGTTGTCGCCAAAGACAGGGCCGAGGATATCGCCGAGTTGTTTCTCGCCCTCGGCTGGGATTTTGAAGCCGAATTCCTTTTCCAGGATGTTCTTGGCCTTGCCGGCGACCATATCCTTCAACTTGGTGCGCAGCACTTCGCGGACAGGTCCATAAAATTCGACGGCTTGCGCCACGCTCATGCGATGGAGCTTGATGCCTACAATGAACAAACCCGTGCGGGAGAAGAAATCGATGACGTTTCCAGGCCGGCCGGAGGGGAAACGGAAATTCTCGGGTTTGATCAACACCAGCGTTCGCTGCGGTTTTTCGCCGGGTTGATAGCCAATGACATTGTCGAGAATGCCGCCATCGCTGTCGGAATACTTCGTCCAGAGTTTCAGTTTGGTTTCCGCTTCGTCAATCGTGGGAGGAGCCAGCACGGCGGGTTCGAAATAACGGACCTGGTTGTTTTCATCGATGATCAGGTCGCCATAGGTGTCGCGGATGGTTTCGCCGCCGCGGCGGTCGGGGCTGATGTTGCCGATGACCGAGCGCGTCTTGCGCACCGCATCTTCACCCTTGAAGAGCAGGACCATCGCCCGGCGCCGGCGGCCTGTTTTGGGGTCGGGCGAAAGATTTTGGAGAATGTAATTGTGAATCAGCTCCTGGACGCGGCGGTCCTGGGGGTCATTCGCGGAAATGATTGCCTGGGAATACTGCTTCACGAGTTCCTCGCTGGGCGCAAACATGCGAGCGGCGGCCAGTTCGAGCCCTGTGCGCGTGATCAGTCGGCTCAGGATGCCTCCCGTGCGGGATTTGAAGAGCGAGTAAGGAGTGATGATGACGTATGCGAGCTGTTGAGACATATTTTATTTAAAGTGGCAAACTAACGGATAACAAATGCCGGAGGGCGGTTCCTCCGGCGCAAAAACAATTTTTTTCCAGTTTTTCATTCCCTCAACGCCGCTTTATTAACTGGATTTGGGAGTGGTCGGCTCCGCTGGAACTGGCGCCGCCGGGGCGGCTTTTCCGCCCAAAATCTTGAACATCACCGTGCCGCAGGTCGGGCACTTGCCTTTGATGGCTTTACGCCCGTTCTTCATGGTTTCTTCCACTGCATCCACGATTTCCTTCTTGGCCTTGCATTTGACGCAATATCCTTCAGGCATAAAAATTTTCCACGCCGACGCGGCATGCGACGGCGCAGTCATGGGCAAAGTTTGGGGGCTTTCCCGGCCAGCGTCAACAGGGAAAGGGGGGGATGAACGTTTCATCTAATTGTAAGTAGTTGATATTTAGCGCATTGTGTTTTTGGTTAAAAGCACGGGTTGAAATCGGGCGCAAATCCGAAGCCTGAAACCCTGAATCCGGCGCCAGCCGGGCCCAGGAATTGGGGGCTGCTTTTTCCAACACCATGGCCATTAAGCATCTGGGCATATTTGGGATTTCCGATTCCGGCTTCGGATTTTTCCGGCGACGGGCGGTAAGTTCTCCATTGCGTGATTCCGGAGTATTCGGGAATGTCGTGCGTATCAGCTGGGGAGCGGGACGCGGGTTATGGCCTGAGTCGGTCCGCTCGAGAGAAAAACCTTGAAAATGCATGACGTTCTCGCAGCCCGTCGCGCTGCGGCTTTCAAAGCCGCGCTCCGATTCCTTTTGGCGATCGGCGTGTTCCTGGCAGTCTCGATTCGCGCTGCGGACACGAATTTGCCGCCCGCGACATTCAAAATCACCGGCTACGGCTTGTTCGGTGACTTGCGTCTGAAACGAATCATCAAGCTGCTGGAGGTGCCGAAGGGAAGACCCGCATATTTCGACGCGAATTTCATTGAAGATTCAGCACTGATCCTGAAATCGAAAATCCGCCAGGACGGTTATCTGGATCCGGAGATTATCCTGCGGGTGTTCAAGGACGATGGCACCAAGCCGCGCTACGTGTGGAGCGAGACGGAGCCGCTGCCCCGGCCGCTGCGCGCGACTGAAGTGCGGTTCCGCATCAAGAAGGGTTTGCTGTATCATTATGAGCAACTGCAGTTCGAAGGGCTGACTGCCTTGCCGGAGAAAAAGGCGCGTGCGTTTTTCATCGAGACCAGCGGGTTGGTGCCTTTGAAGCAAAATCGGGTTTATTCGCCGGAACGCCTCAAGAGCAGCGTCGCGAACCTGGAACAGGAACTGGATCGCATGGGATTTCAGGATGCGAAAGTGACGGTTGGTCGACTGGAGCAGGATGACAAAACCGGGAATGTCAACGTAAGGATCGACGTGGTGCAGGGCCAGAAATTCATGGTGCGCACGGTGCGGCGCGAGGTTTTTTTCCCGGATACGAACACGAACGCGCCGGTGGAATTGCGCACGAACGTCCTCGGAGTGACCTATTCGAAATGGTGGGAGCAGGATTTCAACCACAGCGTGCGGACGAACTATTACGGCCGTGGCTACCCGGAAACTGCCGTCACGCTGCAAACGGAACGGAAGGATCCTGAAGGGACAAATGTTTTTCTGGACCTGCTCGCCGTGGTCAAAACCGGACCGCGTGTGAGGGCAGGGGACGTAAGTTTTCACGGGAACAAACGAACGAAGGAGTCGATGCTTGAGCGCCGCGTGCCCCAGCAGACAGGGGATTGGCTGGACCGGTTGAAGGCGGAAAAGGGCCAATACCGGCTGGCGCGCCTTGGGATTTTCGACACTGTGGAACTGAATTATCAGACGGTGAGCAGCAATCTCTGGGACGTGCGCTACGATTTGAAGGAAGGCAAGCGCCTGGAGGTGAGCCCGCTGTTCGGCTTTGGCAGCTATGATTTGCTGCGCGTGGGTGTGGAAGTGGACCAATACAATCTGTGGGGTTTGGCCCACAATTCGCAGTTAAAACTTGTGCAATCATTCAAGTCATCCAGCGGCGACTACACCTACACGATTCCCCAGGTTCTCGGCGGCGATGTGGACGTCTTCGCAACGGCGAATGCATTGCGACGCGAGGAAATCTCCTTTACCCGTGTGGAATACGGCGGCGGCACGGGTGTGCGCCGGTATTTCCCGCAAACGGCAACGGACGCGAGCCTGCGTTACAACTACGGCATTCTGCAAGCCACGGAACAAAGCGCGAGTTTTGTGGCGGAAGGCGCGCAAAGTCCGACCGTCGGCGAATTCATCCTGGATCTCCGTCATGACCGTCGGGACAGCGCGTTGTATCCGCATCGCGGTTATCAGCTCTTGTCCGAAGTGGAAATCGCCGACGACGTGATGGGGGGCGAAGTCAATTTCCAGCGCGTCGAACTGGGCGGCTCTTATCACATAACGCTCAATGACAGCGAATGGATTCACCTGGGCCTGCGCCACGGGTTCGTGACCACGATCGGAAGCACGAGCAACAACCTCCCGTTTACACGCCGGTTTTTCCCGGGCGGACAGGATTCTGTGCGCGGTTATCAGGAGGGCGAGGCTTCCCCGCGAAACGCGCAGGGCAAAATCGTCGGTGCAGAGACCTACACCAGCGGCAACGTCGAATTCGAGCAGGGCATCACTCCGCGATGGTCGGTGGTGGCGTTCGTCGACGGCGTGGAATTCGCCGAACACATCAGTGATTACCCCGGCAACCAGGCGTTGTTCTCCGTCGGCGGCGGTCTTCGCTGGAGAACCATCGTGGGCCCGGTGCGCCTCGAATATGGCTACAATTTGAATCCACGGCCCAGAGACCCGGTCGGCACGTTGCAATTTTCGCTGGGCTTTCCTTTTTAAGTCGTGGACCTCGGAATGGATTTCCGAGGGGGGAATATGGGAAAGAGTTTTTCACAACAAAATGCTTTAGTCCGCGGCCTTCTCTGCCGATATGAGAGCGGCGCCCCATTTTTTGAGCGAGATGCCAGGCAACTGGAACTGCCGGCTTGTTTTTTGCGGTTTAACCCCGCCTTTTAACGCACGAAGCGTGACGCGATGAGCAATATTGTTCGCAACGTCCTTGTCGTCGACGACAACCCGTCGATCCATCAGGATTTTCGGAAGATTTTTCACGGCATCACTCCAAATAATTCCGAATTGAACGCGATCGAGGCCGAGTTGTTCGGCATGGATACGGACAAACCCACCATCCGTTACGAACTCGATTTTGCGTCCCAGGGCCAGGAGGGATTGGAGAAGGTGCGCAGCGCGCTGGATAATCAGCGGCCATATACAATGGCGTTTTTGGATGTGCAAATGCCGCCCGGCTGGGACGGCATTGAGACGACATCGCGGATTTGGGAGGTTGCGCCGGATTTGCAGATCGTCATTTGCACCGCGTATTCGACTTACGGATTGGAAGACATCATCGCGAAGGTCGGGCGGACGGACCGGTTTGTGGTATTAAAGAAACCGTTCGAATCGATTGAAGTGTTGCAACTGGCCAATACGTTCGCCGAGCGGAAGCGGGTTGAAGAAAATTTGCGGGCCCGGGAGGAGGCGTATCGCACGCTGGCGGACAATGTTCCGGACGCCGTGGCACGGCTGGATCGGAATTTGCGCTTTGCCTATGGCAATCGGGCGTTCTCGAATGAACTGAATCTCCCACCGCGGGTGTTTCTAGGAAAAACGGGAGACGAATTGAACCTGCCGTACCAGGAGATGTGGAAGCGGGAGGTGCTCAAGGTGCTTGAGAGCGGCCGGGCGCACAGTTTTGAATTCAATTGGCCGGGACCGGATGGCGTTTGTTATCGCGAATCACGCCTGGTCCCGGAGCATTCAACCGGTGGCGAAGTGGAATTTGTGCTGGCCGTGACGCGCGATGTGACACAGCAGAAAAGAGCCGAGATGGAGAGGAAATTGATGGATCTGCAATTGCGGCAGGCGCAAAAGATGGAGGCCGTGGGTCAGCTCGCCGCGGGTGTTGCCCATGAAATCAATACTCCCACGCAATACGTCGGTGATAATGCCCGGTTTCTGAAAGAGGCCTTCGAGAGCACCACCGTGGCTTTGCGCGGTTACACGGAATTAATCGCCGCGGCAAAGCGAAACGCAATTACGCCTGAGTTGATCGCCCGTGCCGAGGAGATCGTCGCTGCAAGCGATTTGGATTATCATTCGGAGCAAATTCCGGCGGCGATCACTGAAACGCTCGAAGGAGTGGAGCGTGTCTCTGAAATCGTGCGCGCGATGAAGGAATTTTCGCATCCCGGCGGCCGGGAGAAGATCGCCGCAGACCTGAACAAAGCCATTCAGAGCACCGTAACGATTGCTCGAAACGAGTGGAAATACGTCGCGGACTTGGAGCTGGATCTCGACCGCGAGCTGCCGCTGGTGCCGTGTTTCATCGGCGAATTTAACCAGGCGATATTGAATCTCGTCGTCAACGCTTCGCATGCCATTGGCGATGTAATCCGCACGAATCCGGGCTCGAAGGGAAAGATAAAGGTTTCGACACGCACGGATGGGGATCACGTCGAAGTGCAAGTGTCGGACACGGGCACGGGGATACCGGAGGAGCACCGGCTGCGGATTTTTGAACCATTTTTTACTACCAAGGACGTGGGCAAAGGAACGGGCCAGGGTTTGGCCGTGGTGTATGGCAGCATTGTGAAACGACACGGCGGATCGGTCACCTTCGAAACCGAGCCGGGGAAGGGAACGACTTTTATCCTGCGGCTGCCTCTGAAGGCGGCGACGCCTGGTGGAAAAAAAAGGGAGTGCGGCGATCTCGCGACACCGATTGCTGCGGGCGCCTTATGAAGACACTGCTCTTTGTCGACGACGAGAAAAGGGTTCTGCAAGGCCTGCAACGCCAACTGCACGGCATGCGGCACGAATGGGACATGCATTTCTCCGACAACGCCCAAAGCGCGCTGGCGTTCATGACGGAAAGACCCATCGATGTCATCGTGACGGATATGATGATGCCGCAAATGGATGGCGCGGAGCTTTTGACCGAAGTCAGCAAGCGGCATCCGAACACCGTGCGCATTGTCCTTTCCGGCTTCGCGGACCAGGAGGCGATCCTGAAGATCGTGGGGCCCGCGCACCAGTACTTATCCAAACCATGCAATCCCGAGGAGTTGCGAACTGCCATCGGGCGCGCGTTTGCGCTGCGCGAATTGCTGGCGAATGATGAGCTGAAACGCCTCGTGACCCGGGTCAAGACGCTGCCGACCCTGCCTGTGCTTTATCAACAATTGACTGACGAATTGAACAACGAGCACTCCTCCATGGAACGCATCGGCGAAATCATTTCGCAGGACATCGGAATGACGACGAAAATTCTTCAACTTGTGAACTCGTCGTTTTTTGGATTGTCGCAGCCGGTCAACAGCTCGTCGGAGGCGGTGATGTATCTGGGAATTTCCACCGTGCGCTCGCTCGTCTTGTCGTTGCAGGTGTTTTCGCAGTTGAAAAGCCCGCCCGTGAAAGGGCTTTCACTCGATGCGCTCGCGACTCATTGCTGGGAGGCCGCCGTGCTGGCGAAGCGGGTGGCGCGAGTGCAAAGCGATGATGCTAAACTGATGGACCAATGTTTTCTAGCGGGGTTGTTGCACGACGTCGGACGCATCATTCTGGCAGCAGGATTGCCGGAGCAATACGCCCGGGTCTGGGCCAGCGCCGGACAGCAGGGACAGGCGCTTTGGCAGGCGGAAAAAGCCGAGTTCGGTGCCACGCACGCGGATGTCGGGGCATATCTGCTGGCTCTGTGGGGCCTGCCGAATCCGATCGTGGAAGCAATCGCGCTGCAACACTGTCCTACACTCTGCATTGCAAAAGATTTTACTCCGCTGACAGCCATTCATGTCGCAAGCGCCTTCGCGCACGAGAGGAAAGGCATTTCGCCCGACTTCGTGTCCATCGATATGAATTACCTGACGAAACTCAGACTCACTGGAAGAATTCCTCAATGGCGCGCGGCCTGTTTTGCGGACGAGTCGTAAGAGTCGCTGCAGAAAATCAGAATTTCGAAAACTTCACTGTGAGGTCTCGAGGGGCATCCCAATTGAACTGCCCAGCCTTCCTCTGGGTATCAAGAAGTCAGCAACTGCTTCAGCGACCCGAGCAGTTGTTCCGCGGTGAATGGTTTGCTTAGCACAATGTCGCTGCCGGCGGCTTTCGCTTCCGTGACGCGGGCTTCTTCGCCCAACCCTGTAATCATGATGGTTTTGATGTTGGGATTTATTTTGCGCAACGAACGGATCGTTGTCGGCCCGTCCATGCGGGGCATCATGAGGTCACTGACAACAGCTTTGACGCGGTCGCGATTTTGTTCGTAGAGCGCCAGGGCTTCATTGCCTTCCCGCGCCGTGATAATGCGGTAGCCGTTGGCCGTAAGAATATGCGTCGCGATGTCGCGAATGGCCGGTTCGTCGTCGACGAGAAGAACAATTTCGCCGTTGCCGCGCGGCAGGGCGCAGGAATGGTCCTCGTCGGAGGCGGCTTCCTTTTCCGCCGGCGTGGCCGGCAGGTAAATTTTGAAAACGGTTCCCTTGCCGAGTTCAGATTCCACGTGCAGGAATCCGCCATGGCTTTCGACGATGCCGAGAACGGTCGGCAGCCCGAGACCTGTTCCGTGACCAACGGGTTTGGTCGTGAAGAACGGGTCGAAAATCTTGTCCATTAATTCCGGTTCGATTCCCATTCCAGTGTCGGCCACGGAAATGACTACATACGGGCCCGGCTTCGCTTTGGGATGCGATTGCACTTCTTCCCCGCCCACCATCACGTTTTCCACGCGGGTGGTAAGCGTCCCACCACGGGGCATCGCATCGCGGGCGTTGACCCAGAGGTTCATGAGGATCTGCTGAAGCTGTGTGGAATCGCCGGTGATTAGCCACGGTTGCTTGCAGATTTGGGTTTGGATGTGCAGCGAGCGGGGGAAAGTTTCCTGCGCAATGCGTTCCATTTCCCCAATCATATTTTTCGGGTGCAGCAGCACGCGCTGGCCTTCAACGCCCCGCGCAAACATGAGTACCTGCCGGACAATGTGGGCACCCCTGCGCGCGCAGGTTTCAAGCGTCTGAACCATTTTCGCCGACGTGGCGTCTTTGATTTCCTCCTTCAGGAAACTGACTGTCATCAGGATGGGCGCGAGCACATTGTTCAAATCGTGCGCCAGCCCGCTCGCGAGCGTGCCGATGCTTTCGAGGCGTTGCGCCCGCAGCAATTGCGCTTCCAGTTTCTTTTTCTCCGTGACATCGGTGTTGACGACTAGAATGGCCTTGGGCGTGCCCTTGCGTTCGTTCACCGCAGTCCAGCGGCTTTGGATGATCAACTCGCGGCCATCACGGCGGCGATGGCGCAATTCGCCGCTCCATTGGCCATCCCTGCGAACGCCTTCAAGCGCTTCAGACCATTGTTTGGCGCCCGTGGTGGAGAGCAGTTCGCTGGAGGTTTTCCCGCGCACTTCCATCATCGTCCAGCCGTAAAGCCGTTGCGCGCCGTCGTTCCAATAAAGGATCCGGTCCGAAAAATCGCGCACATAAATCGCATCCTGCGTGACATCGAGCAACGCAGCTTGGGAACGGATTTGCTCATCGGCGCGCACGGTGTGAGTAATATCGTCCACGCACATCAGGACTCGCATGGCGCCTTCCACCTGAATGCGTTCAGTCGAGACGAGCAGGGTGGCTTCCTCCCAGTCACCCTCCTTACGCAGGAGGGATTTTTTAATCCGGACACGATGCCAGCCTCTGCCGGTGTTGAAAGTATCCGTGATGGCGCGGCGGAGATCGCAATGAGTGCAGCGATCCGTGGTCCCGCATTCCGAGCCGCTCGATGCGCAGGCCGGGCATTTGAGAAGTTTGCCCAGGCGGATTGAAATGAGTTCGTCCATCGAACGACCGGCAAACTCAGCTGCGGCACGGTTCGCGCGCACGATGCGGAGTTGCTCGTCAAAGAGGCACATGACGTTGGGCGCGCGGTCGTAGACGGCGGCGAGTTCCGCTTCGTCCCGCCGCACCGCATCGCGGGCCTGCAACCGATCGAACATCGTGGCGAGGTAATTGGCGAGACTGGCAGCCTGCGTAACGACATGCGGATCCACTTCAACGCGTTCGCGGTGAGCGAGGCTCAACGTGCCGAGGACTTTTCCGTTGGGACGAATGGGAACGCAGACAAAGGTTTCCATTCCAAGCTGGCGGAGAATGGGCGCGGCATTTTCACGGCAGCGTCCGGCTTCGGTTTCAACGAGCGTTTTGCCCGTGTGCGCAACGCGGCCGGACAGCGTCACATCCATCGGCACTTCAAATGGTTGTGGTAATCCCTTGAAATCGATTCCGTGCGAGCCGCGGTAGACCATCACTTCGCGGTCGAAATCGCACAACTCGATCGCGACCATGGGAAAGCCCGTCATCTCACTGGCTTCGCGGGCAATGGTATCGAAGACCGTCTGCTCCTTTTCGTCCGCGAGCATGACCTCGGAGATGCGCTGAAAAGCGGTGAGCTGGCGGTTGCGTCGCAGCAATTCCGCCTCGCGCGCTTCGGCAGTTGTTGCCGAGGCACACGTAGATGTCTTGTTTCCGCTCATTGCACCGTAAACTGATTCTCGGAAACGCGGTACGTCAGGTTTATACCGCGTCCATTCTCCATCGGTATAAGGGGGGCGAAACTTGAATTGTTTTGATGATAAAATCATCGAAATTTGATTGGAAATCGCCGGATCAATGGACAACGGCGTTTTTTAAAGGAAAATCTGCTCAAAAACGTCATGGAATTTGCCTTAAGCCTGGCTGCGCCATGCCGATAATAAGCCGGGCAGCTGGATTTCAGCGTGAAACCAGCCGGCTTCCGCATGCGGTGTGGCGACCGGATTGTCGCCCTTGGTTTATATGACAGCTCACGAAATCGTTGCCAAAGTCAAGAATCTGCCTCCCATTTCTCAGGCCGCGCTCCAGCTCGTCAACCTCCTGGAACAGCCGGCCGTCAGCAACGACGACGTTGTGCAGGTGCTGAAGTGCGACAATGTCCTCACCGCCAAATTGCTCCGCGCCTGCAATTCGCCTTACTTCGGTTTGGAAGAACCTGTTTCATCCGTGGACCAGGCGGTTTTGATCCTGGGTCATCAACAGATTTTGCACATCGTGCTGACACTTGCGTTCGGCGGAGCAATGACCATCCCGCTCGCCGGCTATGCGGTGGAGGCAAACGAGCTGTGGCGGCATTCGTTAACTTCGGCGACCGCCGCGGAATTCATCGTTTCCAGTGCCATCGATGTAAATGTGGATCCGCCGGTGGCCTTCACCGTGGGATTGCTGCATGACATCGGAAAACTGGTGTTGAACCAGGTTCTGACGCCCGAATATCAAAAGGACATTCGTGCCCGCATGACGGAGAAGGGGCTTTCGCGCGCCGAAGCCGAAAAGGAAGTGTTGGGAACCGACCACGGCGAAGTGGGCGGCGCCTTGCTCCAGGCGTGGCATTTGCCGGATGATATCATTGAAGCGGTGGCGAATCATCATCACCCGACGGTTGAACCGGCGCCGAGATTGTCCGCTGTGGCGAATGTGGCGAATTGCGTGGCTCACTTGGCCGGTTCAGAGCCGGGTTGGGAAACCTGCACTGCGCGCATCGACCCCCGCGTCGCGGAGGCCTTTGGACTCACGCCCGAGCGGGTCGAGAGAATCATCGCCGAAGTCAGGGAGTCCTGCAGCGCCGTGGATCAATTGATGAGTATGGCGTAAGCGGCGGATGTTTGGAAGCGGCGCGTCTACCTCGTGCTTCGCCGCAAAATTCCCTCCAGATTTTCCATCACTTTTTCCACCGTAATCATTCTGATTCCGCCGGGTTCCTTGAGCACGACGATTTGCTCGTGAGGCGGCCGCCAGATTTCCTCCGCTGTATTTCCCCACAAAACAATTCCCGGCAAACCGAGCGCGGCCGCCAGGTGTGAAATGCCTGAATCATGGCCTACGAAGGCGGTGGAAGGTTGAATTTGCCAGGCAAGTTCGGTGAGCGGAAGACTTTGCGCGACCTTCGTGCGGGTGATGGGCAATGCCGCGGCGAGCCGTTGCAGGCGCTCACCTTCGGCTTCTCCGCCGACGAGGAGGAGATTGAAATGCGTGGAATGGACGAGATGCTGCAGCAGGACTGCCCATTTGGCTTCGGGCCAGTTTTTCTTTTCGCTGCCGCTGCCGGGATGGAGGACGATTTGTTTGAGAGCCGCCGGCCGCGAATTGAGAGAAAGGCGCGGCAAATGGTCGGCTTCGAAAATCGCGAAACGTTCCAGCGGGCGCAGATAAACTTTTGTGGCATGAACGTTTTCCATTTCATTGGGCCGATAGGGGCCGACGACAAATTGCGCGGGGGAGCAGCGGGCGATGTTGGTTTTGAAGATATCGTCCGGGTCGTAGAGATAGGAGAGGATGATGTCGAACTCGGAGAAATAATCCGCGAGGTCCGGCTCAAGTTGGCCGCGCCGGGCAAAGAAACCGGCCAGCGCACGGGCCTCGATGGATTGGATGCGATCGACCAGGCCGCCGGCTTCGGCGAGTTGGATGATGTGCGGGTAGCCGAGGACTTCCAGATGGGCTTCGGGAAATTGCTGGCGCAACGCAGCGATGGCCGGGAGCGTCAGGATGAAGTCACCAATCGCGCCGCCGCGAATGATGAGGATTTTTCCGCGAGCACGTTGCACGAACCAAACTGCGCTTTAATGGAATTTCGTCAAGCCAAGCACGGCCACAAAAAGACCAAAGGCGAGCCGAATCGCGGAGCCGACACGGACGCGATTTTCATTGGCGGTGGCCCAATTAAGGAAATCACGCAGGCGCCACGGCGAGACCGTGAGCCAAATCCCGATCACGACCATGATGTAGGCCCAGATCTGGATGACGAGCGTCCAATGGGTCGTGCCGAGCATGGGCCGGCCGGTATCGACCATCGACTTGGCCAGCAGGAGGAACAGCACGGCGAGGCCGCGAACGGCGATGAAGTCCTGCACGAAAACGCAGGAGCCGATGCCCACGGCCGCGAACAGCAGGAACAACGTGCTTTTGTAGGTGGCAAAATCCGAGACCGCTTCCTTGCTGAGGATCCACAAAAACCACGCCGTGGCGAGCAGCATGAGGGCGATGCCGATGGGGACGTTGCGGGGGAATTTGCGCATGGAAGCCCCGAACTCCTTCGGTTTCATGACGCCATAAATTTGCGGCAAACCCAGCCCGAGGCCGAGCAGAATGCTGAGGGTCGAAAGCTTCAATGTCATTGCAATGGAGCGGAAAGAATGGCGAATGAACCGCAAAAGTAAATCCGAAAGCGAGGTGGAAAATTGTGGCGGGCGGGTTTTGACACCGCCTCGGTAGCGCGGGCGTCCCGGCTGCGAGTTTTGGCTGCGTCTGGCCGCCATTCCACGAAAACAAGCACCGGGACGGTGCTTGAACTCGCAGCCGAGGACGGCTGCGCTACGAGTTTTGGGCGCACCTCGACGTTGTTTTCGATTTGCTGGAAGCCGGTGAAATTCTTCATGGATTTGTAAATCAGGCGCCCTCATGCAGAATCAAAAAGCGCGTGCATTTTTTCACCACAAAATGCTCAAAAAACCCGCAAAAGTCGCCAAAACCAAGTACTTGCGCATCGCAAATCCGCGCGAATTCGAAGGGGAAAAACGGAAGTATGGTGCCGAACAGGGGTTCGGCGTTCCAAATTATGCTGAGATTTGTGGTGGAGGCTCCGTTGCTCATTCTATTTTCCCTTCTGCCTTTCTTTTCATTCTTTCTCCTTGCGGGTATCCAATCACACTGATGGAATTGTTCAAGAGATTTTTGTGGTTGAGATTTCTGTGCTCGTTCTCGGGTTCAAGCTAAAGGGTGTGCGGAGGAACGAGGAATTGAAAACGAGGCGCAGGGGAGACGTGCGGAAGGCCAGGCTGGCGGCGCGATTGCGCAACGAAAGTCATCTCCCCTTTACGGTTGAATCCGGGTCGTCCCTTCTGGACTTGGTCCGCTCCACGTCTGACCTGGCAGTGAACTGCCGGGCTATTTTCAATGGTTCCTTCGGAACCAAATGAATGTCTTCCTCCGTCCCCATGAACCGGATAGTCAGAGGAATGATTGTCAGGGGAATAAAATTCATTCCTTTGACGAACATTCCCCTGACAAAACATTTTGGTTCGGGGACCAACGCGCGAGTTTTTCAGGGGATTCTCACTTCGAATAAAGCTTATACTTCACGTTCAGATCGTATTGGTCGAAGCGGTCGTATTCGCCGATGATGGACCATTTGTCGGTGATTTTGTATTCGACGGCGTAGGTGGGGCGGCCGGTTTCGCTGATTTCTTCGCCGGAACGGAACGTGAGCCGGTCTTCTCCGCCGCCGATGCCAAAATCCGAGAGAAGGTTTTTCCCGACGAAAATGGCCAGGCCGGAGGCGCGCTGTTCCGTGCTGGTGGTGACACCTAGGCCGCGCGGGACTTCTCCCGCGGTCAGCATGAGGACAATTTCTTCCGAGCTCAGTCCCGGCACGGATGAGAACTGCACTACCGGCTCGTCCACGGGTCCGGTGACTTCCATTTTCACGTCGTAGCCAAAACGCCGCGCTTCGGCGGTGACGAACAGGGTGGGGCGATACGGATCTTCGCTGGTGAGGGAAATGAACCCTTGCTTGACATCGAGGCTGCTGAAGGGAAAGGAAACATAGGAGCCGGGGTCGATCCTGACCTGGCCCAGGACGACGGGGTCTTTGAGCGTGCCTTCGAGTGACAGGACGGTGGAAACTTTTCCGTGAAACAGGGGCGTCTGGACCTGGAGGAAACTGTTGCCCTGGACGCTCACTTTCAAGCGCCAGCGCGCCCAGGGTTCGGTTTCGATGCTGAAATACGGCGGGCGGACGCGGGCGGAGGCGGTGTGTTCCGGCACGAGGGTCTGCAAGTCGGCGAGGTAAAGGCTGTCGCGCAATTTGACCTTGCCGGAAACGATCGGGATTTCCGTGCCGGAATTGGTGGCGGCGAGGTCGAGGTCGGCGCGGAGGAGGACGCTGGGGTTGCGGGCGAGGGGGACGTTGGTTCCGATGAGGTGAACCTGAAACGGCGGGATGCCGTTGGTGCGCCAGATTTGTTCGGTGATTTCCATGGCGCCTTCGACGGTCACGCGCTGGCCGCCGATTTCGCCAGAGGCGTTTTCGAGGCGCAATTGCCGGCCATCGAGGCGGGCGAGCAATTGGATGTTGCGGACGGGGCCGATGCTTTCGAGCGGGTGCGTCCGCGCGTCGGTCACGGATAATTGGCCCTGAAAATTCCCGCCGGGCTGGAGCGAGATGTCAGCGCTGAGCGTGCCTTGCGGGCTGAGAATCTGCGGCAGTAACGACGCAAACGGCGCGAGTTGCGCGTGGGCAATCACGAGGTGCGCGCTGGCCTGACGCCAGTCCGGAAGATGTTGTTTGTGGAGGAGGGCGCCCCAGAAACTGTCGCCCAGGGGAATTTCTCCCGTGATGCTCACGGGCTGTTTTTCGATGTCGAAGTTGCATCGCGTCATGCGCGCGGTGGCGCGGTCCAGCACGGCGAGCAAATCCATGTTTTCCATGGAGGGGAAAATATGCTCCAGTCCCGACAGGCTGATGCGCTGCACTTGCAGTGTCACCCGGCCTTGGGGCGCGGCCCAGGTGCCTTCAAGGTTGGCGGACAAATCAGGCTCCCGCAGCTGCAGGCCGGTCGTTTCGGCGATTTTTTCCCATAGGACGGATTTCGGAGCGGTGAATGCGTGCAATTTCAGCGGCGCTTGTGTGTCGATTTGCATCATCCCGTCTTTGCGAGTCGGATCAAGGGAGATGGGAAACGTTCCCTCGGCGCGGCAGACGATTTGCGTGGCGCTGGAAACGGAAAATTGCTCAATCGAGATGCCGTCCTTCCCACCGGACAATTTTGCGTTGGCGGAGAACGGAAAATCTTCCTTCGTCTGCACGGTCGCGTCCGAGGTGAGTTGAAACGCGACGGGTCCATTGGTCCAACCGCCCGCGAAATCGAGGTCATTCAAGACGGCGTGCATATTGGCGCGGGGAATGAAATCGCGGAGCAAGCGCGCATCGAGGCCGTGCGCCTCACATTGGATTGTGCCGCGCTGCGGCCAGCTCACATTGCCGGCCACGCGCACTTCCCGCCCATTGCCGGTCAGCGAAATCGGTGCGATGCCGAAGTCCCAGGCCGAGTTGGTTGTTTGCGCATTTGTGGTTAATGTGATTTGGACCGGCTGCTCCAAATGCAATGCCACTTGGTTGCTCCGGCTCAATTCGAATGCCGTCAGGGTGAGGTGTTGGTCGCCGCGCGCGAGCCGGGCTGAAGCGCGCAGCTCGAGCGACGATTGCCCGGCTTTGAGCGCCATTTGCGCTGAACGGAAATTCAGCCCTTCCCCGTTCCACGCGATGTCCGCGTCCACAGCGTTCAGTTCGGGCGCTTTGAATTCCTTCACGTGCGCCGTGGCGGAGTTGGTGATGGAAGTCAGCGGTCCCGTGAATTGGGCGGTGATGGAAGCCGACCGGAACGAATATCCCGCGGGCAAGAATTGGCCGCCAAAAGTCCCGGACGAGTCGAGGTGTCCATCGCGGACAATTTTTTGCGCAATATCGTACTGGCCCGAGAGGGAAACCGTGGACTGGTCGCCCAATTCAACGTGCGCGTTTTTCAAATCGAGCACGGGCCAGGTCAATTCGCCCTCAACGGCGAGGTTGCTCGAGGTGATGCTTGTGGTGGTGACGCTCCGCCCGGTCAATGTGAAGGAGACGCGCGGGATTTTTTCCACCGGATAAATCACCGCCTGTCCCGTTAATTTTCCCTGCGCCACAAACCAATGTTGTTGATCCAAATCCGCGGCGACATTCAGCGTGGCGGGCTGCGACAAATAGGGCGGATGGAAATGGACGGCAATCGGCGCGGCCAGTTCTCCTTGCAGCGCCGGAGCGGAAATTTTGGCGACCTGCAATTGGGCGGCATTTGTATCTCCCGAAACGCGAAGCTCCAGGTTGAGCGGCGGGAGATTCGTGGAGGGAGAGGCGGTGTGGGCGGCCAGTTGCACGTTGAAATGATTGGTCTGCCAATCGGCTTGCAGGCTGCCGCCGATGTCGCCGTATTCGCGCAGCCCGAACAGGCGCGCGGGCACTTTGAAGGCATCCGCGCGCACGCTCGCAGTTTCCGGCACGAAGCCGTGCGCAGGAAACGCGGCGGCGATGTCCATGTGGTTGGTCCTCCAATCCGCCGTGCCGGTTACAGCCAGTTGTCCATCACGCTCATCCATCAAGAGCACGGAGTGAAATTGCTCGGGCTCCGAATCAATGCGCAATGTCCAGGGGAGGTGTTGCGTTGTGGATGCGGAAACGGAAACGGGCGGTTCGTTGCTGAGCGTGAGAGTCGCGCTCAAGGTGCCATTGGTCCAAATTGCGCCGTCGATTTTGAGGTTTTGCCGATCAATGACTACTGTGCCGTTGTCCAGCTTTGCGGCCGGCAACCAATTGCGGAGTTTGGTGGCGAGATTTTGGAGTTCGCGGAAAGTGTTTTGCGCGGACGCGGGTGCGTTTGTGCCGGGCGAGGATTTTGCCGGCACGGATTCATACTTCCAGGATTGAACCTGCAGGAAATTACGATCGTGCGCGCCGGTAAAATGTTTCCAGAGCCAGACGGTAGGAATGAATGCGCGCACTTCGCCGGCATCGAGATGCGTGGCGCCGTTCGTGAGCGTGAAACCGGAAAGTTCGAATTGCTGGTAACCGAGGCGATGATAGCCGGCATAGGCCGCGCCGCAGCGTTTTGCAATCGGCGGCAGCACCCACGGAAACCAAAGCGGCATCGCGGCGGCGACCAGCGCCAAAACCAAAACGACTGAAAGCAAAACCAGAAGTATTTTTGTCCTGAGTTTTCGACCAGCCATTCCGTTCATCATCGCTCAGTCTCGCGCGGGATGCACTGAGGATTTTCCCGCTTTGGAAAGGCCCCATAAAGGTTTCGTTCAATTCGAAAAAAGGAGCGCGGGCGACCCCGCTTCCCTTTGATGAACGAGGAAAGCTGAAGTCATTCAGAGCCGGGTCCGATTCGAGGGCTGAAGCGGCATAAATGCCGCCCTCCGGGACTGTCAGCGCGGCAGCCGATTCACATCCTTGTAATAAATATACCGCGCTGGCCCGGGCCCGGCGGTGATGAACCATTGCGGACAGTAGGGCGCGATCCAAATCGCATCGCCGGCAGTGACCGGGTGCCAATCGGCATCGAGCCGATAGACGCCGCCGCCGGCCAGGAACAACATCCCGTGCTCCATGACGTGTGTCTCGACGAAGGGCAGCGTGGCGCCCGGGTCGTAAGTGAAAATATTCACCGCCATGTCGGCCGCGAGGCTGTCGGGGATGAGTGTTTTCAGCCGCGCGTGTTTGTCGCCCAGGAAGGGTGTTTCGGGAACGTCGCTCTCGTTGCCTGTGAAGAATGCGGGCGGTTTCTGGCCGGGGAGCGGCTCGTATGTTTTGCGGAAAACCAGCAGACGCGAATCTTTCGCGGCGCCACGAATGTCGTATTTCGTTTGCGGCGGCAGGAACGCAAAACCGCCTTCACTCAGCGCGGCGCCGTTGACTTTTGCTTTTCCCGCGACGAGATAAACAAACCATTCATCATTCTCGGTGTCGCCCGTGCCAATGCCTTTGGCGTCGAGCGAAATGAGATATTGAGTAAGGCCCGCGCCGAGCGCGGCGGAAATCAGGACGTAAGGCGTGCAATTGGTCCAGCCGGGAAACACACCCGGCACGTGGCCGTCCGGCGTGATCAGCGCGTAATTGCGTTTGATGACGTTGCGAGTCAGACCGAGTTTCGGGTTCATAAAGGTTTCATCAACTGGCCACGACGCCGGCCCACGATTTGCCCGCGTTTGAAAATTGTCTGCCCGCGCAGGATGGTCTGAACCACGCGGCCTGTCAACGTGCGGCCCACGTAAGGGCTGTGTTTGTGGCGATAAAAAAGGTCTTCGGCGCGCACGACGGTTTTCCCGCGAAAATCCACCAGCGCCAAATCTGCATCCGCGCCCACTTCAATGCGGCCTTTGGTTTTTGGGAGACGGAAACGTTCGGCGACATTGAAGGAAGTCAATTTTGCAACCAGCGAAAGACCTTTTGCGGGGAGTGTTGGAGCCTCGGCGGTGCCTCCACCGAAATAGTCAATTGCCTCGGGCGACCCGATGAGCAACGGCAACAAATGCTGCACGCCTGAAATGCCGCCCCAGACCTTGAAAAAATTCGTGTCGCGCTTTATATCCGGCGGCGAG
>Ga0335085_10003965_pt1 | contig 24994 bp, 23 predicted proteins | sample Lox_Sample_45_FD_206712 | JGI IMG/M metagenome (GOLD analysis project Ga0335085, IMG submission 206712) | Soil microbial communities from Loxahatchee National Wildlife Refuge, Florida, United States - Lox_Sample_4.5 | ecosystem: Environmental > Terrestrial > Soil > Wetlands | place: USA...
GGGAGCGTCTCGATCCGGGTCAGGATTCGTCCCAGGCCGTGGACGTGGAGGTTCCCGTCGAGGCGCTCGAAGCGAACAGGCTCAAGGAGATTCGCCTCGAGCTCTCATACATTCCGTCCCCCTTCCGGGAGGAGACGGTCAACTTCGTGGTCTCGATCGGCGCCGGCAAGTAGCCGGCGCCTCCCCGGGTCGGGTCGGGCCGTCGTGCCGCTTGGCCGACAGCCCGCCCGATTAGCCGTACCTCGGTCGTGTCCTAGAAATCACCGCCGTGCGGCATGGCCGGCATGGCGCTCTTGTCTTCCGGGCTGTCCGTGATGAGCGCCTCGGTGGTCAGTAGCAGTGAGGCGATCGACGAGGCGTGCTGCAGGGCGACCCGCTCCACCTTGGTCGGGTCGATGATGCCGGCCCGGACCATGTCCACGTACTGATTCGACTCGGCGTCGAACCCCTGCGCGGCATCCCTGGCACTCCGGACCTTCTCCACGATGATGGAGCCCTCGAGACCGGCATTCTGCACGATCTGCCTGAGCGGCTCCTCGAGAGCCCGCCGCACGATGTCGACGCCGGTCGCCTCGTCGCCGGAGAGCATGAGGGTGTCGAGGGCCTTCGAGGCTCGGAGCAGGGCAACCCCGCCGCCCGGCACGATGCCTTCCTCCACGGCGGCCCGGGTCGCGTTGAGTGCGTCCTCTACTCGGGCCTTCTTCTCCTTCATGGCGGTCTCGGTGGCCGCGCCGACCTTGATCAGGGCCACGCCGCCCGCCAGCTTCGCGAGCCGTTCCTGCAGCTTCTCCCGGTCGTAGTCCGAGGTGGTCTCCTCGATCTGGGTCCGGATCTGCTTGATGCGACCCTCGATGGCCGCGGACTTGCCGGCGCCATCGATGAGGGTGGTGTTGTCCTTCGTCACGACCACCCGCTTGGCCTTGCCCAGGTCCGCCAGCGTGAGGTTCTCGAGCTTGATCCCCAGGTCTTCCGTGATGGCCTTACCGCCGGTCAGGATCGCGATGTCTTCCAGCATGGACTTGCGGCGGTCGCCGAAGCCCGGCGCCTTCACCGCGCACGCGGAGAGGGTTCCGCGCAGCTTGTTGACCACGAGGGTGGCGAGGGCCTCGCCTTCCACGTCCTCCGCGACGATCAGGAGGGGCTTGCTCGAGTGGGCCACCTGCTCCAGGAGCGGGAGCATGTCCTTCATCACGCTCAGCTTCTTCTCGTGGATGAGGATGAGGCAGTCCTCGAGAACGGCTTCCATGCGCTCCGCATCGGTCACCATGTACGGCGACAGGTAGCCGCGATCGAACTGCATCCCCTCGACGACCTCGAGGGTGGTCTCCATCCCCTTGGCTTCCTCGACCGTGACGACCCCGTCCTTGCCGACCTTCTCCATGGCCTCGGCGATCAGGCTGCCGACCGCCGGATCGTTGTTGGCCGCGATCGTGGCGACCTGGGCGATCTCCTTCTTGTCCTTCGTGGACTTGGACATCTTGGTGAGTTCCCGGATCACCTGCTCGACCGCCTGCTCGATGCCCCGCTGAAGCCCCATCGGGTTGGCGCCCGCGGTCACGTTCTTGAGGCCGCCGCGGAAGATTGCCTGGGCCAGGACCGTCGCGGTGGTGGTCCCGTCGCCGGCGACATCGGAGGTCTTGGAGGCCACCTCCTTGATCATCTGGGCGCCCACGTTCTCGTAGTGGTCCTTGAGCTCGATCTCCTTGGCCACCGTCACTCCGTCCTTCGTGATGGTGGGGCTGCCGAACTTCTTGCCGATGACGACATTGCGTCCTTTGGGACCCAGCGTGACCTTGACCGCGTGGGCCATGACGTTGACCCCGCGCAGGAGCGCCGCGCGGGCTTGCTCATTGAACAGGAGCTGCTTTGACATTGAATCTCCCTCTCATTGGTGCGAACGGGGCACAACGGCGGAGCTACACTTTCAGGGAGCGAGAATGCCGAGGACGTCCTCCTCCTTCATGATGAGGTACTCCTCGCCGTCGAGCTTGACCTCGCTGCCCGAGTACTTGCCGAAGAGCACGCGATCCCCCGCCTTGACGTCGAGCGGGGTCTTCTTGCCGGCCTCGGATACCTTGCCCTTGCCGACCGCGATGACTTTTCCCTCCTGCGGCTTCTCCTTGGCGGTGTCTGGGATGATGATGCCGCCGCGCCGGGCCTGCTCCTCTTCGATGCGCTTGATGAGGACGCGGTCGTGCAGTGGCTGCAGTGTGAGTGTCGTCCGTTTTGCCTGAGGCATGATGTCGGTCCCTCCCACCCTCACGGTATCCGGTCTGTCGACGCGGGAGTAGTGGACCAAAGGGTAATAGCCGGGCGCGAGCGCGGCGCCTAGAATCAAGAGCATGGACGACGGTGGATTCGCTCAGCGCTTTCGCGGTCGTGAAGGGCCCTATCATCTGTACGATTCGATCGATCGGCCGCTGGTCCGGATGGAGACCGGCGCGCACGTTCTCGGCGCCCTGCTGGACGATCGCGCCCGCCTCGTGTTTTTGGACGACCCGGGCTGTGCCGAGGGCTCGGTGCTCCCGATCACGTACCCGACGCGGGAGTGGACGTCCGGGCCCGTCGACCCGGGGCCGTGCGCCTGTGGTGACCGCCGATGCAAGGGCCGGCTGGCGATCCGGCTGCACGAGTCGCACGCGGGTCCGGGCTGGATGCTGACCTTCCGAGGTTAGGAACGTGAGACAGGCGAGCGAGGCGACTCTGGCGAGCGTGATGGATGAGCTGGCCCGGTCCGGGTTCGGCGAGCACTTCGGGGTGAGCGATGGGACGCTGCGGTCATTCGACAGCGGCAGGACATTCAGCGCGAGGCAGGTGGTGATCCGGGAGTACCGTCGGTTCGAAGGGGTCTCGGATCCGGACGACATGTCGATCGTCTACGCGATCGAAGGGCAGGGCGGCGCGCGCGGGATCCTGGTCGACGCCTTCGGTGCCTACTCGGACCCGACGGTGAGCGCGTTCCTGGAGAGGGTGCCGATGGGTGGGGCCGCCCCCGCGGCTCGTGAGCTACCGCGGTTTGGCCGCTACGCCTATGGCGTGCCGGTGCCGGTTCCGCAGGATCCCTCGCAGGACGAGGGGGGCGAGAGCGGATCGGTCGCCTGAGTCGCCCCCTCGCGGTCGTGGCGGGCCTGCACCGCCTGCTGGATCGCGCGCAGCACGGTTGACGGGTCGAAGGGCTTGTGCAGGTGGCCGGCGGCTCCGGACTTCTCGATGCGGGCGAGGGTCGGGGCGTCGTCGTGGGCCGTGATGAAGATGATGGGGACGGACAGACGCTCCTGGAGATCGAATCCAGTCATCCCGCTCATGTGCACGTCGAGCACCAGGCAGGCCGCGCGGTTCCGCGGCAACCACTCCAGGAACTCTCGTGCGGATGCGAAGATCTCGGCCTTGTACCCGGCCGATTGCACCACCCGAAGAAGCGAGCGACGGACCGAGGGATCGTCGTCGACAATCGCAATGGTCGTCCCATCCACCAGGAGCTCGTTCACGAAAAGTTCCTCCTGGTCATCACCCTAGTCGCGCGCACCCTTCCGGTGCTATTGGACCAAGGTCTCGTGTCGCGGGCCCCGCCCCGGGTCGGCCGGCAGCGAGAACTCGAAGGTCGCGCCCCCTCCGGGGTTGTTGGTGGCGTGAAGCTCCCCGCCGTGCGCATCGACGATGGTGCGGGCGATGGCGAGACCCATGCCCAGGCCCTCGGACTTGGTCGTGTAGAGGGGCTCGAACAGGCGGTCGACGTCGGCCGCGTCGATGCCGTTCCCGGAGTCCTCGATGGCGACGCTGACCGGCCCGGCCCCCGCTTTCGAGGTCCGGACCACGAGGGCCGGGTCATGGCGGCTCGTCCCGCTCATGGCCTCCAGGCCGTTGAGGACGAGGTTCAGGATCACCTGTTGTAGCTGCACGCGGTCTCCCCGCACCTGCGGCAGGTCGGGAGCCAGGTCGAGCGTCAGGGGCACGTGCCGGAGGACCATGTCGCTCCTCACGAGTTCGGCGACCTCGCGGACGATCTCGTTGAGGTCGAGCGGCACGTGATCGAGATCGCCCTTCTTCAGCAGGGCCCGGAGCCGGGAGATCACCTTGGCCGCGCGCTGGTCGTCGGCGACGATGTCGCCCAGGATCTCGCGCAGCTCTCCGACGTTGGGGACGGCGGCGTCGAGGAGCTGTTGAGCCACGTGCGCGTTGTTGAGGATCGCGGTCAGGGGCTGGTTGAGCTCGTGCGCCAGCGAGGCGCTCAGCTCACCCAGCGCCGAGACCCGGCCGATGTGCGCCAGCTCTTGGCGGAGCCGCCCGACTTCGCGCTCGGCGTGTGCCCGCTCGAGCGCGTTGGCCACGACCTCCCCGACGAGATAGAGCCGCTCCATCTGCTCGTCGCGCGCCGTCTCACCGAGGAGGACGATATCGAGCACGAGGCCGCCGACCACAGCGTTGCCGGCCCGCAAGGGCAGCGCCAGTAGGGATTCGAAGCCGAGGGTGCGGCAGCTGGCCCGATCCGCCGTGGCGTCGCCCGGGAGCTCGTCGAGCCGGGAGATCTGGACCAGGCCGTCCCTCTGCAGTCGAAGGCTCAGCCATGGAAAGGGGAGCGGATCTGCCGGTCCCTCGACGGTCCACGCGTGGCCGGTGCCGCCGGGCCCGAGCAGCTCGATCAGGGCCGCGCGTTCGACGCCGAGAAAGGCGACAATCGATCGCAGGGCGCCCTGCATGTCGTGATCGAGCGTGACCGCCGAGACGTGGCCGAGCCGGACGGAGAGGGAGGCCAGGGACCGCTGGAAGCGGAGACGATCGGCGAGCGACAGCTCCATTCGCTTCCGCTCCAGGGCGCTGGCGAACGCCTCGCTCAGGAGGTGAAGCCGGCCGACCAGATCGTCGGGCCAAGCCCGCTCGCTGCGAACCGAGTCGAAGGACAGGACGCCCAGCATTGGTCCGCCGGCCTGCAACGGCATCGAGAGATGCGAGCGCGTGCCGAGGCGATCGTACGCTGCCCGGTCCCTCGCCGCTTCCGCCGGCAGCTCGTCGGTCCGAGAGAAGCGGACGACGGCTCCCCGACGCAGCGTGTCGGCCGTCCAGACGAGGTGGTCGTTCGCCAGGATCGGCGGCAGCTTCTCGACGCCCGGCTCGGCCCACGAGATGCGGGTTCCCGGGGCGCCGTCGCGGTACTCGTCGAGGTTGCCGCGGTCCGTGCCCAGGAAGGCCACCATCTGGCGGAGCGCGGCTTCGAGAGCCGCGTCCAGGCCACCGGCGTCGATGTGGATGAGCTTCGCGGAGACGTCCGACAGGAGCGTCTCGAACCGCAGGCGATCCTCGAGAAGGCGGCGCGCGTGGCGGCTCGCGGCGCGCTGGCGCAGGAGCCAGGTGACCAGCCCGTCGACTCCCAGATACCACGTCAGGCCCACGCCGGAGCCTCCCTTTCGGTCCACCGCCGCGCGCGGACCTCCCTACTGTACCGCCGGAGGCTGCGTGAGGGCGAGCGCCTCCTGGACCCATCCCTAAAGGCCTAGGCCCAAGAGCCAATGGGGTGGGCGCAGGTCCTCCGAGTAGAGTCCGGTGATGGAGGATACGACCATGAAGCACGGCGCCGCACTGGTGATCCTGGTGGCCGCGATGTCACTCGGCACGGAGCCCGCCTGTTCCGGAGACGCCGTGAAGGACGTGCCGCCGAGCGTAGTCGCCGGTCGTGCTCGCCCCCTCGACGTGGTCAAGACGTCGGTCTCGCAGGTCCTGACCGTCGTTCAATCACGGCCGCCCGGTGGTCGCGAGGGCGGGCAGCACCGCGCGGAGATTCGGCGGGTGGCGGACGGGTTGTTCGATTTCGAGGAGATGGCTCGGTTGACCTTGTCCCGCCACTGGACGGCGCGCTCGCCGCGGGAGCAGGAGGAGTTCGTTGGACTGTTCACCGAGCTGCTGGGACGGTGCTACCTCTCGACGATCGAGAACTACGCCGGGGAGCGGATCGCGTTCCTGGGCGAGTCGATCAGCGGCTCGTACGCGCAGGTGCGGACCCGGATCACCACCAACCGGCGGATGGAGATCTCGATCGACTACCGTCTCATAGACCGGGGCGAGCGATGGGAGGTGTACGACGTGGTGCTCGATGGCGTGAGCCTCGTGTCGAACTACCGGAGTCAGTTCAATTCGATCATTCGGACCTCGTCTTTCGGGGATCTGTTGGCGAGGCTGCGGAACAAGCAGATCGAAGCGCACGTGATTCCGCGGGTCGGTCGCGGGTCGTGAGCCCGGGGCGCGGGCGTGCGCGCCTCGCGTCGCGGTTGGTCAGCGTATGGCCGGCACCGCGTCGAGTGCTTCGTGGACGTGTCGCAGGAGGGTGTCGGGCGTGAACGGCTTCTGGAGCACCGGCCCGTCGTGTCGACCGTGCGGATCCGTGGCGACCTCGCTGTAGCCCGTCATGAAGACGGTCTGGACGCCCGGCCGCATGGTGGTGAGGCGCTGCGCGAGCTCCCATCCGCTGAGGTCGGGCATGACCAGGTCGGTCAGGAGCAGGTGCAGCGGGGCGCGCTGGCGCGCCGCCACTCGCAGGGCCTCCTGGCCGTTGCCCGCCTCCAGCACCGTATAGCCGTGGCCGCGGAGGACCTCGGCGGCGACGGCCCGGATGTCCGCCTCGTCCTCGACCACGAGAATCGTCGCGCCGCGGGCGGGAGCCGGCCGCGCCGTCGGTGATGCGGCGGGCTGATCCGGCGCTTCGGCGCGCGGCAGATAGATGCGAAACGTCGCTCCCCGTCCGGGAGCGCTCTCGACGCAGATGTGGCCGCCGTGCTGCTTCACGATGCCGTAGACCGTGGAGAGGCCGAGGCCGGTTCCCTGGCCCGGCGGCTTGGTCGTGAAGAAGGGCTCGAACATCCTGGCCTGGGTGGCCGCGTCGATCCCGGCGCCGGTGTCGCTGATGGAGAGCCGCACGTACGGACCGGGCCGCAGCTCGTGCGGCCGGCCGGGGAACGTCTCGTCGAGCTCGACCTCGGCGGTCTCGACTATGAGCCGGCCCCCGTCCGGCATCGCATCGCGCGCATTGACTGCGAGGTTCATGATCACCTGCTCGAGGTGACCCGGGTCGGCGCTCACCCGGCCGAGCGAAGGGCTGGAGACGATGCTCAGGGCAATCCGCTCGCCCAGGAGGGGCCGGAGCATCTCCACCATGTCCGCCACCACCCGGTTGAGATCCACCAGCCGCGGCTGAAGGACCTGCTTGCGGCTGAAGGCGAGGAGCTGTCGGGTGAGGGTCGCGGCGCGCTGCGCGGTCCGCTCGATCAGCGCGAGCCCGGCCCCGATGGCTTCCGTGGCCTCCGGCCGTCGGCGGAGCAGCCCTGCGCGGCTCATGATCACGGTCAGGAGGTTGTTGAAGTCGTGGGCGATCCCGCCCGCGAGCAGGCCCACCGCCTCCATCTTCTGGGCCTGCAGCAGCTGCTCGGTGCGCTGCGCGGCCTCGGCCTCGAGCTGCCCGGCGTGGCGGCGCAGCATCTCCTGCTCGATCTCCTTGCGGTAGATCTGCGAGAAGAGCGGGTGGAGGACGAGGTAGAGCGCCACGCTGCCGCCGATCGAGATGGTCCAGATCACGAGCTGCGCCCACCGGATCGTCGCGAAGAGCCGCTCCGGGGTCTTGTACACTTCGATGACCCCGACGACCTCTCCGGTGCCGCTCGAACGGATCGGGACGTAGATCTCGGCCAGCGTGGAGAAGGTCCCGCGCTCGGAGCCGTGCTCGGCCTTGGTCAGCGATCTGATCTCGACCTCGAGCTCGCCTTGCAGCGCCTCCATAAGCTCGTGATTGTCCGGAAAGCGCTGCCCGATCAGGTCCTCCTGATCGGACCAGAGAATCGTCGCGCGGGGATCCCAGATCTTGATGCGCACGACCTCCGGTAGGCTTCCGATCAGCCGGGAGATCTCGCGCCAGCGGTCGCGAGAGCCCGCCGCCCCTGGCTCCCGGAAGACCGCCTCGAGGCCATTGATCTGGACTTCGCGGCGAACGAGCGCGGCGGTGTTCTCCCACTCCCAATCCGATACCGCGCGGGTCAGCAGCGAGGAGATGGCCAAGCCCATGGAGAGGGCGAGGCCCGCGATGCAGAGCAGGCTGAGGAGAGTGAATCGCGAGAGAAGGAAGCGCCGGATCATTGGAGCTCCGAGGCCCTGCGGGAGCACGCGTCGTGCCAGGGGCCGGGGCGGCAGCCTGGGCCGAAACTCCTTACCGGGCAGTGGCTTGGGGCGCACGCACGTCGCATTGACGCCGACGGATGGACGGCATGCGTCCGTCCGCCTGACGAAAATCGCCTCGAAAACTTGGTCCCTGCCCCGGACTTTGCTTGTATGAAGGGCACATGCCACCGCGCGCCCAGGCCCTGACCGCCCCGAAGGCCGACCCGCCGGCCCCCGCGCCGAAGCCGGCGCTCTCCGCCGTCGAGATGGGGGCCCGGCAGCGGGAAATCTCCGTTTCCGAGTTCTTCACCAAGAACCGGCATCTCCTCGGGTTCGACAACCCGCGCAAGGCCCTGCTCACGTGCGTGAAGGAGGCCGTCGACAACGCCCTGGACGCCTGCGAGGAGGCCGGCATCCTCCCCGACGTGGTGGTCAAGCTGGAGACGGTCGGCAACGGGGAGCCGGCGCCCCCGGCCAGTCAGGCCACCCGCTTCCGGATCACCGTCGCCGACAACGGCCCCGGTATCGTCCGCCAGCAGATTCCGCCGATCTTCGCCAAGCTGCTGTACGGCTCCAAGTTCCACCGCCTGCGCATGAGCCGCGGGCAGCAGGGCATCGGCATCTCGGCGGCCGGCATGTACGCGCAGCTCACCACCGGCAAGCCGGTTCAGATCATCTCCCGCACCAGCGCCCGGGCGCCCGCGCACTACTTCGAGGTGCAGATCGACACCAAGAAGAACGAGCCGCGCATCCTGGAGAAGAAGCAGATCGACTGGGAGTCGCCCCGCGGCACGCAGGTCGCGCTGGAGGTCGAGGGCCGCTACCAGAAGGGACGCGCCTCGGTCGACGAGTACGTCGAGCAGACGATCATCGCCAACCCGCACGTCCGGATGACCTACTACACCCCGGACGGAGAGGTCAAGGAGCACCCCCGGACCTTCGGGGAGCTGCCGCCGTCGCCCCGCGAGATCAAGCCGCACCCCTACGGCATCGAGCTCGGCATGCTGCTGAAGATGCTCCAGGACACCCGTGGGCACTCGCTCTCGGGCTTCCTGTCCGGCGACTTCAGCCGGGTGTCGCCCCATCTCGCGGAGGAGATCTGCAAGACCGCACGCCTCTCGCCCCGGGCGAAGCCGCGCGACGTCCACGGCGAGTCGGCGGAGGCGCTGTACAAGGCCATCCAGTCCACCAAGATCATGGCCCCGCCCACCAACTGCCTCTCCCCGATCGGAGAGCAGGCGATCCTGGCCGGCCTGTACCAGCAGATCAAGGGGGAGTTCTACACCGCGGTGAGCCGGCCGCCCGCGGTGTACCGCGGCAACCCTTTCGTGATCGAGGCCGGTCTGGCCTACGGCCGCGCGCCGGAGCAGGGCGCGGAGACGGCGGAGAAGAAGGCGGTACCGCTCGCGGAAGGGGAGGAGGAGCAGGACGACCGCGAGCTGGCCCGCGTCATCCGCTACGCGAACCGGGTGCCTCTCCTCTACCAGCAGGCGGCGTGCGCGAGCTACAAGGCGGTGCTCGACACCACGTGGCGCAATTACGGGGTCGCGCAGTCCCGGGGCGCGGTGCCGGCCGGGCCCATGGTGATCTTCGTGCACATGGCCTCGGTGTGGGTGCCGTTCACCAGCGAGTCCAAGGAAGCGATCGCCGACTACGACGAGATCCGCAAGGAGATCACGCTCGCGCTGCGCGAGTGCGGGAGGCGGCTGGGCGCCTTCATCCGTCGTCGTGAGCGGGCCCAGGGCGAGAACCGGCGGCGCAACATATTCGCGTTGTACATCGAAGAGGTCGTGGAGTCGTGCAACCGGCTCAAGGGGGGCACGCTGCCGGTGGCCAAGCTGAAGGAGCAGCTCCACAAGATGGCGGCCCAGCGCACCGGCGGCGCCAAGACCGACGAGCTGCTGGGCAAGAACGGCGGTGGGCCGGAAGGGCTGCCGCACTCCATCATCGTGACCGCGGACGGGGTCGAGGGCGAGGTGCCGGCGCCGATCGAGGACGGGGCGGCCGCCGTCGCGGCTTCCAACGGAGCGCCCAAGACGAAGGACAAGCAGGGCAAGCGGGCGCGGGGAGCACAGCCCGCTCCCAAGAAGGCAAAGGCGGCGCGGCGGCCGGCGAAGAAGGCCGTCTCGAAGCCCGCCGCGCGCACCAGGCGCCGGAAGGGCTAAGACACGCCGATGGCGCGCAAGTCCCGCAAGGCCAGTGCGGTCGAGAAGAAGCTCGTCGGGGTCGCCGACGTGGTCATCACCGCGGCCCAGCGCCGCCGCGATCCCACCCTGGCGATCCCGGTCCGCTCCCTCTCGAACGTCAGCTTCAACGAGCGCAAGGGCCATCTCGAGATGGGCCGGCGGAGACAGGCGCGCTCGTTCTTCAACGTCGGGATGGCCAAGAAGTTCATGCAGACCGTGCTCGTGGCCGACGCGCTCTGCGAGCTGCAGCGGGCCAACCTGACGACCTCTCTCCGGGAGATCTACTACCGGACCAAGCACACGATCAAGAACTCGCACGAGAACACTCTCGACACCCAGGACGAGTCCGATCCGCTCATCGAGGACCTCGAGGTCACCCTGGAGGCGCTCCGCGAGGAGCTGCACGTCCGGGCCGAGAACGCGGGCTCCGTCGTCGGGCCGCTGGTGCTGGTGGACGACGGCGATCGGGTGGACTGCGCGCGGCTCGGCAAGGGCGGGTACTCCGTGCCGTCCATCGTCGAGCCGGAGTATCTGCAGATCCGGCAGTGCACGGCCGATTTCGTCCTCCTGGTCGAGAAGGGCACCCAGTGGAACCGGCTCTCCGAGGACAAGTTCTGGCGCCGGTACAACTGCATCCTCCTGACCGGCAACGGGCAGCCGCCCCGCGGGGTCAGGCGCCTGGCGCGCCGGCTCCACGAGGAGAAGCGGCTCCCGGTCTACGTCCTCGTCGACAACGATCCGTGGGGGTACTACATCTACTCGGTCGTCAAGCAGGGCTCGATCAATCTCGCGTTCGAGAGCCAGCGCATGGCCATTCCCAAGGCCAAGTTCATCGGGCTCTCGAGCGCCGACCCCGAGGCATACGGGCTCCCGCGCAACGTCGGCATCAAGCTCAACGAGAAGGACACCGCGCGGGCCCGCGAGCTCCTCAACTACTCGTGGTTCCAGAAGAAACCCTGGCAGGAGGAGATCAAGCGGATGCTCTCGAGCGGGCTGAAGTACGAGCTCGACGCGCTCGCCAACAAGGACTTCCAGTACCTGACCAAGAAGTATCTGCCCCGCAAGCTCAAGGAGAAGGACTGGCTCGACTGATGGCCGATCCACTTCCGGGCTGCCTGCTGATCGTCACCGTCGAGGTCGATGCCGCCGTCGAGGGCGACTGGAACCGGTGGTACGACACCGTGCATCTCCCGGACGCGCTGCGGTGTCCGGGCGTCCGGCGGGGGCGGCGCTACGTGTCCTCGGGCGAGATCTCGGAGACCGCCGGGGGCAAGACCGAGCGGGTGAGCAAGCGGATCTACACGACGATCTACGAGCTGGACAGCCCCGCCGCGACCTCCACCCCGGAGTTCCAGGCCATGCGCGGCTGGTATCAGTTCGCGCCGCACGTCCGCTCGCGCACGCAGACCATCGTTCCCGTCCCCGTCGCGGGCTAGTCAGGGCGCTCTCGCTCGGCTCCGATGGAGCCCGCCCCCTGGCCGCCCACGGGACCCACCCCGATACCGCGGCGTGGACCTGTCGATTCGGCCCCGGTTCGGTCGACTATCCAGTGGGAGTGGAGCCGGTACGCCGGCGTGATAAGCTCCGGACGCGATCGTCGGACCACATGGAGGAAAGGCGTGAATCGATGAGCATCTTCTACGGATGGGTGATCGTGGGCGTGGGGATCGTGGTGACGTGCGTCGGGGTCGGGGCCATGCTCTCGCTGAGCGTCTTCCTGCAGCCCATGGCCCAGGCGATGGGTTGGTCCCGGACCGGGATCTCGACCGCCGCGCTGATCAACTGGCTCTCCATGGGGGTGGGCGCGTTCGTGTGGGGAGCCCTCTCCGACCGGTACGGCACGCGCACCGTGCTGCTGCTGGGGGGCGGGCTTCTCGGCGTGGGACTGGTGACCGCGAGCCAGGCGACGACGCTCGCACAGTTCCAGATCCTGTTCGGCGTGCTGGTGGGCCTGGCCGCGGGCAGCTTCTACACGCCGCTGACCGCAACGACGACTCGATGGTTCACCCAGCACAGGAGCCTGGCCGTCGCGCTGGTCTCCGCGGGCATCGGTCTCGGGTCGTCGACGGTCGCCCCGCTCGCGCGCTGGATCATCACGAACTACGACTGGCGCCTGGCCATGCTGGTGATCGGCAACCTGGCGTGGCTCGTGATCATCCCGGCCGCGCTCCTGGTGCGCGAGCCCGCGGGTTCAGGATCCGCGGTCGGTCCGATCGGCGGCGCCGCCGGGGGCGAGCGGGAGCTCACCGTGACGCAGGCGATCCGCACGCCGCAGTTCGCGGCGATCGCGCTCACCTACTTCGCGTGCTGCGCCGCCCACTCCGGGCCGATCTTCCACATGATCACTCACGCGATCGACCAAGGGATCACCGCGATGGCTGCGGTGACCGTGCTGAGCGTGGCCGGGCTGGCCTCGCTGGGCGGCAAGATCGTCTGCGGGCTGATCGCCGACCGGGTCGGCGCGAAGCGCACGCTCCTCGTGGGCCTCGGCATCCAGGCGGTGGCGATCAGCTTGTACATCTTCACCCGCGATCTCGTCAGCTTCTACGCCCTCGGCATCGTGTTCGGCTTCGCCTACGGCGGCGTGATGCCGCTCTACGCGATCCTGGTGCGCGAGTACTTCGGCGCCCGCATCATGGGTACCATCTTCGGGGGGGTGGCGCTCGTGTCCACGCTGGGCATGGCGATGGGGCCGGTGGCCGGCGGGTGGCTCTACGACTCCTACGGCAGCTACTTCTGGCTGTTCATCGCCTCCTCCGGCATCGGCCTCGGCGCCGTGGCGATCGGGCTCACGTTCCGCCCACCGGTCTTGGCGGGGGCCGTCATGGCGAGCCCGAGGGTGGCGCGGCTCTCCAGCTAGCGGCCGGGCGGCTCGGGCGGCCGCCGGGTCTTCCAGTCGGTCGCGTCCTCGTAGGCGTGGCCGATGCGGAGCGCGGTCGCCTCGGCGCCGGCATGGGCGACGATCTGCAGTGACGTCGGTAGCCCGCCCCGGGTGAAGCCGTTGGGGATCGCGAGGCCGCAGAGGCCCAGGTAGTTCACCGGCCGCGTGAAATGGGCGGCGGTGCCGGCCTGATCGGCCTTCTCGATCGGGATCGCGGGCGTCAGCGCGGTCGGGGTGAGGAGCGCGTCCACGTCGGCCAGCGCCGCCTCCACCGCGCGTCGATGCTCCTCGCGCTCGGCGAGCGCGAGCAGGTAGTCCCGCGCGGAGACGCCGCGGCCGAGCTGGATCCGGGGGCGTATGTGCGGATCGACGGGCAGGCTCTCGTCGTCGACGAGATGGCCCACGAAGCGGTAGCCCTCGGCGCCGATGATCCGCCCGGTGGCCGCCGCGTAGTCGCTGAAGCGATGGGGCAGGGCCACCCGCACGATCTGGGCGCCCAGCTTGGCGAGGGTGTCGACCGAGGCGTCGTAGGCGGCCAGCATCTCGTCGTCGACGCCCTTGCGCTCGGCCTCCGGCATCACCGCGAGGCGGAGGCCGGCGACGCCGCGCCGCAGGGTGGGCATCGGATCGACGGCGGTCCAGGCCAGCGTCTGCGGATCGCGCGGATCGGGCCCGTTGAGCAGACGGAAGAGCAGCGCGGCGTCCTCCACCGAGCGCGCCATCGGGCCCGGCGTGTCGAGCGTGAAGGACAGCGGCAGGACTCCGTAGGTGCTGATGCGGCCGGCCGTCACCTTCAGGCCCGCGATCCCGCACCAGCCGGCGGGCAGTCGCACCGAGCCGCCGGTGTCGGTGCCGATGGCGATCGGGGTCAGCCCTGCCGCGACCGATACCGCCGAGCCGCTCGAGGAGCCGCCCGGCGTCCGGTGCACCGCCGGGTCCCAGGGGTTGCGGGGGGTGCCCATGTGGGTGTTGGTGCCCCAGCTGCCCATCGCGAACTCGACGGTGTGGGTCTTGCCCAGGACGATCATGCCCGCCGCGATCGCCCGCTCGGCGAGGGTGGCGGTGACCGGAGAGACGCGGGTGGCCCAAACCTTCGAGCCACCCGTCGTGACGCGCCCCTCGAGATCCACCAGGTCCTTGAGCGCGATGGGAACGCCGTGCAGCGGCCCCACCCGGTGGCCGGAGCGGATCGCGCGCTCTGCGCCCTCGGCGGCCAGTCGCGCCTCGTCCGCGTAGACCGCGATGAAGGCGTGCAGCGCGGGATCGTGCCGTCGGATGCGCGCGAGCAGCGCGTCCACCACGTCGACGGGAGAGAGCGTGCGCGCGCCGAAGGCGCGGGACAGCTCCGCCACCCCGGCCCATACCGGATCGATCGTGGTCATGCCGAGGGTCCTCTCCGGGAAAGCTGCCGGCCGATGAAATCCTTGACGTGCGCGATGCACTTGTCGGTGTCGGGGCCCGCCTGCTGCACGAAGCCGTGGCGCGCGTTCGGGAAGTGCTCCCGCTCCACGTGGCCGCCCGCCTGCTGGTACGCGCGCACGAAGTCCTCGGTGATGGCCGCCGGTACGTTGTCGTCCTGATCCGGCTGGCCGACCCAGACCGGGGGCAGGGCGGTGGCCTCGCCGGCCGCCACGATCCGGGTGATGCTCGTGGCCGCCATCGCCGCCTCGTCCGTGAAGAACGCCCGGTGCGATGCGATCAGCCGCTTGGCGTCGAACCCCGACGGCGGAGGCGGGTCGTCCTCGCGCGAGAGCGCGTACCGGTAGCGCGCGAGCGGATCGGCGACGGGATAGAGCGCCGCCACGAAAGCCACCGACGCGTCGGCGGCCGTCGCGTCGAGCGAGCCGTCCGGTCGCACGATGGGCGTGCCGGTGTGCTCGGGGGCGGCCGGCTTGACCGCGTGGAGGAGCGCCAGGAGCCCGCCGCTCGAGCTGCCGAGCAGCCCGATGCGGGCCGGATCGATACCGAGGCGCGCGGCGTGGGCGCGGGCGTAGCGGATCCCGGCGGCCACGTCGGCGCCCGCGGCAGGATAGCGGTGGTCCGGGGCCTGGCGGAAGTCCAGCGCGACGACGACGAGCCCGCTCGCCGCGAGCGCCCCGCACATGAGGGCATCGGCGGTGCGATCGAGCCGGGCCCACGCGCCGCCGTGCACGTACACGACCGCGCCGAGCGGTGCCGCGGGCTCGCCCCGCGGCCGATAGACGCGGGCCAGCAGCTCCGTCCCCGCCGGTCGCGCGAACGGCGTGTCGATCTGATCGACCTCGTAGGGTGCGGTGGCGTCGAAGCGAACGGGCAGGGCCACGGCTCAGGCGAGACGGGACAGGTACTGGGCGACGAAGTCGGTGCCGACGAGGGCGACGTAGGCGTCGGTCAGCCGGCGGGTGACGGGCCCGGGCACGCGGCCATCGGCGATCGGGAGGCCATTGACCGAGCGCACCCCGCAGATGCAGAGGCTGGTCGAGGTCAGGAACACCTCGTCCGCGGTGATCGCGTCGTAGACGTCCAGGTCGCGCTCCTCGCAGGCGATGCCGAGCTGCCCCGCCAGCTCGATGACGGTGCGGCGGCTCACCCCGGGCAGCACGTACTGCTCGCGCGGAGTGTAGAGGCGGTCGCCGCGCACCACGAAGATGTTGCTGCCGACGCCCTCGCACAGGTTGCCGTGCTCGTCCAGGAGCACCGACCATGCCTCGGGACGGGCGGCCTTGACCTCGCGGTCGGCGAGGATGAGGTTCAGGTAGTTGTGGGTCTTCGCCCGCGGACTGAGCATCGACGGCGGCGTCCGCCGGATCGAGGGTACCACCACGTCGATGCCGTCACGGAAGTGGGGCGCCCGCTTGCGCAGCGGCAGGGGAGTGCAGTCCACGATGACCTGCGGCCCGGTGTGCGCCCAGCCCTCGTCCCCGATCGCGTCCACGCCGCGGCTGATGCGCTGGGCCACCCACCAGTCCCCGGCGGCCGCGCGCAGCGGCTCGTTCCGCTCGACGACCTGCTCGGTGATGGTCGCCATCTCCTTGGGCTCGAGCCCGACGTCGATGCCCAGGTAGCGCAGGGAGCGGTAGAGCCGCTCGACGTGCTCCTCGAGGCGGAAGATGCGTCCGTCGAAAGTGCGGGTCATGTCGAAGCAGCCGTCACCCCGGTTGAAGCTCCGGTCGCGGTAGGGGATGACGACCTGGGTCTCGAGGACGAAGCGGCCGTTGAAGTAGGCGGTGCGGGTCTTCGGTGGCGTGGTCATGGGCGTCCCTCCCAGCGAGATACTACTCCAGGTGCCTACCGCCGCGCGATCAGGCGACGGAAGGCGGCGGCGTACTCGAAGCCGTAGGGAGCGGCCAGCTCCGCCGCGCCCTTCTTGACCCGCTCGCCGATGGTCGCGCCATCCGGGACGTTGAAGCCCGGCATCTGGCTCTGGTGCCGTACGAGCGCCGCGATCTGCCGGTCGATCCCGGCGGTCACGTCGACGATGACGTCCGGCTCGTCGGCGCCCCAGTACCAGAGCTCGCGCACCTTGTGCGGCTCGAGCCCCTCCTGCGTGATGTGCTCCGCGAAGTGCAGGTGGTCACGCGCGTAGGGGTAGACCGCGTCGGTGGTGGTGATCCCGGCCCTGCGGTGATCGCGATGCTGGAAGCCCTTGATGCGGTACGGATCGTGGACGAAGACGGTGTGCGGACGATGGCGGCGGATGGCCCGCACCACGTCGCCCAGGAACTCGCGCGTGTCTTCCAGCCGACCGTCGGGATAGCCGAGCATCTCCACGTGGCGCACGCCCATGAAGTCGGCGGCGGCCCGCTGCTCGTGGGCCCGCTTGCGGACGAGCTCGTCCGGGGTGAGATCACGGTCGGCGGTGCCGGCCTCCCCGTTGGTGCACAGCACGTAGGTCACGTCGCAGCCGGCGGCCACCCAGGTGGCGATGACCCCGCCCGATCCGATCTCGGCGTCGTCGGGATGGGCGAAGACCACCATGGCGGAGTCGGGGACCTCGGTGACGATCTCGAGCTTGCGGTCGGGCATGAGGGGGTCTCGCTCCTCCTAGTCGTGAAGGGTGGCCAGCACCGCGGGGAGCGCGGCCAGCACCTCCCCGAGGCACTGACGGACACGGGCGATGTTCGCCTCCGCCTTCGCGGGGGTGCCCCCGCGGGAGACGTGGGCGATGAACTCTTCGCGGCTGGTGGTCATGAGCAGCGACGCGTTGACCTCGAGCTGCAGCGCGTGGACGCGGTGGCTGTCCGGCCGACCGAACGTGGTCACGATATTGCCGCCGGTGTAGCCGCTGACGTTGTCGTGCACCTCGAATCCGTGGCGGGTGAAGATCTCGGCCACCGTGGCGGCCAGGGCGGGGGCGCACGTGGCTCCGTGACGGGTGCCGATGATGACCTGGTGATCCTTCATCCGCCGCGGGCTCCCGGTGTGGCCGTCGAGGAGCAGGGCGTACCCGTAGGCTCCCCGGAGCTCGGCGAGCAGGCGTTCCAGCGTCGAGTAGTAGGGATCGTAGAGGGTCCGGAGCCGCGCCTCGAGGTCGTCGAGGCCGAGGGGCCGTGCGAAGATGGGCGCCTCGCGCATCGTGTGCGTGCGCACCACCCCGCGCCGGGATCGCACCTCGCCCTCGTGGTGCTCGAAGTCGTCCCGGCGACGGTTGACGTCGACGAACATCCTTGAAAATGGTGTCGCCAGCACCGTGGCGCCGTGCTCGTGCAGATCGCTGTAGAGATCGCCCACGAAGGTATCCGCGAACCCGTAGGCGAAGGTCTCGAACCAGGCTTCCGCGTAGTCGTCGCGGGTGACGTGGGGCAAGGGCTGCGTGCCGAGATGGGGCACGCTGACCAGGATGGGCGTGCGGGTGCCGGCCGCCGGGTGCCTGACGATCGGGAAAGGCTCCACCGGCTGCAGTCTAGGCGACTTCAGTGGGATTCCCAAGCGCGACGTTTCAGATCAGGTCGCAGACTCCCGCTCGCCCGGTAGCCTACGGCCGCTGGCCTGGCCAGTCTCTGGTACGAGGCGGTCGATGTGCTCGGTCACTTCCCCGGGCGATAGCCTCGGACAGCTCTCGCGCCCGCCCCGGGTCGAGGGGCTTGAGGCGCTCGAGCACGCGCCGGGCGTCAGCGAGCCGACCCATCTTCACGTAGGCTTCGCCCAGGTACTCGAGCGCCTCCGGATAGTCCGGGCGGAGCCGCAGCGCCTCGCCGTAGGCCTCGAGCGATTCGGCGTACTTGCCTTGGTTTCGAAGCGCGTAGCCGAGCCCGTTCCAGGCCTCCGCGTAGGTCGGCTTCAGCTCGACGGCCCGCGTGAAGGCGGCTGCGGCCACGCTCCACTCCTTGGCCCGGGTGGCGGTAACGCCGGCGACGTACTGCTGCTCCGCCGCCGGGGGTAAGCCGGTCGGGGGCGGAGTCGGCGTCATGTCGGCCAGGGCGGGAGCCGCGGCCAGGAGGAGCAGCCCGATCAGAATCGGGAGCACGCCCGCTCCTGCATGCGAAGACGAAGTCGACTGGGTGGGCTGCCCGGTGGCGAGGCTGCAGCCTGCCGCAACACCGACGCTCGATAGACTTTCACCTGCTGCGCTTGGGCGAACGGCGCGGCGAGGAGGCCGCCCGCCCGCGACAGGGCGGAAGAATGCCCTTCGATCCATCCTAGAACTGTCCCCGATAGCTGCCGGCTAACTTGCCCGCGCCCGGATGAAGCGGCCGATCGAGTCGACCGCGGCCTGGGCCTCGTCGAGCATCGGCAGGAACCAGTGCCAGACGTGGATCATTCGGTCCCAGACCTCGAGCGTCGCCTCGACCGTCGCCTGCTGCGCCCGCTCGGCGAGCTGCAAGGCATCGTCCAACAGCACCTCGTCACTGCCCACGTGGATCAGCAGCGGCGGGAGCCCGCGCAGATCCGCGAAGAGCGGCGAGGCCAGGGGAGCCCGTGGGTCGGTCGCCCCGAGATAGGCCGTCGCCATCTCGCCGACCGAGGCGCGATTCACGATCGGATCGGCCTCGGCCTTGGTCTGATAGCTGCCGCCGCCGCATGTGAGATCGACCCAGGGCGAGATGCAGACTCCCGCCGCGGGAAGCGGCCGCCCGGCATCGCGAAGGGCCAGCAGGGTTGCCACCGTGAGCCCTCCGCCCGCCGAGTCCCCGCCGATCACGACGTGGCCAGGCGCGATCCCCTGGTCGAGGAGCCAGCCATAGGCTGCCACCGCGTCGTTCACGGCAGCCGGGAACGGATGCTCCGGCGCCAGCCGGTAGTCGAGCAGGAGCGCATTCGCCGCGCCGGCGGTCGCGATCGCCGCGGCCAGGTGGCGGTGCGATCGAGGCGAGCCGATCACGTAGCCGCCGCCGTGCAGGTAGAGGACGACGCGTCCGGCCACCGCGGTCGGGGGGCGCAGCCACTCGGCCGGCGCCGCGGGCGCGCTCACGCGCTCCACCTTCACCTCCGGCGGAGTGGGGAAGACCTTCTCGGCCCGCTCGTACTGGGCCCGGCGCTCGGCGGTGGTCAGCGTCTCCGAAGGCGGCAGCTTGGCGAGGTGGGAGCGAACGATGTCGATGCCGCGGTCGGCCATGTCAATCCTCCGTGAGGGTGTGCGTGTGTGCTGAGCGGGAGCGATTCTGCGCCGACTCAGCCCGGGTTGGCAAGACGTGAACCGGCTGCCGCCCGGGCGCGGCCATGGCACAATGGCGCGCATGCCGACCCCGTCCGTTCCCGGATTTCTCTACGGCACCGCCTGGAAGGAGGACCGGACGGCCGCGCTGGTGGAGGTTGCGCTCCAGATGGGCTTCCGGGGCATCGACACCGCCAACCAGCGCCGCCACTACCACGAAGCCGGCGTCGGGCTGGGGCTGGCGGCGGCCTACCGGGCCGGCGTGGTCACCCGCGAGGATCTCTTTCTCCAGACGAAGTTCACCTATCGAGGCGGCCAGGACCATCGCCTCCCGTACGATCCCAAGGCAGATCTCCCCACCCAGGTGGCCCAGTCCATGGCCAGCTCGCTCGAGCATCTCGACACCGACCGCGTGGACAGCTACGTGCTGCACGGGCCGGCCTCCGGCTACGACTGGACGGACGACGACGCCCTGGTCTGGAGCGCGATGGCGCGCGAGCGCGATGCGGGCCGGACGCGACTGCTCGGCGTGAGCAACGTCTCGCTCGAGCACCTGCACCAGCTGGTCGCCTCCGGCGCCGAGACTCCCGCGTTCGTGCAGAATCGGTGCTTCGCGAGCGCGGGGTGGGATCGCGACGTCCGGGCATTCTGCGCGGAGCGGGGCGTCATCTACCAGGGCTTCTCGCTGCTGACCGCGAACCGGCCGGTGCTGGGCCATCCGCTGGTGGTCGGTCTCGCCAACCGATCGAGGGTCACGCCGGCCCAGGTCGTGTTCGCGTTCGCGCACGCGGTCGGCATGCTGCCGCTCACCGGCACGTCCAGCGCCGAGCACATGACGCAGGACCTCGCCAGCCACGCGCTCGCGCTCTCCGCGGACGAGATCCGCGCGATCGAGTCGATCGCGGGCTGAGCCGGCCATGAGCCATCCGGGCGGTCGTAGCCTGCCGGCGGTGAGGTCGTCGGACGCTTCCCGCGAGCGGTGGAACCGCCGCTGGGCGGGCGAGCGCGCGCAGCCGGCCACCGCGCCCAGCGAGTTCCTCCTGGCCGAGGTCGCGGAGCTGCGGCCCGGGACCGCGCTCGACCTGGCCTGCGGCGCCGGCCGGAACGCGGTATGGCTGGCCCGCCACGGCTGGCGGGTCACCGCGGTAGATTTCTCGGAGACCGCGTTGCGGATGGCCCGGGGGCTCGCAGCCGAGGCCGGCGTGACGATCGAGTGGATCGAGGCCGATGTGGCGACGTGGAGCCCGCCGCCGCTGGCCTACGATCTCGTGTGCGTGTTCTACCTCCAGCTGCCGCCCCTCGAGCGCAAGGCCGCGCTGGCCCACGCCACCGCCGCGGTGTGTCCGGGCGGCACACTCCTGGTGGTGGGACACGATCTGCTGAACCTCACCGAGGGCTGGGGCGGGCCCACGCAGGCCGACGTGCTGTTCACCCCGGACGACGTGGTCGCGGAGATCGGCGGCCTCGAGGTCGAGAAGGCCGGGCGCGTCCGCCGGGTCGTGGAGGACGCCGCTGCGGGGCGCGCCGCGCTCGACGCGCTGGTCCGGGCCCGGCGGCCGTCGCGCGCGTGAGGCGGCGCTAGCCGCCGGTCGGCTTCGCCCGGTCCTTGGGGGCGCTCCCGCGCACCGTCACGCCGGTCCACTGCTCGTAGAGCCGGGTGACACCCGCCATGTCGAGCTGGCCGAACCCCTGCGCGTGGGCGGCCTCGTAGACCTGACGCACCGCGGAGGCCAGCGGCACCGGCATCTCGAGCCTGGCGGCCATCGCGAGCCCGAGGGAGACGTCCTTGCGCGAGAGGCCGATGCTGAAGTTCGGCGTGAAGTCGCCGGCGAGCACGTTGGGGAAGCGCTTGAGGAAATGGTGGGAGCGCCCGCCGCTCGTCGACAGGATGTCGAACAGGCGCTGCGGATCCACGCCGGCCTTCACGCCGAGCACCATGGCCTCGGCGGCGACCGCCACGTTGGCCATCGACATCATGTTGTTGACGATCTTGACCACGAGCCCCGAGCCGGGCGGACCGATGTGGTGGATGTCGGTGCCGAGGGTGAGCAGGAGCGGGCGGCAGCGCTCGAGGACGGCCGCGTCGCCGCCGATCAGGAAGACGAGCTTGCCGTTGCCCGCTTCCACCGGCCCGCCGCTCACCGGCGCGTCGAGGGCATCGACGCCGGCGGTCCGGGCCGCGGCTGCGACCTCACGCCACGTGTCGGGGTCGATCGTGCTCATGTCGATGAGCGTCGCCCCCGCGTGCACCGCGGAGAGGACGCCGTCGGCGCCGAGATACGCGCGCCGGACAACGGCCGGGTCCGGCAGGCTCGAGAGCACGACGTCGGCGCTCCTGGCCGCGGCGGCCGGGGAGGCAGCCAGCGTGACGCCGCCCGCGGCGGCCTGGCGGGCGCGCTCGTCGCTGACGTCGTAGCCGGTCACCTCGTAGCCGCTCGAGGCGAGTCGCCGCGCCATCTGCCCGCCCATCGTGCCGAGCCCGACGAATCCGATCTTCGGCCCGCTCTTCTTCGTCATCGCGCTCGACCCTCCGCTGCGCCCGCCGTGGTCACTCGTCGGCGGCCTGCGCCCCGGCGAGGCGGCCGAAGACGGCGCCGGACATCAGCCCGGTGCCGCCGGGATAGTTACCGTGGAAGAGCCCGCCCACCATCTCGCCGCAGGCGAAGAGCCCGGGGATGGGCGCCCAGCTCGTGCTCATCACCCGCGCGCGATCGTCGACGCGCACGCCACCGAAGGTGAAGGTGATGCCGCCGGTCACCGGGTAGGCCAGGAACGGTGGGGTGTCGAGCCGCTGCGCCCAGTTGGACTTGGGCAGCGGCAGCCCGTGGGTGGCGAGGCCGTCGCGCACCGTGGGGTCGAAGCGGCCGTCGGTCACCGCGGCGTTGTAGGCCTCGAGCGTGCGACGGCACGCGGCTCGGTCGAGCGGGAGCTTGTCGGCGAGGGCACCGAGCGAATCCGCCTGCAGAGGCGCGCCGGTCTGGTAGCGGCCCTCCAGCAGGTGCGTGACCTTGGCGTCGAAGATCTGCCACCCGATGCCGCCGGGCTCGTTCAGGATGATGCCGCCGAGCTTGGCGTAGGTGTAGAACTGGAAGTCCTCGCCCTCGTCGAAGAAGCGCAGGCCCCGCGTGTTGACGAGCACACCGTACGGGTAGGAGAGCCGGTTGGTCTTGTCGGTGAGCTTGCGATCGCCGTGGGGCGGCGCGTCGGCGTCGATGGGTGTCGAGTGGCAGCCGGTCCACTGGCCGTGGGGCAGGGCGCCCAGCTCCATGGCCATGCGCAGCCCGTCGCCCGTGTTGTAGCGGGTGCCGCGCACCTTGGCGTGATCCCAGGGTCTGCCGAGATAACGGGCCCGCCACTCCGGATTCGCCTCGAAGCCGCCGCAGCCGAGCACGACGGCCTTCGCCGAGATCTCCGCGAAGCCCTCGGGCCCCTGCACCCCCACGCCGGTCACGCGCCCCCGCCGGTCCTGGACCAGCCGCACCACCGCGGTCTCGTAGCGCACCTCGACGCCCGCGCGCTCGGCGATCCGAAACCACATCGCGGAGAGGCCAACGCCTTCGTGCTTCGCGCGGATCACTGCCCCCGGCGACCACTTGATGGTGTCGCCGACCTTCACCGCCGAGAGCGAGACCGCCGGCTCCATCTCGACACCCTGCCGCGCCATCCAGCACGCGGTGTCGTAGGAGCGGCCGATCAGCAGCTCGGCCAGCTCCGGGTCGGTGCGCCCGTCGGTGACGCGCAGAAGGTCGGCCATGAAGAGCCGGTGCGGGTAGGGCTCGACGCCGGTGTAGAAGCCCGGCACCTCCCGCTCGGCGTCCGGAACGAGCGCGCGCAGATCCTCGGCCCGGTCGAAGGCGATGCGCAGCAGGCCGCCGCTGTAGTGGGTGTTGCCCCCGCGCAGCGCGCGCGGCGCCTTCTCGAGGGCCAGCACCCGCCCGGCGCCCTGCTCGCGGGCCGACACGGCGGCGGCCAGCGCCGCGTTGCCCGCGCCCACCACGATGACGTCGTAGTCGCTCATGTCGCGCTCCTTGTCGAAGGCCTACGATAGCACCTTGCCGCCGCTTCGCCCGGATCGCTTATCATGCCCGGCCAGATGGAGGCGGCATGAGGGAGACTCCGGTCCTGATCGCCGGCGGCGGGCCCGTCGGCATGACGCTCGCCCGCGTTCTCGCGCACCACGGCGTCCGCTGCCTGCTGGTCGAGCGCAACGAGACGACCACGCGGCACCCGAAGATGGACATCACCAACGGGCGCAGCATGGAGCTGTTCCGCCGGGTCGGGCTGATCGACGCGCTGCGGGCGGCCGGCGTGCCCGAGAGCCATCCGTTCGACGTCTCCTGGATCACGTCACTGTCCGGCCACGAGCTGCACCGCTTCCGCTATCCGAGCGTGGTCGAGGCGCGGCGGGAGATCCTCGCGCGGAACGACGGCACCCAGGCCCGCGAGCCCGCGATGCGCGTCTCCCAGATCGTGATCGAGCCCGTGCTCCGGCGCGCCATCGAGGCCGAGCCGCTGGTGGAGGCGCGCTGGGGTGTCGCGTTCGAGGCGCTGGAGCAGGAGTCCGACGGCGTGACCGCCACGCTTCGTGACGCCGCGGGCGGCCTCGAGCAGGTGCGTGGCCGCTACCTGGTCGGCTGCGACGGCGGTGGCAGCGCGGTCCGCGGCTGCCTCGGTATCCGGCTCGACGGCACCCCGCGCGTGGCCAACCGCTTCATGACTCACTTCCGCTCGCGCGCGCGCGACGTCCTGCAGCGATGGGGCGTGACGTGGCACTACCAGTCGGCCTTCGGCACCCTGATCGCGCAGGACGACGATCAGATGTGGACGCTCCAGAGCCGGTTCCCGGTCGGCGAGCCGGAGCGGGTGGATCCCACCGCGCTGCTCGCGTCGTTCGCGGGCGCTCCCTTCGAGCACGAGATCCTGGTCGCCAACGCGTGGACGCCGCATCTGCTCGTGGCCGAGGCCTACGGCCGAGGCCGCGTCTTTCTCGCGGGCGACGCCGCGCACCAGTACATCCCGACCGGCGGCTACGGCATGAACACCGGCATCGGCGACGCCTTCGATCTGGGCTGGAAGCTGGCGGCGGTGCGGCGCGGCTTCGGCGGCCCCGGGCTGCTGGCGTCCTACGAGCCGGAGCGGCGACCGGTCGGCCTGCGCAACCGCGCGGCGTCGGCCCGTCACACCGAGGTGCGGATCGAGATCGGGCGGCTCTACGGC
>Ga0335085_10003968_pt1 | contig 24977 bp, 17 predicted proteins | sample Lox_Sample_45_FD_206712 | JGI IMG/M metagenome (GOLD analysis project Ga0335085, IMG submission 206712) | Soil microbial communities from Loxahatchee National Wildlife Refuge, Florida, United States - Lox_Sample_4.5 | ecosystem: Environmental > Terrestrial > Soil > Wetlands | place: USA...
GCCTGCGCCCCGCCGCTGGCAAAGCCCATGCCCGAAAGCATGATGGACTGCGTTCCCACCGCGTCCATCACCGTCAGCGTTCCATTACTGGTGCCCACCGCGGTCGGCGTATACGCCACGTTGATGGTGCACGCGCTGTTCGCCCCCAGCGAGATGCCGCAGTTGTTGGAGACCGCGGAAAAATCCCCGGAAGCCGCGATGCTGGAGATGGATAGCGCCGCGCCGCCCGAATTCGTCAGCGTGGCCGGCATCGTCGGGCTGGTGGTGAAGATTTGCTGGGGCGTGGTGAAGGTGATTCCCCCCGCCGGCGCCAGCGCCGCCGAGGCGCCGGTGACTCCGGTGCCGCTTACGGTCACGTTTTGCATGCCCAGCGAGTCTGTGAATTGCAGCGTGGTCATGCGCAGCCCGGTGGCCTGGGGGGTGAAGGTAACGGCCACCACGCAGTTTCCGCCCGCTCCCAGCGAGTTCCCGCACCCGTTCGACGTAATGGCAAAGTCTCCGGTATTCCCACCGGTCAGTTGGACGCTGGTGATGGAAAGCGTTGCGCCGCCGGTGTTGGAAAGCGTGACGCTGGCTGTGCTGGAAGTCATCACCGCCTGCGGCGTGGCGAACGTCAGCGGGCTGGGGGCCGGAGTGGCCGTAGCGGGTGCCAGCGCCGTCCCGTTCAGCGTCACGTTCTGCGTGCCGTTGGAGGCATTGCTGGCGATTTGCAGTGTGGCGCTGCGCGCCGCCGGCCCCGCCGGCGGTCCCGGCGGCTGCGGCGTGAACGTGACCACAATGGTGCAGCCGTTATTCGGCGCCACCGCGTTGGTGCAGCCGGTGGCCGAAAAATCAAGCGGATTCGCCCCCATAAAGGAAAGCCCGCTCACCGTCAGGTTCGACCCCCCGGTGTTCGTCAGGGTCACGTTCATCCCGCTGCTCGGCGTGCTCACCGGCTCCCCGGAGAACGTGAGGCTACCGGGCGCGGGCGCGGCCATGGCCTGCCCCAGTCCCGTCCCGCTCAGGGTGATGTTCTGCGTTCCGTTCGAGGCGTTGCTGGTAATTTGCAGGGTTGCGCTCAGCGGCCCGGTGGTGGTCGGCTTGAAGGACACCATGAAGGTGCAGGTCCCGTTCGCCGGCGGCACCGGGTTGACGCACGTCCCCGGGGCAAATGTGAAATCGCTGCTCGCAGGCATGAACCCCAGCGTCACGTTCAGGCTGGAGGCCCCGGCCGCGGCGGTGTTCGTGATCGTCACGTTTTGCGCCGTGCTGGTCGTGCCTTGCGTCTGTGGCGCGAAGGTCAGTGGGAAAGTCGGCAGCGAAATGACCGGCGGATTGGGCGAACCGGCAACGCCCGCGCCGGTAATCGCCAGGGTGATCGGATTGGTCACGCCGTCGCTGCCCACGGAGAGTTGCGTGGCGGGTGTGGCCGCCCCCACCGCCGTGGGCGCGTAGGTGATGAAGATCAGGCACGAATTCCCGGCTTGCACGGTAGATCCGGAGCACCCGTCCCAGGAGATGCTGAAATCCGGGCTGGGCCCCGGGGCGCCCGTCAGCATCGCGCTGCTCACATCCAGCGGAGATGCGCCGCTGGTGTTGGTGAGCGTGGCCGCCAAAGTTGATGTCGTGTTCACCGTCACGTTGCCGAACGCCAGCGGGCTGGTGTTTCCGGGGCCCAGCAGCGTCGCGGTGGCCGGCGGCAGTCCCTGGCCCTGCAGTTGGATCATGAACGGACTCCCCGCGCTGTTATTGGTCAGCACCAGGGTCGCCGATTCCAAGGTGGTCGTCTGCGGCTTGAACGAAATCAGCAGCGGGCAGGAAGTCCCTCCTTTGGCGATCGTGGGGCATGCGTTGGTCACCGGAAAATCCGCGGGATTCGCGCCGGTAAAACTGATGGAATTCGTCATGTCCGCGCTGCCCTGGTTGAAGATGGTCGGGCCCTGCGAGCCGCTGGTGAACCCCACCACCGTTGGCGCGAAGACAAACGTATTGGCAGTCGTCGGCTGGAAGCACGCCGCCGGCACGTTCGTGGGATTGATCACCACCAGGAAGCCGTTGTAGTCGGGGTAATAGTTCTCGTCATTCAGCGCCCCGGAAACGGGATGGATCAGGCACAGCCCGCTGGAATTATCCGGAGTGGCGAACGAAGTGGTTCTTCCCGCCAGGTATATCAGGCCGTTTTGATCGAGCGCGATCGCGTTTCCCGTGTCCGTCGGCGGATTCCCGTAGTAATCCTGGCTCCCTCCGTAAAACGTGGAGAAGATCAGGTTTTGTCCCGCGGGGTCCAGCACGGAAACGAACGAGGTGGTATTGAACTCCGCCCCCGCAGTGCTGGTCGCCTGCAAGGCGTTCGGAGTGATCGGGAACGGAACGCTGATGTCCGCCAGATTGCCCGATCCCGTGGTTCCGGAAACATACGCGTTTCCGTTGATGTCAATGGCAATGCCCAGCCCGATGTCGTCGTTCGATCCGCCCAGGTAGGTCGCGTAGTTGAGCTGCGAGGGCCCCGAGCCGCTCAGGAAATTGAACGACACCACGAACGCGTCGTAGCCGTTCACATAGTTGCTCTGAAACACGGTGCCGCCGCAGAATTCGCCGCAGTCCGCCACGGGAATAAAATCATAGGACTGCGTCTGCCCGGTCGCGTAGATGTTTCCCGCGCCATCGTAAGTGATGGCGTTCACCTGATCCGCATAGCTCCCGCCCAGCAGCGTGCTGTACGTCAGGTTGCTGCCCTGCGAATCCAGGATGGCCACGAAGCCGTCCCCGCAGGAGTACGAAAACCCCGGGCCGCAGTACGGCAGGTCGATTGTCGTTTGCTGCACGGCATTTCCGGTGGTCGGAAACGGCGTGTTGGTGATCGTCGAATACGTCACGCCTCCCACGTACGCATGGCTGCCTCCTCCCACCGAGATCGCGAACCCGATGTCCGTCCCGTCCCCGCCCAGATAGGTGGAATAGATCAGGCTGTTGAGCCCGCCGCCCACCGTCGGGCTCGGATCGATCTCCGCCACGAAGGCGTCCCCGGCCCCCACGTAATCGCTTTGATAAGGCACGCAATCTCCCTGGCACGCGGTCGTGGGAAAGTTCGGGCCCGCCACCCCGGTCAGGAAGGCCTGCCCGGTGGAATTCACCGTCACTGCGTATCCTTCGTCGTCATCCGAGCCGGCCAGGTACGTGCTGTACAGCAGATTGGCGAGACCGGAATCGAGTTGCGAGAAAAACACGTGGCGGCAGGGCCGCAGGATTCCATCGTTGGTGCACCCGCCCAGCGGCACGCTGGTTTGATAGCCGGTTACGTTGCTGTTCATCGGAAAGTCGCCGGAATTCGTTTCCCCCACCAGGTACACGTTGTCATTCGAGTCCAGGTCCATGCCCCAGGCCACGTCGTCCCCGGAGCCGCCTAGGTAGGTGGTATTCACCAGCACCGGAACGCTGATCGTGCTGATGTCGAATTCGGCCACGAAGGCATCGCCGCAGGGGAACTGCGGAATGAAGCAGCTCCCGTTGCCGAAAGATCCCGCGAAGTAGTCCTGCTCCTGGCCGCCCACCAGCGGGAAATCATACGAATCCGTGAAGCCGGCCACGTACACGTGTCCCGAGGTCGCGCCGATGGAGATGGCCTGGATGGAATCATCGTAACTGCCGCCCAGTTGCGTCGAAAGCGCCACCGCGTCTCCCGTGGGTGTGGGGACGTCTGGCGGCGGCGAGCCTTGCCGGTGTCCCTTTCGCGGACCGGAGCCCCGCTGCACGCTCACCGGCGGGTCGATCACCAGAGTCTGCGCGGCGTTGTAAGCGGCCACTTCGAATCCGATCTCGCCCCGCCCATGCCGCACGTACCGGCCGGCGACTTCCGCGCCGCGCGTTCCGCCGGGCCCTTGCTGGTACAGACGCGGCGCCAGCAGGTACATCGCTCCCGCCGGAGTTCTCGCCACCACACCGCCGTCCTCCGTCAATTCCACACTGTCCGCGCCTTCCACGCGCATGCGAATGGCGGATGGGTCCGCCCCCGGCGCCACCACGAAGTCGTATTCCATCCGGCGCCGGTCGCCGTAAAAGACGGCATCAATCCCGGGGTAAATTCCCTGGTCGCGGACGCGGCTGTAATGCGGCACGTTGCGTTGCCACCGGCTGGGATCGTTCCCGTGGATGTAGTTGATGGTTCCAGGCTGGGGATCCACGCCGGTCAGCCGCGCGTCCGGCAGCGCTCCTTCGAACTGCACGCTCACCACCCGCGCGGAAGCCAGCGCCTCCCCCCAGCCCTGTCCCTGCGGCTGGAGCTGCGGCGGCCGTTTCTCCCTGCTGTGCGGCGTGTGCAGCAGCAGCGAGGCCTGCTGCGGCTCCAGCGCCAGTTGAAAGTTGCTGCCCCGGGCCAGATATTTCACCCGCGCGTCGGCCTGGCCGGCATTTTCCTCAAAGCGCAGCGGCATGCTTCCAATGGCGGACCGAACGCTTCGCTCGATCGCCGCGTCCTTCAAATGCGCGGAGCCGGTGTGCCCGGCCACCGGGCGCACTTCGGCCCGTGGAGGGAGCGGGCGATTCAGGAGGTATGCCGTGGCACAGAGCACACTGGTGGCAAGGAAAATCTTTCGATTCATGATTTGCACTCCGATGAATGGGCGCGAAGCGAGCACTTGCGGTTGAGACGGGTTTCCTTCAGACGACCTGCCAAGGCCGTGCGGATGAAAAACCACCCCGGAGAGAAATAATATGCTGCCCCTGGTATGTCAAGATGCAAGAAAATGCGACCTTAAGAGTCCCGGGAAGGGTGGCACTACAGAGCCCAGCGGGTGGCCGGCGGGTGCGGTGTCAATTTGGTTCCCGAGGAATGCCGCAGGGCGAAGCCAGCCGGGGCCGATCCCCGCGCGCTAACCCTTCCGGTAGCGGGCAGAATGCGCCTTCGGAAAAGCCCTCGGATTTCACGGCAAAGGTGCGGTTAAATCGAGCCCGGTAGTTTTCCCAGGCGATCGCCGCGCTCAACTCCACCAGTTCCTGTTCGGAGAACCGCTCGCGCAGGGACGCGTAGAGCTCTTCGCTCACAATGGTGGGGATGCGGGTTAGCTCCGCGGCCAGCCGCAAGACGAGTTTCTCCTCCGCGCTGAACTGCGCGCTGCTCTCAAACGCCGCCAAATCCCGCAGTTCTTCTTCAGTGATTCCAGTTTTCCTGCCCACGGCAGAGTGGATGTCAATTCAAAACGGGCAGCCCACCATGGTCGCCACCTTGATCTGGGCCAACTCCTTCAATTTCGGCGAAACCTTCCCGCGCCTGGCCGTGTACGCGTCCATCTTGACGGCCAGCTCCAGGAGTTTGGGATCCCGCGCGCGAATCCGCGCTCCCGTGGGGACGTGACCCAGGTAACGCTTCAAAAGCCAGAAGATGATCCGGATGCGCAACCCGGCCTCGCCCTCTTGCACTCCCTGTGTGCGGCTCATGGTCGTCCCTCCTCACAGGCAAAATGGCCGGCCGGGGCGGCGGTACCCATTGGATGAAGCCGGGCGGTCTAGGTGGCACCCCGGATGTGACTGAATTCCCGCGACTTTTCCCTGACCGGCGGGTTTTCGCCTCTCCGCGTGAGCATGGGCTCCCAGTGTGCTACCTTTAAGTGGAGCCGAGCACCGTCCCCCGCCATGCTGGAAAAGGAACCAACAGGTTTTGTGTCCCCGGTCACCGCGGAGCCTGCGCCTGCAAGCCCGCGCCCGGCGGAAACCGCGGAGGAAGCGCGGGCCGAGCTGGCGCGCGAGCGCGATCGCCTGCAGCTCCTGCTGGAAGTAAACAACGCGGTGGTCTCCAACCTGGAATTGCCCGATGTATTCGCCGCCATTTCCGCTTTCTGCCGCGACCGTCTCCACCATGAATACACCAGCCTCTCCCTGCTGGATAAAGACGAGCCGTCGCGGCTGCGCATCCAGGCGCTCGATTTTCCCTCCGGCAAGGGACTGATCCGGGAGGAAATGACCGTGCCCCTGGTGGAGGTGCCCGCCCACGAGGCCATTCGCCTGCGGCGGCCGGTGCGCTTCGACGCTGAAACCCTGCGGCACATGGGCACCGGGGGCGCCGATTTGCTGCTGGCCGAGGGGCTGATCTCCGGCGTGTGCCTGCCGTTGCTGACGCGCAACGGGGTGCTGGGCACTCTGAACCTGGCCAGCTACCGTGCCGGCGCTTTCGACGACGAAGATATTGAAATGCTCGGACAGATTGCCGTGCAGTTTGCCATCGCCCTGGAAAACGCCCTCGCCTACTGCGAAATTGAGGAGCTGAAAAACCGGCTGGCGGAAGAAAAAGTGATTCTCGAAGACGAGATGCGCTCCGGCTACCAGTTTGAAGACATCGTGGGAGAAAGCGACGCCCTGCGCAATGTGCTTCGCCAGGTGGAGACCGTGGCGCCCACCGATTCCACCGTCCTGCTGCTGGGCGAGACCGGAACCGGCAAAGAGCGCGTGGCCCGCGCCATCCATAACCTGAGCCGGCGCAAGGACGCTCCCTTTGTAAAGATCAACTGCGCGGCGATTCCCACCGGCCTGCTGGAAAGCGAGCTGTTCGGACATGAGAAGGGCGCGTTTACCGGCGCCATCGCCCAGAAGTTGGGACGCTTTGAGCTGGCCGACCGCGGCACTATTTTTCTCGACGAGGTCGGTGATATTCCCCTCGAGCTCCAGCCCAAATTGCTGCGCGTCCTGCAGGAGCAGGAATTCGAGCGGCTGGGGGGCGGCCGCACCATCCGCGTGGACGTGCGCCTGATCGCGGCCACCAATCGCGAACTGGCCGCCATGGTCGCCTCACGGGAATTTCGCAGCGACCTCTATTACCGCCTGAACGTGTTTCCCGTTCGCATCCCCCCGCTCCGCGAGCGCGCCGAGGATATCCCCTTGCTCGCCCGTTTCTTCGCGCAGATGTATTCGCTCCGGCTCAACCGCAACATCGAGACCATCCCCACGGAAACCATGGAGGCGCTCACGCGATACTCCTGGCCCGGCAACATCCGCGAACTGGAGAACCTGGTCGAGCGTGCCGTAATTCTTTCCCCCGGCAGCGTCCTCCGGGTTCCGCTCTCCGAGTTGCAGCCCGCCAGCCAGGCTGCGGCTGCCTCCGTGGCCACATTGGAGGAAATGGAGCGCGAGCACATTCGCCAGGCGCTTCGCGCCTCCCGCGGCCAGTTATCCGGCCCTGCGGGGGCTGCGGCGCGCTTGGGGATTAAGCGGACGACCCTGCAATCTCGAATGAAGAAGCTCGGGATCGAGCGGGAAAGTTGACAGAGGCTGGCCACTGCCGATATGTCGGCAGGTGCCGGAATATCGGCAGAAATCCTGTCAATGTCGAGGCCTCCCAGCGGCTAGAGTTCCCACCCATTTCCACCTAACCTTCTGTATTTCATAGCCTTAGTAACTCACGGCATAATCCTCGCCTAAAGGTCACCCACTTGCCCATAGAACTGGCGAGGTTGAGTGAGTTAGCCCAGCATGTTCCGACTGACCCAGACCGTTGAAGGCTCATCATCCGTATTCATCATTGAGGGCAGGCTGGCAGGACCGGCAATTGAAGCCATCGGGGAGTTGATTCGCAAGCTCGAAGCCGAAGCTGGGATGGTTGATCCGGTGATTGTGGACTTAACGGAGGTGACGGCGATCGACGCGCCGGGCAAGGCCCTGCTGAAGGAACTGCACCATCGAGGGGCCAGCTTCCGCGCCAAAGGCTGCTTGAACCGGGCCATTGTGGAGGGGATCACCTGTTGCGGAGCGGACTCCGTGGGGAAGCAGGTGGAGACATCGGCCCAGCCCGAGAATTGGAATCAAGGGGGAGCGAAATGAACACGGCACTTCACGCGCACAAGCATCAGGCACCACCTCCCGTCGCCGCAATTGGCGGCCGGAATGGCAGCGCATCGCAGGAGGATGCTCTCAAGTTGATCGCACGCGCCAAAGCTGGGGATCACGACGCCCTGGAGGCGCTCTTCTCAAACCTCAGTCCGGCGCTCTACCAGACCGCCCTGCGCCTGGTGGGCACGCCGGAGGAGGCGGAGGATGTGTTGCAGGAAGGCATGCTCAGCGCCTACCGTAATCTCCGCCGGTTCGAGGGCCGCTCTCAGTTTTCCACTTGGCTGACCCGCATTGTGATTAACGCAGCCCTGATGCGCTTGCGCAGCCGCCGCGCGCGCCCGGCGGTTTCCCTGGACGAGCGGCTTGCGGAGGACGACGCCATGACCTTCGCGGATCAGTTCCCGGATAACGCGCCTTCCCCCGAACAAGTCGTGGCCCAGCATGAGCTCGAAGACATGCTGCGGAAAAATCTGGCCACTCTTTCGCCGGTCCTGCGCTCCGCTTTCATCCTGCGGGAGGTGGAAGGCTTCTCGACAGAGGAGGCCGCGGAGGAGTTGGGCATTTCCGAAGGCACACTCAAAGCCCGCTTGCACCGCGCCAAGAAACAGCTCACTCGGCTTGTCGGGCGAGCCCTGCATCCGGGCCGGGCAAATTCTGATCGTCAGGACCGGCCGCAGGTGCCATTCCGCGCGCTTCCCTCGGCCTGCGCCTCCGATTAATCGCAGTCGCCGGGGACACCCCTCGGGTACCCCCTGAAACCCGCTCTGGCACCGGAATTAGTTTGGCTGGGACTGCGTGGCCCGGAAGATGTCGTATTGGACGATGCGGGCGGCCACGCCCACCCGCCCATCCGCGCTGGCTCCCGGGGATTCCACGCGTAGAATTCGCGCCAGCAATTCCACCAAGACTCCTTCGCCTCCCGTCAGGGTGGAAGGAAGCGACAGGGTCAGAGACACCATGCTGCCGGGTTGCGGCGCGGATTCTGCCGTGAAGTAGAGGCCATGCGTAGAAATGTCGCGCGTCTGGGCGCCCGCCACCTGACTGGGCGCTGCTTCCTTGCCATCCAGCTTTACGGCCACGGACATCCCGTAGCGCCGCGCGGTTCTTCGATCCTGCATGATCAATCCCCCACGCCCCCGATTGTATGACCGTAAGCGAGTCTTCTAGTCCGTTGATTCCCACTCTGGGAGTGGCCGGTGTCTTGACCGCTAATATCTCCATGTCGCCCTCGCCGGCGGGGCGGAGTGAACGGGGGATGAACACGATAGGCATGTGTGGGCGGCGGCCCGCGCTGGCCAATCTGGGATTGTAGAGTTCCAAAACAGCGCGCAGGGGGTTACGGGCAGGCCCTTCACCTGGTGGGCCGCGGTGCATGTGATTGAGATTAAAGCACCTTTCCCGAGGGGGATTGGCTCGCGGAATGCTATGGCGTTTCCGAGTGCTCGCGTAACGAGTTGCTGGGAGTCAGAGTGAGAGGGAAGGGGCTCAGTCTGATTCTAAGCGACTCGCGCCTATCTGCCTCACAGAGGGAAGCTAGGATGGATGACCCCGAAACCTGGCTCAACTGAGCCAGGCAACAGCGAGCATTCCACGGGGCTCCCGGGCCCAAGCGGGAGCCCCATTTTTTTGGTTTCGCCTCCCCCCGCCCCGGCCATACAGTCAGGCGGCTTTCATCGTGGAGGCCATTTCGGCGGCTCGGTGTGTGGCCGGATGCACCGGCTCACCCCGCTGTCTTAGCTGGATGCAGATTCCGCGCGGCCTTTGATGGCGATGTTTTCGGAGCGCAGGACGTGTTCCACCTGGGTTTCGCGCAGGCGCGAGGCGTCGTACTCAAAGCGCAGCAGGTTTTTCTGCTCATCCACGTGGAATCGTCTCAGACCATACGTATTGGCGAACTCCCCCAGCCGGCGGAATTGCTCGGTGCTCAGGGGTCGCTCCAGTTCATAGGTGACGTCAACGAGCGTCATGACCCACGGATTATAGCAGGGAAATTTCCCGTGGCCCCGGCCAAGAATCCGCCGCCCACGGGCGCGGCCGGCGCTCCGGCCGGCGTGGGACTCCGGCGCTACGATGGCCGCGCAACGCTAAAGTGGCCCGCCTCTACGAAACACCAAAGAAGTTCCGCCGCGTGGCGGAAAATCCGCGCTACACCTTCGCGTGCCGCAGCCGCAGCGCATTGCTGATGACCGAAATGGAGCTGAAACTCATGGCCGCCGCCGCGATCATGGGACTGAGCAGGAGCCCGAACAGCGGGTACAGCACGCCCGCGGCCACCGGCACGCCAATGGAGTTGTAAATAAACGCGAAGAACAGGTTCTGCCGGATGTTGCGCATGGTTGCGCGGCTCAACCTGCGCGCGCGCACCAATCCGCGCAGGTCGCCCTTCACCAGGGTCACTCCGGCGGACTCCATGGCCACGTCTGTGCCGTTGCCCATGGCCAGGCCCACATGCGCTTGCGCCAAAGCGGGCGCGTCGTTGATGCCGTCGCCGGCCATGGCCACCATGCGCCCCTCTGCTTGCAGGCGTTTCACCACCGCGGCCTTCTCGGCCGGCAGCACCTGGGCCACCACCTCTTCGATGCCCAGGTGTTTCGCCACGGCCTGGGCGGTCGTGCGATTGTCGCCGGTCAGCAGGACCAGGCGCACGCCCTCCGCCCGCAACTCGCGGATCGCCTCCGGCGTCGTCCCCTTGATGGGGTCGGCCACGCCGAACAGGCCGGCCAGCGTGTTCTCCACCACTGCAAACAGGATGGTCTGGCCCTCGGCGCGCAGCGCTTCACTGCGCCCGGCAAGCCGGTCAGTGCTCACCTGCAACTCGTCCAGCAGCGCCTGATTTCCCAGCGCCACCCGTCTGCCCTCCACCACTCCGCGTACGCCCCGGCCGGGCAGCGCGCTGAACTCCGATGTGGACACCGTGGCCACCCCACTCCGCTCCGCCCCGGCTACAATCGCCGCGGCCAGCGGATGTTCGCTGCCGCGCTCCAGGCTCGCCGCCAGGCGCAGCAATTGCTGGCCGGAGAATCCCTCCACGGGCTCCACGGTGATCAGTTCCGGCTTTCCCGCGGTCAGTGTCCCGGTCTTGTCCACCACCAGGGTGTCCACCTTCTCCATCTCTTCGATGGCTTCCGCGTTGCGAAACAGCACGCCCAGGGTCGCGCCCTTTCCCGTGGCCACCAGGATGGACATCGGAGTCGCCAGGCCCAGCGCGCAAGGGCAGGCGATGATCAGCACGGCCACGGCATTGACCAGCGCGTGCGCCATGCGCGGCGCGGGGCCCCACAGCGCCCACACCGCAAACGTCACCAGCGCTGCTGCAACCACCAGCGGCACAAAATAGCCAGCCACCCGGTCCGCAAGCCGCTGGATGGGCGCGCGGCTGCGTTGGGCCTCGCTCACCAGGCGCACGATCTGCGCCAGCAGGGATTCCGCGCCCACACGCTCCGCGCGGATCACCATCGTGCCCGTTCCATTTACAGTCGCGCCGATCACCCGGTCGCCTGCGTGTTTTTCCACGGGAAGAGCCTCGCCGGTGAGCATGGACTCATCCACGCTGCTGGCTCCCTCCTGCACTTCTCCATCCACGGGCACCTTTTCTCCGGGCCGCACGCGCAGGCGGTCTCCGGGGCGGACTTCCTCCAGCGGCACGTCCCGCTCCGTCCCGTCGCTCTCGATTCGCCGGGCCGTTTTCGGCGCCAGGCCCAGCAGCGCGCGAATGGCTTCTCCCGTCCGGTTGCGCGCGCGCAACTCCAGCACCTGACCCAGCAGCACCAGCGTGGTGATTGCCGCCGCGGCCTCGAAATACACGGCAACGGTTCCGTCCGCGAACTGGAATGAGTGCGGGAAAATCCGCGGGAAAACGGCCGCGATCAAGCTGTACCCATACGCCACGCTCACACCGAGCCCGATCAGCGTGAACATGTTGAGGCTGCGCCGGACCACGGACTGCCAGCCGCGTTCGAGCAGCGGCCACCCGGCCCAGAGAACCACCGGCGTGGCCAGCAACAGCTCGAACCAGGTCCAGAATTTCCCGGAAGCCCAGGCGCGCAGCGGGCTTCCCGGTACTTCACCTCCCATCGCGGAGATCAGCACGGGCGCGGAGAGGATTGCCGCGAACCAGAATCGCCGCGTCATCTCTTCCAGTTCCGCGTTCTTCTCCGGGACGGCCGTGGCCATTCGCGGTTCCAGCGCCATGCCGCACTTGGGACACGCGCCCGGGCCGCTCTGGTGCACTTCCGGATCCATCGGGCAGATGTATTCTTCCACCGCCTCCATGGCTGGGGCCGGCTTGGTGGGTATCTCGGCAGCGGCGGGGGCGCGGTGCTGTGCGTGTGAACCAGGGGATGGCGGGGCCGCGATTCGGGGAGCAGCGCCGGAGCCAGGCGCGAGCGCGATTCCCACCAGAGCACCCACGGGTCGTCCCGCGGCCTTCAAATAGCTCTGCGGCGCTGCCTGAAATTTCTCCCGGCAGCGTGGACAGCAAAAATAATAGCTCGTGCCTTCGAATTCCCACGCGGGGGGATTGCGCTGCGGATCCACCTGCATCCCGCACACCGGGTCGCGTACCGTGGCCCTCTGCGGCTCTTCCGCGCCGCGCGTGTGTTCATGCTCCATAGGGCTTAGATTCTAACGGGGCACGGTTGATTCGCGCCATCTGCCGCGGAGATCTCCTTCCGCTGCGGCCAAGGCACCTTCCGCGCCCTCTCTGCCTCGCAGCGTTCTCCTCGCCGCAGCCCGTCTCCGCCATATAATTCAGCCAGCATGTGGGAACGTTTGATCCGCGTCCTCGGGTGGATGTTCGGACCCGGCCCGCTGGTTCGCCCCGGGCGCCTCTGGCCGCGCTGGCTGTTTCTTCGCGCGCTGAGCGCGATTTACTTCTCCGCGTTCTTCTCGCTGCTCTTCCAGGTTCAGGGGCTCATCGGCCCGCAAGGCATCCTCCCGCTGGGAGAGTATCTGCAAGTGGTCCATCGCCAGCTTGGCGCCCGCGGCTACTGGTTCGCGCCCACGCTGCTCTGGGTCTCCCCCTCTTCGCTCTGGCTCGGCGCGCTCTGCTGGCTCGGAGTGCTGGCTTCCGTCATGGTATTTTTCAACGTGTGGCCGCGCCTTTCGCTGGCCGCGTGCTGGGTGCTGTTTCTCTCCTTTGTCGCCGGACTTCAGGATTTTTCCTCCTACCAGTCAGATGCCATGCTGCTCGAAGCCGGGTTCATCGCCCTGTTCTTCGCGCCGCCGGGAATCCGTCCCGGACTCGGCGCGGCGTCGCCGCCCTCCCGCGCCAGCGCGTTCCTGCTGCAATGGGAGTGGTTCCGCATCTACTTCGAATCCGGCCTGGGCAAAATCGCCTCCGGCGATCCCACCTGGCGCAACCTGCACGCCATGGACGAGTATTACCAGAACGGCCCGTTGCCCACCTGGCTGGGCTGGTACGCCCAGCACCTGCCGCAGCGCTTCCACGCGTTCACCGCCGGAGCGACGCTGGCGATCGAGCTGGGGATTGTTTTGCTGGTGTTTCTGCCGCGGCGCTTCCGGTTGCTCTGTTTCTTCATCGTCACGCCGTTTGAACTGTGCATCATCGCCACGGCGAACTACTGCTTTCTGAATTATCTGGTGCTGTGGCTCGGCGTGTTGCTGCTCGATGATGAATTCCTGACCCGCGTGTGGAAGTTTGCGCGCCTGCGGCGCACAGCCGAACTGACCGCGCTGGACGCCGCACTCATGGATACCGGCACACGGGCCGGGCCGCCGTCGGTTGCCCGCCGCTTCTCCGCTCTGGTTCTTCCTGCCATCTGCTTGTCCTGGGTTTTCTATGGGACACTGTTCTGGCTGTTGCCGCCGCTGGCGTATCTGCTGCGCTTGCCCGCGCTTCGCCTTCCCGCGGCCCCGGTCAGCCTGATCTCCCCGCTCCAAATTGCCAACCGCTACGGCCTGTTTGCCCGCATGACCTGGGCGCGCTATGAAATCGAATTCCAGGGCTCCGACGACGGCCAGCACTGGATCCCCTATCCCTTCCGCTTCAAGCCCCAGGACCTCGAGCGCGCCCCGCTGGTCTATGCCCCCTACCATCCCCGCTTCGAATGGAACCTCTGGTTCGCCATGCTGGGCACGCTGAACGAAGCCCCGTGGGTGACCAACGTGGAGGTGCGCCTGCTCGAAGCCAGCCCTCCGGTCCTGGCGCTGTTTGCCGGCAATCCGTTTGCCGCGCGCCCGCCGGTGTACGTTCGTGCGGTCCTTTATCAGTATTGGTTTACGGATTTGGAAACACAGCGGCGGACGGGTCTGTGGTGGCGCCGGGAAGATTTGGGGCGATTTGGGGCCACGCTGCGTCGCACGCCGGAGGGCCGCATCACCATCGCTGAATTGCCTGATGCGAATCCGGCTCCGCCGTAGCGCGTCCGCCTCGCGGATCGGGTGATTCGGGGATGCAGCCCGCCTCTTCAGGGGCGGGGCACGTTCCTTCAGGTCGGCCGGCGCTTGCGGATTGGTTTCTACCGCTCGTACCCCGCGTGCGCCGCGCGCTGCCGTTTCCGGCAGGGCTCTGTTACAGCAAATCGTCCTGCGCGGTCGGCTCGCGGTTCTCTTTGGTCCCCCGGATCTTTCCGGTATCATCCGTGAAAATGCTCAGCAGTCCCTCCTGCCATTTCACCGGCCGCGCCACCACCGTGTAGGTGTGGATCCGCCCCTCTTTGTCCGGCGTTCCGCTCTTGTAAACGAATGTGTAGCCGGCCATTTTGCCGCTGGCCAGCGCGTGGACCAGCAGGTCGGCCGCCTTCGCACTGGGCGCCGCGCCTCCCTCCGGGTCTCCCAGCGACGCCAGCGTCGGGCTGTAGCCCAGCTTGTAGGTCTTCTCGTAGTAGACCTCGGCGGTGTTGATCGAGCGCATGCACCCGACTGCGGTGCTGGCATTCGGTTTTTCCTGCTTCTGCGGCCCGGCCAATGCCGTCCAGGCCACCGCCACCACGGGAATCATGACCCAGGCGATTCTACTCATCTTCATGGACTTCCCTCCGTTTCCTGCGATCCGCTGTGTTCACAGCCGGGAAAACTCCTCTTCTCCGTGACCGGCTGGGGATCATATTCCTGCGGTTCGGCCGGCGCTTCGGGACCGGTTTCTTCCGCTCCTACTCCACGTGCGCCGCGCGCTGCCGTTCCATCCAGCGCAGAAGTGCGGTCCCCAGGATCAGCACGGCCACGGAGGAGAGCACCGGCCAGAACATATGCTGCGCATAGGAGTCCCAATAGCTGGTCATCGGGTTCCATGCCCCGCGCCAATAGCTGAACCAAAACGGCGCTATCTCCTCGAATACCGCTTCTCTCGTCAGCAGGTCGGACGGCGTACCGAGGTAGGGCGACATCGCGGAATACAAAACACAGGATGCGCCCAGGAGCAGCCCGGGTGCGTAGCTGGTTCCCATCGCCAGGGTCCCTCGCCAGCCGCCCAGCATGCGCTCTCCCCGCTGCCGGCCGGCCACTACGGCCCAGGCGATCGATCCCAGCGCCGCGAGCAGCACGGCACACGCGGCAAACCAGGCCAGCGCCGCCGCGCTCCCAGCCGATTGCCAGCGGGCGCGTAATAACCGCGCCTGTTCGTAGGCCGCTTCGGATCTCGCTTTATCCAGGCGCTGGCTGATCAGCGCGAACGCGGCTCCTTCTTCGGAGTTGCCCCGGCGCTCTGCCAGCGCCGCCAGCGCGGCATACGCGGACTGTTCGAGCTTGCGCGCAGGCAGGCGCTGCCAAATCCATTCCGCGCCGTCCTCCATGCGCGCGCCGAACTGAGCCACGTTCCAGTAAAGCCCCGCAGCCTGCTCGTATCGCCCGGCGCGCTCGGCTTCGGGACCCATCTTTCCGGTCACCAGCGCGGCGTAGCGCTGGACCTGAAGGAAGTCCGGCACGGCCGGCCCGAGCTGTGCCGAGTACCACACCAGCGCCTCCCGGCTCGGGGAGCCTGCCACGCTTCGCACCAGTTCGAACCGGCGCTGGCCGTATGCGTCATAGCGCGGCGCGCGAAACGCCGCCTGCATCTGCTCTCCCCAGGACGTGGTCTCTGCCAGCCGCGCAATTTGTGGATCGTCCGCCGGACCCTGCGCTCCGGCCGGGATCACGCTGTGGAACAGCGGCTCCGCCGCCAGCAGACGCGGCGCCGCATTCTCCGGATCCCAGGCGCACACCCGCCGGGCCCAGGCAACTCGGTCCACCCGCGCGTCCTTCGGCAGGCGCTCCCCCGCGATAAACCGCGCGCCAATCCAGGTGAAAGACGGATCCAGGGTGATCGCTTGTTCCGCCAGCCGGCTCGCTTCGAACTCGTCTTCCAGGTGCAGAGCGGCAAATGCCAGCAGATGCGCGTCGTGGCTCTTTGCGCCCTTTGCCGCCAGAGTTTCCAGCGTGCGTTGCGACAGCCCCGGCCTGTCTGGTGACCATGCGGAAGTGGACTCTCCGAGAGCCCGGCGGAAGCCGGGAACCAGACACAACGCTGCGACCATGGCCAGTGCCATCCAGCACACCGCGCGGGGAACGGCCCACGGATGCGGCCACCATACCTTTTCGCCCCGTTCCGACGTCACGATGGAACGGCGCAACGCTTCTCCATCTCCCAGTTGTGCCATGGCTTCTGCCTCCGCCTGGGCCGCAGGCACGCCGCGCGCCAGCGCCTCGCGGTACCCGTCCTCCACCTGGTGGGTCAGTTCCAGAATGATCTCCTCGGCGCGCTCTGGAGGGAGGGGCAGAGGGCCGAGCGTGCGGCGCACGGCGGCTTCGAAATCACGCATAGCTCACCTTGGCGATGCGGTTGATGGCGTTGCTGAAGGTCCGCCAGAGACTGCGCTGGTCCGCGAGCGCCCGGCGCCCCGCGCGCGTCAGGCGGTAACAGCGGCGCTTGCGGCCGTTGCCGGCCAAACCCCAATGTCCTTCCACCAGCCCGCGGCGTTCGAGGGCGTAGAGCGCGGGATAGAGGGAAGCAACGTGGAAGCGCAGCGTGCGCCCGGAGCGCTGCTCGATCAGCTTTCCGATCTCGTAGCCGTGCCGCGGAGCCTCCTCCAGGAGCGCCAGCACCAGCATCTCCAGGCTGCCCTTCTTCAGCGCATTTGCAACTATGTCTCCCATATATGTGTTATACATATATAGGAGAGGCGGCCCCTTGTCAAGGGAAAAGCGGATGCCGTGAACTCCCGCGAACGGCACTCCGGACTTCTATGGAACCGCCGCCTGTTTTGCAGTATGAAAGAATGCATGGATTCACGCACGGCGCCCGGAAGAGGAGGCGGCGCATGAGCGGATTGCTTCAGGACTTGCGTTACGCGCTGCGGCAATTCCGCAAGTCGCCCGGATTTGCGGCCGGCGCCATTCTCTCCCTGGCGCTGGGAATCGGCGCGGCTACCACTCTGTTCAGCGTGGTCTATGGAGTCCTCCTGGATCCTTTTCCGTACAAAGATGCCAAGCACATCGCGTACGCGGGGCTGCTCAATGCGAGCGGGCACTACTCTCCACTGTTTGTCGCCGGAGGGCATTGGGGGGATGTTCTAAGCGCCACGGCGGTGGTCGAAGTTTTGTTCCAGCAACCGGACGCGTACAGGAATCTCACCGGCGAGAGCATTCCCCTGACTGTACATGCCGGCGTTCTCTCTCCCGGCGCGTTCCACTTTTTGGGTGTGCCGGCGCTCGTGGGCCGGGCGTTCACCACGGCGGATGCGCCGGGAGGCAACCCCGCTCCGCTTGCGGTGCTCAGCCACCGCTTCTGGATGGAGCACTACCTCGGGAACCGCTCGGTAATCGGCAAGACGCTGGAGCTGGACCATACGCCCTACACAGTGATCGGGGTGATGCCGCCACGATTTGTCTGGTTCGGCTCCGACGTGTATCTGCCGGGGAAGCCTTCCGCCGATCCCCACGAATTCTGGATGACGTTCCTGAGGCTCAAGCCGGGGACGGCGCGACTTGCCGCGGAAGCAGAGATGCAAGCGCTGGTCAACGGCTTCGCGAAAGAGGATCCGGAGTCTTACGGAAAGAGCCCGAGGGTGAAAATTCTATCCCTGCACGAGGAGTGGCTGGGTGAATCGCGCGGGACACTTGCGGCGCTCTTTGCGGCAGCGCTCCTGCTGCTGCTGATCGGTTGTGCAAATATTTCGATTCTTCTGTTGGCGCGGGGCGCGGCGCGTCAGCAGGAATTCGCAGTGAGAACATCACTGGGAGCGGGACGCGGAAGGTTGATCCGTCAACTGCTGACCGAATCGATAGTGATTTCCACAGGGGGCGCCGCGCTGGGCGCGCTGGCCGCGTGGTGGGGTGTGCACGCGACGCCCGGTATTCTGCCCGATGAGCTGCTTCCGCAGGAAGTGGCCATCCAAATGAATCTTCCCGTGCTGTTGTTCAGCGCGGCGTCCGCGGCGCTTACTGGGATCTTGTTCGGGCTGTCGCCTGCACTTGAGTTCTCGCGTCCGCGGGCTGGTCGCGTCCTCCAGGGCGGGGGCGCCCAGACGGCGGACCGGTCACGCGCCCGGACGATGCACCGGTTGCCCATTGCCGGGCAGGTGGCGCTTACGCTGCTGCTCCTGGCAGGCGCGGGCGGCGCCGCGAAAGCGTTTCTCTCAAAGCTGCACGCGCTGCAAGGTTTCGATCCCGGCCACGTGTTCATGATTTCGTTTGAATTTCCCTTGCCGGCCGGGATGACGCGGCCGGAACGCTTCCAAAAGGTGCTCAGCAAAGAAGAAGCCATCCGCCAGGCGGTGGCGCAAACACCCGGGGTAGCGGAAGCCGGCTACTCCTCCGTCTGGGATCCGGGCGGCTTCGGCTCGTATCAGAAGATCGAAATCCAGAGCAGACCCGCACTCGCCAGCGCGCAAGCCGTCTTCACTCCCGTCAGTCCGCAACTTCTCTCCGTCCTCCACGTCCCGCTCCTCAGCGGCCGCATCTTCTCGAGTGCCGATGTCCCTCGTCTATCGCACGTCGCGCTCGTCAATCAATCCTTCGTCAAGCAATACCTCGCCGGTTCCGACCCCATCGGTCAGCGCGTCCGTTTCCCGCATCTCAAGCGCTGGGATTCCCCGCCCCTCTCCTCTCAGCCCCTCGACGATTGGGCGGAAATCATCGGCGTCGTCGGCGACGTCACCAACGACAACCTCGATCATCCGCAGGTGCGCCCCGCAATTCTCATGCCCAATAGTTTCGGCCCGCCGATTCTCGGCGGCACTCTCTACGTCCGCGCTTCCGCCGACACGGAAACCGCCATGCGCTCCGCCCGCGCCCGCCTTCGCCAAGTCAGCGCGGACGCAGTCATCAGCGGCACCCGTACTCTTCAGTGGGAACTCGACAACTGGGGATGGGGCCGCGAGCGGCTGATCGCAGCGATTTTCGGACTGTACGCAGGCGTGGCACTGATCCTCGCCGCGATGGGGCTGTACGGCGTTGTGTCTTTCGCCGTGAAGCTGCGCACCAGGGAATTGGGCATACGGATGGCGCTGGGTGCGCCGCGCGGCGCGGTGGTGCAACTGGTGCTGCATTCCACCGCGGCGATGCTGGCACTGGGGATTGCCGGTGGATTGGCAATCAGCGCGATGGTGGGGCCGCTGGTTGCGGCCTGGGGCGCAGGCGGGCTCTCTCAACCGCTGACGCTTTTGGCGGCGGCAGCCGTGCTGGCGCTAGTGGCAGGGACCGCTTCCGTCGTGCCCGCGTGGCGCGCGGGGTCGATCGATCCCATCAAGGCACTGCGCGCCGAATAGCCACTCGCAAACAATCCACTCGGCAATAGACAAACCTCACGCGCCCGCCGCTACATCCGCTCCGGCGCTTCAATGCCCAGCAGCCCGAGCGCGGTCACCAGTTGCTTCTCCACCGCCTGCGCCAACGCCAGCAAAAACGCCCGCTTGGCCGCGTCTTCTTCCGACAGAATGTGGTGTTTGTGGTAGAAGAGATTGAACGCCTGCGCCAGTTGAAACGAATATTTCGCCAGGATGGCCGGCTCCTGCGCCTGCAGGGTGCCCGCCACCGTCGAGCCCAGCATCCCGGCCAGCAGCGCCAACTCCCATAAATCGTCGCCTTGCGGTGCCGCGAGCCACACCCTCACGTCGGCGCCCGGGAGTTCTTCCCCCCGGGGCAGGCCTTGCTCCACGGCTTTGCGCAGAATATTGCGCGCGCGCACCACCGCGTACTGGCAGTAGGGCCCGGTTTCGCCGTCAAAGCTCAGCGCATCCTTGAAGTCAAAGCTGATCACCGCATTGCGTGTAAACTTCAGCAGAAAATAGCGCAGCGCGCCGATGGCCACGGCGTGGGCGATCCGTTCATGCTCGTAGGGGAGATATTTCACGTTCTGCGTGTCCGTGAGCGTTCCGGGCCGCAGCGGAGCCAGTTCCGGATTGCGCTGCACAATTTCTCCGCGCGTGGCCTCCTCCAGCCGGTCCATCAAGTCGTCCGCTTTCACGCCCAGTCCCCTCCGCCCGCTCATCTCCACGTAGCTGCGCTTTTCTTCTTCCGGGGAGAGTGTGTAGCCCATCTCCGTTGCCGCGCGGGGTGAAAGCGCCACCATTTCGTAGGAAAAGTGCGTGGAGCGTTCCGCCTGCTCCGCGTGCCCCAGCGCGCGCAGGCCGGCCACCACCACGTTTTGCAGGTAGGCCTGCCGCGAATCAATTACGTTGTACACCTCGCTCGCGTGGCCGAACTCCGGCGCGTCCGCCTCCCCGGGGCCCGACGTGCTGGCCCAGACGTCCCCTCCATCGCGTCTTTTGGCGAAGCGGGCGTAGCGGAAATCCAGGCCCAGCAGGCCGAACTTCCAGAGCTGGTAGGCGATGTCTTTCCCCACATAGGTCACCGTTCCATTCGACCGTACGATGATCTTTTCATTTTCGGGGTCACCCGCTCTGCCCGGCGCAGCGCCGGCGTCCGGCGCCGGCCCGTTCTTTTCTGTTGCTTCCGGATCAGCCAGCGGCATCACCCAGCACCCGGCGTTTTTTCCATCCGCCGCTTGATGGATGGCCCCGCTCTCCTTCAATTGTTCGAAGGCGCGCTGCCAGAATTTCAGGTGCAGGATTTCGCTCTCGCGCGGCAGCACGTCGTACTCCACGCCCAGCCGCGCCATGGTTTCCAGATGCCGCCGCACAATCGCTTCGCCCACAATCCGGCCGATCTCCGCGGCGTCTCCGGCGTCGGCTTCAATCTGCTTCAGGGTTTCAGCGCGCAGCGCCAGGCGCGTTTTGTCCTCCTCGAAAAATAGCGTTACCCGTGCGTACAGGTCCCAGCATTCGTAGTCGAAGCGCGGCCGCCTGGCCAGGGCTTGCACCTGCGCCGGCGTTTTCTTCTCCAGGTGCAGAAATCCCACCACCACGTCGGCCACCTGCACCCCGGTGTTATCGATGTAGTTCTGCACCTCCACGTGCCGCCCCGCATGGCGCAACAGGCGCACCAGCGTGTCCCCCAGGGCCGCGTTGCGCAGGTGCCCGATGTGCGCGGCCTTATTGGGATTGATGTTGGTGTGTTCCACGATCACTTTCGGCGCGCCCGCGCCCGGCGCCACCTCCTCGTGTCCCGCGCCTTGTACCGTGGCAGCCAGATACGCCGCGCGGTCCAGGAACGCGTTCAGATAGCCGCCTCCGGCCACCTCCACCCGCGCCACGCCCTCGATGGCGGCCAGGGCCGCGGCAATCTCCTGGGCAATCACCCGCGGCGCGCGCTTCAGCCGCTTGGCCAGCTCGAAGCACACCGGCGTAGCCATTTCCCCCATGGCCAGTTTCGGCGGACGCTCGAGCACGATCGCGGCTTCCACTCCGTAGTGGGCTGCGATGTGTTGCCGGAGTGCTCTCCGGAAGTTTTCCTGAACGCGGTGATACACGGCCTGCCCAGCCCCCTGAATAAGGCGACGATTCTAGCAGGTCAGGTAGCCACGGTCAGTGCCGTTCTGACCGTGGGCCTTGCTCTGGGTTAGACTTCCTCCGGTGAGCACTCGCGAATCTGACCCCGTCTCCGCTCTCTCTGCTCCGAAGGACCAATGGACCTCCGGCGACGCCTACGAAATCTGGATGGGCCGCTGGAGCCGTCTGCTCGCCGTGGAGTTCCTCCCCTGGCTCGAAGTTCCCCCCGGTGCGCGCTGGCTGGACGTTTGCTGCGGCGGTGGCGTGTTGAGTGACGAAATTGCCGCCCGCTGCGCACCGGCTCTGGTTTTGGGCGTGGACCGCTCTCCCGCGCAACTCGCTTTCGCACGGCAAAGGCATGCCCGGGCGGGAATCTGCTTCCATCTGGGGGATGCCGCCGCCCTCGCCTTTCGCGATGCGCGGTTCGATGCCAGCGTCTGCGGCCTGGGTTTGAACTTCATCCCTCAGCCGGTCGCGGCGCTCACGGAGATGCGCCGCGTGGTTCGCCCCGGTGGCGTCGTTGCCGTCTACGTCTGGGACTACAGCGGAGAGATGCGCTTTCTGCGGGAATTCTGGGATGTGGCCATGGCTGTGGATCCTGAGGCGGCGGACTTCGATCAGGGCCGGCGCTTTGCTGTCTGTTCGCCCCAGGGATTGCGCGCCGCGTTTTCTGCTGCCGGGTTGCAGCCCGCGGTGCAGCGCAATCTGGACATCACCACGCGGTTTTCCAGCTTTGACGATTACTGGGCGCCCTTCCTGCTTCGCCAGGGTTCCGCGCCCGTCTACTTGGCGTCCCGCAGCGATGGCATCCGCGAAGCCATCCGCGAGCGCCTGCGCGCATCGCTCCCCGCGAATTCAGACGGCACGATCGTTCTTCAAGCCCGCGCCCTGGCCATCCGCGCCCTACGGCCCTGATTACCGCCGCAAAGTGGTAGCCACGGTCAGTGAAGTTCTGACCGTGGGCTTTTTCCCGGGCGCTTTCTCCGCCAAATTGACTCGCTTGCACGGCCCGAATAGACTGGGCGCCGTGCACGCAGCGAAGCAGCTTTCGGCACATCCCATCAGCCAGGCGCGCGACTGGATCGAAGACGCCCAATCCATCGCCGTGCTCACCGGCGCCGGCATTTCCGCCGAGAGCGGCATTCCCACCTTTCGCGGTCCCGGCGGCCTGTGGAACAATCGCCGCCCGGAAGACCTGGCCACGCCGCAGGCGTTTGCGCGCGATCCGAAACTCGTCTGGGAGTGGTATGTCTGGCGCCGCGAACGCGTGGCCGCCGCGCAGCCCAATCCCGGCCATCAGGCCCTCGCCAAAGTCGAAGCCCGCGGGGTTCAGTGCACGCTGATCACACAAAATGTGGACGGCCTGCACCGCGCCGCCGGTAGCCGCAATCTTCTCGAATTGCACGGCAACTTGTGGCGCGAGCGTTGCGTGGTTTGCGGCCGCGAGGTGGAGAACCACGATTCTTCGGCTCGTCCGCTGCCGCCGCGCTGCTCCTGTGGCGGCATGCTGCGCCCCGGCGTGGTGTGGTTTGGCGAAGCGCTGCCCGCGGCAGCCATTGATCAGGCGGTCCAGGCCGCGCAGCATTGCGATGTGTTTCTGGTCTGCGGTACCTCCGCGGTGGTCTATCCCGCGGCGGCGCTGCCGCAACGCGCCATTGCCGCTGGCGCCCGGGTGATCGAAGTGAACCTGGAAGAAACTCCGTTCAGTCAGTTCGCGCATGTCTCGTTGCGCGGCAAGTGCGGTGAGTTGCTGCCGCAGATCATTCGCGTCCCGCCCTGCCCGGAATCGCTGATATGAAACTCGCCTACTTCGATTGTTTCTCCGGGGCCAGCGGCGACATGCTGCTGGGCGCGCTCGTGGACGCCGGCCTGGAGCTCGCCCGGCTGGAGGCCGAACTGCGCCGCCTGCCGCTCGTGGACTGGTCCATCCGTGCGGAGAAAACGAAGAAGAAGGGAATCGCCGCCACCCAGGTGCGTGTCACCAGCGGCGAGCACCATCCCCACCGCGGCCTTTCTGAAATTCTGCGCATCATTGAGAGTGGCCGCGAGGCCGGACTCGCGCCGCGCGCCGCCGAGCGCGCCGCGCAGATTTTTCAGCGCCTGGGCGAGGCGGAAGCGAAGATTCACGCCGTGCCGGTCGAAGAAATCCACTTCCACGAAGTCGGCGCGGTGGACGCCATCGTGGATATTTGCGGCGCTGCCATTGGCTTCGAGTTGCTGGGCATCGAGGATTTTTACGCGTCGGCGCTCAACGTGGGCGGCGGCCGCATCGAAGTGGCCCATGGCGTGATGCCCGTTCCCGCGCCGGCCACCACGGAATTGGTCAAAGGTGTGCCCACGTATTCCACCGGAATCGAGCGCGAACTGCTCACGCCCACCGGCGCCGCCATCCTGACCACGGTGGTTCGCCGCTTTGGTCCCCAGCCGCCCATGAACGTCGCCGCCATCGGTTACGGCGCCGGCCAGGCGGAATTGCCCAGCCAGGCCAACGTGCTGCGCCTGTTCGTCGGAGAAGCTACCGCGGATGCGGCCTCCTGCGACGAAACCATCACCGTGATCGAAGCCAGCGTGGACGACCTGAATCCGCAGGTGTACGCCTATTTTGCCGAGCGCGCCCTGGCCGCCGGCGCCCTGGACGTTTCTTCCGCGCCGCTGCAAATGAAAAAGGGCCGCCCCGGCCAGTTGGTCACTGTGCTCTCGCCTCCGGACCGCGCCGGCGCCCTGATGGACCTGGTCTTCCGGGAGACCACCACCATCGGCGTACGCTCCTGGGATGCCCGGCGCCGCGTGCTGGCGCGGGAGATGCTGCGCGTGGAAACACCGTATGGCTCCGTCGCCATGAAGATTGCCCGCGCCAATGGCCGCGTGCTCAACGCGGCGCCGGAATTCGAAGACTGCCGCCGCATCGCCCTGGAACGCAATGTCCCGCTGAAGCAGGTGCAGGCCGCGGCCAACGCTGCGTTCCAAAAACTCTCCGGGAACGATACACTGTAAAGCTTCGCGCCGCCGTTCAGGCTCCGGGGGGAATGCCGTTTTGGCGAAGTTCTATCTGACCACGCCGATTTACTACGTGAACGCGCGGCCGCACATTGGCCACACGTATACGACGATTGTCGCGGACACCATCGCGCGTTACCGGCGCATGCGCGGCGACGACGTGGTATTTCTGACCGGCACCGACGAGCACGGCCAGAAGGTGGAGCGCTCCGCCCGCGCCGCCGGCACCACCCCGCAGGAGTATGCGGACCGCATTTCGCGCGAGTATCGCACGCTGTGGGACCAGCTCGACCTGAACTACAACCGGTTTATCCGCACCACGGAATGGCGCCACGAGCGCGCGGTGCACAATCTGCTGTGCAA
>Ga0335085_10003969_pt1 | contig 24975 bp, 16 predicted proteins | sample Lox_Sample_45_FD_206712 | JGI IMG/M metagenome (GOLD analysis project Ga0335085, IMG submission 206712) | Soil microbial communities from Loxahatchee National Wildlife Refuge, Florida, United States - Lox_Sample_4.5 | ecosystem: Environmental > Terrestrial > Soil > Wetlands | place: USA...
CCCCGGTAAGAGGGGTGTACTCCCACATGTCCGTCATTTGCCCGTTGGCATCGTAGCTGAACCACTCGTCGGTCGTCGGTCCGACCGAGTTGCAGGCGTTTGAACCAGACGGAGCGGTGGTATATGCCTCGACTACACGAGCTTTGCCGTTGGTTATTGTTACTCCCGAAGGCGGCGTGTAGGACTGGTCTCCAAATATGTAGTAGCGGCAAGTTCCCGTCGGTCCTCCACTCGTCTTAGCAAATTGCATGAACACTCTACCCAGAGCGTCTATTCCGAAGCATGTATGCACCCCGGCGTTGTCGATGGTCTCAACTGGAGAGCCTAAAGCGACGCCGCTCCCACACGTGGAAGTAGCCGTGTCGTAGATGTAGTTCTTTGTTCCAGATTCAGGGTTGGTCTCGGAGGTTAGGCGCCCCAATCCGTCGTATACGTAGGTCCTGGTCTGGGCTCCCTGCGTTACGACCATTTGGCTGCCGCCAGCAGCGGGTGTGCTGTAAGCGTATGACGTCTTGTATCCGGTGGCCGGCGCGTTTTGCACGCATGGTGCTCCCCCATTGGCGCTGCTTGTCACCTCGCAGACTGACGTCAAACGACCGAGTCCGTCGTATTCGAGCTGCCTTTGTTTAAGGTTCTCGTTATTCGGTTTGGGGCCAATCGCGATCAGATCGTCGTTGTTGACGTAAGTATGCGTGGTGATTCCGCCACCAGCGTCCGTGACCGAAATGGGCCGATTCAATGCGTCATACTGGGTGGTCGTGACAGGCGTGCCAGACGGTGCCTGCTGCCCAACGGTTCCAGAGTACGTGAGGGATTTGGTCGTGAACGGACCGCCAGCAATGGTCGATGTTGTCGTTGTCCAGCCGTAGTTGGTCTGTGTCGTATCGAAGGTGGAGGAACCCTGCGCCTGCCGCGTCTGCGCAAAGATGGGGCGGCCCAAACCATCTGCTACGGCCAAGTTGTCCGTTGTGGACGTGGTGCCATTGAAATTCATCGCGCCTTCAAATGTTGTTGCGGAGTAGCTGTAGTTCGTCGTGTTTGGAGGGGTGATGGCATCGACATCTGACATCGGACGATAGAAGGGGTCCGCTGTACTGCCGTTGAAAAAATTCGTGTGTGTAACGCTCCCGTTTTCGTCAGTCAGGCCCGTTTGGACGGCGCCGTTACAGTCCCATGACATTGTCCGGGAGAGGGTGACGTTGTTCGCAGAAGTGGTGACCCCTGTGGGCATCAGGCTGTTGCAACTGCCGTCATAGCTGTAGGTGAAGGTAGCGCCAGTTGAATTCGTCGCGACGTTGACTGTTCCATTCGAGTTGTAGCTGGTCGAGGTGGCGACGTATTTGGCGCTGGCACCAGTTCCGCTGACCCACTGCGACGTCGTGAGGACGTGTCCGGTCCCGTTGTACGTATATTTCGTTTGGCTGATCATCCTGCCGTTTGAGCCTGTTGTTGTGACCGAGCACGGACGGTCGAAGATGTAGGGATTCGAAAGTGTTCCGCAGGGGTAGACGCCACCGCTGGGAATATTGTAGGTGGTCGTAGTGGTAGTGACTGGGGAGCCTGACGCTGGGAACGTGGCTCCAAAATTATAGCGAGCGACGGAGACCACGTTACCGTAGCAGGGTGTCTGCGTTTTGCAGTCGTAGATGGTTTCGACAAGAGAGGGTGACGTCGAACTCCCGAGATATGTGTACTCATCAATTTGAGTGACTGGCGGTTGAGAGGTTGCACTTCTACCGACCCCACTGCATCCGCTCTGGCTGGTGTTGGTTCCGTTGTAGCACGTGATCACCGTTTGCAGAAGATTCGCAGGCGCGATGGAGCCTTGATAAACCTGTTTCTTTGTTTGGAATCCAGCGTTCATCGTGTACTGAATCTGATTGTTCGCCGGATCAGTGACTGTGATCGCCGTGTTTCCCCAGCTGTCACCGGCCGTGCTGGAGTATGTCCATGTGCTCGTAGTATTGCTGGTTGGATCGTAGATTTTTCGAGTCAAGATTGGCACTGAACCTACTCCGCACAACACTCCGTTGTTGCCGCCCGCATAGGTATAGGAGACTTTCCCGCCGGTCGGGTATGTGATGCTCGCGATTCGACCGGTAATGCTGGATGGATTGTTTGGGGTTTGTTCATAGGATAGGTAGTACGTCCCCATCGGAGTCTGGATAGAGGTCGGCGCGTAAAGCGTAGTTGATGCGACCTCGTATGTGTTGGCACATCCGAAAGCGGTCTTCTGCGTTTTCTGGGTGCTGTTGATTTGGATAACCTGAGTATGGTTGCTGGCATCCTGCCACGTCCATTTCAGAACTGCTGGACCGCCCGAGCCATCATATGTCAGTGGTGTGGTGTCCAAGGTATCTGTGAGGGTTTGGATACTGCTCTGCTGTGTCTGTGACCAGGAAATTTGTGCCCCATCGGGGTCCTGAATGTAAATGAATGGCTGGGGTGGAAGACCCCCGGGGAAGGTATTGCCCGACTTGTCGTAGATAGTTGCTTGAGGATTATTGGCCGCATCCAGACCAGTCAATACAACGGTATAGCCTGAACCGTCTGTCGTAGTCACGGTTTGGGGAAAGACGTTTTGAAAACAAAGGTTGGCTGTGTCAAGAATATGGGGAAGGTTATTCGTTCTATGGCGGGCCCCGGTCGCGTCGATGACGATGAGATACGCCGCCAGAGATGGGTCAACTCTTGAATTGCACAATGTGAGAGTAGGGAGGCCGATGCCGGGCCCTGCGCCCATCACCTGACCCGAGAGGCGTGGGAAAGCCAGTTTCCAATCGAACGCTGGCAGAAGCGGGTCATGGATTGTATAGGGGTGCTCGTTCATCACGAGTTTGAAAGAAAAGGGGATCTTGCCATCTTTGTTTCTGACCGGTATCGAAAGAAATACATTGTCCGTCGCGACATCAACCGACGTGTAAGCGTCATTAATCTGGGTCGAGAATGGCTGGATTCCAGCAGCCGGGTCTTGCGCTAACAAGGAAATCGACAGGATGCATAGGGCAAGTGTGCAGAGGACCGCGAGAGTGGCGAAGCGGGACATTACAACTTCCTCCAAAACACAAAACGGTTGAGAGCGGCCCGGAGCCACTCTTGTACTGCTTGTGTTGTCCGCACCGTGATCGATATCGTCGATCACGCAACACGCTTCACTTCAGAGGAAGCGCTCAGGAAGGACTTCCGACGGGACTGAGAATCCGGCGATCTTGCTGGCGTATCCTTTACTTAATGATGGCCACGGACTTTACCTGCGTCGGAGTTATAAGTCAATAGTCAGAGTCAAAGAAGAAGTTTTTTGTAGGGGCAGGCGCGGCGTCTGTTTAGGGAGCAAGGATCCTTCGACTGCGGTTGTTCCGTGCGCTGATCGCGCAAGCAACAATCCTCGCTCAGGATGAGAGTGCGGGGGACGCAGGTCCCTCGAGTTCGTTCGGCTTGGCCTATTGCGCCTGCAGCGTCTCGTCGATCACGACCTTGTCGCCCTTGCTGGCGGTGATGATCTTGTGGATGGGAGCGTATCCGGTGAGCGTGATGTCGATGACGTAGCTGCCTGGGTCGAGCGCGACATCAACGGGAGAAGTTTTATCGAGCATCCGCTGATTGACTGCGACTTGTGCACCCTTGGGCTGGGTGTGGATCGAGACAGTAGCCTGCCCCGCCTGGACGCCCTTGCCGCCGAAGAGTCGGGACATCTTACCGCCCACAGTTTTGATGCTGTCGACATTGCCCAACTGCCGGAGAGTGGGGGTGAAGTTATAGGTCTGATTCAGCGCGAACTGCCCGCTCATGGTCTCATCGAGATAACCCGACAAACGGACGAGAACGACGTGCTGTCCCTTATCAACGCTAACCTGTGCCGGCGTTTTTGCGTTCATATCGTGGCCATCAACAAAGACGCTGGCTCCGGGCGGATCGCTCTTCACGATGAGCGTGGCAACCAGTTGCGACAGATGAATTTGCGCGGTCGCCCGGTTTCCTGCCGTGATGCTGATCGTGCGCGAATCTGTGGCGTATCCGGACTTGCTCACGGTGATGCTGTGCTGGCCCGGTTGAACATTCGTCAGAGCGAAGGGCGTCACCCAACTCGGATCGGACGCACCGTCAATCTGGACCTGAGCCCCTTGCGGGGTGGAATCAATCGCCAACTGCCCGGGAATGATAACGGGCGCGGCGGTGGTGGCCTTTTTTTTTGCGCCTCTCGATTTCGCCGGCGCGGCTGATTGCACCACAGAAGGCTCCGGTTCTTCGATCTCAGTTGGCTGAGCCGGCGCGGGTGCGGCTTCGGTCTTCGGAGTTGGAACGGGCTCCGGCTGTTGCGGCGCCGTATCCGAGGTAACGGTTTGCCGAGGTTTTCCGGCGTCATCATCGCTCTGGGTGTGGACGTAGTACGTCACTGCAAGGGCGATCACCAGAATCAGTATCGCGGCGCCACCCAACGCATACAGATACAGCTTGGGCGGAACGCCTTGAATCTCTTTGATGGCTTTTTGCGCAACTTCGCGAGGCTGGACTTTCGGCTTCTCATCTTGTCGTCGCACGCCACGAAAAGGCGTGACGGCCGGCGCTTCCGGCTGGGTGGAAGCAACCTCAACCGGCGGCGGAGGTGGCGGTGCGATGTAGACCTCTTTCAACGGAGGCAGTTCGGAAATGTCAGAGAAGCTTGTCCCTGCACCCGCACCGGAGCCACCCTCGGCCATCATGGGATCGACAGCGATCTTTGGCCCGGTGGACGCGGATTGAGGCTCGAACGTCTCTACCTGGGGCTCATCGGCGACTGCCGATGACATCTGTGCCGAGCCCTGCGAAGATTCAGACTCGATGGAAGCCGGCGAGCCGACGAACTGGTCTGAGAGATCCAGTTCCTGCATCTCGGCAGGCGCAACATGCACCTCGGGTACGGCGCTCGATTCCGAAGATCCGACTCCAGCCGCAGCTGCGGCTGCCTTCGGCGTCGCAAGCCTCGAGGGCTTTGCCAAGGTTGAGGGCCGAGATTCGGGGACGGAAGATGTTGCTGCAACCGTGGGCTTGGGTTGAGCGGGCGGAACTGGTGCCGCCGGGCGAGCTAATCCCGAGCCGGCAGCCGGCGCCGTCTTCGCCGGCGCCGCCATGGGCGAGGACTGCTTCGGCGCAGCCGTGCTCACAAACTTCGATTGCGCCGCGGCTTTTACCGCGTTGGGAGCCGCTATTCCTTTTGGCGCTTCCGGTTTCTTCGCAGCCGCGGAGGGCTTCGATTCCTTGCACTTCTCCAGATCGTCCAACATCTCGCGACCAGTCTGATAGCGCTGTGCCGGATCCTTCGACAGCACCTTCATGATCAGGTTGCTGAGCAGGGGATGAATTTTGGGATTGACATGAACCGGAGCGACCGGGGTGCTCTCCAGGATGCTTTGCCGCAGCGATTCCATGTCTTCACGGTCGAACGCTTTTCGCTCGGTCACCATCTCATAGAACATTGCACCCAGGCTGTAGAGATTGGACCGGACATCTGTGGCCTCGCCCCGCACTTGCTCGGGAGACATGTAGTGCAAAAACGACGGCAATCCTGCGGTGAGGTGTTGCGCGAAATTTCCCACGCTCGACACGCCGAAGCTCAGGATCTTTACCGTGCCGTCCCAGCCGCACATGATCTTGGCCGGTTCGAGACTGTAGTGGACAAGCTTGTGAGCGCTGGAATGATCCAGACCTGCGCAGAGCTGTCGTCCGATATCAAGCAGATCCCAGATCGAGAAGCCTTCTTTCCGCGCCAGCATGGTTGCGATGCTGTTGCCCTGCACGTATTCCATCGCCGCGCAGAACTTTCCCTCAATTTCACCGGCACCAAACACTTTGCTGATATTGGGACTGCCGAGCACGTTGGTGCTCTCGGCCTCAGCGAGTAGCGCGTGTTCCAAGGCCTCAGCGCTGTCTCCAAACGCATCCAACTGGATCGCTTTTAGTGCTATGGTCTGATTGCTCTCAGGGTCATTGGCCTTGTACACCGTACCTGTGGGCGACTTTGCCAGTTCACTGAGGATTTCGAAGTGGCCGATTTTCGTGGACATTGCTCCGTAGCTCCAAGCCCGGCCACACGCGCACTGCAACCGCGCATGTCCCGCCGGCGAACATCCGAGAACCAAGTAACGTAAGGATATCTCCGCGGATGCGGCTCTTCGAGTTACCAAAGTAAGCGGAATGCCGCGCGGATTGAGGGCTTTAGGCGGGGGGCAAGGAAATCGACGCGGCGAACCTAGCTGCTAGTTTGCCAATGTAGTCGACGAGTTCGGGGGGCTCATGGACATGAAAATCTACGCCCAACCAGGACAGGTGCATGGCGATTCCTTCCAGCGAGTACGATCCGGTTTGCAGCAGGCAAGAGTTCGCATCGATGGATTCGAGGACTCCGGCCGACGGCGGGATCCGCTTGGCGAGAGCCTCCATCGGTGCATGCAGGGTAATTCGCGCTCGCACCGGATAGGGCACCTGCGATAGAGATTTTGACACGAACTTTGCGAAATCGCCCTCTGGTGGCTTGCGGGGCTTGAAGCGAGTGGACGTCTTTGGCTTGCCATCGATGCGGTCAATGCGGAACGTGCGCCAGTCGCCGCGGCCGAGGTCCCAGGCCACGAGGTACCAGCGGTAGCCTGTGTGAACCAGCCGGTGAGGCTCGACGGCGCGCAGGCTTGGGGAACCGGAGCGGTCCTGATACTTGAAACGGATGCACTCGCAATCGCGGCAAGCGCCGGCAATGGACGAGAGGAGATTCGCGTCAACCGTGGGGCCACGCCTTTCGAGTGGCACAACAAATCCGTGGAGAGCTACAACACGATGACGTAATCGCGGCGGGAGCACTTGTTCAAGCTTGATCAAAGCGCGCATGGACGCTTCTTCCATGCCGCTGACACCACCCTGAGCAGACGTTCTTAGCCCGAGTGCGACAGCGACCGCTTCATCATCGTCAAGCAGCAGCGGAGGTAAAGTCGCGCCTGCGCCGAGTTGATATCCGCCTTCGACGCCTGAGCTGGAGTGGACCGGGTATCCCAAGCTGCGGAGACGGTCTACATCGCGGCGGAGAGTGCGTCCAGTCACCTCAAGGCGCCGTGATAGCTCGGCACCGGACCAGTAGCGCTGAACCTGAAAGAGGGAGAGCAGGCGTAGCAGCCGCGCCGAGGTGTTCAGCATAGTTTTGCATTGTGCCACGAATAGAGGACCGATTCTGTCCTAAATTACTGTTATTGTCCTCGGGCATTCGATTCCGCTTCTGACCGCGGGGTCGTGGAGGACAGAATGAAATTGACGGAATTTTTTGTCGCTCAGCTGGACCGGGAAGTCGCGAGCAGCCGTGCCGCGCTGCTGCGCGTGCCTGAAGGACATAATGACTGGAAACCACATGAGAGATCCATGCCGCTCGGCTACCTGGCGTCGCTGGTGGCGACCATGCCTTCGTGGATCGTAAGCATGGTGAAGCGGGATGAGCTCGACCTGAAATCACCAGAAGCCGCAAAGTTCAAACCGCTGGAGTGGCAGAAACGAGAGGAGTTGATCGCGGCGCTGGAGAAAGCCGCTGCAGAGGCGCGGGAAGCGTTGAGAGGTACCACCGATGAGCATCTGCTCACAAAGTGGAGGTTCGCAGTGGGAGAACACGTTGTCAGCGAGAATCCGCGGCACGTCATGATTGCCGATTCCGTATTCAGCCACCTTGCCCATCACCGGGGACAGTTGACCGTTTACCTGCGGTTAAACGAGGCAACTGTCCCTGCCTTGTATGGCCCATCCGCCGACGAAGGATTGGCCGCCTGATCGTGGTTGAATAAGCTTCTGGAGCAAGATAAATCCCGTAACTTTCTCCACCGACAGAAGTTGTAACGGTTGTGGGCTTCCCAAGATGACATTTGTCATCTGCGTCCGATGACGATCTCCACTTGTGATCGCGAGTGCAACGCGACACGATGGAGCGTATTCAAGCCGGGCGGGGAGGTTGTGGCGAGACTACAGAAAAATCGTTTCGGCACGGTTGTCTGGGGCAAGGTTGATCGTCTATTCTGGCGTCGCCCGAACAACTTCACCTGCTCGTTCCAGTTCCCGGATTCCTCTGGAGTAGACCGATGACGTTGACCCGGTTCGTCACCAAGAACGCCTTCAGAAACAAGCGGCGCAGCACGTTGACCGTGTTCAGCATCGCTTTTTCGTTGTTGCTGCTTACCCTGATGATGACCATCTGGCGAGCCTTTTACCTCGATCAAGGCAGCGCCGAATCTGCCCAGCGGCTGATCGTGCGACACCGCGTTTCTCTGACATTCTCACTCCCTAGTTATTATCGGGAGAAGATTCGGGCTATTCCTGGCGTGGTTTCTGTGGTGCCCCTCTCGTGGTTTGGGGGAATTTATAAAGACCAGAAGCCAGAGAATTTCTTCGCGCAGTTCAGTACCGATCCGGATGAATTCTTCAAGACCTATCGTGACATGGCGATGCCCGACGAGCAGATTAAGGCTTGGCAACGCGACCGGCAGGGAGTGATCGTCGATGACACCCTGGCTAATAAGTATGGTTGGAAGCTTGGCGACCGGTTTGTTTTGCAGGGAACGATCTATCCGGTCAACCTGGAGTTAAATATCCGCGGAATTTTTCACTCGGTGCCGGACAATAAATCCGTCTATTTCAATACAAAATACGTGGAAGAGTCCGTCAGCTGGTTCAAGGGACAAGCCGGCACTTTCGGAGTCCTGGCAGGCTCTCCTGGGGATGTAAGTAAGGTCGCCAGCGCGATCGATGATATGTTCCACAATTCTCCGCAGCCGACGAAAGCCGAGACGGAGAAGGCCTTCGGCCTGGAATTCGTTGCCATGCTGGGGAACGTGAAGGCGTTCATTCTGAGTATTTGCTCGGCGGTCGTGTTCGCCACGCTGCTGGTCTCCGCGAATACAATGGCTATGTCGATTCGGGAGCGCACTCGCGAGGTTGCCGTGCTCAAGACCTTAGGGTTCACGCGAGTCGCTGTGCTCACCCTGTTTGTGGGTGAAGCTGTCGCCTTGTCGATTCTAGGAGGCCTGATTGGGATTGGCATGGGCTCAGGCCTGGTTTGGATGGCGACGCATTCCCCACAGTTTGTGAGCTTCTTTACACTCCGCGTGACACCGGGAATCTGGTTGGCGGCGATCTTGGTGTCTGGACTGGTTGGGTTGTTGAGCGCGGCTGTTCCTTCTTACCATGCTTCGAAAGTGAACATTGTGGACGGGCTCCGTCACATCGGGTGACTCATGACGCTCGGCAGTTTTGTGGTACGTAACACGTTTCGCAATAAGCGGCGAAGTTTTCTCACCATGGTCAGCATCAGCTTCTCGCTGTTGCTGCTCACAATGATGATCTGTATCTGGCGGTCGTTTTATGTGGACCAGGTGGCGCCCGAAGCATCACGCAGACTGATCATCCGCGATCGTGTTTCGCTTGCTTTCTTTCTTCCTGAGTACTACCGGGAAAAAATAAGGGCCGTCAAGGGGATCAACGCAGTGGCTCCCCTCACGTGGTATGGAGGTCGTTACATCGATGATCGGCCAGAGCATTTTTTTGCACAAATGGCCACCGATCCGGAAGAGTATCTGAAGGTCGCTTCTGACAAGATCATTCCGGAGGATCAGGTGAAAGCGTGGCAGCACGACCGCACCGGATGCATAGTCGATGTGACTCTGGCGGATAAGTACAAGTGGAAGATCGGCGATCGGGTGACGCTACAGGCCAATATTTTCCCGGCGAATCTCGATCTGACTATTCGTGGCATTTACCATCGCGATCCTCCGCAGAACGCGTTGTACTTCAATGCCAAATATTTAGAAGAGTCAGTGCCGTGGTTTAAAGGACAGGCCGGCTGGTATGCGGCACAAGTCGATGCCGCCGAGCATGTGGCCGAAGCGTCGAGAACGATCGACGATATGTTCCACAACTCGCCGCTGCAGACAAAGACCGAGAGTGAAAAAGCTTTTCAGCTCGGATTTGTGTCGTCTCTGGGAAATGTGAAGGCATTCATCCTCAGCATCTGTGCCGCCGTCGTGTTTGCCATCATGCTGGTCTCGGCGAACACGATGGCGATGTCGGTTCGCAGCCGCACGAGAGAAGTCGCAGTGCTCAAAACGCTCGGCTTCACGCGGCAGCGGGTTTTGTCGATTTTCATCAGCGAATCGGTAGCTCTGGCGCTGGCCGGGGGAATTTTGGGCATTGTGGTGGCTGTGCCCGTGATCGCGGCATTGACGCACCGGTTCATCGGGCTTGGCATTCCGCTCAACATGAGGGTCAATGCCCCGACGGCGACCATTTCGCTGACCATCGCGTTGATTCTCGGGATCGTGAGCGGGTATCTACCCGCGCAGAGAGTTTCGCGGCTGAATATTGTGGACGCCTTGCGGCACATTGGGTAAGTGGAGATTTCTGATATGGCGATTCCCATCAAATACAACTTTCGGAACCTGAAACTCCGCAAGGGCCTCACCGTGATGACTGCGCTTGGCATTGCGCTGACGGTGACTACGGCGATCTTCCTAATGGCACTGGTCGCTGGACTGGACCGGGCGTTTGTGAGCAGCGGCAGCCCGAAAAATGTCCTCGTCCTGCGCAAAGGTTCGGAAGCGGAACTCTCGGGCGGGTTCGATGCTTCGCTTTTCCCCACACTGAAGACGCTTCCGGGGATTGCACCGACAAGAGATGGGCAACCGATGGTGTCGGGCGAGTGGGTGGTTGTCATCGTCCTGCCGCGGAAAGACGGGACCGGTGAAGTCAACGTGACCGTTCGTGGCATGATGCCTGCCGGGCTGGAGATGCGCCAGACACCCGACGAACCGGGAAAGCAGCCGCCTGTGAAGTTGATCGCTGGTGAATGGTTCCACACGGGGCAGCGCGAAGTTGTGGTCAGTAAGTCGATTCGTGAGCGCTTCACTCACGCGAACATTGGCGACACCATGGAGTTCGGCAAAGGATCGTGGAAGGTAGTTGGCGTTTTTGATGCCGGCGGATCGGCTTACGAATCCGAAGTTTGGGGTGATGTGAACCAGATGGCTTCCGACTTCGACCGCCAGGGGGGCTACGCCTCGGCATATCTGCGGGCTACGGATGCGATTGCAGCTGACGCATTGAAGAACCGTGTGAGCGACGATCAGCGACTCAAGCTGGAGGGCATGCTGGAGAGCGATTATTACGCGAAGCAGACGAGTTCGGGAACACCCATCAAAGTAATTGGATGGGTGGTTGGCGTGATCATGGCGATTGGATCGATCTTTGCGGCGATGAATACGATGTATGCGGCGGTGGCTTATCGGGGACGCGAGATTGCCACGCTGCGGGTGATTGGCTTTTCCCGGCCGGCAATTCTGACGTCATTCGTCTTCGAGTCTCTGCTGATCGCGTTTCTCGGTGCGCTGGTTGGCATCGTGCTGATGCTGCCGTTCAACGGGATGCAGACGGGAACATCGAACGCGGTGACGTTCAGCGAGGTTGTGTTTGCCCTGCGAATCACTCCAACGGTAGCGTACCGCGCGATTATCTTCGCGCTGGTGATGGGATTCGTTGGCGGGTTGGCTCCCGCGTGGCATGCGGCCAGACAGAATATCCTGAATGCGCTGAGGGGCTAACTTACCGGCAAGCGAAAACGTAACCACTGATATGGCGATTGATACCAAACACGAAGACCTGCAGAGCTTGCGAATTGACCGTTCGCAGCGAAGTAACGGAGGCGGAGAACCGCCCGCTTGGGCACGGCGATACATACTCATTGGCATCGCCGTCGTGGTTGTGCTCGGCGTCGTGGCTCTGGCATACCGGGCGTTTTCCTCCTCGATTCCCGAGGTTGAAGTGGTGCGCGCGGCGGCGCAGACCAGCGGCAATGACGCTGCCGGTTCGACCGTGCTCTCAGCCACCGGGTACATCGTGGCCCACCACACGATCAACGTGAACTCGAAGGTCACGGGTCGCCTGGCGTGGATCGGTGTGGAGAAAGGCGACAAGGTGAAAGAGGGTCAGGTACTTGTTCGCCTCGAGGATCAGGAATTTCGTGCTGCTTACATGCAGGCCAAGGGTGCGGTTGAAAATGCCCAAGCCTACCTGCAACAACTGCAGCACGGGTCGCGGCCTGAGGAAATCCAGCAAGCGCAACACAATCTCGATGAAGCTCGCGCGACCGTCGCCAATGACAAGCTGACGCTTGACCGGATCAAGGAACTGGCAGCGAGCGGAGTCGTCTCGCGACAGCAGCTTGACGATGCGACGGCCAAGTTCGAAGCGGATCAGCAACGTGCAAACTCGCTGGAGAAAGCGTTCCAACTGGCCAAGATTGGCCCGCGCCCAGAGGAGCTCTTACGGGCACAAGGGGCTCTTACCCAAGCCCAGGGCCAACTGGAATACGCCCAGGCACAACTGGATGCGACGGTGATTCGGGCGCCAGTGACCGGTACGATTCTTGATCGTACGGCGGAGAAGGGCGAGTTGATCACCGCGCAATTTGCCAGCGCAGCCGCTGGTGGTCCGCAGGGATCGGTCGTGTCCATGGCTGACTTGAACGATTTACAAGTGGAACTCGATATTGCGCAGGCCGATTTCGCGCGGCTCGCACCGGACGAGAAAGCAGTTGTTACTACCGACGCTTACCCGGACAAGCAATACGACGGGCAGATCGCACAGATATCGCCGGAAGCGAACCGGCAGAAGGCTACGGTGCAGGTCAAGGTACAGGTGCTGAATCCGAACAAGTATTCCGAGGTTCAGCTTCGTCCGGAGATGAACGCGACTGTGCGCTTCCTCGCGAGCGACAAACCCAAAGGTACGAAAGATCCGACTGGAGTGTTCGTGCCATCGACGGCGATGCGGGAGCGGGACGGGAAGAAGATTGTCTATATCGCATATGACGGGCGGGTGGTGGCGCGTGATATCCATGTCGTAAGCCAGCGCGCGGATGGAGCGGTGGTCGATGGGTTGGTGGGCGGAGAGAGCGTGATTACGGCCGGGCCGGCCACTTTGAAAGATGGTGACAAAATCAAAATCAAGGGGCAATCATGAGCACAGTCGCACAGCCGAACGTTGCCACGAGTATACAAGTTGTCCAGGTCCGCGGCGTCAGTAAGATCTTCAAGCGGGACGCATTTGAGGTCACAGCATTGGATGATGTCTCGATCGACATCGCCAAAGGGGAGTTCCTAGCGTTGATGGGTCCCTCAGGATCGGGCAAGACGACGCTGCTCAACATGATTGCAGCGATCGACCGGCCGACTTCTGGTGAGCTTCTCGTGCAAGGACAAGACATTTTCCGATTCAATGACGCTCAGATCGCGAGTTGGAGAAACGAACATATCGGGTATGTGTTTCAGACATTCAATCTGATTCCAGTGCTCACGGCTTTCGAGAACGTGGAGTTGCCGTTACTGCTTACCAAACTGAATGCCCAACAGCGACGGGATCACGTGATGACGGCGTTGAAGCTGGTTGGGTTGGAAGATCGTGTTCACCATCTGCCCAAGCAATTGTCCGGCGGGCAAGAGCAGCGCGTGGCGATCGCGCGCGCGATCGTCAGTGATCCGACTTTATTGCTCGCGGACGAGCCAACGGGCGACCTCGACAGCCATTCGGCTACGGAGGTCCTGGAAATCCTGAAACACCTGAACGAGCATTTCCACAAGACGATTGTGATGGTGACACACGATCCGCATGCGGCTTCGTACGCGCATGTGACTCGTCACCTGGAGAAAGGGATGCTGCTTCCGCCGGAGGACGGTCCGAACCGTTAAGGATGAAGTAGAGGGGATACCACGGCAGGGGACAGGCTAAATTGCGCAACTCAACTGACGAGGTCGGGTCGCAGTTAAATCACTTTATCAGTGGAAGAGGGCGGGGAGGGCACGTCGGCCACCCACCGCCATGCCCTTCTACCATTGGAAACGACTGCTTCCGCTTCGCCGTACTCCACGAGGCGGTTCAATACTGTAGTTACTGACGCCATGGGATCTTTGTGGCGAGCCAGCAACTCCGGCAGTTTTTCCTGAAAGTAGTCGCATATGTCGCGGGAATTCATGGCGCGACCCGACTCCATCAGAATCATGCGACAAGCTTTCGTGAATCCCGGCTGCCGCCCGTTACTTTTGCGGTCAACCAGTTCCATCAACTCCTCGTTGAGAACACCATCACCGAAGAGATTTGCCAACCCGGAGATTGTTTGCTTGACCGTGCCGATGCGCTTCATGATCTCGGCGCGCTGTTGCATTAACTGCCGCAGTTCATCGTGAGCCTGGCGGATCACTTCCTGCACGTGGCCGACATCATAGCGATCGATCGGCCGTAGAGAGCTAGCGGACCTTTCCAGATTCTCCATACTTCCCCCAGAAGTGTCGGACATCTTGGGACCGCGATTCAGCTTCACCATGGATACCCCTATGGCGGAATCAGACGTCCCGAAGAGCCATAACCATCCGACAGGCAGAAGCCCGCTTATAGCTCTAAACGCACGATGTTGTCGTGGCGTTCCGTCGATCTCCGCATGAATCGAGGTCCACCGGATTTAGCTCATTAGACGTAGGAAACGCGAAAGGGTTAACAAAAAAGTATCACTTCGCAGAGGACACTCGAGTTGTGAGGATCACTGCAGAAACACCACGAGTAAACGCCCGTCGGAGTGGTATCCGTCTCCGGTTGCGTTCTTGGCTTCCTGGACGGGGTTGGGCGGAAGGTAATAACTAAACGTTTTGGCCTTGTTTGATTTTTGCAGACTAGCACCGATGTTTTCGCGCTCACCATCGACAGAGGGATCAATCTTGTGCGTAACGCTATTATTGCGTTTGTCTTTGGCGAATCCGATGTCATGCGTGCCAGCACCGACCCATACCTCCTGACCTTTCCAGGTGAAGGGTGCCTTCCAGATGCGAAAGTGATGGCGACTGGCAACCATGGCGATGGGGTCCGCCATCTCATAACCAAAATCCTGCTTGCGGCCGAAGAGGTACAGTGTGCTCATCGGCATCGCGAGGTAGTCTTTGCTCTCGTAAGTCTGCATTACCGCGTTCATCACGGCCGAGGTGTTGCTCGTATCGGCCACATGCCAATCTGAAGCTTGCAAGGCCTCCTGCACGTTTTTCTGCGGGCCGATGATGACGAAGTTCACCATATCACCGAGATTGTTGAACTGATCGTTGACTCGTCTGGGCAGCCCATCGAGGGACTTTCGAAGCCCGGCATCCAGTGGGGCATCGGATACGTGAAGGGCTGGGACGGATGCTGATCCCGTACCCGCGGAACCGGTGGCAGATGTGGCATTCTCGCCAGAGGAGGCGGGGTTATTGATCCCGAACTGACCGGACATGAACACCTGCGCCGCGTTAGCCAGTTGGGATTTCAATTGATCCCCACGAGATTTCGACGCAGCAGCATTGCCCGCCGCGGAATCTTTGGTTGAGACCTGCACCTTGACATCGAATCCAGATTGGCAGGTCGAGGCGCCAGATCCGTTCATCCCCAGGAATAAGTGAGCGGTCTTGTCGACATTGAGCTCCCGTTGAGCACCAATCAGAATCGCAGCACCGTCAACTTCCAGTTTCGCGATCAAGGCGCCGGGATGGGCGTCGGGAACGGGCAGAGTCGCTGCATTCGTGGAACTGCCGCTGGAACCGGCGGGATCACATTGCCCTGACGAATTCTGCGACGAGCCGGGGAGGACCGCCGATATCATGACGGCATCCCCTGCTTGCAGATTCAACCCCGTATCAGCCCAGGATGGTGCAGGCGAGACATGGAAGCTGAGTTGGCGAGGGGTTGATCCCGATTGCGCTTCTAGTTGACTGGCGACCGCCAAGGTGACGAGCAGGAGAGTGAGTCGACGCATATAGCACTTCCTTGGAAGAGCTTAATTATGATCTAGACCTCCCCCCCTCTGGCAAGGCCGCGAGAACAAGTCGTATATGGGGCGATGTTCAGTTTCGGAACTTTTGTTGGGCGTCTCGGCGATTAAACTTCTGCCCCCAGATTCCGATGGTAACCATGTGATAACGGCGGCGAAACCAGCAATTGCGCCTCTGCGCGTGCTCCTGGTCGGGAATCGCGAAGAAGATTTCTTTCTGATTCGCGACATGCTGGAGCGAAGTCGCAGTCTGATCGCCGCCGAGTTGGAGCATGCCCGCTCGCTGGAGGAAGCGCGGGAATTGTTACTACATCGGCCTTATGGGCTGGTGCTTTTCGAACACGATGCCGGGGACGCGGAGGCAGTCCGCCTCGTCACCGACCTGCTTCACGATGGCCGAGCAGTACCTTTCATTCTTCTGACTGAAGACGCGGACGAGAATACGGTCGCCGAGATCATCGGTTCTGGTGTATGGAACTGCCTGGCCAAGTCACGGCTGGACGGAGCGACGCTAGTCCGCACCATTCACCATACGGTCGCGCTGCATAGCCTTCAAGTCGAGCAACAAAGCGCGGAAGAGTCATTGAGAAAACTGTCGCGAGCGGTCGAACAGTCTGCCGATGCGGTCATGATCACCGATCACCACGGTGTCATCGAATACGTCAACCCTGCCTTCGAAACCCTGACTGGCTACGGGCGCGATGAGGCACGGAGCCAGACACCGCGAATCCTCAAGTCCGGGGAACAGAGCCCAGAGATCTATGAGCAAATGTGGAGAACGATTCTCGCCGGAAATGCCTTCCGCGCGATTCTGGTCAATCGCAAGAAGAATGGAGAACTATATTACGTTGAGGAGAGCATTTGCCCGGTGCGCGATGGCGCGGGGCAGATCACCCATTTCATCTCCAACGGCCGCGATCTGACCGAGAGACTTCGCCTGGAGGCGCAGTTGCTGCAGGCGCAGAAAATGGACGCGATCGGCCGCCTGGCCGGGGGAGTGGCTCATGACTTCAATAATCTGCTGACGATCATCACGAGCTACTCGGAACTCGCCCTCGACTCCGTTCCGGAGAACAGCCCTCTGGAAGCGAAGATTCAAGAGATCCGCCAGGCTGCGCGCCGGGCAGCAGAATTGACACGTCAACTGCTCGCCTTCAGCAGGAAGCAACCGCAAGCCTTGCGGGTGGTTGATCTCAATTCTGTTGTCAACACCATCGCAAAAACGCTGCCCCGACTCATTGGAGAAGACATCGAATTCAGCTTCACACCCAGCGAGGGCTTGGGTCGAGTCAGAATCGATCCGGTTCAACTCGAGCAGGTTCTGATGAATCTCGCCGCGAATGCGCGGGATGCCATGCCCCAAGGGGGGCATCTGCAGATCGAGACTTCCGACATTCGCCTGGACGACAGCTACATGCACGGAAAGCCTGCGGTCATTCCGAAAGGGCACTATGCGCTCATCACAGTCAGTGATGACGGAAATGGCATTCCACCCGAAGCCCTGCCTCATATTTTTGAGCCGTTTTACACGACGAAACCATCGGGCAAAGGGACGGGCCTGGGGCTGGCCACGGTTTACGGCATCGTGAAGCAGAACAACGGGTTCATCTGGGTCTACGGCGAGCCGGGATCAGGTACGGTCTTCAAGATCTACCTGCCCTGTGTAAATGATGGCCGCCGCGAGAGTAATCCTGAGCTTCCCGAACATGAAAAGGAGACCCACGGATCAGAGACGATTCTCCTGGTCGAGGACGAAGCTGCGGTGCGGCGCGCCACGGCGGAGTTTCTGCGCCTGCAAGGGTACAACATCATCGAAGCACGGGATGGAGTCGATGCGTTAGCCCAGGTAGAAGAGCACAGAACTATCCAGTTGGTCGTGACTGACGTTGTTATGCCACGCATGAGTGGAGGAACTCTGGCAAAGGAAGTCGCGCGAGTGCGTCCGAAGACGCAGTTCCTGTTCGTATCTGGCTACGCTGGAAAAACAATTCTCGATCATAAGGTCGTAGATCTGGAAACCAATTTTCTCCAGAAACCTTACACACTGAAGCAATTGTCGTCGAAAATACGTGCCGCGCTGAACTCTCAACAGTCAGTTCCTCAGTCGAAGTGACCTGCAGCCGTTTTTGCCTCGGTATAATAACTGCCGGTCCGGCCCATGCTCCCATGCGCAAGATGCACCCTTGCAGTGCTTCTTCTCGGCAGTCGTCTTTCTCCGGGAAAACTCGTGGCGGGGGTCTTGTTGGCTGTCTTCTGTGGAGCCGTCGCCTACTGCATCCTGCAAATCGTGGCGGCCATGCGCTATCTTCGAGTGCGTCCGCCGGAACTGCAACTTGCGGAACCGATCAGCATCGTCAAGCCCCTGGCCGGATTAGACCTCGACCTTGAGTCGAATCTCAGGACGTTTTTCGAGCAGGAATATCCATCGTTCGAAATCTTGTTCGCAGTTCGGAAGGAGAGCGATCCCGCGGTGAGCGTAGTATCGCGACTGCAACGGGAATATCCAAAGATTTCATCGCGTCTCGTGGTCACGGGCGAACCGCCCTACCCGAATGCCAAGGTATTCAGCCTGGAAAAGATGCTGGAGGCTGCGGCGAACGATCTTGTGGTGATGAGTGACAGCGATATTCGTGTGACATCGGATCTCCTGCAAGTGGCTGCCGCAGAATTCCAGGACCCGCAACTGGGAGTTGCTACCTGCCCATACCGTGCAGTGCCGGGACGAAGCTTCTGGTCTCGCCTGGAGGCGACCGGCATGAACACCGATTTCTGGGGTGGGGCGCTGGTGGCGCGAATGCTGGAAGGCATGCGCTTTGCCGTCGGGCCGACGATTATCGCGCGGCGCGGTGTTCTACAGTCGCTGGGCGGACTCAGCCGCTTCAAAGACTACCTGGCGGAGGACTTCGTTATCGGACAATTTGCGGCTGAAGCCGGGTACGGTGTAGTGATGTCTTCCTATGTGATCGAACATCACATCGGAAACGCAAGTTTCCGCGAGAATGTCGCGCACCGGATTCGCTGGGCGCGAAGCACGCGGCGCTCACGCCCCGCGGGATACATCGGGCAACTGTTCACGATGCCCTTCCCGCTCGCTTTGCTGGTTTGCGCATCGTGGCCTGCATGGTGGCCAGTTCTGCCTTTTGCATTTGCGGTCCGTGCCGTCGCCGCCCATATGGTCTCGACGCGGGTCCTGCGGGCGAGTCTCAACTGGGTCTTGTTGCCGATCGAAGACGTGATCGCATTCCTTTTCTGGATTGCCGGATTTTTTGGGAACACGATCTCCTGGCGCGGACGGAAATATCGCCTGTTTGCTGACGGGCGTTTCGAACTGATTTCGACGACCAACTGATCTACCGCTAAGAAATGCGAACCAGCCTTCCTTTTCTGAGTTCAAATAAATCACCGCGCCATTTCACGGTGTGGCCCCAGAAACTCACGATCCATATGGCAACGGCAAGTAGGTCCCGCACAGGCAGCAGCCACAACAGGCGAGGAACCTGGTGATCTTTAAGAATCGACTTCCCGACAACCAGTGCTACCAGAGTCCGCAGAAGAAGCACGCATCCGAGCACGATCCAAGCCCATCTTTCCGCGCCTGCGAAGAGCAGGTTCAGCAGGGCCCACATGAATCCGAAAGTTGAGGCCAAACCGACATATCCCCCCAGGCGGGCATCGCGCACGCCGCGTGCCCACCGCATTTGATGCGCAAGAAACCCGCCGAAATCGTACGCGGGAAGATACGTCTCGACGACGACATCTGAGAGTTGCACCTTCTGACCCAAGCCGGCGATCCGGTTCCCAAGCTCGTAATCATCGGCCAGGAAATCGACAATCGATTTGAATCCTCCAACCTTGTTCAACTCCCGTCGGCGGAAAGCTAACGTCGATCCCAGCCCGAAACTCAGCCCGCCCTCCAGCAACCGGGCCGCAAGCACCCCGGCACAGAAGTCTGTACTGATACCCAGCGATTCCAATCTAGAACCAAGTGTGGACGCCGCGATTCCGCGATACAGACAGGTCACCATTCCGATCTTAACGTCGGCCAAAGGCGGAACAATTCGACGCAGATAGTCTGGTTCGACCCGGATGTCGCTATCGTTGACGACCAGATATTCGTATCGAGCCGCGTGGGCCATCTGCTCGAGATTGCTCACTTTCACATTTGGCCCAAGGATCTCCGGGCAAATCACCAATTGAATCGATCGATCTGGGAACTCCTTTCTCAACCGCTCGATGCTGGCAAGGGCGGGATCGACTGGATCGCTGACTCCAAACACAATTTCATATTCGGGATGATCCTGCAGGCAATGGCTCCGGAAACTCTCGTACATTTCGGGATCGGTTCCCTTTAGCGGCTTAAGAACAGAAACCGCTGGTATCTCAACCGAAAGCGCGTCGCAAGGATTCCTCTGCGACCTGACAAAGTGGCGGGCACCGAAGAGGCAGAGAACGTAATACGCACAACTGGAGGTGCACCCGAGAATCGCAATGATCTGAAGAACCAAGGTGGTCGAGTGCATCATTTCGGAAGGAGAGCAGCCTTATTCGTACCTCAGCGATTCAATCGGATCAAGCGTCGAGGCTTTCCAGGCTGGATAGATGCCGAAAACAAGGCCGACCGCGGCGGCTGAACTAAAGCCGAACGTGACCCAAAACATGGACATGTGGGCGGGCAGTGATGGCCAGGCCAGCGGTATGGTCCAGACCAAAATCGCTCCGACCAAGATGCCAATCACTCCGCCCACGGCAGTTAGCATGATGGCTTCCAGGGTGAACTGCAGAAGGATATCGCGCTGGCGCGCGCCGATAGCCTTTCGAATTCCGATCTCGCGAGTCCTCTCGGTTACGGAGACCAGCATAATATTCATCACCCCGACTCCGCCGACGACGAGGCCCACACTGGAAATTGCGAACATGCCGACGAAAAGTCCGCCGGTGATCTGGTTCCAGACCTCCGTAATGGACTCGGAGGTGAAGATTGTGAAGTTGTCTGGCTTGTCAAAAGCGACTCTCCGCCTGCGCCGAATGACTTCGCGAATCTCGTCCATTGCCTTGGGCATATCCTCATGGGACGTAGCTTTGACGACGATCCAGTACTGCTTCACTTCCGGATGCAAGGCTTTGAAGGTGCGGATGGGGAAGAAAACCCGGTTGTCGATCGGATCTTTGCCTCGATTGAATACCGATTTGATCTTCCCCACAGTCCCGATCACGCGAAACAATCGGCCTTCGATATTCACCTCTTGGCCCAATGGGTCATCGTCCCCAAACAGTTCTTCCCGGGTGTCGTGGCAGAGAATGACGACCGGGGCGCGATGCTCATCGTCAAACTCGGTGAACCACCGTCCGCTTGTCAGGGGAAGATCCTCGACATCAAGCATCGACGCGGTGTTTCCCTCAAGCAGGGTGTTCTTCGCTTTTCGGCCCTGGTATTTCACCGCGTATGTACCGCTGCCGATCTCCGGCCGATACAAACGAAGCAGAGCCGATACCGATTTCACGTGAGGCAAGTTTTCGAGCGCCTGCGCGTCCTCCAACGTCAGTTCTTTGCGGCTCCGCATCTCTTCCGACATACGCCCGAACGTAAAAAGATTCAGGTGATAGACGAAAATGACATTGGAGCCGATGGTGGCAAGGCGATCACGAACATTGTCGTCAAGCCCACGGCCGATCGACGACACTCCAATCACGACAGCGACTCCGATCACGATTCCCAGCACGGTCAGGCCTGACCGCAGCTTGTTGGTGCGGATCGTGTCTGTCGCCATATGAACGATTTCGCTGAATTCGCTTTTGCCTAGCATAGAGGGTCGCCACCCGAGCTGTTCAGGATGCGTGAGCTTTACTCACGGCGACAGGCAACCACAAATGGATAATACCGCGGTTTAGAAACTCTCGACGGCAGCGAGGCTATTCGTAACGTAGAGACTCGATCGGATCGAGATTGGCTGCCTTCCACGCCGGATAGATTCCGAAGATGAGGCCGACTCCCGCGGCGGAACTGAAACCGAAAGAGACCCAGAAAACGGACATTCGCGCGGGAAGAGAAGGCCAGACCATGGGGATTACCCAGACGACAAGGCCACCCACGAGAATGCCAATCAGCCCTCCCACCACTGTGAGCATGATCGCTTCAAGCGTGAACTGCAGAAGAATATCGCGCTTGCGTGCGCCAATCGCCTTTCTCACGCCAATCTCCCGGGTACGCTCGGTAACGCTGACCAGCATGATGTTCATTACGCCGACGCCGCCGACTACGAGACCGACGCTGGAGATTGCGAACATGCCAATGAAGAGGGCGCCCGTAAGCTGGTTCCAGACATCGGTAATCGAATCCGAAGTGAATACGGCAAAGTTGTCCGGCTTGTCGAACGGCACTTTGCGCCGCCTGCGCATGAGTTCGCGGATTTCGTCGATAGCTTTTGGCACATCGTCATGTGATGTCGCTTTGACGCTGATCCAGTGCTGCTTCAATTCCGGATGGAGAGCTTTGAAGGTTCGCAGGGGGAAAAACACGCGATTGTCGTTCGGATCTTTGCCTCCCCCAAATACCGATTTGATCTTCTGTACGGTGCCGATGACCTCGAACAGCCGCCCTTCGATGTTGACCTCTTTCCCTAACGGGTCCTGGTCTCCAAAGAGTTCATGCTGGGTGTCGTAGCAGAGCACGACCACGGCGGAGCGGTGCTGGTCGTCGATATCGCTAAACCAGCGCCCACTCGCCATCGGCAGATCGAAGACCTCCTTTACCGAGGCGGTGTCTCCCTCAAGGATCGTGTTCTTTACCTTCTTGTCCTGATACTTAATCGCGTAGCTCCCGACCCCAAGCTCTGGACGGAACAGGCGGATGCCGGCTGAGACGGCTTTCACATGGGGCAGAGCCTCAATCGCCTCGGCGTCTTCAAACGTCAGTTCCTTTCGCGTGCGCATTTCCTCGCTCATGCGCCCAAACGTGAAAGGTTGCAGATGGAAAACGAAGACGATGTTCGAGCCTATACTGGCCACCAATTGCCGGACGTTATCGTCGAGCCCGCGTCCGATGGAAGACACACCGATGACTACGGCGACGCCGATCACGATGCCGAGGACCGTCAACCCCGATCGCAGCTTGTTGCTGCGGATGGTGTCCGTCGCCATCTGGACGATTTCGCCGAATTCAGACTTGCCGACCATAGAGACCTTTGTAGCTACCAAATCATCACTTACTCAATTGCCAAGTTCGACAGTTCCTTGATAGTCACATCTCAAACCGCAATGCCACGATAGGATCCAAGCGCGCAGCCTTCCGCGCGGGATAAACTCCGAAAAATACGCCAACGCTGGCAGCCACCAGCAAGCCGGCAAAGACCGCCCAGAGCTTGATCGAGGAGGGCATCCCGATAATCGCGGTTACTCCTTTAGCGAGCACGATTCCCCCCAGAACTCCTAACGCTCCGCCCAAGAGGGCAAGGATGATGGATTCAATCAGGAACTGAAGCAGGACATCATCGCGCCGCGCACCCATCGCCTTGCGAATACCGATCTCGCGCGTACGCTCCGTCACAGAGACCAGCATGATGTTCATGATGACGATGCCGCCGACCACCAATGACACTGCCGCAATCCCGATCGTCGCCATGAAGAATGTGTTGCTCAGTCCCGACCAGATTCCCAGCAAGCTGGCGTTGGTCTCAATCTCGAAGCTGTCATCCTGCCCAGGACGGTCATGGCGATGGGCGCGCAGTCCAGCCCGGGCTTCGTCGATTGCCTGATTCAGGGGGATCCCAGTCGCCGAGGCCTTCCCCCAGATACCGACACTGTGATTGTGGGCTCCATACTTCTTTAAATACACAGAAATGGGGACTAGTGCGTAGTTGTCAGCACTCTGGCCTAGCGTCTTCCCTTTTTTCTTTCCGACTCCGATGATCTGGTAGGTCCAGCCATCGATCCTGATCTCTTGTCCGAGCGGGTCAGTGCCCGGCAGCAGATGATCGACAATGTCGGTTCCCACAACCGCGACCTGAATATGGTTGTTCACATCAGTGTCGCTGATCATGCGTCCGGAGGTGAGATCGGTGTCGAGAATGGTGGCAATCGAAGGAGTGATCCCCTGAATGTTGGTGTCATCGATCGATTGCTCGTTCCGTTTCACCTTGCCGCTACCTTGCACGAGTGCTCCAACATATTGACAGTGTCCGCAGGACTCAAGCACCGTCTGGTAGTCCTCCATGTCGAGGTCCTTGCGCTTCTCGGCTTCCAGAAAGTGGTCCACGTTGGTCTCGACGGCCGACATCTTGGCGATGATGAACACGTCGGCGCCCAGATTGAAGATCTTTTTAGCGACGTAGTCGTTGATCCCCGACACAAAGGTCACCACTGCGATCACCGCGCCAACGCCGATCACAACTCCGAGCAAGGTCAGAACGGAACGCAGTTTGTTCGCCCAAAGGGACTGCAGGGCGACGCGAATGGCTTCAGCGATGTTCATGACCGGAGTCCGGCTGTACGTATCCGCTTTCGACTGGGAACCGAAAGATAGGATCCAGGACTCCTTAAGTTTATCAGTCCTCGTCCCTGGCGGCGCGAAAAGCGCATGGCCCTGCTGCGCGCCTGATCCAGAGGCGGAGAAGTCACGAATCTACGTCGTATAATCGAATTGTAGGCAGCCGGACCGGACGGCCGCTCCTCGCGTCTTCGGGCGCGAGGGGAGGAAAGTCCGAACTCCGCAGAGCAGTGTGCCGGATAACGTCCGGGACGTCAGGTTCAAGCCTGATGGACGGAAAGTGCCACAGAGAACATACCGCCTCGGCAACGGGGTAAGGGTGAAAAGGTGCGGTAAGAGCGCACCGCCGCGCCAGTAATGACGCGGGCATGGCAAACCCCACACGGAGCAAGACCAAATAGGAAGGAAGTTCGCGGCTTGGCCGCGGACACGTGCCGGCTCGGTGCGTCAAACCTTCGGGTAGGTCGCTAGAGCCGCGCAGCAATGCGCGGCCCAGAGGAATGGCCGTCCCGCAGCAGCAATGTTGCGGACAGAATTCGGCTTACAGGTCCGGCTGCCACAAACCTTTTGTTTCAATCATTTCCAGCGCACGCAAAGCCCGTTGTGACGCCGCTGTGACGCACTCTAACCCTCAGAAAGATGGTGATCTTCCGTCGTC
>Ga0335085_10003970_pt1 | contig 24971 bp, 19 predicted proteins | sample Lox_Sample_45_FD_206712 | JGI IMG/M metagenome (GOLD analysis project Ga0335085, IMG submission 206712) | Soil microbial communities from Loxahatchee National Wildlife Refuge, Florida, United States - Lox_Sample_4.5 | ecosystem: Environmental > Terrestrial > Soil > Wetlands | place: USA...
GTTTTTGGTAGGGACAAGTATTCGGTAGGGCCAAGGCAACTTTTTCATCGAGCGGCGGGAAGGATCGCCCTTTTCGGCAGGGATGGAATTTTGGCGAGGCACAACGGAATCTACAACTCCTTGACAACGTCCGAACGGCCCATGCTTACGAATCTTGCCCTTAGTGTTTGCCTTAATTCTGCAAGATCTACCTTCGTCAGTAACTTTGCATTGACATAGGTCGGCTTCTGACGGCTTTCTTTCAGAGGCTCAATTACGATTCTGACGAATGGCTTAAACCGGTCTTCAACGCCCCGGATTCCTGACTCCAGTCTAATGGAACGAATCTCCTCGAAATCGAACGTGACCGTTCCACCGAACAAGGTGGTGTATGTCAGGGATTGTGATGACATCGTCACGCGAAATCTGATCAGCCAGGCCCAGGACAGAAGGAGAACACCGACGGCTATGACCGTGGCCATCAGCATCTTGTGGTTACTAGCCGTCGCGAGAGCCGACAACGCGACTATAAATCCAAATATGGCTGAGAAAGCGATGTATGCCGATCGTGCAGCTCGCAAAGTTAAGGTCTCTTTCATGAGGCGCTCAATCGCATTCACAAGAGCTTTTTGAGCCTCTCGACCCGCTCGCTGCCCCCAAAGCCAAAGCTCCAGTCACGAGTCCGGTTTGGCTGCCACGACCGAGTAGCGTTTGTGTTGCGGTTCCAAGACTTACGTTTTTAATTTTGTTAAGACTTATTTAACTTTGGCGTTTTCGCGGTTATAGATTTTATCTAGACCCCGAAACAGCACATTTCACAACTGTTTTTGAATTTGGCGAACCGCATGGCGTTGAGCGGAGTCAGGACGTTGGCCTGGCCAAATATCTGAGCAGCGCAGTGGCAGACACTACCGCGAGTTCGCCGTCCGCATGTGTGAGCTGGACGGGAGAGCCTCGATCGTGACGACCCAGATGGTAAAACTTCGTTACGGTGTCCCAGAGTGTTTCGATTGCTTCGCGTTTTATCTCTTCTTGGCCGCTCATCAAATGGGCTACAGCTGCGGCACGAGGAATCGCTACGCCAGTGATGCTGAAGCCCAGGCACTCAAAAGCTTTGTAGCAAGACATCATTGCCGAGTCCTCACGCCCGGCTCGATGATGGCGCCACGCTTCCGTAAGATGATCCTCGGCGCGTCCAAAGGCAGGAGGAAGCGCTGGAATCGAAAACTCGTGCAAGATGATGTGCTTGAATCCAATGGCCTCCAAAATTTCGGACCATGCCATATGATCGATTTTGAATCGAACCGGATATCCATTTGTTTCTGAGTCGCAGGCAGATTCCTCCGCGTACTGCGGTTCATGAAGTGAATCATTCGGTTTGTAGTGCTGACTCAACACCATCAAACGATTCCGTATCTCAAAGTTGGGCTCCGTACCCTGGCGAAAATCCTCGATTCTCTGCAGCTGGTAGGGAGATGCTGGCCAAACGAGCTTGAGCGGGCGAATTTCTTGATGCCTCATAGCCGCCGTGTGCGTCGTTTGCAGCGACGTTAGATCGAAAGAAAGTCGCGATAGCAATTCCGAAGGGCCGCTCGGCTGTTGTGCCGTAAGCCACAGCTCATATTCTTCCGAGAGGACGATCGCAAGCCTGCGTCCACGATTCTCTAAGGTGCATTCGAAAACAATCCCGCGGCTGCGTGCTAGATCCACGCTGATTCTGTTGCGTCGCATGTAGAAGAACATTGGGTAGAGTTTATCAGAGCGAGACACAGGGAGTAGAATAGGCAATGCTTGATCCTGTCGAGTCTCGCTGAGTCCGCTCGTAGCTACAGGTGGTGGATGAAGTTTTTGGTAGGCAACATCGGTCAAATTGCCCAGCGTGATTCCTTACGGATGTACATTCTCAACGGTAGCCATTCTGCTTCGCGATTTTCGAAGGTACGACCGAATGTTGAATTCAACATATGCAGCCCCAAAGAGAAGAAATATTGCCACAAGGCCGATGTCCTTTAGGTCTGATGCGAAGAGTCTCTTGGCACTGCCGATAACTCCCTCTGCCGGTTGGGCGGGGTTGTACTCGACGTTGACGTTTTCGCCAAGCCTCAATCGCTCAAACGGGGGGAGGCCCAGCTCCTCTGGAAGGCTCGTCGTTGTCTTAAACTGTTGGCCGTTCACTGTATACGAGACGACTACAGTGCGGTGATCTTCGGGGAGAAGCTGCGTGATTTTACCTGCGACGACTTCGTGGTTTCTCATCACTCGAACCGCTCCGACCATATTCTGCCAGAACAGGAATAGATTGATGCTCAAAGAAAGTACGAGCCAGATTAGAGCAGGTCGAACCAAACTGTGAGAGAGATTTCTCATGATCGCTTCCCCTTCCGTCTACACCTCAGTCCCCGTAGTCATTCCGAAGGCAAGTCAGTGTCTTATATCTTGCTACGCCCGCTCCGAGTGTGGGACCTACCGGAATGGTCAGCTGAAAGATAAACCTTCCATTACTACTTCTGCCCCACTCCAGGGAGAACGATCCTAACGGACTGTTAAGGTCAAAGTTGTTAAACGGCCCGCTCAACTCTCCGGCGTTATTTGCATTGGTTATATATCCGCCCATACCAGCCGCGATCCAGCCCCCGGCTCCCCAAGACTTCGGGGGATTCGAGGGGCTTTTGGGTGAAGAAGACGAACATGTGCAAGACGAGTCGTCATTGACAGCAGACAGAACTCCATTCGAATGCGGATCGGGAATAAACCCGCCGTACGATGTAACGGTCCCGTGGTTGAGACCATCTGATCCTCCCCGGAAGAAGCCGGTTTGAACCGAGATAGAACCAGCACCCATGGCTGGACTTAGACCCCAGCCTCCCCCAGCAGTTAGAATCACGCCTCCCCCCCACCAGCCGAATGGGTCTCTGTAGCTTGCGGGCTCGTTCCAGACGTATCGGTAAAGATCAACGTCCCCACCCCAAAAACGCATGGGATCTTCTGCCAGAAACCGCCCCACTGCCGGGTCGTAGTACCTGGCGCGGTAGTAGTAGAGATTCGTTTCTGCGTCGAACTCCCGACCGGTGTAACGAGAAAAGTTCGTCAGCGAGCCCGTCGAGTTCGTTGTGTTTCCGAACGAGTCGAAGGTATAGGTTTGAGTAATCAACCCATTCGTCGACGTTAGAGAGGTGATCGATCCCAGGCCATCGGCCTCATAGTAGTCTATGATGCTGCCGCGCTCCAACGACAACGGCTCGTCAATATTGAGTCCTTGCACGTACCGAGCGACCTCTCCGCCGCTGGAATTCGTCGTTTCAACCAGCCTGTCGCCGTCATATGCAAAGATGCTAGTCGTATTCGGCGACTGCCTGAAAATCCGCCTTCCGAACGGGTCGTACTTGAAGGTGACCGTTCCCCCTGAATTCGGTAATGTCACACTCGCAAGCCCATCCTCGTAGTCCCACGCGTAGGTCGTGGTGTTCGATGAGAGCGTGTGGCTCGTCAGACTTCCATTGTAATCGTACGAATAGCTCGAGTTCGGAGTCGAAGTCAATTGGTTGGACGTGTTATAGCTATAGGGGGAGAGCCCCAACGAACTGAGCCGGTTTCCTACGGGATCGTATGTGTAGCTTTCCATCGTATTGGTCCCCTGGGTCACTTGCGTCAACTCGTAAATCGAATCGTACGTATAATTCGAAGTCACGCCCGCGTATTCATCCGTCTTCGACGTGCGATTACCCGCAGAATCCAACGTATATACGGCCCCGTCAATAGTACTCCCGGACAGTTGATGCAGCACCGAGAGTAAGTGAGACAGCTTGTCATACGTGTAGTTTGTCGTGACTCCGTTCGGGCGAGTCATTTGGGTTCGACGGGAGAGCACGTCATAACTGAACCCGAACGATCCGGCCCACGAGTTGGCCAATCCAGTTATTCGATTCAGACTGTCGTAGGTGTAGGTGTTCGTGCTCCCGTCGGGAGCCGTGTACCCGACACGGTCTGAGTCAGCATCGTAACTGTAGGAATTCGAGAACTGCGTGGCCGGCAAGAAGGAGTACGTTGTCGTGGTCCCTATCAATCGGCCTATATTGTCGTAAGCGAAGCCGTACGTCCCCGTTGGATCATTCACCTGCGAAATCTTTCCGACCAGATCATAGGTGTACTCAACGTCGCTCGAATCAGGGTAGGTCTTCTGTGAGAGCCGGTTCAGCGCGTCATACACGTACTGAATCGTTTGCCCCTTTCGGTCCGTCTTGCTCGTCAGATTGTTGTCGGCATCATAGGAATAGGTTTCCGCCTGACTCGACGGGAACGTCGTCTGCGTGACCCGGCCATAGGCGTCATACGCAAAAGAGGTCTCATGACCGTTTGCGTCCGTGATGCTCAACAGGTTGTTTTCCGTGTCGTAGGCGTACTGCGTCACATTGCTCGCGGCGTCCGTCACGCTCGTCAAGCGGTCAGCGTCATCGTATGCGTAGGTGGTTGTCTTCCCGTTTTGGTCCGTGACTGATGTTCGCCGCCCGCGATAGTCGTAGGCGAAACTCATCGTGGTGCTATCGGGGTAGCCGATCTGGGTGAGCCGGTTTCCTGAGTCGTAGGTGAAGGTCGTCTGGTTGTTGAGAGCGTCGGTGACGCTCGTGCGGTTCCCACGCGAGTCATAGCCATAGGTCGTCACGTTGTTCTGTGGGTCGGTGATCGTTGAAATATACCCGGCCGAGGTGTACGTAATCTTCGTGATGTGACCCAGCGGGTCGGTGATCTGCGTCAACTCTCCGAGCGAATTGTAGGCAAATTGCGTCACACTCGGAGCGGTGCTGCTGTTCGGCGGTGGGGTCGTGATCGTCAGGAGATTCCCATGCGCATCGTATGTGTTTGACGTGACGTGGCCCAACGGATCCGTCATCGTCAGCACTTCGCCGAAAGAGTTGTACGTATAGGTGGTCTGCGGGTTCGTTCCGCCAACCGCCGATTGCGTGATTGAGGTTACATCTCCGCTCGAATCGTACGTGTAGGAGGTTGCATTCCCCCGCGGATCGGTTGTCGAGGTGACGTTGCCGCTGCCATCGAACGCGTTTTGAATCGTGCCGCGCAGCGTGCAGCTTGAGCAGCCAGAACCCTGCGAGAAACCGACGTACCATTTCCCGCCAGCTATTTCGGCCGTATACGCCGTTTGGTTCCCGAGAGAGTCGGTCAGTTGCACGCCCGCCGTAACCACGAAGACGGGACCATCCGCGGTGGTCCCCGCAACTTCCACCGTAACAGGTCCGGTAGAGGCACCCGAGGGAACTACTGCGGTTATCGATGTGTCGCTCCAGTTCGTTACTGTTGCGGGCATGGAATCGACAGTGGCAACGCTGGAGCTTTGATTCGGCCCGAAACCTGTTCCCGTGATTGTAACCGTGGAACCGACCGAACCCGTGGTTGGCGACAGTCCGGTGACTGTCAGAGCTTCAAGCACGGTGAAGGCAAACCCGGAGCTCGTTACACCGTTTTCAACGATCGTTACCGGTCCGGTTGTGGCGCCGGTTGGCACTTGCACGCTGATGCCGGTAGGACTCCACGATATAACTTGCCCGGCGACACCGTTAAAGAACACCTGACCGCCAATGAACTGAATGCCGAAGCCCGTGTCACCGCCGAAGTCCGAACCGGCTATCGTCACGACGCTCGAGGGAGGGGCAGCTGGGGGCGTGATGCTTGTGATGACGGGGTTGATTACGGTGAACGTGGGACTTGATGGGCTTTGAATCGAGTTTACGGTCGCGGCAACCGGACCAGTGCTCGCGCCGACTGGCACCACGGCCACGATCTGCGTATTGGTCCAGCTACTGATGGACGATGCGGCCGCACCGTTGAACGCAAGGGTGCTAGTTCCTTGACTAGACCCGAAGTTCGACCCGGTGATCGTGACTGAGGAACCAATGCCACCGAGCAAGGGCGATACCCCGGTGACGAACGGAGTGGTGCCGACCGTAACCGTCACGTTGTCAAACGTGGCCGTGGCCAGCGAGGTGTTATTGTCGCTGCTGACGGCCAGTCCAATGTACGCATTCGTGGCCATCGAGAGAGTCTGGGTAGTTCCAACTTGGGTCCAGGTCGAACCATCGGAAGAAGCATAGGCGCTGAACGTGCCAGAGCTGCGAACGAGTTTGACCCAGTAGGGCAACGTCAAGGTGCCCGTGTTGCCCTCGTTCACCGTATTTCCGCCCGTGCTTGCGCGCTCATAGAAATACACATAGGACTTGTAAAACGCGGACGTATTCGTCGCGTTCGGATTGAGAGTTTCTCGGATCATCACGGCAGCTTGAGTCACTTGAGTACTTGCGCTCACGATCCGCGCGACAATCGCTCCGTCTCCCGAAAGCGGCTGGTAGACGAAGTGCATGGAATCGGACGAACTTCCGATTGCGGTGCCGGAGGCCTTGACCGTGAAGGTGCCGCTTGAATATGTGGCACTTCCAGCGACGTTCACGGCACCGACGTCCTGATCGGCCCAGGGCGTCGGGAGCGGCTGCGACGTGATCGCGAAGGCCACCGGGTTGCTGTCATCCATGCTCGGAGCCACGGAGACTACCAGGTAGCCCGATGTCGCTCCGGACGGAACCGTAAAGACGATGGCCGTTGCACTCCACGTGTCCACGGTGAGGGCCGCCCCGTTGAGCGTAACGAGGCTGTTGCCCTGCGGTGAACCGAAGCCGGAGCCGGAAATGGTGATCTGGCTGCCTACCGTTCCCGTCGTCGCCGAGAGCGAGGTAATCACCGGCGCTGCGCCGGCTGTGGAGGAGACCGAAACGTTGTCAAAGGTCGCCGTGGCCAAACTGGAATTGTTTTGGCTGCTCACCGCAAGACCAACGTCGACATTCGAAGCCATCGTGATCGTCTGGCTTCCGAGCTGGGTCCAATAGAGCCCGTTGAGGGATGTGTAGGCCGTGAAGGTACTGCCGCTCCGAACGAGTTGAACCCAATACGGCAGGCCTTGGTAGAGCGAACCCTGGTTGACGTCACTCGCTCCGGTACTCGGACGCTCGTAGAAGTAGATGTAAGAATTCTGGTAGTCCACGAACGCGTGGGTCGCATTCGCGTTCAGGGTCTCGCGGATCATGATTCCCGCTTGACCCGCCGTGGTACTGACTACGCGAGCGACGATCGATCCATTCCCTGAAAGCGACTGGTACACGAAGTGCATCGCATCTGCGGTGCCCCCAATCGCGGTCCCTGAACCCTTAACCGTGAACGTTCCGCTCGAATACGTCGCGCTGCCCGTGACGCCGACGTTGCCCACATCCTGGTCCAACCATGTGTAAGGGAGCGGCTGGGTGGTGACATTGAACGCGACCGCGTTGCTGTCATTCATGGTCGGCGCGACGGAAACCACTATGAGTCCTGACGCCGCCCCCGAGGGGATCGTGGCCCCGATCGCAGTATTCGTCCAGCTACTGATGGACAGGGAGACGCCACCCAGCGTCGCGACGCTGTTTCCCTGAGTATTCCCGAAGCCCGTTCCGGAAATCGCCACTTGGGTCCCAATCGGACCCGTGGATACAGACAACGAGCTGATAACTGGAGCCAGCGCAGTCGTGGAATTGACGGACACTGTGTCGAATGTGTCCGTCGCGAGGCTTGAATTGTTTTGACTGCTCACGGCGAGCCCAATGTAGACGTTCGACGCCATCGAGATGGTGACGGTCGACCCCAACTGCGTCCAGAACAGTCCGTTCAAAGACGTGTATACCGTGAACGAATTGCCGCTACGGACGAGCTGGACCCAATAGGGCAGACTTCCCGCATACGCCGATCCCCCGCTGACCTGAGCCATGCTGGCCCCGGTGGTCGCCCGTTGGTAGAAATACAGGTACGAAGACCGGAAGTCGACAAAGGCAGCTGTTGCATTGGGGTTCAGGGTCTCACGGATCATGACCCCTGTTTGCCCGGCGGAACTGCTCGCCAAGTGAGCGAGAATCGTCCCGTCTCCTGAGAGCCATTGATATGCGAAGTGCATCGAATCAGCCGTACCGCCGACGTTGGTTCCTGATCCTTTTACAGTGAACGTTCCAGAAGCATATGTGGCGTTGCCGGCAACCCCGACCGAGCCAACATCCCCATCGGACCATGAGCTGGGGAGCGGCTGCGAAGTGACATCGAAACTCACAGGATTGCTGTCGTTCAGCGACGGTGCCACAGAAACGACTAGGTAGCCCGACGATACTCCGGCAGGGAGCGTTACGATTATCGAGCTGTCACTCCAGAAACTGACGTTGAGGGGTGACGTACCGATGAAAACCAAGCTACCGCCTTGATCCGACCCAAATCCCGAGCCCGAGATGATGATTTGCGCACCGGTAGAGCCGGTCGTAGCCGAGAGCGAGCTGATGGCCGGGGCCGGGGTTGAGGCGGAGCCCACGGACAGCGTGTCGAACGTGTTGGTCGCGAGGCTCGAATTGTTTCGGCTGCTGACAGCGAGGCCGATATAAACGTCCGTTGCCATCGAAATGGTGACGCTCGAACCTAATTGAGTCCAGGACAGGCCGTTCAACGAGGTGTATGCGGTGAATGAATTGCCGCTCCGCACCAACTCTACCCAATAGGGCAGGCTGCCTGCGTAGCTCGATCCCCCGCTCACCTGACTCATGCTCGCGCCGGTGGTTGCGCGCTGGTAGAAGTACAGATACGAAGACTGGAAATCGACAAAAGCGGCCGTCGCGTTCGCGTTCAGGGTCTCACGAATCATGACTCCTGTTTGCCCGGCGGAACTGCTCGCCAAGTGAGCGACGATGGCGCCGTCTCCCGAGAGCGACTGATATGCGAAGTGCATCGCGTCTGCGGTGCCACCAATATTCGTGCCGGATCCCTCGACCGTGAACGTGCCGCTCGCGTAGGAGGCGGTTCCAGCGACACCCACGGAACCAACGTCGCTATCCGACCATCCGGACGGAAGCGAAGTGATGGTGAATGAAGCCGAAGTCGCGGTCTCGTTGTTCACAGTGAGCGAGAAACTGCCCGAAGTTGCCCCCGATGGCACTATCGCCGTTATTGCCGTGTCGGTCCAGGCAGCAACGCTGGCGTTCGTGCCGTTCAGCGAAACCGTGCTTGTCCCCTGAGTCGTGCCGAAATTCAGTCCGGTGATCACCACCGGCATGCCGACGGGGCCAGACGTTGGCGAGATATCATTGATGGTGAGCGTGGCCTGGCCGTGAGCCGACCAGCTGGCGAGAAGGATCGCGAACAAGAGAGTCAAGCTGAGTCTTGCTAATCGCATGAATGCACCCCCTCCGGCATAGCCGAATCTAACGAGTGATTCGCGCTCGTGCGCTCCACTGGACCAGTTCCTACTGGTAGGTGATCGTGACGGCCTCAACCCCATTCGCTCGCGAAGAGGTCAGCCCGCGCCCTAGGGCGTCGTACGTGTGGGACTCAAGAACTTTGCCGTTGGAATCCACAACAGCGGAAATGAAAGAATTGCTGTCATACTGATAATTTAAAGTGGATGAATCCGGCTCGGTGACTTGGAGCAGTCGATTCTGGGCGTCGTACGAGTACGAGACGGTGACGCCGAAGTCCGATGTTACGCTCGTGACCAAGTAGCTCGAACCGTTAGCGTAGTTGAAGTAGAGGTGCCTGGAAGCCGGGTCCGTTACGGTGGTTAACCTGCTGATTCCGTCATACGAAAGCTGTGTCGTGTTCCCATTGCGATCTATGATAGCAATGAGATCTCCGCTTGTGTTGTCGAACAATCTCTGCTCGCCATCCCTGAGTGTCAGCGTCCAATAGGACGGTCCTTGAACGAGCGTCGCGCCCGCATTCGCAGGAGCGGCAACGCTCCAGCCCGGGCCCCCAACGCCGAATGACCAAAAGCTGCCATCGTTTCTTGCGTACTTGATGTAGTAATCGCTTCCAACGAAGACTCGCTCTTCATACGTTGACCGCCAATTGGGGCCGAATAACCCGACCTGGGTAGCGGTTTGGGTAGAAGGCCATACGCTGTTCCAGATTCGAGTCAGCGTAAGGCCGCCGCCGAGGCCCGCCAACCTCACGTCTGTCTCTGTGATGTACGTGTTTCCGGTTGCTAAGTTGATTGGATGCCCAGCGGCTCCGCCACCCTTTCCGTTCGCACAACCAGGGCAGGTTTCGGCGGGAGCAGCGACCGGAGGACAATCGGCAGAGCGTTCGAAACACGGCGTGCCGCCGATGATACCGATGGGCGTGCAACCGAAGTAGTAGATGAAATCGACCTCCCAACTCCAGATACCAATGGGGAGATTGCAGTTAGGACCGGCTTGCGCAGCCGCGGGCCGCGCGCATGCAAGAAACAGCGACGTGAGAACCAATGTGACGACGAAGCTTCTCATGACGAGCTAAACCTCCAATGAATGCTATTTCGCGTGGCGATATAAACCTTGGCGTATATGGTGTCAAGTGTACTTGAACAAATTTCTGTTAATGGCTGTGGAAAAACACTGACTTCGACATGAGTAGGAGAAAAGCGGAAGAACTGCTCTATCTACGAGCTTTCCTGGATGTAACGCAAGGGCTGGGGCGAACCTTTAGGGGAGGCGCGTGGAAGCATGAACGGCCTACCTGCCTCGCTTGCCCCGATGCGCCATTCTGTTAGCCACTAAGAGAAGGAGGTCCCTGTCGCGCTTGCCCATCTGACTGAGTAGCTCGCGGAATCGCCTGAAGAAACGCACCTCGCTGCGAGAACGTCCCGAATAGGCGTTGTCATCGTTGGACGTCGAAAGAGCGGCCGTATTGGCGCGCTCATCTCCGCTGTAAAACAATTGATACAGAGAAACTTCCAGGGCTCGCGCGAATTTTTCGAGCGTCTCAACCGCCGGAACCGTGTGACCGTTCTCAACGCGGGAAATGTAGCACCGAAGCAACCCAGTTCGCTTCTCAATGTCTCCCTGCGACAGGTCCTTTGCTTCTCGCAAGTCGCGCAGACGATCGGCAATGGGCATGAATTATCACCTCGTTTGCAGCTTAGGAAAGAATAAGACCCGTAGATTCTAGCACTTCGCGATGACACTGGACGCGGGGGTTGTGGGCTATAGGGATCTGTGTTGAAGAATTACGATGGCACTCTTGGCTACGAATCTCTCCCGTAACGCATTTTCTAGTTGACTTGCCATATATTTCTGAGCAAGTATCTGCCCTAGTTTAGAACTCTGTGCCCTCGGGTTGCTCCTGGAAAACTTTCCAAAGGATTGGAGGAGTAAGAATGCCCTCCCCCTTCGTACTCGCCAAGTGGGAAGGATTCCTTCTGTTAGCCGGGTTGTTCGGCATCGTGTGTTGGAAGCTGGCAAGTGGAAATGTCGCTCTCGACCAACTATTCGATGGCGATATTCGAGATGCCAACAATGCCGACGGCTTTTCTCCGTATGCTAGTGCTGGCCGCGTCCAGGCCTTTCTGGTTACGGTTTTTGTGGCCCTGTATTACCTCAAGCAGGTCATCCTGAGTCCAACCGCGTTCCCGACGCTACCCAATGGACTCATCGAGGCCCTCGCAGGCAGTCAGGCATTCTATTTGGTTGGTAAAGCGCAAGCGATGCTCGTCGGAAGGTTGCGTGACTTTTTCAGATAGGAGGATCCATGCGGAACATCGAGTTCACCATCAGCCTGGTGCTCACAGTCTTGACGGCCTTCATTATCGCCATCTGGGTGCCTACTCCGGACCACGACCCGATGAAGAAGGTGCAGCTTGCTCTCGCTTACGGCATGCTGGTCCTGCTTTTTCTCTTCGGATTTCTGATTCTCGCCGGGATTGCCAGCGGAAAAATCGACATCAGCAAGTTGCTCACTGAAGATGGCGGTGGCGCCAGCATGTCGAGATTCCAGCTCCTTATCTTCACCTTTGTGATTGCGCTGAGCTTCTTCCTCATCGTGATATGCGAGTGCAAGTTCCCCGATGTCCCGGGCAACGTTCTGGCACTGCTCGGGATCAGTGCAACCACTTACGGGGTCAGCAAGGGCATTCAGGCGAGCAGCGGACTCAAGGGTAAGGATCCTACGGCCACTTCTTCGGGAGACAAAACACCCACTCCGTAGCCGAACCCGTATGTCATCTCGCGAAGGCAGCTTTGAGGGAGGACAAGATGTCGAATGGCAATACTCGGACTGGCCACACCTTCTCCCGGCACGTCGCTCCGTTTGCACCGCTCGCTTTGGCGATGCTGATGTCGTCCTCGCAGTCGGGCGTAGTTCCTGCAACTGGCACTCCGACCCAAACGGGCGAGGAGGCGGGCTTCTCGCAGGTCTGTCCCAACCCTCAATTCCCGCCGGACTCCGGCCCGACATCCATCGACGAGACGACCTGTACAGTTGCGGGCAGCGGCGGTAAGGAAACGTGGCAGAACGAAGCTAAGAACAATTTTTGCGCGGCCGGACCAGCGAAGCCGGTCACCATTTCAGACCTCGTAACGCTGCAGTCGAAGGTCGAGCAGGACTCGAGCATTCCTTTCGGCAATACCCGTAGCCATCCACTAACCGACAAGGCAGGACCTGCGACTGATCGCAAACCGCTCCAGGCGTTAGGTGAAGGAACGGAGGTGACACTTCAAGGATTCGTCCTGATCGCACGCCAGGAGGAGGCCGAGAGTGTCAACTGCGGGAAGAACGTCGCAAATACTGCCGAGAACCACGACATCCACATTTCGATCGTGCAAGCTCCTGGCCAAGAAGAATGCTCGGGTGTCGTAGTGGAGATGATTCCGCACCATCGGCCCGCGTCGTGGACTCCTCAAAATGTCAACGCGGTCGCGGCCGCGAAGCTGCCCGTTCGCGTGACTGGCCATCTGATGTTCGATTCGAGTCACACTCCCTGTCAGAACGGAACGAGTATTCAAGGGGATCCGAAGCGTTCCTCTCTCTGGGAGGTTCACCCGGTCTACCGGTTTGACGTTTGTCCGCAGGGAGACTGCTCTTCAGGTACGGGCTGGGTTCCGCTGGAAGAATTCGTGAAACCAAGCGACGAGTAGAGGACTAGATGACTCAAGGCGTGGAGGCGGAGAGTATATGAGCAGTGCGGACACAAAAACAACCTATGTACCGTCCAAAGTAAAGATTCCCAATTCCATTGGACTGGCATTGTCGGGCGGCGGTTTTCGCGCCACCTTGTTTCATCTGGGCGCGATTCGAAGGCTTCACGAATTTGGAATCCTCCGGAAAGTTACGACCCTTACGTCTGTGTCGGGCGGGAGCATTTTGAACGGTTTCCTGGCGAGCCGACTCCTCGGGTCCTTATCGACCGCGATCCAGGATTTTGGAGCCGACGTCAGTCGTCCCGTCCGCCAGTTCTGCTCGATGGATATCCGACGCTGGCCAGCTCTTGAGCGCCTTGTGCCTGGCGTGGACAACAGCATTCATCTCGCACACCAATATGACGAGCTCCTCACCGGAGGGAAACTGCTTTCCCAGATCCCCGACAGTCCGATTCACGTGTTCTGCTCGACAGACCTCGCTTACGGGGTGAACTGGATGTTCAAGAAAAGTGAATGTGGTGACTATCAGATTGGGTTCCAGGCAACACCCCTAGACTGGAAAGTCGGCACGGCGGTCGCGGCATCTTCCTGCTTCCCGCCAGTGTTTAAGCCAATGAGTCTCGGACTTGATCCTTCTCGCTTCGGCCGCGGGAAAACAGGTCCGGGCGCCTTGAGAGACGCAACTATAAAGGGAATGACATTCACCGACGGTGGGGTGTACGACAATCTGGGACTAGAGCCGATCTGGAAGGACCACGAGATCGTCCTCTCTTCCGATGGTGGCGCCCTGTTCCCGACCGGGGGCGACAATGGGTTCGCGTGGGAGATCGGTCGATTCATTTCGATTCCTGAGAACCAGTCTTTGGCACTCCGAAAGCGCTGGTTGATATCGAGCTTTGTCGGTGGCCAGCTCAAGGGCACTTATTGGGGTGTGGGAGGCACACCTCAGAATTACGGTGTGAACCAAGGTTACTCGGACGATCTAGCCAAAAACTCCATTGCAGCTATTCGAACTGACCTCGATAGCTTCTCCGAGGCTGAGGCCTCCGTGCTGGAGAATCATGGTTATTGGTTGGCAGACGCTGCGATCAAAACCCACGTTCCGAGTCTGCTACCGTCAATCGTACCCCCTCTGCAGGTTCCGAACCCTGAGTGGCTTGGCCCAGAGGAGAAAATCAAGGAGGCACTCCGAGACAGCTCCAAGAGGACAGCGCTCGGTAGGTAGTCTTTAGGATGACGGAAGCGGGCCACCTCAAACCTCACCCTTGGCCGCCCATGTCCGAAAGCCGGACCTTCAAGCTTCAGCAGGGGTCGAGTTGGGAAAAAGGATATGCCAACTGTCAAAGTATCGGACGGAATCAACGCGGCGCTCGATGTAACTCCGAGTATGAATTCGGCTTTGATCAAGTATTTCAAGAATCTTTCTGACTTCTCAATAGAGGGTGCCAAGCTGGCACTGAAGTCCGGCGTGACTCTCGCCGATCCGGCACTGACGTCCGTTACGACGGGAGTATCCTTCGCGCAGCCAATTGACATTGGCACTGACCAAGCCGAACTCAAGGTCGGTGGTGGCCTAAGCGGTTCTTTAGCTATCTTCGTGCCTCACGGGCCGACGCCGAAGCTCTTTTCCCCCGATCCATTTGAAGATCCAATCCCCGTGGCGCCTGATGATCGATACGTTTCTTTTGGATTCGTGGCAAACGTAAACGATTCCGTCGGTACTTCCGGCGATCTCAGGTTCGGGTTTACGTCGGGCACTTCTTTGTCACTTACCGACTATCGGCGTTTCACGACGAAGCCAACCGCACCACAACTCATCGACGCGATCCGCGAAACCATCTCTCAGTTTTCCATCCCGGCCGACATCGAGGACTTACAAAGCCTCCATGCCGGAGAGGTTCTCACGATCAACGGTACCGGCTCTATTAAGTTTTCCGCCACGGCCGATTTGCTCGCTGCAGTGAACCCACTCGCATCGGCATCATTGCCCGCTCCTTTGCCCTCCGTTGCTCTCAAGGGCGGGGGCTCAATCAGCATAGGCGCTGATGTCCAACTGAGTGGCGAATTCCAGATTCGTGTCACAAAAGTGGACGATAACGCAGTGCGTCTCGGCTACTATCGGAAGGCTGGGGAAGCAGTGAGTGTAAACGTAACCGCATCGGTTGGGGCTTCCGCGGATATCGGCGACACTGACGTTATCGGCAAACTCATGTCGGCCATCAGCAGTGACGCCAAAGCAGACACTGATGAATTAAGGCGAGCGACCCTCAGTTCTTCCGACATTCAAAGTGTTCAGGAAGCTATCAAGGCATCAATTGCGAGGACCGTTGAGATCTCGATCGCAACTGAGCTTAGCACCAACCGGGAACAAAAAGCTGCCTTTCTGTACCAGATCGATCTTGGGTCCTTATCTGCGGCCTCGCGCGTCGCAATCCATGCCGCCCTCGATGGAGATCTTTCCCTGCTCACCGTTAATCCTTCAGCTCTTTTGCCCGGCATCAAGCCTATCCAGGATCTGTTTTCGAGTGTGCGTCAAAGGAAATACTCGCTACGGGTCAATTTGCTTGGAATTGTCAACTACGGATGGGTGTCGAAGCTGATCACCGCGGGCAAAACACTCTATGATCCAATGACTGGGCAACTCGTGATTTCAGATTCGGTGACGGCATCACGCATTGGCACTGTCGTCGCTAACATCGGTGTCGCTGATACGGAAAAACTTCGACAAGTCATGGCAGAGAACTTTCTGATAACCATCGGTTATCGCGGCGCCCGGAGTTCGGGCCTCGCTCCCTCGCTGACGACGTCTCATTCATTCTTTGCCCTAAACCAGCACACATCGCAGGAGACGCTCCGAGACGAGTTGGACGTGAGTGTCGCTCTGGGGCTGCTTGACGAAGCTACCGAGACGAGCCTGGTCGCCAGCGCCCCCGAGTTTGGCCAGACACTGTATTACGCGACCACCGAGTACAACGATGCCCTATCAGAATCTTTGTTTCTCGTTGGAGATCAGCCTCGCCCAACCGAGTTCTATGAACAAGCTGGGCTTCAGGCGCTAACGTACTTGGTGCGTCCTGCCGACCCGGACTCGGCTCGGCTGTGCCCGACGCGAGATCCAGAACTATGGGAAAAAATGAAGAACCTTGGTCAGCCTGGGATCAAGATGCTCTTCCCAGGCGTGCCAGATCCCGTCGTTGGAGCGATCGTTGCGGATTACACTGTTATTCGCTGGTGGTCGGACGCGATGAACAAGACTGGGGGCAAACTTTCAGCAATAAAGCGCTTTCTCTCGAATCAACCAACGGCGGACGACCAAAACAACGATTTCAAGAGACTGCGGGGGAATTTAGCCAGTCATCTCCGTTCCGTGGCAGCCAATACGAGGGAGGAATTCGGTCGGCCTTGGGGTCTCCTCGCTATGTTCATAGCGTCCGGCAAACGCGCCGGACGCAGAGCGACGCTTACAGAACGCGGTGTCTCACTCGCGAACGAACAACTGATTGAGATACCCGATGGAACCGAACCAGCCGGAGGTTAGAGATCAGGATCGGACTTGTATCTGGGGCGGGCACAAGTCGGGGCCTTCAAGGTGAACCAGAGACGAAAGTCCACGCGCTGCTTAAGATCGAAACGCAACTCCGGGACCCAGCAGTCCCTTTGCCATAAAAGTGTTATCAACTTCTTGCCACGGCCGCGATGCAAGACAAAAGGTGGATGCCCCCTCAGAACGTCACCCTGCAAGATGAAAGGGCCTCCGACGTAGCCCGGGCTCCCCGACAAAAAATGAAACTTGACTCCGTAAACTCGCGGGCGTCGCATCATCCTCAATGCCCCACGAGTCTCGAATGGCCAGCATCGCCATAATCTATTTCCATTGCTCAGGGGCGAGCGCGTAGGTTTTTTTGTATCCTCCATAGTTTCAGTTTAAGAAATGGGCGCCCGCTGTCAAGGTCGGACAACGTGCCTGTGCGATACTGCCCGCGGCGCTGAACTGATACTCAAAGCCAAGGATTCAGGCTGCGCCCCTACAAACTTGTGATATTCGACCGCCGTCAGACAAACCAGTAGGGCGGATTGAAATCTGGGACACCCGCGTGCCGGCCAGCAACCCATCGAAGGACATAGACCTCCTCTGGATTCGTCAGACTGTGTGTGACTTTATTGGCGAGCACCTCGAAGAGGGCGTGCGCTGCCAAGTCCTTGTAGTAATCGATGTCAGGCTCCACGACGATACAGTTCTCTCCACCGACTGTGGCGGTTCGGCGTTCGTGGAACGTGAGCTGAACATTCGCTTCGCCGAATTGCACCTGTTTAAAGCTACACGTAGCATCGCCGTGGAAAAAACTGGGATCCAGTTCGGGAGCAAACTCACCCTGCCGAGCAGCTTCTTTCACCTGCTCCACCAAATCAGGTGTTGCCCAAGCGAAGAATCGGTCCTGAGCGAATTCGAGGGCCGGGTCGTCCCAAATGACCTGGCGCAAATAGTCTAGAGGGGTCCCCTGGGGCAACTGGATCTGCGACATCGCGGTCACAAGATTCCAAAAGCACGCCAGCTTGGGCTGAGATCGCTCGTCGTCGACGAGCTTTTCGTACCGCTTTTGAGCAGTCTCTGGGCTGCAATCTGCACTCAGTAGCCTGAATGCAGCTGGCTGACTGCTCGCCAACAAATTCCACTTCGCCGGAGAGAAGTCGAATTTGGCATTCGAGCGAATTAGCATTAGGTCCACATTCTGTAGCGCGCCCTGTGCCACTCTGACCGGATGAAAGCCCACCTGTTTAAAACCGTCGGCGTAGGCCACAACGGCATATAGGTCGCCTGAGTTATTGAATGTTTGTACTGAGAATGGGGTCCTCGCCAGATAGCTAGCTGAGAAATCTCGCCGACAACGTTGATTCTGCCATCCATCCGTGATGGTCATGAGTACATTGAGACCATCATCTGTGATTACCTGGCGTCGTCCGTCAAACAGTCGGACCTGAATGTAAGCTTCGGTGTCTGACATATGAAAAAGCAACCTTTCGTAGAAATCCAGACTGCTCAAGAACCCGGGTCAGAAACTGGCTGTCTGCAACATAGACTGGTACGTCGGCGGTGTCGGTAGTCTGCGGGTTCTGCCTTCTTTTTCAGAATTAGAGAGGCGATAATCACCGCAACCGTAAACCCGTTGCGATGCAATGTCAAGTTCCGACGTGCTCGCCTGGAACAGAAGATACCCCGGCGCAAGCCAAATTCCATTTGGGCAATGCCTGAAGCTTTGGGCCGCACTGTAATGAGTATTGCACTTGACAAATACAGTACCTAGGCTAGACTCCTGAAACTAACCGAATCCCATTCAGTTCGGTGGGAGACAACCCGATTTTCCAAGGCGAAGGAGGCAGCATGAGTGAAAGACACAGTACCCCGCCTCGAGGATTGCTGGCCACCAAGCGCTCACAACTCTTCGATGGTCGCTTCGGGAGGATGTTCCGCTCGCTCCCGGCCGCAAAGTTTGGTCGAACCGAAGCTGAAAGCATAGCTAATCTCGCGAAATTGGCGGCAAGGATGGTCGCCGATTTCGATCCGCCGAAGGACGGCAAGGACGACGAAGAAAGCGGGATTCCGGCTCTCTATACCTATTTTGGACAGTTCATCGATCATGATTTAACTTTCGATCCCGCCAGCAGCTTACAGAAACAGGACGACCCGGACGCCTTGACCGATTTTCGGTCTCCGGCATTCGATCTCGACAACGTGTATGGCCGTGGGCCGGATGACGAGCCTTTTATGTACGATGGGACCGGAGCGTTCCTGTTGGGGGCACCCATTAGTGGTGGAGGCGATCCGAATGCAAAAGATCTGGCGCGCGATGCTGGTCCGAGGAAAAGAGCCATTATTGGCGACCCGCGCAACGATGAGAACAGCATCGTTTCACAGCTTCAGGGCTTGCTTCTAAGGTTCCATAACCGAACCCTAAAGGAAAATCCAGGACTTTCTTTCGAGGAGATTCAGAAGCTCATCCGGTTCCATTACCAGTATGTGATCCTCAATGATTTTCTGCCAAAGATCGTTCATTCGGGAGTTCTTGCGGAATTGAAATCGAATGGAAGGTTTGACCAAGCGAAATTGAAATTCTTCCATTGGAAACACGGGCCGTTCATGCCAGTTGAGTTTTCCGTTGCTGCCTATCGCCTCGGCCATTCCATGGTCCGACCAGGATATCGGTTGAATGACAACGTCCTGCTTCCGATTTTCCCAGTCCCCAGTCCTCCAGCGCCCGCACCCCTGCCCGAGGGGCTGACGGGATTTCGAGCGATGATTCCAGTGTGGGGCATCGACTGGGGCCGTTTTATTGACGTGGACATCCGTACGTATGACGGTTCTGCTGCTGATAACCAAAAAAGGCTCCAGTTTGCCTATCGAATCGACACTTCGCTCGTCGCTCCTCTAGGCGGCCTTCCGGCAGCCGTTGCAGATCCTCCTCCTTCGCTTGCGCTTCACAATCTGGAGCGCGGATTCCGGATGGGACTTCCAACGGGCCAGAGTGTGGCTAGAGCAATGCACGTCAAACCCATGGATGACGATGACATTCTGATCGGCAAGGGAGTAGATAAGCCAGACCCTGGTGATAAGCCGGTTTCGATCACGACGGTTGATCCCGTCTTCAAAGACAATTGTCCGCTGTGGACATACATCCTGGCAGAAGCTATGAAAAATCAAGAAAGTGTCAAGATACCTGTGAAAGAAAAAGTGTCGATCACTACTCCGCGGTTGGGGCCGGTGGGAGGCCGTATTGTGGGAGAGGTATTTCTTGGACTCATGTTCGGCGACAATCATTCACTGCTTAGTCTTGATCCCACGTGGCAACCTCCCGGGAATCCGAATTATGCGCTGAAGGACCTCGTGAGTTTCGCTCTTGGAGGTTAGCTACTGAGGGGGAACGATTCGTCCCTGTCTGGTGTACACGGTTCGCACGGAGCACGAGCGATCAGGTCGGATCTCAGGCGTTATCGTTAATGCCATCAGCGTCTACAGAGGTCAGGGAGATTCATAGAATGACAACGAAGGGCCGATCCTGCGTTATCGTTGGAGCTGGATTGGCGGGGCTCTCGGCCGCCTACCGACTGAGAAAGCGCGGCTGGAACCTGACGGTTCTCGAGGCCCAACAAAGAGCTGGTGGCCGCGTTTTCTCCTACCGATTTGACGAAGCACGTCACCTCGTTTGTGAACTCGGGGGCGAATGGATCGGCGAAGACCATGAAGAAATCCAGGATCTCTGTCAGAGGTTTCGTCTCAAGCTCGACCGCCATCAGTATTCCTTCTCGTTTTGGAACGGCCGCAAACGCTCACGAATCTATCCTCCGGGCAGTTGGTGCTTTTCCCAACGGGCGCGAAAGAAGTTCAAAGCATTTGCCAAGCGATTTGAGAGATTCGATCCGGCTCAGACGCGCGCCTTCGACGGGTTCGACTGGTGGAGCATCCTCCGCTCCATGGGCTTCACCGCGGACGAATTGCTCAAGCGAGACTTGATGGACAGCACCGACTTCGGCGAATCCATCCGCCTTACATCCGCATACACTGCCGCCGCCGAATACATCGAAGGCAATGCCACCGACGAAATGGACTTCAAGATTCGTGGCGGCAATGCACGCCTCATTTACTCGCTTGTGGGAGCTCTGGATCCTAACGATTTCTATTTGAACACTAAGGTGAAGTCCATTCATCAGACATCGCTCGGAGTGGAAGTCTTTGTCGAAGGTCGACCAATTCCCTTCCGTGCCGAATTCTGCATTTGCACGGTTCCGGCGCAGTGCCTGCTCAAAATCAAATGGGAACCGCCGTTGCCACAGGAACAGGCCGACGCGGCCCGCCAGTTGCAATATTCCCGAATCATGAAGACCCCTGTACTTTTTAACAAGAGATTCTGGCCTTCATACAAAGGGTATGGATTTTCAGCCTTTACATCCCGAATCTCCGACTTTTGCTTTGATAGCACGTACCGGCAAAAGGGACCGGGCGGAATCCTGTGCAGTTACTCCACTGGTGACAAGGCCGACGACCTAGCTGCGGAACCTAACAAAGGAAAGATAAAGAACTGGATCAGGGAGGACATGCTCGAAGTCACGGGCTTGAAGGGCGATGACGTTCGAGCCGTAAGGGCCTTTCCTCAGGCATGGCAGAGAGTCCATTGGATCGGCGGTGCTTATGCGTTTTACCGTCCCGGCCAATGGTTCACCGTACGCCCTCTCCTCCAAAGGGCTCACGGAAGGGTACTGTTTGCTGGTGAGCACCTGGCCGACTTGCAGGGCTTCATGGAAGGCGCAGTCAACACAGGCCACGCAGCCGCAGATCAACTCTAATTCGGACCGGGCGAGGATTGTGTCTGAAGTCCGATGTTAGAGATGCGACTGTTCGGCGGGCACGTTGCGTCGAGATTTACGAAGGTCGTGTCCTAGGCAGGCTGTCCAGTTTTAGAGGGGGATCACCACAGGGTCTTGCACCCCAAAGGGGGGTACGGATGGGATCGGGGCGCGTCTACATACTAGCGTCTAGTTCCGCACTCAGACTCCTCCGTCGCAATCAGCAGATTCCTTACGCGTGTCCCGAGAGCGCTTGGCCAGTCCCCGATTCTAAGCGCAGACGCGTGAAATGACGGAAGCGGATCGGGCGAAAATGTGAGTGACATTCTCAAGGCGTGCCGCGTGGGCTTCATAGTTAGGAGAGACAATGATTGGAAAAGTTAGTGATAAGGTGTTGGTCACGCTGATTACGGTGCTTGGTTCAATTGTGACTGCTGGACTTACCACCTATGGAGTGATTCGGGCAAACACACGCGGAATCAGTGAAAATCAGCAAAAACTCAGTGACCTGAATGCCAAAACTGATGCTCTCGCCGTGTTGCCAGTTGGCACAGTGATTGCTTCACTGCTTACACCAACTAAGTTTGCTAAACAAGTCGGTGACCCTGACAACTTCGATGTGACGAAGAGCAGTTGGACACTCGCCGACGGTAAGGCAGTGCATGGCACTGATTGGGCCAAATTGCGAGCGGACGCGCCCGTTCCGAATCTGTGCGGCACTTTTCTCAGGGGCAAGAACAATGGTACGCGCGGTGACGTTAAGGAAACTGATCTCGGCGTCTATCAACCCGATACGGTCGGCCCACATCGACATAAGTTGTGGATCAATAACAAGTCAACCCAGAACGTCACAGGTTTTGTTTACAACGGAGGTAGCACTGCCACTTTTGGCTACACTGATATGATGCCTCTATCAGATGAAGCTTCTGAAACTCAACCAAAGAACGTGACGGTGAATTACTTTGTCAGAATCAATCAACTAAAGCAGTTGCAAAGCGATATCTTGCGCCGCCGCTAGTTTCGACGCGACGGAGTCAGTAAGCGCCGAACAATTGTGTCAGGGGGAATTCCGTTCAAATTGAGGTGCCCCGAACTCCCGACATCTCTCCGAATGCCCTGTGATACCCCGTTCGACCTGGGTGCCCAAATAACCAGCAACTATTTGACTGGCTGACAAAGTGGATGACTTCCCAGTGGCGCACGATTCGCGCATAGCCTTCGGTGGCCAATTAAAGTGAGCTTTCGCGAAGGAACACCTCCTCTCACCGCTTCGCGTCCGGCATCCAAACTATCACCTCAAGATAGAGGTGCCCTCAGGAATCGAGGGTCATCAGCTCGCTCTTCCATTCTTTGTGGAGGGCGGGCGCTTGGACTAGCCGTCTAGCGCTGGTGGATTGCGCAGAATAGAGTAACTCCTGAGGCTCGCTCCGGATTTCTGAAAGTAAGCGACCCAAAACTGTTGAAGGCTTTCCCATCGAGCGACGCTTTCACCTGCCGCGTCCACTCCCAACGCGAGCACCTCGACACCATTCAGACGGGCTATGGGTTCGGCTCTCTTTAAGAGGGCTGAGTCCACGGGAATCGCCACGGGAGTCTCAAGATTGAGAACAGGGGTCGCCTGACGCATATCGGAATAGATGACGAGCATTTTCTGCTCGGCGTCTGATGTTTCACGAAAAAGCTGGCCTGTCACGAGCAGTGCGCCGAGAATGTCTGTTTGTTTCGCATTTGGCGCAAGACGGACTGTCCGTCTCTTCCAGGCCTCGACGAGCTGCCTGCGGGCGCCTCTGATCCGCTCGCCAAAATAGCCTGACTCCGCGGGCACTGCCGCGCGAAGGAGGATGTCCGGCTCGGCGAAGCTATGCTCCGTAATCCCGATGATGGTCACTCGGGATCCGGCCGGAACCTGTGCCAAGAGAGCCGTGACCGCAGCGACGTTCTTTTCAAAATCAGTTTCTCCGTCTGGCCCGCGGCTCGCAACCGAAGCAGACAGGTCGATAGCGATGACGAGATTCCAAGGCCGCTGCTCCGCCCGACTGTCGAGTGCTCCAACGGCAAGGCAGAGGCTTAATGCGAGCACTTTTCCGAGCGTCTTCTTCGCAGCGTGCTTCAGCATGGCAGAATAGAAGTTCCGCCAGAACTGAGCCTCAAAGATGGCTCCCTCGCCGGAGAGTTCACTCAGTTGCGACATAAGTCCGGCGATCCGTTGCCGAACTGCGATACGCTCATTTGCAAGCTTCTCGAAGTTCTCTCCTGAGTCGATGACAAGCCTTTGGACATCGTGAACCGAAAGGCCTGCGGCCAACTCCATCGCCACGGCGAGGAAAGCCATGGTGAGCTGCAAGATTGGAAGAGCCTCTTCGTAGAAGTGGTTTTCGGTCTGAGGTAACTCGGGGCTGTCGTCACTCACGACGACTGTGGTCTGTAAGTCCTTCAGGTCCTGGGCGAAGAGCTTCCCGCGAATGACTGCAAGCAATACCAGGCTCGCAATCGCGGCCACGCAGGCTACCGTGGCCATCCCCTTGACGAGCTTCCGGCAGTTCCATTCTTCAAGGCATTTATCAACACAAAACGGACAGACGATCGCGATGCCGATGCAGTAGAGATAGCTCTTCCATCCCAAGCGAAACGGATCGAAGGCAAGCAGCGAAAAGAAGAACCCGGCAACCGTGAGGATGACCGCAATGCTGCCAGCGAACCAAGCCTTAAGGCGTCGTGAACCCCGGTCGCCCGAAGGCGGGGTCAGGTGCAACCGCTCGCTTATTCGCTTTTCCTCGTCGGCCCAAAGGGCAAGTTCAACGCGCAGTCCGACGATTCTCGACTCGTTCGTGAGTTCGATTCGCCGCCGTTCGTGGGTGCAAACCTCTTCGACTTGTCCCACGAGGCGCTCGACTCCTTCGTAGCCGAGTTCGTGACCTAGGTTGTGGGTGTTGCTCTCTTTCTCCATTCTTGTACTCCCCTCTTCGGACGCCACTAGAGCTCATCAAGAAAGGAGCCTGCCCGTGGGGCAAGCTCCTGAAACAAAGAACTATGTGGACTCAAGGATCTTGCGAACGTCCTCGAGCTTTTGAAGTTGTCGTTTTGCCTGCTTGAGCTCTTCTTCCTTTTCTATTACTTGCTCGCGCAGACGGTCGATTTGGCTGAGCACCACTTCTACCGGCGTCTTCTTCTTCCACGGCTTCCGTCCGGCTGGCAGTTTGCTCTGTGCCGGCTCGGGTTGTTTCTGTGCGGTCATGCGTCATTCCTCCTTTGGAATGTAGGGTTCGGGGTAAGACCTGAAGCGCGTTCGACATCGCGTCGGCACGCGCGGCAGGCTTGTGGATCGGCGTTGCGGTGTTTAGTAGATTGTTCCACCGCGAGCGCGGAAACCAGTTGTTCCTTCAGTCTTGCGACCTGCTTCTCGGCCTCTGCAGGCACGAGATTGTGGTCACAAATGGTGTAGGAATTGGTTTTCGCGTCGTAGAGGATCACGAGTTTGAGGCTAGTTCGCACGGTGTGGTTCGCTCCTCTCGGCTGGCGTTGTATTTCGGATTGCTTCCTCCACCTGTGGTGGGTTTGGCCCGGCCACATGCTCGGGTTGCAGCTGCGTTTGAGTTTTCACCCAGGCTTCGAGTTTCCAAATTGCTTCGCGCTTTACCGGTAGCTCGACGTGGGTGTAGATGGAGTTGACGTCTTCGCCGCTCGAATGCCCCATGA
>Ga0335085_10003971_pt1 | contig 24963 bp, 16 predicted proteins | sample Lox_Sample_45_FD_206712 | JGI IMG/M metagenome (GOLD analysis project Ga0335085, IMG submission 206712) | Soil microbial communities from Loxahatchee National Wildlife Refuge, Florida, United States - Lox_Sample_4.5 | ecosystem: Environmental > Terrestrial > Soil > Wetlands | place: USA...
CTCCAGCGCCATGCTGCATGAAACCGCGCGCATCCTTTGGAATCGCGCCGTCAAGCGCCCTCTCTTCGCCGTGGGCAGCTCCGGCCTCACGCACGGCCTTTTGCAGTACTGGCAATCCATAGGCCTGATCCGTCCCGCAAATGCTCCCGCACCCCCCTCGCCCGTCGACCGCTTGCTCGTGCTCAGTGGCAGTTGCTCGCCGGCCACCGCCCGGCAAATTCTCAACGCAAAGCAATCAGGTTTCACCGCCCTGCGTCTCACAGGCTCAGCGCCTTGGATCGCGCAATTCGCCAGCGCGCGCCAGGCGCTCCAATCCGGCCGCAGCGTCATTCTCTACACTGCGCTCGGTCCACTTCCGAAAAACGCAATGCGCCGCGACTCATTCGGTGTGTCCCTCGGAACTGCGCTGCGCGATCTCATCCTCGCCACTGGCGTTCGCCGGATTCTCATCGCCGGCGGCGACACCGCAACCCACGCCGTCAAGCAACTCCATCTCGACGCGCTCACTTTCCTAGCTTCGCTCTCGCCCGGCGTTCCGCTTTGCCGCGCTCATGCACCTGGCTCACCGCTCCACGGTCTCGAACTCGCGCTCAAAGGCGGCCAGATGGGCCCTGACGATTTCTTCGCCCAGGTCCGCGACGGCCGCTCGAGCTAGCCTCTTGACTCCGAAGTTCGTTGCACAATACTGCTGTCATCCTGAGAGGAATTTGGGCATCTTTGCGCCAAATGATGCCGAAGGATCTGCCCTGAAAATAGCGTTGCCGAAGTAGCGCCGGTCTCCTGACCGGCTGTCGTGCGGGTCTCCAGACCCGCACATCCGCTGGAACACATTTTCATGGTTCTGGGTGTCGCCGCCCAACATGCATGACTGCGGTTGCTTCTCGCCCCAGGTCCCGATTTTGAGACCTGGGATTACGCCGCCCCATCATCCACGCACCGCGTGCAGTCAATCCGCGTAAAAATCGCCGCGCTCACCAGCACCATTCCCGCAATAAACCACAGCGGCAGATTGTAGCTTCCGGTCGCGTGCACAATGTACCCGAACATCACGGTGCACAGAAACCCTCCTGCCTGTCCTGCGGTGTTCATCATTCCGGTTGCCGTTCCGCTCAGTCGTCCGCCGATCGCTAGGCACAACGCCCACGCCGATGGCAGCATAAGGTCCATCATGCCGAATCCCGCGCTCGACAACACAACCACCGCAATCTTCCCATGAAATAGCGCCATCGCAATCAGCAACGCCGCAGTCAGCGTGAGGCATACTGCCGGAATCCATCGCAACGCCAGCCGCGCGCTCCACCTTGCCGAGAGCCTGTCGCCCAACTGCCCTCCCACCAGATTCGCAATCAGCCCCACCAGAAACGGCAGTGAGGCAAACAGCACCCCGTTCAGCGAGAACCCCGCCGCGTGCACCATCCAGGTCGGAAACCATGAAAAGTAAAACCAGCTTCCGCTTCCATAGCAGCCGTAAGCCAGCACAATTAGCCACAAATCCCGCGACCCGAACAATCTTCCCCACGGCACTTTCCCATTGCCATGCGCCGCACGACTTTCCCCAATCTCCGCAAGTTCAGCCGCCGTCACTGACGGATCGTCCTGCGGTCGGTTGTGAAACCTTAACCACCACGTCGCCGCCCAACTGAACCCCGCCAGCGCAAGCACCCTGAATGCCATGCGCCATCCGAAATAATGAACCAGCGGCACAATCAGTACCGGCGCCAGCGCGCCGCCCAGCCGGCTTGCCGCCCACACCAGCCCCTGGCACCGCGCCCGCTCTCGCGCCGGAAACCACCTTGCAATCGCGCCCGCAATATTCGGATAAGCTCCGGCCGCGCCCAGTCCGAAGAAAAAACGCGAAGCGCAAAGCTGCCAGAATCCGCGCGACCACGATGTCAGCAAATTGAACGACGACCACCACGTCACGATGCGCGTCATCTCGCCGCGTTGCCCGCGGCGATCGCCCATCGCCCCCGACGGCACTTCGAAGATTCCGTTCGCCAGCACATACGCGCTCAGAATCCATCCAAAGTTTTGCGGCTGAATGTGCAAATCGGCTTGAATGGCCGGTCCCGCCACTGCAATGGCCAGGCGATCCAGGAATGTAAGAACTGACAGCAGGCCGAGCAGGCCCAGGATCTTGTGGCGCTGCTTCAAGCGCCGGCCCTCACCGGTTGCGGCAGGTCCAGTGCCTGGCGCGCACTCAGCACAGCGAGTTCGGGACTCGAGAGCACCGGCGCATGCACCACGTCGGCAGCCAGCGTCGTCAAAACACGCGCCATTGATGCCTGTGCCAGCACCACTAGGTCCACTCCCTTCAAATCCTCCACCAGCGCTTGCGCCACGATCCTGTCATGCGTCGCGGTGTCGCCGGCCAGCACGGCGGGAAATGCATCCTCGCACAAGCACTCTACCAGTTCCACCTCGCGGCCCGCTTTCGCCGCCTTCTCCCGCAGCAGCGCTGTCGTTGGATTGAGCGTGGTCCGCAACGTCGCCATCACGCCAATGGTACGCGCCTGCTTCACCGCAGATTCCGCCATCGCATCATCGATCCGCAGAATCGGAATGTCGAATAACTGCTGCGCCAGCGTCACGCCTGGCCCGATTGACGAGCACGTGACCAATACCGCATTGGCTCCGGCTTCCTCCGCCGACGCAATCTGATCTATCAGTCGCCTCACCGACGCCTTGCGCAAATGACCCGCTTTGACGGTGTCCTGAATCAGGCTCTCGTCCACCATGTGGAATACCTTCGCCTCAGGCAGATGGCGATGGCATAGCTTCGTGAATCCTGGCGCAAGCATTGGGCTGGTATGGATAAGAGCGAGGGTCGGTGTGAAATGAGTCGACAACGGTTTGCCTTTTCTAGTGGCGGGCCCGTCCCGCTGACCGATCCATGCCGGAATTCTCGGATCGTGGGCAGCCGGTAAAGCAAGCCGGATTTCGATTGCACAACAAGTTAACGCATTTGCCTCGCCATGCGCGACTCGTGATCGGCTTCCTGCGCTTCGATTCCGGCAGGCGGAACGAACCAGCCGTGCAACCGTTTCGCCGCATCGGCGTCGCTTGTGGTACAAGAACCTCGCATGAGATTTTCGCTCGCCAAACACACCTTCCCCGCGCTCACGCCTCAAAATCCAGTCTCGTCGCGCATCCTTCTCGTGATTCTGGCGATCGCATTCCTCGCGCCAGGCAGTGCGGCTTTTGCTGCACCTGCGGCTGCAACTTCTGACTCGCCTTCCCCCTTGCTGCTCGGTGCCGCGTGGTATCCCGAACAGTGGCCCGAGTCGCGCTGGGACGCCGACCTGCAGTTGATGCAAGACGCGCACCTCCATGTCGTTCGCGTCGGAGAGTTCGCCTGGAGCACAATGGAGCCTGCCTCCGGCCAATACCGCCTCGACTGGCTTGCGCGCGCCATTCGCCTCGCGGAAAAACATCACATTGCCATCGTCATCGGCACACCCACCGACGCCCCTCCCGCCTGGCTTACCTCCGCGCACCCTGAAACGCTGCGCGTCGATGCCGACGGCCGTCGCGCAGAGCATGGTGGCCGCCGCCAGTTCAACTACGCCAGCCCGGAATACCGCGCCTTCTGCGCCGCCATCGCAACCCAGCTCGCCCGCCGCTTCGGCCACGATCCCAACGTCATCGGCTGGCAAATCGGCAACGAATACACCGATGAGTCCTTCGATCCCGCCACGCGCGGCCAATTCGACCAGTGGCTCAAAGCAAAATATCGAACTCTCGACGCGCTCAATCGCGACTGGACCACCGCTTATTGGAGTGAAACCTACGATCGCTGGGATGAGATTCCTCTGCCCAATTCGGGCGGCAACCCCGGCCTTCTGCTCGACCACAAACGCTTCGTCTCCGATACCTGGCGCAGCTTCCAGCAGGTCCAGATCGACGCGATTCGCAAATACGCTGACCCGCGCCAGTTCATCACCACCAACATCGGCGGCCTCGGCTGGTCCGACAATTGGGACCACTACGAAATCACCAAGCCGCTCGACCTCGCCTCCTGGGATGATTACGTTGGCGAGGGCCATCTCAACGCCGCGCGCAACGGCGCCATGCACGACTTCGTCCGCGGCTGGAAGCGCCAAAATTTCTGGGTCATGGAGACGCAGCCCGGCTCCGTCAACTGGGCGCCCATCAACACCACGCTCGATCCCGGCGAAACCCGCGCCATGGCCTGGCAGGCCATTGGCCACGGCGCCGATGCTGTCCTCTACTGGCAGTGGCGCGATGCGCTCAATGGCCAGGAACAATATCACGGCGCGCTCATCGGCCCCGACGGCACACCATTGCCCATCTACGACGAGATCCGAAGCATCGGCAGCGAATTCGAGCGAGCCTTCGCCGCGCTTAAAAACACAAAGCCGGTTGCCCAGGTCGCCATCCTCCAGACCTACGACAGCCGCTGGGCTATCGACTTCCAGCCCCACAGCAAAAACTACGATCAACTGCAGGTCCTTCTCGATTACTACCGGCCTCTCCGCGATCAAGGTCTTACCGTCGATATCGTCAGCGCCGACGCCCCACTCGATTCCTACAAACTCGTCTTCGCGCCCAGCCTCAACGTCATCTCAAACCATCTCGCCGCTCACCTTCTCGCCTATGTCCAGCAGGGTGGCCATCTCTTCATCGGCCCGCGCTCCGGAATGAAAGACGAGCACAACTCGCTCAACATCGAACGCCAACCCGGGCCCCTCGTTACTTCTCTCGGCGGCCGCGTTGAGCAGTATTACGCGCTCGAACAATCAATCCCGGTCACCGGAACCATCGGCTCCGGATCAGCCTCAATCTGGGCGGAACAACTCTCCGTATCCTCTCCCGACACACAAATCCTCCTCCGCTATGGCCAACCCAACGGCTGGCTCAACGATCAACCCGCCATGATTACGCGTCATGTCGGTCAGGGTCGCATCACCTATCTCGGCGCTCTGCTCAACCCCGAACCCATGCGGCGCGTCGTCTCCTGGGCGACAACCGGCGCGCAGGTTCAGCCGGAATTTGGCCCTGTCGCTGCCAACATCGAAGTCTGTCGCCGCGTCGGCGCCTCGCATTTCGTCTTCGTCCTCATCAACCACGGACCCTCCGAGACTCACGTTTCACTGCCTTCCGAAATGCGCAATGTTTTGAGCGCCGGCCAGGTCAGCTCCATCGAACTCGCTCCACAAGCCGTCGCTGTGCTAACTGCCGGAACGTATTGACTTCACTAACCTGAAAGGCCGCTCCATGTCTCTCCCCCTCTCGCGCCGTCAATTCACCTCGTGCCTGTCTCTCTCCGCCGCCCTTCCCCTGCTTCGCCCCTCCCATCTCTTTGCCGGCGGTTTCGCCAATCAGCAAATCGCCCCCTTCCGCACTCCCTACAAATACGGCAACCTCGTGCTCTCCGCATCCGCTGACCCCACCGCCTTCGACTGCAAATCCGTCGACGATCCCTTCGTCTTTCTCCACGACGGCGTCTTCCACATGCTCTACATCGGCTTCGACGGCACCGGCTACCAGACAGGCCTCGCCAAATCCGCCGACCTCATCCACTGGGAGCGCGTCGCCTGCGTCGCTCGCCGCGATCCCAACTCGAAGTACACGCGCTACAACATCGCCCTCAGTTGTCTCGTGCGCGAAGATGGCCTCACCTCGCCCGGTCGATTGAAAAAAGTGCACGGCCGTTTCCTTGGCGCGTGGAACGCCTATCCCAACGCTGGATACGAAGCTGGCGCCGCCGTCATCGGCCTCGCGTGGAGCGACGATCTCCTCCAGTGGGAGCTCACCGACCCTATTCTCTTTCCCAACGATGGCGCGCCTTGGGAGCACGGCGGTCTCTACAGGCCAAACCTCATCGAGCACGATGGCGTCTTTTATCTCTACTACAACGCCAAAACTGATCTGCTGCCCAAAAGCGAAGGCGGTGGGTGGCACGAGCAGAGCGGCGTCGCCACATCGCGCGATTTAAAAACTTGGACCCGTTACGCCGGCAACCCCATCCTTCGCAACGGCGGCCCCGAATCCTGCGACGCCCGCTTCGCCAGCAATCCCTTTGTCGTCCAACACAAGAATTTGTGGGCCATGTACTACTTCGGTCTTGACCATCGCGGTGTCGCCCGCGAGCTCCTCGCGCTCGGTCGCAACCCTTACCATTTTGAAAAGGTGAATGAGATCATCATCGACCGCGGCGCCCCTGGCACCGTCGACGAAACCTACGCGCACAAGCCTTGCGTCATTTTTCACAACGGCGCTCTCTACCACTTCTACTGCGCAGTCTCCGGCAAATGGCCGCACGAAACCCGCGGCATCTCCGTCGCTCGCTCAATGCCATGGTGAGATCGCGCGCAGCAACTGGCAAATGCAAAGCCGCGTGCACTGTCATCCTCAGCGCCGTTTGCCGCGTCGCAACAGACGGAGTCGAACTGTCTCCACAAATGCCGCCTTGAAGGGGCACGACTTTAGTCGTGCCGTGAATGGTTCATAAATAGCGGGATGAAGTTTCAATAGGTTGTTGTCCATTCGATCAAGAACTGAGAAGCTGATGTTGCGAAACAAGAGCATTTCTCAGGAGACCGAATGGACTATCACCATCGTGCTCGACTTACTGTTGCTCGTCGAGAGCAACTGGCCAAGGATGTTTTAGAGGGCCGGCTGAGCTTGCGCGATCGCTCCCGCTTCTCAGCTTCGCGCTGGACAAATTCCTCACAACATCCAAAGATGGCGATATGAACTATGCGGCAACGACCACGCGGCTTCTTGCGGCTGCAGTCCTTCTTTCCATCCCCTTCTCGATTCCGGCCCAATCGCAAAACCCGAACGACGGCTTCATCTTCCCCCCGCTCTCTAGCGGTCACGCGCTCCCCGGCACGCAGCCTGACAATCACGCCTCCACCGTCGTCGAGCTTAAAAACGGCGACATCCTGGCCGCATGGTTCGCCGGCACCCGCGAAGGCGCATCCGACGTTGCCATCTACGGCGCACGCCTTCACGACAATACGTGGACCCCTCCCGTCGAGCTCGCCCGCGCGCAAGGCGTCGCCTGCTGGAATCCTGTGCTCTTCCACACCAACGACGGCCGCCTCTGGCTCTATTACAAATACGGCAAAAGCCCTTCCACTTGGCTGGGTGCTCGCAAATTCAGCACCGACGAAGGCCGCATCTGGAGCGCCGAAGAAAATTTGCCTCCCGGCATCCTCGGCCCCATCAAAGACAAGCCTCTCGTCCTCTCTGACGGCGCCATCGTAAGCGGCTCGTCCGTCGAATCCACCAACTGGACCGCATGGATCGAGCGCTCTACCGACAACGGAGCCACATGGACAAAATTCGGTCCCATCACTGTCCCCGAATCAATCGACGTCCCTGATGCAGCCGCGCTGGCCGCCGCCAAAGAAAATCCCGCTTCCCACTCTAACCCCAGCGCCGGCGTCACCACCAAAATCTATCCACCATCTCCACGCACCGTCGGCATCATCCAGCCTTCAGTCGTCCTTGTCGGCGAACATCATCTTCGCTTTTACGCGCGCAGCCGCACCCGAACCGCGCGCATCGCCGTCGCCGACTCCTTCGACGATGGAAAGACCTGGGGACCCGTTCACTTCATCTCCCTTCCCAATCCCAACTCCGGCATCGACGCCGTGCGCCTGAAAGACGGCCGCATCGTCCTCGCCTTCAACAACAGCTACAACACCCGTACGCCCCTCAATCTCGCTGTCAGCACCGACGGCGAGCACTTTCACATCTTCAAAACCCTCGAGGACTCGCCGGGCCAGTACTCGTACCCCGCCATCATTCAGGCATCCAACGGCGATCTGCTCATCACCTACTCCTGGCGTCGCCAAACCATCAAATTCGTCCGCCTTCCTCTTCGCGACGTCCCGGCGCCCTCCGGTCCGCATTCCGGACCCGTTCAATAGCCGCATCACCCGGCCCTTTCGGTTTGGATCGCGGCTGAAATCTCCCTGGACGCCTCCCGACTCGCGCCGCTGTCCCCCTTTCTCTCGATAAAAGTCTCTTGCGCCCCGGCAACTGCCGCGCGCCCAAATCGTCGTTTCCGAAAAGAGAAAATAAATGTATACTCTCGAAAATAAAGCGAGCCCCGCCCCCTTGCCGACCCCAACCGCCAGCCCGAGCCATGTTGTGCCCTCGTTCGCCGACCCACATTCCGGTCGCATCGTGGTACTTGCCGACGACCTTACCGGAGCATGCGACGCTGCAGCTCCGTTTCTCCGCTCCGGCCGCACCGTGCGCGTCTGGTTCGAATCGATCGTCGAGTTCTCCGCTCCCGAGACAGTCCAGGCCTTCAGCACCAATTCTCGTTCGCTCTCTCCCAATCGTGCAGCCCGCGCCGTTTCGCGGGCCGTCTCCAATCTCGGATCGGATCCCAGTTCGCTCTTTTTCAAAAAGGTCGACTCCGCGGCACGGGGCCCATTCGCTGCTGAAATCCTCGCCGCGCAAAAGGCGCTTTCCGCGCGCGCCGTTCTTCTGGCTCCGGCTTTCCCGTCCGCCGGGCGTACCGTTCGCGACGGCGTTCTCCACATTCACGATTCATCCGGGCACTCCTCGCAAATTCCTCTCGTCGGTCTCTTTCCGCTTATCAAGCGTTCGCGTATCGCTCAAATCTCCAGCCCCGGCGAACTTGCCTCGGCCCTTGACTCCGGCAAAACCATTCTCCTCTGTGACAGCGAAACTCAAGCCGGCCTCGAAGCAATCGCCCGTGCTGCCCAGGATCTCCCCGGCCTTCTCTATGCAGGCTCTGCCGGTCTCGCGCAAGCCCTCGCGGGTCTTGCCAGAATGAACCTGCAATCTCTTCTCCTGCCGCTCGTCTCCCAGGTTCTTCTCATCGCCGGATCGCCGCACCCCGTCACAATGCTTCAGCTTGAAAACCTCGATCGCGATCGATATTCCAGCGTCCGCACGCTCGAAATCCATCGGCAATTCCGAGCCGCCGCGCGCATCCGCTCCGCGTTTCGAACTTCCTCGCCGCAGGCTCTCGTCCTCACCGGCGGAGAAACAGCCCTTCTCGCCGCTCGTGCGCTCGAAGCCAATTCTTTTATCCTCCAGGGAGAACTCGCGCCCGGCATTCCGTGGGGATTGGTCCAGGGCGGCGTGGCTCACGGCTGTGTCGTTGTCACCAAATCCGGCGGCTTCGGTTCGCCCAACGCCTTCAATCAGATTCTCGCCGCGCTTCGAGGTCCACTATGAGCAGGCTTGCACGTATCGCCATCAGCATCGGAGACCCAGCCGGCGTCGGCGCCGAAATCGCTCTCAAAGCGCTCCACGACAAAAGCGTCGCTTCGCTCGCGCAATGGCTCCTCGTCGCCGATTCATCCGCCCTCAATGCCGCCGCCGGGGTCTGTGCTATCGATCCCCGCTCCCTGCCTTTCACCCTCATCGAAACCAACTCGTTGCCCGCCGGCCAGCCCATCGCCTTCGGTCAGCTCCGCGCTGAATACGGCCTCGCCGCCATCGCCTACGTCCGCCGCGCCGTCGAGCTCTGCATCTCCGGTGAAGCGGATGCCATGGTCACCGCGCCCCTTAATAAGGAAGCCGTCACTCTTTCCGGCCGCCATTTCTCCGGCCACACCGAATACATCGCCGAGCTCACCGGTGCGCCCGAGCCGCGCATGCTTCTCTACTCTGAGAAGCTCGCCACCGTCCACGTCAGCACTCACATTCCCCTTGAACAGGCCTGCCATCTTGATCGCGCGCGTATCGTTCAAACCATCCAGGTCGGCAACGATGCGCTCCAATGGATGCTTCGCCGCGCTCCCCGCATCGCTGTCTGCGGTCTCAATCCGCACGCCGGCGAGCACGGCATCTTCGGCCGCCAGGATCTCGATATCATCGCTCCCGCCATCGCTGAAGCCCGCGCCCTCGGCATCGATTGCTCCGGCCCTCACTCGCCCGACACCATCTTCGTCCGCGCTCTCCGCGGCGAGTTCGATCTGATCGTCGCCATGTATCACGACCAGGGTCACATTCCCATGAAGCTTCTCGATTTCGACGGCGGCGTCAACGTCTCGCTCGGCCTTCCGATCATCCGTACCTCCGTCGATCACGGCACCGCCTTCGACATCGCCGGCAGCAACCTCGCCAACGCTACCAATATGAAAGCCGCCATGCGCCTCGCAGTCCGCATGGCCGAAGGCAAGCTCTCGCTCGCCGGCTCATCCCCTCGCGCCAACGCCGGTCCCGCAACCGCGGCAGGAGCGCGCTGACATGCATCTGGCCGACACGCTCATCATCGCCGCTTATCTTGCCACGCTCATTGGCATCGGCATCTACGTCGCTGGCCGCCAGAAAACCACCGATTCCTACTTCGTTGCGGGCCGTTCCGTTCCCGGCTGGGCCGCTGGCCTTTCCCTTCTCGCCACCATCATCACCAGCCTCACCTTCATCGCCTTTCCCGGCGCAGCCTACTCCGGCAACTGGAATCTTCTCGTCCCCAACCTCCTCTTCATCGCCGTCATCTGGACCATCGGCCCCGTCATCGTTCCCTTCTTTCGCCACGCCGTCTCCATGTCCGTCTATGAATACTTCGGCAAGCGCTTCGGCTCCGGAGTCCGCATGTATGCCTCCTTCGCCTTTGCCGCCGGACACTTCGCCAAAATGGGCTTCGTCTTCTATCTGCTCGCCCTCACCGTTGCAGGCTTCACCGGATGGCCGGTCATTCCTCTCATCGTTGGCCTCGGCGTCATCACCATCTTCTATACGTTCATTGGCGGCCTGCGCGCCGTCATATGGACTGACGTGGTCCAGGGCTTCCTCTTATTCCTCGGTGTTGCCGTCGCCGTCGGCATGCTGTTGCTTTCTCCACACGCTCAGCCGCGCGCCATGTTCCATCTCATTGCGATCAACCACAAAACCAGCCTTGGCAGCTACCAATTCGATCTCGCCCAACCAACCGTCTGGACCATGGCCCTCTACGGCCTCTTCTACTACATCCAGAAGTACACAGCCGATCAAACCGTCGTGCAGCGTTATCTCGCCGCCCGCTCCGATCGCTCTGCCCTGCGCGGCATCCAGATGGGCGCTACCCTCTGCCTCCCTGTGTGGACCGCCTTCATGTTCATCGGTTCGCTGCTCTGGGCCTTCTATCATCTTGCCGGCCACACGCCGCCCGCTGCAGTCACCCGTCCCGATCAGGTCTTTCCCTACTTCATGGTCACGCAAATGCCGCTCGGCGTCGCGGGCATCTTTCTCGCCGCGCTCTTTGGCGCTGCCATGTCCATGCTTGCCTCCGACCTCAACTGCCTCGCGCTCATTCTCGTCGAAGACTTCTACTCGCAATTCTTCCCGCACAACTCTGACGTGCAGCGCCTGCGCTTTGGCAAAATCTCCGTCGTCATCTGCGGGGCCCTCGCCATCACCGTCTCTCTTTGCGTAACCGCCACCCACGGCTCCGCTCTCGCGCTCTACTACACCGCTGCCTCCATCGTTGCCGGCGGCCTTGCCGGTCTCTTTCTGCTCGCATTTCTTTCGCTCCGCGCCGGCCGCACTGCCGCCGTCACCGGCATCGTCGCCAACCTGGTCTTCACCGTCTATGCCACGCTCACGCTCGACAACGGCAAGATCCTTAACCTCCACCCGTACAACTTCCCGTACAGCGAATACACCATCGGGGTCTTCGGCAACCTTCTCTTGCTCGCCGTCGGCCTCCTCTGCTCCCTTCTCTTTCCTCAGCCATCCCGTCTTCCTTCCACCAACACGCTTTGGGGCTGGCTTGCTGACCGCAAGCGCTCCAATATTTATGCCATCCAATTGGGAGATACTCCATGAATCGTTTGCAGCAGGCTGTCCAGGCAAATGGCGGCAAAGCTCTTCTCGGTGCGGCCCTCTACTTTTACGACCCCATCTTTCTCGAAATCTGCGGTCACCTCGGTTACCAGGCCATCTGGATCGAAATGGAACACGGCCATATCACTTTCGCTGAAGCCGCCGACCTCTGCCGCATGGCTGCCGGCACTGGCATGTTGACCATGATCCGCATCCCTGACGTCCGCCGCGAAAATGTTCTGCGCGGCGCCGAATGCGGACCCGATATCCTCGACGTCCCCATGATCGAAACGCCCGAGCAGATGCAGACCCTCCGTCAATACGCCCGCTTCGCCCCCGCAGGCAGCCGCGGATTCTTCTCCGTCTCCCGCGCCATCAACTACAGCATCCCCGACAGCGCCGTCGCCGAGCAGCAAAGCCTCAATACCGGCCTCTGCCTCATGGCGCAGATCGAGTCCACACCCGCGCTCAATCGTGTCGACGAGCTGGCCGCTGTTCCCGATGTCGACCTCTTTATCGGTCCCGCCGATCTCGCAGCCAGCCTCGGCGTTGCCGGCAACACCGCGCATCCCTCCGTCCAGGCAGCCGCCGCTCGCATCGTCAAGGCGGCGCGCAATCACAACAAATGTGTTGCCACCGCTTGCGCTCCCGAGGAATTTGGCTTCTGGCTCGGCCTCGGCATCGACCTCCTCTTCTGCGCCAACGACATCTCCTGCCTCAAGCAGGCAGCCACCGACATGCTGGGCGACGCCCGCCGCGCACTCGAAACCGTCGCCGCCAGGTCTGTTCCCGCATGAACTCCGATCCATTCCGCCGGTCGTACGACACTTGTCATCCTGACGTTGCCCCTGAGCCCCGCGAAGGGGCAGCGGAAGGATCTGCGGCTGCCTTTCCTCAGCGTTACGCGCGACAAATTCGATTGAGAAACCTTGCTGCCACAGCAACCGCGTTTGTCCTTACACTGTTCCCTTTCACAGCCACTGCACAGGAAACCGCTCCGTCCCGCGCCTTCGCCCTCCTTCATCCCGACGATTACCATCACTACGTCCTCCAGTTCGCCGCCGACGAACTCGAAGCCACCGCCCAGCAGCCCACCGACGAATGGCCCTGGCTCACCGCCAACATCCCGCTCTTCGATTCCTCCAACAAGCAATTCGAAGAGATGTACTACTTCCGCTGGTACTCATTTCAGAAGCACATCGAGCAAACTCCGGATCACGGTTACCTCATCACCGAATGGCTGCACCGTCCCGACATTCCCCACAACGGCGTCCTCCCCGATGCGGCGCCCTTTCATCTCCGCGAGGCGCGCTGGCTTCGCGATCCGCAAATCGCCGCCGACTACGCCCGCTTCTGGATCTCGCCCGACGCCAACCCGCGCAGCTACAGCTTTGCTCTCGCCGCCAGCGTCCGCGACGTCACCCTCGCCACCGGCGACACCAGGCTCGGAACCAACATGCTCCCCGGTCTCATCGCCAACTATGAAGCCTGGGCGTCCCAATTCGATCCCTCCGTCGGCCTCTACTGGTCTATCGATACCCGCGATGCCATGGAGAAATCCATCAGCGGCGACGGCTATCGCCCCACCCTCAACAGCTACATGCTCGCCGACGCCCGCGCCATCGCCGATTTCGCCCAGCTCACCAACGACACAGCCACAACCGCCAAGTACACCGCCTCCGCCGCCACTCTCGAGCATCAGATCGAAACCAGACTCTGGAACCCCAAAGATCAGTTCTACGAAGTCCTCTCACCCGCCCCCGATTCTGGCATCCGCAAAGAAAAGCGCTTCAAAGATCCCGGCACGCAGCTCAAGCTCGCCGATGTCCGCGAGCTCATCGGCTACATCCCGTGGGCCTACTACTCTCCCGCCCCCAGCCATGCCATTGCGTGGAAGCAACTCTTCGATCTCCGCGGTTTCGCCGGCAAATACGGCCCCACCACCGCCGAGCGCCGCAGCCCGCATTTCCGTTTTGCCTCCAGCGATCAATGCACCTGGAACGGCCCCTCCTGGCCCTACGCCACAACGCAAACCCTGTTCGCGCTCGCCGATCTCCTCAATGGCTCACCGCAGCATGACATCGGCCCGCAACAGTACTACCAGCTCTTCTCCAATTACGTTGCATCGCAGCATCTTAAGCTCGCCGGCGGCCATGTCATCGACTGGATTGACGAAGACCTCGACGCCGACACTGACGAATGGATCGCCAAGGACACGCTCATCCAGAAGCACAAACAAATTGGCCGCGGCAACTACTACAACCACTCCGGCTTCGCCGATCCCCTCATCACCGGCCTCATCGGCCTTCGCCCTCGCGCCGGCGACACGATCGACATTCATCCGCTCTTGCCCGCCGGCACGTGGACCTGGTTCGCCCTCGATGGCCTGCCCTATCACGGCCATCTCCTCGCCATCGTCTACGATCAAACCGGCAATCACTACAACCAGGGCCGCGGACTCACGCTCTTCATCGACGGTAAAAAGATCGCCAACCGCCCAACCCTCGGCCCACTCGAAGCCAAGTTACCAGCCGGAGGAAACAGTGTCCTTCAGGTTCCTCAAGCCTCGGCAAAATAGTAAGGGCCTCAGCCGAAGAGAAGGTTGATTCGTGGCGTTGAACGGTTTGAATTGAAGGGTACGGGCTTCAGCCCGTACAGAACATTGATCAGAGAACACGCGGGCTTTAGCCCCTGAGGGATTTTGAAACGTGAACTACTTGAAATCTGTCGCTTCGATTGTCTTCGCTTTTCTCTCCGCACATCTCCTCGCCCAGCCCGCGCCCTCCATCCCCATGACCCGCATTCACGCCGGCTCATTCACCATGGGCGCCGGCGACGCCACGCTCTCCCCGGCCATCACCAACGGCTTCGGCGTCATGTCCAACCGCCCCGCCCGCGGCGACTGGGACGAGCACCCCGCGCACCGCGTCACCCTCACGCGCGATTTCTCCATCGCCACGCATCTCATCACCATCAGCGAATTCCAGCAGTTCGATCCATCGTACAAACCTGTCGCCGCACATTCCGAATACGCCGCAGGCATCAGCTACAACCAGGCCGTCGCCTTCTGCGCATGGCTTACTAAAAAAACTGGCAAGCCTTACCGCCTCCCCACTGAGGCAGAGTGGGAGTACACCGAACGCGCCGGCACGCAAACTCCTTTCTTCACCGGCGACACCCCGCCCTCTCCCGGCCAGGCCAACCCGTGGGGCGTCGTCATGGGCGAAGGCACACCCGAGTGGGTCGCCGACTGGTACGCTCCTTATCCCTCCACTGCGCAAATCGATCCCACCGGCCCGCTCCACGGATACTTCCGCGTCGTTCGCGGTGCCGGCCTCGATTTCCGCAAATCCGGCGCGCCCAAGCCCACAGCCGCCGGATCAAAGCCAACTCCCGCCGAAGTCTACCCCGTCATGTCGCCCTTTTTCATGCGCTCGGCCAACCGCGCCAGCATCGCGCCCACCTTCGCCTCCAGCGAGGGCAACATCGGCTTCCGCGTCGTGCAGGCTCCCGCGCCCGCACCGCATCCAACTCCGTCTGAGCAATTTCTCTTCTTCACTGATGTCAAGCAAACCCCCGTCGATCTCCGCGAAGGTCCCGATCCCGCCAAGCCCTTCTATCGCGTCCACGAGCTCTTCCCCAACCTCCAGGGCAAATCCATGCCCGAAGTCGGCTGGCGTCTCGGTCTCACTCCCGGCCTCGGCATCAACTACCACAACTCCGCAGTCCAGGTCCTCGCCAACGGCGACGTCGTTGCCGCCTACTACAACACGCCCGACAAAGAAGACGATCCCGACCAGACCGTGATGGTCATGCGCCGCCGCGCCGGCTCCGAAACATGGGACATGCCCGAGCCATGGCCCGACTTCGCTGACGCCGCCTGCGCCGCGCCTGTCTTCTGGAACGACCGCGGCCATCTCTGGCTCTTCTTCGGATTCCCGCGCCTCATCGGTGCGCCGCCCTTCGCCTTCACCACCTCCACTGACAACGGCGCATCCTGGGCGCCCATCCAATTCCCCAACTTCCCCGCCCCCATCGGCCGCTACGTCTCTCAGCCCATCAACTCCATCGTCCGCGCCGCCAACGGCACCATCTACATTCCCACCGATTCCACGGGCCGCGGCGCCGGCGGACTTCCCGCAGCCTCCGCGGTTTGGGCCACCGCCGACAATGGCAAAACGTGGTTCGACACCGGCGGTCGCACCGGCGGTCGCCACAGCACCATCGTCATGGCGAAGAACGGTGACATCCTTGGCTTCGGCGGCAAAAACTCCGAGATCGACGGCCACATGCCGCTATCCATCAGCTCCGACGGTGGCAAAACCTGGCACGTCACGCCCACGCCCTTCGACGAGCTCATGAGCGGCGAGCGCCCCAGCGTCCTCCGCCTTGCTTCCGGCCATCTCTTCTTCGTCGCCGACCGCAATCCCAACCATGAAAAACATCTTCATAAAGACGGTGCATTCGTCGCGCTCTCCAACGACGACGGCAAAACATGGAAGATCAAAACCCTTCCCTCCGATATCCTCACCGTTGGCTACGTCACCGCCACCCAAGGCCCCAACGGCATCATCCACATCGTCACATCCAAAAACACCGTCAACTACGAAATCGATCTGAACGAAGCCTGGGTGCTTTCGCCTGACGCAGAAGCCTCCCCCGACCCGGACTCCGTCGGCCCCGTCGCAAAGCACACCGAACGCTGGCCCAGCGGAAAACTGAAAGCCGAGTGGGACACCGCCCGCGCCAACGACGGCGAAATCCTCCTCGAAGGCCCGCAAACTTTCTACTTCGAAAACGGCGATCCTCAGTGGACCGCAAGCTTCCACCTCGGGAAAAACACCGGCGACGAAACGCTCTACCGCCTCAACGGCACAAAAGAATGGACCAAATCCTATGGCGCCGGCGACGCATGGACCTGGCGCACCTTCGACGAGTCCGGCAAACCAACCGCGGAGTCTCATTGGCGCAATAAGACCCTGCTCGACTACAAACTCGCAGACACAAATTGACTCATTTACGTCAGCACAAAATTCCGTTTGTCATCCTGAGCGACCGAACGCGCAGCGTGAGGGAAGCGAAGGATCTGCGGTTGCTTCTAGCCAGCGCCATGACTCGCAATGACTACATCACTGGACCAACTTCTATGAAGATCCGTCTCTTGCGCCTGTCGATCGCCTTCTTCACCATCATCTCCCTCGTGTCCGCCGCAGCCGCGCAGCCCGCCTCCCCCGCCCACGGCGCCTGGCTTTTCATTTACTTCAAAGAGCCCGCCAACCAGGGAATCTACTTCGCTCTCAGCCGCGATGGCTATCACTACGCGCCGCTCAACGACGGCCAGCCATGGGTCGCTCCCGCGCAATCCGGCGAGCTCATGCGCGACGTCTTCCTCACCCGCGGCCCCGACCACCTCTTCCACATGGTCTGGACCTGGAACTGGCGCGGCAACTCGCTTGGCTATGCCTCCTCGCCCGATCTCCTCACCTGGTCCGCGCACCAGCAAATCCCCATCATGTCCGCCTTCCCCGCCACCAACAACGTCTGGGCGCCCGAAACTTACTGGGACGCCTCCAAACACAAGTGGCTCCTTATCTGGTCCAGCTCCATGAAAGATTCGCAGGACGGCAATCGCATCTGGTTCTCGCTCACGCCCGACTTCAAAACTTTCTCACGTCCCGCCATCTTCTTCGATCCCGGCTATGTCACTATTGACGCCACCATCTTCCACGCGAAGACCGGCCCCTACCGCCTCATCTTCAAGCAGCAAACCTACGACCCCCTTACCTTTCAGGAGCGCGTCGCCACCGGCCCAACGCTTGAAGGTCCCTGGAGCAACAGCTCCGGCCCCATCAACGAGCCATGGTCCGAGGGCCCATCCTGCATTCAAATCGGCAATCAATATATCGTCTTTTACGATCATTACCGCGCGCCGCGCGCCCGCTACGAGGCCGTTGCCACCACCGACTGGAAACACTGGCGCGACATCACCGCTCAGATCTCGCTCCCCGACCACTGCAAGCACGGCAGCTTCCTGCACATCACCGGCGAAGAAGCCGCGCGCCTCCTCGCCCGTCACGACCCACACTGATTCACAACGAAATCGGTGCCCCAATTCAGCGTCTGTCGCGCCGAACTCCAGTTCGGCTGTCGTGCGGGTCTCCCGGCCCGCACATCATCACCTTCCTGAGCTGATTCTCATCCTCTTGGGTGGCGCAAAGCGCTATGTATGACTGCGGTTGCTTTTCCGCCGCGCGCTTCAAAGCTCCCGTAGGGAGCGCAAGAGAATAGCCCAGGACAAGCCGTAAGGCGCAGTCCTGGGAAGACCGCCCAATAAGATCGGCCAGCCCCGTAGGGGCGACAGAAAAGAAGCGTCTGCTCGAAGCCGTTCTCAACTCATCGCAGGAATTGGGTGCTCAGCCCTCAACGCACATTCTGCGCTCAGGGTGGGACTCGTCTACACTCCTACCCACGTCAAAAGCTAGAAGCTGCTTCACTCAAACAGCCTATCCAGATTCGTCGCCCCTCCGCCCTCGCCCGTCTGCGCAAAGTTCACGTGCGGCGCAACGTGCAGATCGGCAGGAATAAACCCGAGCACAACGTACTGCCCCTTGCCCAGATCCAGCTCGTTCTCGCCCGCCGGCAGCGGCTCAGCCCATGCCGCCATCGCCGGCACCTTCGCAGCATTCACCGCATTCAACAGCACCAGGTTCCACTGTTCCGTCTCGGGATCGAGCGCTGAACTCTTCTTCGAACCATTCCCCGTAAAGCCCACCAGGATCTGCGCCGGCTCCGCCAGGTTGAAGCGCAGTGTCCCGCCCTCATTCGGCGCAATCCTGATTCCCTTCATGCCCTTCAACTCCGGCGCCAGCCCGGTGATCGCTACATTCGACCCTGCAAACAAACTGGCGCCCTTTTCCACCGTGAACGTCTCACCCGCTCCCGGCGTCAGCGTAAAGCTCACCTGCGGCAGCGGCTCAACCGGCTTGTTCTCCTCAATCGGCGCGCCCGCGCTCAGCTGCGCCATTCGCTTCTTGAACGTCGCCAGCTCCTTTTCATACATCGGCAGGCACTGCTGCCAGTTTGGAAACTGGTTCATTCCCCCGCGAAATGGGATCTGCCGCTGCGTGGTCTCCATGCTCGTCGCCGTGCGATACGCCGGTCCCGCAATCGCCGTCAGCTCGCGAAACCTGTCCACGCTCTTCGCCAGCAGTGTCTCCCCCTGCTTCAAATGCCCCGCGTCGTGATCGTATCCGTACAGCAGCACCTGCTCGGCCGCCTTTGTCTTCGCGTTGTAAAACTGCATCTCGAGCGCGATCGCGTGCATATCATTCACCACGCGCTCGTACTCATCCCTGTTCTTCGTCACGTAGGGCGCGGCCGCCTTCGCCGCCTCCAGCGCCTTGCCCGATGCCTCCACCGTCTCATCGCTCACGCCAATCGGCGTCTCGCCGTGATGCGGCTCGTGTTTCACTTCCTCCGCTACATATTCGTCCAGCCGCTCGCCCGGCGGCCCGTCGCCCGTCCACAGCGTCACTGCAGGATTGAACCGCTGCGGATCGATCAGCTGCGGCATCGTCATCCCCAGCGTCAGGGCCTGCCGGTTCCCTTCCGTAATCCCGATCCTCGGCAATAGCCTTGGCTGGCACGGCCCCGCCAGCGTATACGCCTCCAGCAGCTTCTCCCCCGCCTCCGCGGACCCATATCTCTCCGCAAACTGCGCCGACCAGTACGCGTGCTCCTTCTCCGGGTCGCGATTCGGATTCCACGCGTACCTTCCCCACGTCGCAAACCATATCCAGTCGCGATCGGTCTGCATCAGCGGTGGCTGCGTGTTGTCGCCCGCATACGGCCAATCCCAGTACCGCAGCGGATAGACGTGCAATCCCTCAATCCCGATCCGCTGAAAATTCGTCAGCGTCTGCCGCACAAAATCTGGATCGCCCCATCGAAACGGCTCCAGGTTCGACAGCAGATGCACATTCGCAATCGCCACGTTCGAGCTCTCCGCCAGCATCTTGAATCGGTCCAGCACGGGCCCCCGCACGTTCGTCCACGTCAGCGACTCGCCGTTCCACTTGAACATCGTGTCGATGTTCGAATACAGCGGCAGCGCCGCCTTCATCACCGCATCGATATCGGTCGCATGCGCCCGCACCACAATCGGCGGCTCCGTCGAAATCCCCGCCTCCTTCAGTCCATCCTTCACTCCGGGAATAATCGTCTGCGCCAGCCACTCCGCGCCGTATCGCGGCGCCAGCGCCTCGCCCAGCGTCATCATCAGCCCCGCATGAGGATACTCGCGCACGAATTCCGAAATCGCATAGCGCGTATACTCGCTCGCCAGCGGATTCGGCGCCGACAGGTGATATGGCAAGTGATGCGCCCGTGCAAACGCATGCGACAAATGAATGTTGTAGAACCCCTGCAGCACCCAGATGCCCCGCCGGTCCGCCTCCGCCGTCAGCCACTTGAACATCGCAATGTTCTCATCCAGTTGCGCCGTCGGCAACTCCTGCGCCTCCGGATACTTCGGCAGCTTCAGCAAGCTCGTGAACGGATGCCCATTCCAAAGATAGAGCGTGTTATAGCGCTCCTCCGCCAGCATGTCCAGGTACTTCGTCCACTGCGCTTTGTCATAAAAGAAAGGAAAATTCTGCGGCGTATAGGGATAGTCGTACTCCGCTCCTTCGTACGTAATTTCCTGTTTTTGCATCCCGATGCACGTCCCGCGCAGCTTCAGCGCAGGATGCTCCATGTCGTCGATGCCTTGCGGCAGCGCCTTCGCCGCGCGCACACGATCGGCCAGCTCCAGCTCTCCGTACAGCACGCCTGACGCGTCGCTCCCCGTCACAACCCACGCCGTCCCAATCTGCCTGATCAGAAATGCTTCCTCGGCCTGCGGCCAGAACTCCTCCAGATCTTTAAAACGCCTCAGCTCCGGCGCGCTCCGCACCGCGGCCAGCACTCTCGCTCCCTCCGGTGCCGCCGTCACATTCGCCAGCGCCGCGCGCAGCTTCTCCGCCCCATACAGCTCCCGCGCCGTCGCATCCTTAGCCGTGATTACCTTCACCGGCGCCGCCTGCGCAATGGCGCACACCGCCAGCGCCAAAATCGCCACCGCACACACACGCTCAACAAATTGAGATCTCTTCTGCTTTTCCAATCTCATCCCATCCAAATTGAACCTCTTTTGCGAAGACTCGCTCCCAAGGTCCGCACTGTCACTTCTTTCCCGCGCGTGAGCCTCATCGCTGCATCGGGCAATTCGACGCAAGCTAGCAGCTAGCAGCTAGTAGCTAGTAGCTAGTAGCTAGGAGCCGCTCTTCTCAAACACCACCGCCATATACGGCTTACCGCTCAACGTAATCTTGCTCCTCCCGCTGAACGTTCCCGGCAGCTCCGTCTCCGTCATCGCCCGCGGATCAACCATCGTCGCCTTGAACTTCTCATTCGCCGGCAGAGGAAATTCGTACTCCCCCACGCAGTGATAGTCGAAGTAGTAAAGAATCGGCCCGCCCGGACTCCCCGCGTTCAGGTAGTACGGATTCTCCGCCGCCATCAGACCCGTCGTCCCCGTCCTCTCCAGCAACTTGCGCAGAAACGTAATGCGCGCCGGGCTCGTCCCGTGCAACTCCCCAGCATCCGACCACACCGGGCTCCCATCCGTACTCATATATGTCTCGCCGTGCGTCGCATACACGCCATACACTGTCGCCTTCCAGAACCGGTGCGTCATCTCCTCCGGTGAAAGATTCCCCCAACGCCGCGAGATATTCCCCTCGTATTGAATTTCGTCATAGATAATCGGCTTGTTCCACGCCGCCAGCCGCTCTCCCGACTTCTCAAAGTCGTACGTCTGCAAACTGGCATGCGTGCACCACGGACGCGTGTAGTCATACATCACGCGGCTGTAGTGAATCGACCGCAGCCTTCTATACGGATCGCTCTCCTCCACAATGCGAAAGAACCGGTCCCAGTCCGTCATCGTCTTCGTCCGCACTAGGTCGTATTCATTCGCAACTGACCACCACACATTCCGGAACGCGGAAAGCCGTGCGATCGCGTAACGCAAGTAGCGGTCATCCGCCTCCTGCCCCATCGCCTTGAATCCCCACGCGTCATAGGGATGAAACAGAATCACGTCTGCTTCGATCCCCGCCGCCATTAAGTCCCGGATCTTCTCCTCTACGTGCCTGAAATACTCCGGATTCAACTGCGCCAGATCGAACTGCTCCCTGCTCTTTCCTCCGTCCTCCGGATTCTCCGCGCCTGCCGCCGCTGCTCCACTTGCCCGTTCAAACGGCATCGCCACCGGCTGCAACTTCCCCAGCGGCTTCGGCAGCAGGCACATCCGCACTTTGTTGAATCCCGCCGTCTTCAAATTCTTCAGCGTCTCTCCCGCAAATGGCTCCCCAATAAATCCGTACGAGTAGCACGTCGTCCCAAACGGAAAATACGGCGTCCCGTCCGCATATTGAAAATGAAACTGGTGCGCCGTCCCGACCGGCCCGCGATTCCCAGCCGTCGGCCCCGCGCACGTAAATCCCCCACTCTTCCCCGCGAGCTCTTTCACATTGCTCGTCGTCTCATAGCTCCATCGCCCCGCCGCATCCGGCGAAAACCGCGCCTTATACGTCCCATCTCCGTCATAAAACCCCGTCACTTCCACCGTCCGGTGCCCCAGCGTGAAACGCGCGCCAAACTGCACGTCCACAAATGGATTCCCCGCAGCCGGCCCCCTCACCGTCGCCTCAAACACTCCCCACTGCTCCACTCGCTGCGCGTCCACCTCTTCCGGCGCGCCCACGGTTTCACCTTCAGCCGCGCGCGCTGCCGCCACCCCGGTTCCAATGACCCCGGCCCCCAGCGCTCCGGCTCCGAGTTTCACCATCTCTCTTCGGTCCATTAATCCTCACTCCCTCTTCGCAAATGCCCCCGTCCGCGTGCTGCTCCTGAAAATTCACGCACAAAAACGGCTGTTTTACGCGTCAGCGCAGGCAAACCCGTTCTACACACCTCCACTCAATGTGTCAAACCAATCGCAAAAAATGGAAATTATTGCACAAACTTCATGTGAAGCGTATAACGTCTCTAAATATGTCCGCTCATTTCATGAAAGCATAGGTCGCCCTTATCCATGCCTGGCAAGTCCGATTCCACCCTCACTGCTGAAAAGTCCACCCGCCGCCGCATTCCCAAATGGGCGCTCCACGCCAACGACGGCGCCTCCAATGAGCAGTACTACCTGCGCTCCATCGGCCGTGCCCTCGATGTCCTCAACTGCTTCGACGGCAAGGCCCCCCTCGGCCTGAAAGAAATCAGCAAGAGCACCGGCCTTCCCGAATCCACGCTCTTCCGCGTCTTGCTCACGCTTGAAAAACACGGCTACCTCCGCCAGGCCATGGACGGCACCTACCAGCTCGCGCCCAAGCTCCGCTTCGGCTGGCTCGTCGACGAGGCCAACACCCTCCGCGACAAAGTTCACCCCGAGCTCCAGCGCCTCGCGCAGCGCTTCAACGAAACGGCCAGCATGGCCTACCTCTACGACGACCGCATCCACGTGCTCGATTCCATCGAGACCTTCCACGAGATCCGCATGTCCAACCGCGTCGGCCGCGTCCTGCCGCCACATTGCAGCGCGCTCGGCAAGGCCATCACCGCGTTTCAGGATCGCGCCCTGGCCGAACAGATCGTCGAAATCTACGGCCTCTCCCGCCGCACTGAACACACCATCACCGATCGCTCCCGGCTCTTCGAAGAGTTCTCTGAAATCCGTCGCACCGGCATCGCCGCCGACCGCGAAGAGTCCGTCATGGGTGGCATTTGCATCAGCGCCGCCATCCGCATTGAGGGCAAACCTGTCGTCGCCGCCATCAGCCTCTCCACCCCCATCGTCCGCATGACCCCCGAGCGCGAAGAGCAAACCCGCAAAGCCGTCCTCGAAGCCGCCCTTCGCGTTTCAGAGATGTAACGGCCTTCAGAATCGCTTGCGATCAGCGATATCAACGGACTCAAAAGTATTCCGAGCCTCGGAACGTCAATTTGTGGCTCGCTTCGGGCCGTTGCCCTAAAACCTGGGATTCTCAAGATTTACATGCATGCGGAATTTTAATTTCCAAAATAGGCAACTAGTTCTCCGATTTCGCTTGACACCCCTATGTGCTGCTCTTTAACTTATCGAAGTTCCAGTAACCGTTAACTGCTCCCGCATGAGCGGCGAGCCAAAGTAAAGCCAAAGGGCCTGGTAATCCTCGCAAAGCTGTACACCGTTAGAAACCATCGTGGCGCATGAAACAGCGCGCCCGATAGATCAAGACCCGCACGATCGCTCGACCCCACCCCAGCGCAATCTGAAAGCGCGCTTGGTGGAGCGCGGCCCCGCAAGATCGCTAGAAACCATCGTGGCGCATTAGAAATCGCGCCCCGTGGACCATTGCCCGAAAGATCGCAAGATGCTACCGCAGCGCGATAAAGAACGCGCTGCGTAGTTCGTCGCCTGCAAGATCTTTGCACGCCCAGCAATTCAGGTTCCCCGGCTCTGGCCGGGCCCACTTGAGACAGGAGGCTCTCAGTGAAGCGTTTTGTGTTGTTTCTAATGTTCCTCGCGTTGTGCGCATTTTCCCATGCGCAGAACCTGCGTGGTTCCATCATTGGAGAGGTGACTGACGCCACCGGCGCAGCCGTTTCGCACGCCGCCGTTACCGTCACCAGCACGGATACCGGCTCCATCATTCATGTCAAAACCACATCCGACGGCTTCTTTACCGCTCCAGGCCTCTTGCCCGGCGGATACTCCGTCAGAGTCGCCGCTCCGGGCTTTAAAACCTATCAGCAGACCGGCGTTCAGGTGCAGACGCAACAAAATGTTACTGTGAACGTGAAGCTCGAAGTCGGCTCAACCACCGAGCAGATCACTGTCACCGCAGCGCCTCCGCTCATCGACACGGCCGACGCGTCCATCGGCCAGGTGCTCACCACCGACCAGGTTGAGGATCTTCCCACCAACGGCGGCACGCCGCTCGGATTTGCCCGCCTTGAAGAAGGCGTCGTCTCCAAGGCCAAACACGCGCTCGGCGGAGCGACCCCGGTGAGCAACCAGACCGTCGACGACTTCTCGCTCGGCGGCGGCAACTCGTCATCCAACGAGCTCCTGCTCAACGGTGTCCCTAACATGCAGGACGCCGACCGCTACGCCGC
>Ga0335085_10003972_pt1 | contig 24963 bp, 20 predicted proteins | sample Lox_Sample_45_FD_206712 | JGI IMG/M metagenome (GOLD analysis project Ga0335085, IMG submission 206712) | Soil microbial communities from Loxahatchee National Wildlife Refuge, Florida, United States - Lox_Sample_4.5 | ecosystem: Environmental > Terrestrial > Soil > Wetlands | place: USA...
GCGAGGCGCGAGAGAATCTGGAGGACTTGGGTACGCCGGGGGACCTCGCCTACGTGATCTTCACCTCTGGATCCACCGGGAGGCCGAAGGGAGCGATGAACCCGCACCGCGGTGTTTGCAATCGCCTGCTGTGGATGCAGGAGGAGTATGGACTGCGTGAGGATGACCGGGTGCTGCAGAAGACACCGTTCAGCTTTGACGTGTCGGTGTGGGAGTTCTTCTGGCCGCTGCTGACTGGAGCGCGGTTAGTGATCGCGCGGCCTGAGGGGCACAAGGACAGCAGTTATCTGGTGCGAATCATCCGCGAGAGCGGGATCACAACGTTGCATTTTGTGCCCTCAATGCTGCACGCATTCCTGGAGGAGGATGGCGTTGAGGCATGCACCTCGCTGAGGCGCGTGTTTTGTAGCGGCGAGGCGTTGTCGCACGAACTGCAGGAGCGTTTCTTTGCCCGACTGCATGGGGTTGAGTTGCACAACCTGTACGGACCAACGGAAGCGGCGGTGGACGTGACGTTTTGGGCGTGCCAACCAGGAGACGAGCGCCTGACGGTGCCGATCGGCCGGCCGGTGGCGAACACCCAGATCTATGTGTTGGACGAGCACATGGCTCCCGTGCCAGTGGGAGTACCAGGCGAACTCTACATCGGGGGTGTGCAGGTCGGGCGCGGCTACGTAGGCAGACCTGACCTGACGGCTGAGCGCTTTGTGCGGGACCCGTTTTCGAACTCGCCCGGGGCGCGTCTTTACCGTACGGGGGACCTGGTGCGCTATCTCTCGGACGGCGCGATCGACTATCTCGGCCGACTGGACCACCAGGTGAAGATCCGCGGCTTTAGGATTGAGCTTGGGGAGATCGAGGCAACGCTTGCCCAGCATCCTGACATCCGCCAAGCGGCCGTCCATCTATGGGCAGTAAAGCCGGGCGACGCACGCCTGGTCGCATGCTGCGTGCCGGCAAAACCGGGGAGCTTGGCTTCCATCAGCTTGCGCAAGCATCTGCGTGCCCGGCTGCCTGAGTACATGGTTCCGCACTATCTCCTGCGGGTGGATGAAATTCCGCTCACACCAAGCGGCAAGGTGGACCGGCGCAGACTTCCTATCCCGGTGGTTGCCGAGAGCCGAATGAGCGAGTACCAACATGAGGCTCCATCGGATCCAGTCGAGGCGACGATCGCCGAGATATGGGCACAGTTGATTCATCCCGTTCGACCGATCGGCCGCAACGACCGGTTCTTCGATATCGGTGGGCACTCACTGCTGGGCCTCCGGGCGGTGCGACACATGGAGGATAAGCTCGGCGTAAAGCTCGACTTACGTGTGCTCTTCCTTGAGAACCTGGCGGAGATCGCGACCCGATGCCGCTCTGAGCGGACTGTCCAGGGGCGTAGCGACCATGGCGCGGCACCGCCCAAGTCCCTACCCAGAGCCTCTAGCTAGTCAGGCTCACGCGGGCCGACCGGGTAGCTCAAGCTTTCGACTCCGCGGCGGTCCTGCTTCGCGGAGGCCTTGTCGATTCCGCGGTGGCTAAGGAGCGGTCTGTGCAGGAAAAGACGACCGGCGCCTTTCCGCTGCACAAGATCCGCGGTTGCTTCGAATACACTCGGCTGACCGGTCGCAACTGAAAATGGCCTTCACCAACATGAGGCTCCACCGGATGCTGTCGCGGCTCGTCCCCGCAAGATAGGAAAGACCCGTGATCGAAGCATTCTTCTTCGGACCGGCCACCCAACAGGTCTTTGCGATCTACCATTCCCCAGTCAGAGGCAGCGGGGAGGTGCTCACCGTGATCTGCCCGCCTCTGTTCTCGGACTACATGCGCACGCAGGTGGCGCTTCGCGAGTTAGCTATTTCGCTTGCTGAGCGCGGCCAGCACGTCCTCAGATTAGATTATCGGGGTACAGGGGATTCGTTCGGCGACCTCAGCGAGGTAGCGGTTTCCGACTGGGTCGAGGATATCGCAATGGCCGTCCGCGAAGGGCGTGAGTTGACCGGAAGCAGTATCGTGCGGCTGCTGGGAGTACGGGCGGGCGCGCTGCTGGCTTGTAGGTCCGTGGGCAGTTCCACGGATGTCCAGCGGTTGGTTCTGTGGGATCCGGTGCCGGACGGGGCTGTTTATCTACAGGTACTACACCGCATTCAGGTTACGATGCTGCAAGAGAATTATTACTTGAGCCGCGCAGAGCGTCGCGAAGCAATGCGCGAATACGCGGGGTACCATCTCTGCGAGCGCATGATAGAGGAGTTCCGTTCGCTCGATGCGGGCGTATATTCGACCGTGCCGAAGGGTACGTTGCACATCGTGAGCACATCGTCGGAAACCGCCTTTCCCGTCAGAGGGGTTCCCCAAGATGTGGCACCATTTGCATGTAACTGGGACACGTTTGCCAACGAGTTGATCATGCCGAGCGCAGTCTTGGCGCGTCTTGTCGCATGCCTGACCCTGTCCTGATCGAAGAGCCTCTGCAGTTCGGGGAGGGCGGTCGTCTGTTTGGGATCTTGACTCTACCAAGGCAGCCGCCCCCAAACGCGCAGGACCTGCCGATCTTCGTCTTCTTCAACGCCGGCTTACTGCACCGGGTAGGCCCGGCCCGCTTGCATGTCCGCTTGATCAGGGAGCTTGCCCAACTGGGCTTCAGCGCACTACGGGTTGATCTGGCCGGAACAGGTGATAGTCAACGACGGCCCGGTTTGACGTATTCGCAATCCGTAGCGGCAGACTTCGAGGAGATCTTGAGGATTTTGGAGTCGCGTTTGGGTCGTGTGCCGCTCGTGTTGGCCGGCCTCTGCTCTGGCGCATACAATGCGATCAGGCTGACGCCGGACGAACCGCGGGTCGTCGGTATGGTCTTGATCGATCCGATTTGCTTTCCGGACGATGGCTTCAAGGCACGGGCGATCGTGATGAAGTACAGGAACCCGGCTCGATATATCGCGTGGCTAAGGAACCGCCTCGATGCACTTAGGTTTTCCCGGGGAGGAAAGCAGGAAGACCACAACCAAGGCGATGTGCTGACACCCGAGTACACTCCCACTCGGGAGCAACTGCAAGCGGCGTGGGGTGCTCCGACTCGGGAGCAACTGCGAGCGGCATTCGAGTCAATTCGCGAGCGAGAAGGGCGGGCGTTGTCGGTTTTCACGCAGAATACGCTTGAGTACTATAATCAGGTGGGGCAGCTGGGTCGAGTGGTGGGCGTGGATGGGTATCAGAAGTTCTGCACCGAGCTGTTCTGGCTGCAGGCAGATCACACGTTCAGGCTGGAGCTGCATCGGCGTCGGCTGACGGAAGCAATCAAGGCCTGGGCCGGCGGTTACCTCCGGTCATCGGTAGGCGCCAACAACTGATATTTCCTCTGGCGGTTCACGACGCGTTTCCATGAGGTTCGGTCCGATTCAAGACGCGGGCGAGCACGTTCGCTTCGGAACGGGCACTAGCCTGGATTTCCACGCGACAGAATTGATCTAACGCCTGAGCGGTTTTTCCGTTGCTTTTACGCGCTTATGCGCAGCGTGTGATTGTGCCACCAAGGCACCGTCACGGGCGAGTCCAGAATTCCCGAGGCAATGATGATCGGCAGGTGGGCGCGGCGATGGAAGCGCACGTGCACCTCGTCGGTGGAGATGCTCACATCGGCCGGGGTGTCGATGAGATCGCGGAACAGGTGACGCGCCTGTGCATCGGCGTAGCCGCGCATGCGTCGCGCGAGCAGGCGGTAGAGGCCGCTGGCGATCACCAAGAGCGCCATGTCGAAGTCCACCTTCAGGCCGATCGCCGAGGAAAGGGCATCCATGTGGAAGAAGCGCACCGCGTCGCAGAGCGCGTTCTCGATCAGCATGCGCTGGGCGTAACGGGTGAGCAGTTTCGCGTGCGTGGTGCGCCGGTCGTTGGTGAGCAAAATCGTGGGTTCGTCGTGACCTAAATCCGTGACGAAGAGCTGGCGGAAGGTAGCCCCGGCAAGTTCGACTGGCTGTTCGAAGATCTTTGGCGTCTTGTACTTGCGCGTCGGCACCTCGAGGGTGACGCGGCGCCAGGCCGAGGGGGGCAGGTGCTCGAGCTCGGTGAGCAGCGCGGGCGAGCGCCGCCGCAGCGTGATGAAGGTAATACCCATGCGCTCCAGGCGCGCGAGGTGGGCGTAGGTGGTGAGCCGAGAGTCGAACACCAAGTGGCGGGGATTCTCGCCATGGTGTTTGTTCCAGAAGGCCACGAAGCGAAAGATCTCCTCGGCTTCCTCTCCCTTGCGCAGGTCCGCGTTGGAGTAGCAAAACGCCCGTCCCTGGGCGTCCTGGGCGAGAAAGGCCAGCACCGAGGGCTGGCGTCGGCTGCGCGCCGACACGTAATGGCGCTCCACCTGCGGGTCTTCGCCGAAGTATGGCACCGAGTGGAAATCCAGATTGAACGAGTCCCCGGGGAAGAGCTGGTCGTTGCCCACTGCGCGGTGCCAGGCTGCGAGCAGGCTGGTCGTGCTGGCGTGGTCCACACGCGAGGAATACTCGCACAGGTAGCTCTTCTTCGGGATGACGTTGAGCCCGCAAAAGAGCGCCAGCCCGGGATCGGCCACCAGCGCCATCACGTGGCTCTTGCGTTCGATCGACCACAGTTTGAGCGCGAGTGCGGCGCGTAGCGCATGGGCTCGCGGGATCATCGCCGAGCCCGGCAGCCGGGCCGCACTGGCCACCGTGTCCAGCTGCAGGCGCACCAGCTCGGGCAGGAACAAAAACAGCCCGCCACAGCGGGTCAAGAACTGGGCCCCGGTGAGCAGAGAAAAATTGCGCACATCGGCCACCGGCTCCACCGTGGGCTCAGGCAGGGCCGGGCGTTCCTCGTCGAGCCGCCGCGGCAGCGGCGCGAATCCCTCCTCGCGCAGCACCTCACGCACCGCGGTAGGGCTCAACGCCATCGCCTGCTCCTTGAGCGCTTGGCTGATCTCGTAGACCGAGCGGTTCTGCTTGCGCAGTGCCACCGCCAGATCGTGCGCCTTGGATTTCTTCGGCTGCTCGCGCGGACCGGAACTGGGCGAAACGAAGAAATGGGGATCGGGGTCGCGGCGGAACTGATGGCACAGCACGCGAAACGAACCGGGGCTATAGCCGAAGTCGTGGGCCACTTCGTGCGAGGGGCGTCCTTCGACAAAATAGGCGCGCAAGGCCTCGTACATGCGCTGGCGCGGGTGCGACGGTTGTTCGAAGAAGCGGCGGCAGTCTGTTATGTCCTTTGGTGCGCCTATGCCCATATCCGCACACTGCTACATACCACCCCTGGTTGTCAAGGGGTCCGCGCGCCACCATGCATAGTGGGCCGGTAAGCCTCATGCATACTGGCGCTGGCGACAATCCCCCCACCCGCCCTGTGTGCGCCGCAAGATCAAAGCAGGCGCAATACGGGCAGGCCATCGGCTCCCGTAGGCGCACCATGCGTTAACGGACGCAGGGCAAAAAGATATGGATGTAGCCGGAACGAAGGCGCCGCGCAACGGGCGGCGTTAGGCTAACCTTGCGCCGTGGAAATCCAGGCTAGCGATCTCGTGTCTGTGGTAGTGCGTTTCCACGGTCGCTTACTTTGCGGCGGACGCGTTTCGAGAATAAGCGCATACGTCGCGAGCCGATTCCTCAGATCGTCGACAACAACTGCGAGTGTGGCGACCGCGATAAGGGCACCGATCTCGTCGCCGGGCCGACCCAGGAGGCTGACTGGCAGACACCGCTGCCGCCCGCTAGTCCCGCTTCGCCCACCGATCCTTCATTGCCAGGAAGTGGCGCTCCACCAGATGAAAAACCGCGACGGCGGCCGCAGTGGATAGGATGAGGTTCGCCGCGACATACGCAAGCAGCCGTATGGGCCGCATGGACGCCGATCCGGCGATGACCCAACCGGTCAGGTACACCTGGCCTAGCCGATGGATGGGCCAATGCACCACGTACATCCCATAGCTGTACTTACCGAGAAAGCGCAGCACCGGTGCCGCGGTCGCCCGCCGGACCCACTTAAACGGCAGCGCCGGATCGGTGGCAACCACGATCAGCCAGCCACACAGCACCGCCACGATTGAATACCCGACGGTCTGCATCATCGGCGCAGACCACGACATCCCACGATCGACAACGACGACCAGCAGGAGCGCCACGGTCAACGGGAGCGCAGCGCGGCGCAGCAAGAGCTGTAGATTGGCGTATCGTCCCGGCTGACGCATCGCGACCGCGATCGCGGCACCACACGCGAGCGCGTCCCAGCGTGTAATTGTGAAGTTGTAGATCGCTTCGACGGGCGCGGCACACCAGACCATCACGAGCCGTGTGACAAAAGCTGATGCCACGAGCAGGCCGCACAACCGCATCAGCCGATCGGTCGAGAGCGTCAGGATCACGAATGGCCAGACAAGGTAGAACTGCTCCTCGATTGCGAGCGACCAAAAGTGCGACAAGCCGGGCAACGTGCCGAGAAACGGATCGGTCCAGTTCATCAGGTACGTCCAGTACCAGATCTGGACGTGCCGGGCGCGAGCGCCCCAGTCGCCGAGATCCATGACGTGCGGTAGCACGACGAACGCTCCAACGAGGGTCAGGTAGTAAAGCGGAAAGATCCGGAGAATGCGCCGAAGGTAGAACGATCGGAAGTAGTGCGCGTCTCGCTTTGTGTCCAGCAGGATACCGGTGATCAGAAAGCCGGACAGGACGAAGAAGAGCTGGACGCCAACCCAGCCACCACCTAGCGCAACACGCAGCAGCTTGATCGCTATGCTGTCGGCTGGCTCATTGAAATAGCTGACGTTGTGGACGAGGACGACGAGGATCGCGAGGCCGCGAATGCCGTCGAGTCCCGGCAAGCGACCGCGAACTACTTCGGCCCGCATCTTCTCGTTGGATGACTCCACGAATTGGTCGTCTCGCAAGGCCTACCCTTTCCGAGTGCGCGCGTGCAGCGCCTAGACCCGCCCAGCTTCGGTCGGAAGCTTCGGGTCGCACAGAGTGGGCCCTGCACGCTTCGTCGCGGGGCCGAACGTCTTGTTATGCTGCAGATCCAGGACCAGCGCGGCTGCGGATCATCACGCAATCGAGCTCGATGAGCCGCAGCCCGTCCGTCATGTCCCGGGTAACCGGAAACAATCCGGTGACGCCAAAGCCCCGTTCTTGTAGTTCGGGGACCGTGTTGCACAGAGTAGTGCGCATGTCCTGGTAGATAGGTTGAAGCGCCACCTCCGTTTGCAACGCCAGCACCCGGCCCAAGGCTGCCCCTGCACCCTCCACCACGGCCAAGTCGTAGCCTTGCGTGTCCATTTTCGGGTACAGGCGCGGCGTCGGTATGCCTTCCAGGCACGACTCCAAGACCCCGTCTAGGCGCCTGATCTCGATGCGCTCTATACCTTCGATGGCCAGCTTCTCGCCAAGACTCTCCCGCCCGAACTCATTCGGGGCGAGCAGAGAGTGAAATGTACTTCCTGCGAACACGTTGATGTCTGCATGTCCGTTGCGCTCTCCGAGGGCAAACGGAAAGACTGGCCAGCACGGATCGCCGCTGGCGGCCTGTGACAATCCCTCAAAGTTGCCCGTCACGGGTTCGAACGAAACAATGTGCCCCCGGTAGCCAATGCGGCGGAGTTCCTTCCCGAACTCGCCCTCATGAGCACCAACGTCGAGAACGCAGTTGATGGCAAGGACCGTGAAGATCCGAAGCAGGTGCAGATCCAGCGTCAGAACGGCGGACGTCCGGCTAAGCTGAAACCCAGTACGAGCGAGCAGCCGCTTCACGATTCCCTTCAACTCAGCTCTCCTGCGCTAGACGAATAGGGCTTGTCCGGTCCGTGTCGTTGGCCAATAGACGATATGGTTCGCATGGAGTCAAGCCCTTTCTTAGTTGGAAAGCTCCACGGCTGCTGTTGACGTAATCGTTCATGCAGCCTTCCGGTCAGGGTTGGGCGAGGTGTCGAGACTCAGTGTGCGGCATAAGGCCACCCGCAGCTTGCCCAGACGTTGATGTCCCCTGACTCTAGGCAGCCGCGGCTCGATGTCAAACAGCGCCGCGGCTTGCCAGCGATTCGGTTGATTCGAGCTCTTCCGGTGGTCGACCTTGGCACAGCGCTCCTCACCCTGCGCGTTGACCGACCCGATCGCCTTGGTGGTCTTGAACGACTGGCCAGGCAACTCGTACACGCCCAAGCGCTGCAGCGCGAGCGTCTCCTCCGGACCCTCTGCCGAGCTCGCCGCCGCCGATCGGTCACGCTGCTCGAGGTCGCGCTGCAGCGTGCTCAACGCGACCTTCGTCTCGGCACAGGTAGGCCGCTGCCAGGCCCGCTGCAGCCGACCTCGCCAGTTCCCGTGCTCGCTCTTGGCCAGGGAGCTCACCACGTTCTCGCGCTTGTGCCACACGCAGCGCCGTACCACAGCGCGCTTTTGAAGCACCTGGCGTACCGCCGCGCGCATCTCCTTACCCCGGTCGATGACCACCAACAGCCCCCGGAGAGACCCAGCACGCGCAGACACGCGCTGGGCACCTCCTCGTCGTCGGCGTGGGTCTCCAGAAGCCGCAGAAAGCACTTCTGCTCGCTCGCACTCACCCCCATGGCCACCCAAGCATGGTGCCCTCGGCGAACGTCCTGCCATCGAGCAGCAAGGCCAGAAGCGTCACTTCTCGCCTTAACGGAGCCGGGGTGTCTCGGCGTATTGGAGCCACCTTTCGGGCGGGGGAAAGGTATCCCAGCGAGGTCAGTGACAAGGCGCTTTGGCGACGTTGCCAACCTCGGCTCGAGCGCTGCCGGGGCCGAGCTTGAGCGTACGATACGAGTGTCCGTCGAGTACCCAGCAGTAGACGTGCGTCAGCCGCCCCAGCGGGATCGGGCTACAGATCAGATCCACCTTGGCCTCCAGTTGGAGCTCCGCGTACTCCTCGTGCCACTGCACCGGGACCTCGCCTAGGCACCGCTTGCGCTTTCGCTTCAGACCAATGACACTACCCATCTGCGGCTGCATTGTTCTGCGGCTGACGGACGTCTTCGCCATCATGCTAATCGAGCTGACCGGGTGTTGTGGACACGTGATCCTTAGCACAAGGAGGTGGTGGCAATGCCTGGATCAAGAGCTTAATATCCGCCGGCGTACCGGCGCAAGATCGTCTCCCTGGTTCGTGCGGGGCAAACTCCACATGAGCTGTCCAAAGAGTTCGAATGCTCGGCGCAGACCATCCGCAACTGGGGAGCCCAGGCCGACGCCCGTGTGGGAAGGTGCGACGACGTGCTGAGCAGCGTGGAGCGCGAGGAGTTCAAGAAGCGTCGCCGAGAGACCCGACAGCTCAAGCTCGAGCGCGAGATCTTGGCAAGGGTCACGGCCTGGTTCGCGCGGGACACCAATTCGACGCCCGACAAGGCCCGAAGGATTCGAATTCGTCAAGGCGAACCAGGCCGCCTATCCGGCGGCAACCATGTGTGGGCAGCTGGTGGTCTCCACCAGGGGATACTATGCATGGCTCGATCGCGCCCCCCGGCGCGGGCGCAATGCGACGCAGAAGTGCCTGATCGGGTGAGAGATATCCATAAGCGCTCTCGCAACACGTATGGGATGGCGCAGGTGCGCGCCGAGCTCGCCGAGCCGGGCGGGCGGCAAGCGCGTAACGCGGCTCACGCGCAGCGTCGGCTTTTAAGGCATTGGAGTCGGCCGTTTCAATTTCCAACTAAGGATCGCACACCTGACTTTCTTGGCATGAACATAACGGGATTTGTGAACTGTCCCTTAGGGGCAAAAATCAGCGCGATTGGGAACGCTAGCAGGCCTCACTGTCGTTGATTGCCTACGGACCAGTAGCTCCAACGTCCCAGAACCGCACCAACTTGATGCGGGTTTGTCCGGTGATTGATCCTCTTGTCGATCGCGCGATGCGAGGTCGGTCACTGTGAATAGCTCTATTTTCTCAGTTCCCTATGCAGTAGCGAGCTTGAGCAGGCGGGATCGCATCACCCCGTCAGTTAACGGTTCGCTAACTATCGTTGATCATTTGTGGCGCAGCGCTTGCTTCGCTCCGGCTGAATCTGTAAAGGCTAACTCAGCGCAAGTCGAGGGCGCAAAGTTTCCGGTGTGCAGGTACGGCCTGCACGACAGCGGGATTGCGAGAGTTCGGTGGAAAAAATATTTCCCGCTTGGTTTCCCTGCGTCACGCAAGCAACAGGCAGAGCATTGGCGCGTGCGGCGGGCAGCAACAGCCGCACTCATTTACCTCAGCCATCTCGCTCGGCAAGTCTTCCGTCGTTGCAGGCACTGTGGAGCCCTTTACGCTCGATGCGACCGCGTCGCAGCGGCACCCTGCGTATTTCGGCAGGCGCGGCCCCCATGCGCCTCGACCATTGGAGAGAAAGCCTTGTCAAGCGTGTGCTTAACCGACGCCACACTTGAAGGGAATGTTTCCTCGGCAGTATTACTCGGCTCGACGAGTTCTGAAGCGCACAAGTTCACCCGGGAGCAAAACAAATGAAGACGCTGACATTGATGTCTCGCTGGCAATGCCGGTTCAACCGAGCTCTTGCGTGCTTCGGGATCTCAGCATTCCTGCTGACCGGCTCCTCCTCTGCCACGTATGCTCAATTGACGGATAGCGGCATCCATCCTCCGCCGACGACGGGCACATACGGTTACAACACGTTCAAACCCGGCTCAGCGGGTTTCCCCGCAGTTGGGCAGACATATACCGACCCCGTCTTTGGTAGTGTAGTGAAGCGCCTGACGGATGTCACAGGCCGGGCGAACGGTGACGATATCTATGCACACCACTGGAGCAACGCCGACGGGACTTACGCCTTTAACCGTTCTACCGGCAATGTTGACATCTTGATGGTCGCGACTGGGCAGAAGGTCTACACGAACCAAACGTGGGGGCTAGACGGTGGTGACATCTTTTGGGATGCGCTTGACCCTGATAAGTACTACTACTTCAGCGGTACCAACTTGATGCGGCGAAATCTAGCCGCTCAGACCAGTACTGTCATGAAGACGTTCCCCGGTACACTTCAATCGGTAGGGGGTTCCCTTAACATTCAGGACCGATCGGGCCGCTACTTCACTGTACGTTATAGCGGGACCAACAAGGTATGGGACAGTCAGACAAACACCATATATGCCGGCTCCGTAACGCCAGTCGACTCGAGTGGCGGATGGACGACTATTTCACCAGACGGCAATTATCTAGTGGATGCCGCCAGCGCCGCGAATGAAAGCTACTCTTATCCGATCAACCACACGACCCAGACGATCGGACCTGGGACGATGTTCTGGAATTTGTGCGGGGACCATGGCGACGTCATCTCTGCATCAGACGGCAAGACGTATTTCATTACCGGGAACTGTAACAACATTCCAGCCATTTACCGCGTGGATGTCACACAGAACGAGGTGGGACGCACACCAGCCCAAGTGTCCGCCGATAATCAAGTCTTAATTCCGGTTACATGGACTGACGCTGGACACTACTCCTGCGTTGGCAAGGGTACGTATCAGGACTGGTGTTTCTATTCGAGCGAGTCGATCATCGATGGGTTTGACTCTTCTACAGCCGGCTGGACAGCGTACAAGCAGGAAATCATCGCAGTTAACGTGCTAACTCTTGAGGTCCGGCGGTTCGCCCATCACCGGTCGCGGGGAATCACGGTAGCCTACAGCAATTCCCCTCGAGTGAGCTGCTCTTGGGATGGGTCCGTGGTGATGTGGGTGAGCGATTACGACGTCAGTTCGCCTACGGGATACGCTGACCTGTACACAATTCAGTCACCGCTGGGTAGCGTGCAGCCGCCGCTACCGGCTCCTACAAATCTCCGGGTTATCCAGTGATTCTAGGTATTTAGCATGCCTTAACGGAAGTGACCGAGGAACCTGTCCTGGCGAAGCGCGCTGTTAGGATCAGGCAGAGCTCGGCTGCCAGCGATGCGGGAGCAGGTCCGCAATTTGACTAGACGGCTGCGTCGTTAGGTCTCGTGAACACGTTGTTCAGGCAGGCATACGGATCGTGCCCGTTGAGCATGGCTGATCGGAATAGACTCATGAGGCTGCGGCGCGCTGGCCGGCGCGCAGCGAGCCTGCGACGAGGGAGTTCGACCTCCCGAGTGCACTCGGCCGGAAGAATTACCTCTTCGCCGGGTCCGATACCGGCGATAAACGCGCCGCGGCGATCTACAGTTTGATCGGCACAGCGAAACTGAACGGCCTGGACCTCGAGGGATACCCGCGCGACCTGCTCACACGCATCGCTGAGCACCCGACCAACCGAGTCGACGAACGGCTGCTGCCCTGGGGCCGCGCAGACGTACTGAGAGCCGACCTTCTCCTCGCCGCCCGATTCAGCCCATCGTCGTCAAGACGGCGCGCGGCGTACGCTTACGTCTGCTGGGCACCGCCAAGCTCAACGGGCCCGATCGCGAACCCTACCTGCGCGAGGCGCTCACGCGCGTCGCCGAGTACCCGATCAATCGCATCGACGAGCTGTTGCCCAAGGCCTTGGCAGCGGCAGTCGACGTCCCGGTCATCGCCTCAGAAGGCCTCCGGCGGCTCATAACCGCGATCGCAAGAAGAGCGACTCCGGAAGATGAGTCACGATCACCATGATCGGGCGCCAGAACCAAGGTGTGTACATCGGTCCGTTGCACCGCTGAAGTGCGCGCAGGATGTCGCCGGCAACACGCTCGGGCGAAGCCCACAGCGGGCCCTTCCGAAATCCGGCGGTCATCGGTGTGTCGACCAACCCGGGCAAGATAGTCACTACCCGAACCCCCTTACTGTAGAGGCGATGGCGCAGGCCACTCGCGAAGGTGCTGACGGCCGCTTTTGCAGCGCCGTACACATAATTGCTGGCACGACCTCGATCGCCCGCCGGCGAGGAGATCACAGCGATTACACCGCTGCCTTGTGGCTCAAAACGATTCGCCAAATCGGTCAGCAGCGCAATCACCGACCTGCCGTTGGTATCGAAGGAAGCGAGCGTCTCCTCGACCGAGCCCTGCGCGGAAAACTGATCGGGAAGGGCGCCGTGCGCGACAAGGACCACATCGAGGCCCGCCCACTTCGACCATGCGGCGTCCAGCACGCGTTGCTGCGACTGAATGTCATCGACGTCCAGCTGCGCCGATTCGACGTCGCGAGCACCGCGCACGCGCAGGTCTGCAGCCGCGGCTCCCAGCGCTTGCGCGCGCCGCCCGACGATGAAGAGTCGGGCTCCGAGCTGTGCGTATCGCCGCATGACCGCTGTTGCGATTGCCGATGTCGCGCCGATAACGAGAACGCGCTGCGAACCCGTCTGTGCTGCGGTCATGACCCGATCAATCGACGCGACATGGCCGACGAGATGCCAGGATCGCGAAATCCGAGAAACTCGGAGAGTCGGGGATAGCCACGCACGAACATTTCGCGCGTCATACAAGCGTCTTTGGCCGGATAGATGCGGCCGCCGGCCGCGAGGACGATTGCATTCAGGCGCTCGAACAAGCGCGTGGTGCGGTCACCCAGATTGGGAAAATCCAATGCCAGCGTCGTTCCCGCCATCGGAAAGCTCAGGAGACCCCCTTGGCGCCGTTCGCCGAAGGTCTTCAGCACGGCGAGAAAGGAGCCTGTGCCAGAACGACCAATTGCGGCGAGCAATTCGGCCGTGGCTTCGCGCTCGACCGCTCTCGGGACCACAGTCTGGTACTGGTAGAACCCTCGTGGACCATAGATGCGGTTCCACTCCAGCAGATTGTCGAGGGGATAGAAGAACGGCACGTAGTGACTCAGGCGGCGCCCGCTCCGCAGCTTGTTAGCTCGGAAGTACACGCAGTTGAACAGGCGCAGCGAGACGCCGTTGATCAGCGACATCGGTGGTGTAAGAGGCACGGTGCGTGGACGCGGCGCGCGGGCAACCGCGTCATGCCGAACATGATTGCCTCGGAAAAAGACCCCGCGCGTGATGCCGCCCTTCCCGGCGATACAGTCGATCCAGGCGACCGAGTGTTCCCAGTCTCGCTCGGATTGCATCGACAGCGCGAAGAACTCAGCCAGCGAACGGAACGTTAGCGCTTCAGTGTGCAGCCACGGCCCTGGCACCTTCTTCAGCCTCACACGTGCGCGCACGATCAGGCCCGTCAATCCCAGGCCCCCTATCGTTGCTTCAAGCCAATCGCGATGCTTTCCCGGCGTACACTCGATCATCGCGCCGTCGGTTCGCCGGAGCAACAGCGACTGAACGTGCTCGCCCAGTGTGCCGGCAGAGTGATGGTTCTTGCCATGGACGTCGTTGGCGATGGCGCCGCCCAAGGTCACAAACTGCGTTCCGGGCGTTACCGGGGGGAACCAGCCATGCGGCAAGGCCACCCTGATGATCTCGTGCAGGAGGACACCCGCCTCGCAATCGATGACTCCGTTCGTCGTGTCGAACGAGATAAACCGGTCCAGGCCGCGGGTCGTCCACAGCTTGCCGCCGGGATTCAGGCAGACGTCGCCATAGCTGCGCCCATTGCCGTAGGCCACCCCCTGCGCGGCTGATTTTGTCAGCGCAACGTCGAGCGCGGTGCGGTCGTTTAAGGGCACGAGCGAGTGCAGTTCGTTCGACAGCCGGCCCCAGGACGAAACCCGTCGGACGCTGGGATCGACGTTCATGGCCAGTCTGTCTAGCGGCTGTTTGTGCGCGCTCACGTAGCGGCCCAGAGCACAGCTACAAACAGCGCGCCGGACGCGAGGCTGTAGCGATCGCGTAACGCAAAGATCACCGGGTCATCGTCCAGATTGCCGCGGTGCGCCTGCATCCACATTCTGCTGACCCAATAGAGCAAGATCGGGATCGTCAGCCAGAGGACCTCGGGGCGCGAGTACAGTCTCAGCACCGTGTCGCCATTGATGTAAAGCGCCATCAGCATCACGGCGGTGAAGCCCGAGGCGACGCCCATCGCCTGCACGATCGACAGATCACCGGCCTGATAGCCGCGGCCATGGGCCTGAAGCTCGGCGGCCTTGGCGACGAGCATCAGCTCCGAGTAGCGCTTGACAAACGCCAGGCTCAAGAACAGGAACAACGAAAACGCCAGCAGCCAAAACGAAGGTGGAACACCGACGGCCGCTCCTCCCGCAACGATACGAAGGGTGTATAGACCGCCAAGCGTGAGGCAGTCAACCAGCACCCGCCGCTTTAGAAAGAAGGTGTATGCAAGTGTCAAAGCCAGGTACACGCCAAGCCAGCCTACGAAGGCCGGTTGCATGGCAAGCGCAAGCGAAAAGGCGACGAGAAGCAGCAGCGCTGCGAGCGGTAGGCCGATCAACGGCGATACGAGCCCTGCCGCAAATGGTCGCTTGCGCTTGCGCGGGTGCAGGCGGTCGCTTTCGAGATCCATCAGATCGTTCAGGATGTAGACGCTTGATGCGCACAAGCCGAAAGCAACAAACGCCAGCGCAGCCTGCAGCAGCAGCGACAGATTCGAGAGCTGGTGTGCGCCAGCCAGCGGCAGGAAGACAAGCAGGTTCTTCAGCCACTGGTGCAGCCGCATGGCGCGTAGCCAAATGAACGGCCCACCCGGTGACCGCTGGAACTCGCGCTCTACCATGAAGCGCTTCCGTGCTTCCGCGGCCAGGGCGTCCGTCGCACCGACCAAAATCGCCCGGCGGGCTATGCTCCAGACGTGCAGGTCGTCCGATGAGTTCCCGGCATAGTCGAACCCGCCCGCACCAAACCGCTCAGCCAGCAACGCCGCTTTCTGGCGGGCAGCCACGTTGGTGCGGCCGTCGCTGGCGATCACCTCGTCGAACACGCCCAGGTGCTCCGCGACTTGACGCGCATATTTGGCGTCGGATCCTGTGCAGAGTACAAGCTTGCGGCCGCCGGCGCGCTCAGCGCGGATCCACTCCAGGACGGTCTGGTCGAAGGGGAGAGTGGCAACGTCCAGGCTCACCCGGCCGGCGATCTGGCGCTTCAGGCTCGCCTTGCCGCTGCCCAGCCACAGCGGGAGGGCGAGAAGCAGGTGGGGCTCGCCACGCAGCAGCTTCAGCGTCGACTCATGTAGCAGATCCGTTCGGATCAGTGTGCCATCTAGATCCACGCAGAGGGGGATGGATTGGAGATCGGCCATGTGAATTCAGGGGCGCAATGCAACCGCGTTTCGGTGCCTATACCAAAGAAGACAAAGCAGTCCGAGCAAAATGGCAAACCAAAGGGTCACGGTTCGCACGGCAAGCGCGGCTGCAGTCGCCGACATCAGCGGCATCCCGGTCACTGATAGCTGGCCGATCAGCGCGAGCTCCATGGCGCCGAGCCCGCCGGGGATCATTGATACCGCACCCACAAGTGTCGCAATAGCGAAGATCTGCAGCGAGGCAATCCAATCCGCCCCGCTCCACAGACGCTCCACGTACAGGGCGAAGACGACGGCCTGGAGTCCATAGGCTAGCATCGCGATGGCCACGTAGGAAACCACGCGCACCCCGCGCCACACGTTGACGTACTGCAACATGCCAGAACGCAACAGCAGCACCAACCTGGCCAGCCTGGGATTTTGCTCTAGTCGCCGCGCGATCAGGTCGCTCCATCGAGCACTGAAGATGACACGTAGCACGACTCCGGCGGTCACGGCTGCGGCAGCCAGCGCCCACCAAATCGGCCCGCCGCCGGTTACCGCGGCCAGCAGCAGGACGCCAATGAGGTCCGTCAGGCGGTCGACAAGGAATGCCGCCAGACTCGCGCCAACCGGAACGCGCCAGCGCAGCAGCAGCGCGCTCCTGATGGCCTCGCCCACTTTCCCTGGTGTTGCTGTGAGTGCGAGCCCGCCCAAGTATACGCACAGGTTGTCGGCGACCGGCAACCGCTGCCCCATTCGAAGTAGGAGGTCGTTCCAACGCCCGAAGCGCAGCAAGTAGTTGAAGCTGGCGAGCAGCAGTCCCCCGAGCAATGCCGCCGCGCCGAGGTTTCCGATAGCGCTCGCCACACCGCGCCATCCGACATAGAGCGCAAGCGCGAGATAGACCGCGGCGGCGCAAGCGACCAGTAGTGCTACTGCGCGGATCGCACGGTCTACGCTCCAAGCGCCGAGCTGCGGCTCCATGGGCCATCTCTACCTGAACGTGGCCAGCTTGTGCCCGAAGTAGCTGGTCACGACCGGCGCGGCGACGCCGACTGCATGCGCGATCGCCTCCGCGTGCCGGGGGACGTCAACCGCCGACAACACCCAGCGCGCAAGCACCAGGCTGACGACCAGGGTCTGGACCACTGCGAGCACATTGACACCCACAAAGCGCGCGATCTGCGGGCCAAGTGGCTTGCCACCACCCTCGAACACGTAGCGGCGCATCAACGCGAAAGCGACGACCATGCCGATGAGATACGCCATCACGATCGCCACCGGGTAGCTAAACCAAGCGCTGAACCCGAAGCGCGAACCGTAGTTGGCGGCAGCGGCGATGCCGCCGGCGACCAGAAACATTCCAAAGCGGCGACCCTCCTCTCGCATCGACCTCAGCTCCGCGGCTTGCCAGCCGTCGCGCCGGCACCGAACGTAAGCGCTGCCAACTGCGCTCCGACACGCATGCTCTCGGAGATTGAGCGATCCTCCGGGTAATAGTGCGAAGTGTCCGCCATGAAGAGGCCCTGCACCGCGCTGGCCATGGCCGGCAGAGCGTCGTAGAAGCCCGGTGTACAAACCGTCTGCGCAAACTGGTAGCGCGAGGCCGTCGATGCGATGACTTCAGATTCGCGCGAAAAGTCCGGACGAATTAGCTTCATGTAGGCGAGCGTCTCGTCGATGAATGCTTGGAGGTGGCGTCGGTACTTCGGGTGGGTCTGCGGCATATAGTAAGGCGCGTAGACAATCACCGACCCGTCCAGCGGGTTGAGGTTAGTGTACTCGATCAGGCCCGGGATCTCGATGCGCGGATCGTTGATGTTCATCCAGAAGTTGCGGGTAAACGGGCGCGTGAGCTTCAGGAGCACGCACACCACGCCGACGTTCTTGATCGCGGCAACTTTGGCGCGCTCGTCTGCCGGCAGGTCGGGGAGGAGCCGCGTCAGATACGGCAGCGGAATCGTGGAGACCACGCGGTCGAATCTCTTGACCCCCCCCGCCACCCTGACCCCTTGCACGCGTGAACCGCGGCCCCCCCGTTCGATCGTCACTTCATCGACACCCGCCTGCAGTTCGATGCGTCCGCCGAGTTCTACGAGCCGCCGCGCGACTGCCTCCAGCAGTACCTCGGACCCGCCTTCCAGGTACCCGAGTTCCTCTTCGAACAGGCTCCTACGCGACAACGCGACGCGTCTGATCCGCGTACCGAGCCACGCAGCCGATAAGCTGTCCTGCAGCTCATAGAACTTGTAATGGAACAGGGAGCGCCAGAGGACGTCATAGGCGTCGCGTCCGATCCAGCGGTGCAGCCACTCGGTCGATGATATCGCGTCGTACGGTCGCCAGTCGTCGATGGTCTTGGCGCGCATCACGTGTAGCCCATAGCGAATTTTCTGCAGCAGCGACAGCCCGGGGAACTTGAGCAAGGCTACCGGGTGTCCCCAGTCGTGGAGCCGGCCCTGGTAGTAAAACCCCATCCGCGTCGACGTCCAGCGAAGGCGATCCTCCAGCCCGAACTCTCGCAGGTAGTCAAATGTAGTCTGGTCGGGCTTGCAGATGAAGTGGTAGTAGCGCTCAATGCGCGTGCCGGCAAACTCCAGGGCGGCCGACATGCCGCCAATGCGGTCGTCCCGCTCATAGACAGTGACCTGAACGCCGCGCTTGGCAAGCTCGTAGGCTGCTGCCAGCCCCATCGGGCCGGCACCGATGACCGCCGCCTTCAGGCCCGCGGCGGCTGTGTCCGTCCTAGTCGGTGCGCTCGACGACATACTTGGAGTACACCGGGTGGCAGAACGTCTCGCGGATACCACTCGCGAACGTCGTCGGCTGGAAGCCGAACGTGTTCTCGATGTCTACGCCGGTGAAGCGGTCGCCTGCGGTGAGCGCCTTGAGCTGGTCAGCCGTGAACGGCGGCCGCTCGTTGAAGAGCGCATACATGCGCAACAGCAGATCGAACAGGAAATATGGGATGCGCACAATCGGCGTGCGCAGCCCCTTAACGTCACGGATTGCCCGGATGATGTCGATGTAATCGATGCGCTCGTTGCCCACCAGGTCGTACACTCGGCCAACAGGCCGATGTTTGACGCACCACAGGATGGCCCGGCAAAAGTCGCGCTCGTAAAGGGGCTGGCGCATGTAACGGCCGTGGCCCGGGATCGGGAAAACCGGCGCTTTCTCCATGAAGCGAGCGAGCCAGCCGAAGTGCTTGGGATCGAACCAGCCGTACATCAGCGTCGGCCGCAGTACGCAACCGGCCAACCCGCTGTCAAGAAACAACCGCTCCTGCAGCCTTTTCGTGTTCGCATAGTCGTCGTCAGCCACCGAGTTCACGACCGACGAGCTGACGTGAACCGTGAACGGCACACCAGCCGATTTGATCGTGTCAAACACCAGACGCGACGCATCAATGTTGTTGCGCTCGAATGGTCCCCTCGTCTTGCCGCTGATCTGGGCGTGAAGGACGACAGCGGTCTCCACGCCACGGACCAGCTCTCGCCACGAGCCGGGCGCCGATAGATCGGCCTCGATCGCCTGCACGCCCCGATTGAGTTTGGAAAGGAGACGAAGGTTGACGGACTGCTTGTCGATCGCGACGATATTCCGATACCCAGCCTCGCCCAGCATCAAGATAAGGTTCTGGCCGACGAGGCCCGCCGCGCCCGTTACTAGGATCTTGCTGTCAGGGTCCGCCTGGCTCGCCATCCGACCCATGTCGTACTCGCTCAATCCCCAGGAGATCGGGGCCGCCTCCACCGACGTCCTCACGATCCGCGGGGCAACATATCTGTTAAATTTCCTTCCATGGCGCCCCCTCGACCTTCTCAGCTACCGTTGACCCCTGTTCGCTGCCCGACAACTTCGCAAGTATATATTGCAGCCATTGCCACAACGCGCTGCGGCGGTTATGAACGTCTTGGCCAACCGTGCGCTGTTCTTCTGCAACGGGGGCCCGACTCCCGGACCCTCGTCCGAGGCATTTTATGTCGCCCCCCGCCTGAGCACTGCGCGCCTTGGCTCAGAACACCAACGACAATATCGTGCCGAATGCTCCACCGCCAGCCTGCGCCAGCCCATCTCCATCCAGTCACCTAATGCGCACGGAACCTCGTGTCCCGCCTTTTTCTAGAATCCGGCTCTGTAGGGTGAGCGTTGTCGCACTGCCGGGAAGAGGACGAAAGTGACAACGCGTAGTCCCAAACCGCGCCGCGTCGCGCCGTTCTCGGCGCAAGCCGTCGCGCTGGTCAAGAGCAGGAAGACGGTTGCGGAGCTCGCCCGCGCACTCTACCTAGCGGCCTGCAATGTACAATAAGGTCGCATCATCGTCTCCATGAAAGGCAGGACGCAACTGACTAACGCGGGATGTGTGGAACAGAGCAACCGAACCAACGCCCCCAGCGTTCGCGCTCAGAATGCGCATCGGGCCCAAGACGGTCAACCGGAAGTACCTCACTATCATCCATCGCGTTCTCGTCACCCCCGATATTACCCTCCGGTAGATCGCTTCGCTAGATTACCTGCCCACCACGCTTTCACTACGTATACCCCATAGCACAAATTGGCCACGTGAAAGAAATACACGTTTGACGTATACGTCGTCATCTGATACGCGAGAACATTGATGAGCAGCTGATAACCGATGATGAGAATTACTAGAAGACCAAACAAACTCCGGTGCCGTGTGGCATCCAAAAGCACCACTGGACATAAACCGAATGACAGAAAAATAACAACAATTCCAAACACCTTAGAGAATAGTTGAACGATGTGCACCGGCTCGACAGTGCCAAGAGAGTTCACTGGATCCCTCAGAAGTCCGGAACGCGCTGCGCGGTATACCTCCAAGCACCGGGGAAAGCAATCAGGCCTCTCGTAGAGTTCCCCGGAATAGACACCCCCACTGATCGCCTGCACTAGCGAGTACATCACCTTTCTACCGTATTCGACGGGATCATCGCTGACTCTCCGTTTGAACTCGGCCATCAAGAAACGGTCACTCTCATAAACGACAGAAGGTTTGTTCTCACCGAAATGCGCCCTAATCAACGCGTGCATTGTAGGGTCGCTGTCGACGGGTGTTATCCCCCATTTATTATCAGGCAGTATACCGAGGCCAATAAAGAAGACGTGCCCTCCATTGGTGGAGGCCAGGAGATAGTGGTCCGTAACGTGTTTGCTGTAAAGGGCCCACGGCACTAGCACCAAATAGCAGCTGAGTATCCATGCGGCACCTCTGATGACTGCTATTTTTTTGAACCGCTCGACAGGCAGCGCGAGCGCTATGATACACAACGGCATCAGATAGTAGTCGGATCTGAAGTTCAGTAGGAACCCGAACAAAATTCCAGAGATGAGAAGATCAACAAAGTTCCCGTCAGAGGGAAACGATCTCAGGAAAAGCACGACCGAGAGGACTATTAGGCTCACTGATACGCTATATGGCCACATTACGGAATGAATTACATACCAAGGTATGGAGATGGTCAGCAGTATTTTCATTGACGCGCTCGCCTCTCTCGGCATCACGCGATGGCTATCCACGTAACGGAAGAAACTCCAAACGGCGACCATTGCTAACGCGTTTTGAGCAAGTAGGATTGGCAGCTTGCTTTCTGTAATTAGCAACACCCATCCATAGCCCCACATCGGGAAGGTAGGGGTCCCGTTTATCGCAGCAGCCGGGTCAAAGCCGGATAAGATGATGCGCTTGAAGTCTAAGTAATAAGGTAGTAGACCTTGCATGCCTTGAGCATAGTAATTCCTCCATAGGACGAGGGCGGCTACGGCACTCATGGCAGGGAGGTAATATCTTTTAACCACAAACGCCCAAGCATTCTTCATGTGGGGTCTTCCTTGGCATGGGGCTTTTCGCGGGTGCGCTTTTCCACCGTCTTGAGCGCTTTGGTTCATCGATGAATGTAGCGCAAGAGGGTACGTGCCAGAGCGATGACCGAGGTGGGCGGGCCACTGGCGATTACATCGCGCTCGGTTTTCTTAGACCATTGCTTGACTTGGGTGAGCCAGGACGAATACGGGGGTGTACCGGATGCTGACTTTGAAATGCTGGCTCAGAAGCTGCGCGTTCGGCGTGGTTATGTGCGTCGAGAGGTTGTCGGGAATGAGATGGAGCTCTTGGGCCGTGGGGTAATGAGCCGCGACATCGGCTAAGCGGGTAATGAACTGGGCCGATGTATGCCGCTCAGCGGTCTTCCCCGGCACCTCTCAGGTCTTGGTGTTGACGCCCGCGTACAACAACAGCCTGGCGTGGCGGTAGTACTCGAATTCATGCCGCTCGGCGCGACCGGGCGACAGCGGCAGCCCCGGGTCGAGCTGGTCCGGGGCTTGAATCGGGCTTTTCTCATCGGCACAAAACACCGGCGCACGCGCCGGCGGATTCAGATACAGACCAATGATATCGGCCGCCTTGGCTTCGAACTGGGCATCGTCCGAGGCCATCTAGCGCTCTCGTCGATGGGACTTGAGCCCGTGCTTGGCCCATACTCGAGCTACTGCCAGATGGTAAGTCTTGAGTACTTTGGCCAGCTGGCGCATGCTCCGACGCGTCGAGCCATTCGCCAGAGCTTGTCGGGTGCGCTCCAGGAGGCGCGCTTCCAGCGCCGGGGTGAGCGTTCTGGCTTCGCTGCCCTTGTGTCGGCTGAACAAACCGGCCAGGCGCCGCGGCTCGAAGCGTGCGCTCCGGCTCGGAATAATGCCGTCGTTGCACCCCAGCTTGTCTCGCACCTGCGCCCAGGTGTATGCCCATCGGCCAGAAGAAGGATGCAACCGACCCGACGCGCGTCCTCAGCGCTAACGCTGCGGGCGTTGGTTCGTTTGCTCAGTTCCACACGTTCCGCTATGGTCAGTTGCATCGTGCCCTCCATGGAGACGATAATGCAACGTTATTGGCCGTTGCTGGCTATTAGTTGTCCTTCAGAACTTATCGCGTGGCTGTAGCCTCTTTGCGTCGCCGGCGGATTCAGCCAGACGTGGAGCCGTCTCTCCCTCATCATTTTGCGAAAGTGGGCAATATCCCTAAACACGCCCGAGCATCCAATACCAGGCGTAGCCAAGGTATTCGTGGTACACGCGCTGAAGATACCCAAATCGATCCGGCAACGGAGTTCCGATATTGGTTATGAGTCTCTTGACCACTTCCAGCCAGGACATGCCGGCCGGAAAGTAGCGCGCGCCCCAGAGACCGGCGGGTGCCGGAAGCGGCCTCATGCCCAGCTTGTGGGCCACAGCCGCGGCACGCCGCATCCCGCCCGACGATGTGACGAGAATGAAAGGTTGTGAGCCGATGATCTTTTTCACTTCAGCAAGATTTTCGTACGTTGTTACCGATCGCCCCTCGACGACGATGTCTCGATCTGGCACTCCCATAGCCCTGGCGAAATCGGCCATGAGATTCGCAAGCGGGCCGTCCTGCCGACGGACGGCTCCGCCCGACAGGATCAGCCTGGCGCCCGGGATTTCTCGATAGAGGCGGATGCCCTCTGCCATGCGGGGAATCATCTCCCCGACGAGCTTACTCGTCACTGGTAAGAAGGCAAAGTCCTCTCCGTATCCTGATAGGACCACCACGGTCCGGACTGACGCGTCAGGGTGCAACATGGGAGGATAGGGATGCTCGAGGTTGGCATACAACACCTCCGCGAGCGGCGTCAGGGAAAACACCAGATACAGTCCAGCCCCACTACAAACCAGGCGACATCCCACCCGTGATTGACTACGGAATGCGCTCACGAAAAGTCCGAAGGCAAAGAGAAAGGTCATGACTCCCATCGGCGAAAACCAGGTCTCGAGCAGCCCTGTGAGGATGGTCATATCCCTTGGTCCCTTGAGCGGGAATTAGCCGGAACAGCGCAAAGCTGAGGGCACGGATTCATACAACTCAGTTCATAGCTACGTGCAGTGCGGATTGATGGCGTGTCAGATGCGCACGAAGACAGGATCAACGCTGGCGCGAGCGCCATGTGGGAGGCATTGCGACAGGATCTGCCGCTGCATGACGAGCATTTGGCCAGGCCCTGCGCTCGGCCGTGAGTCCGCACAGGGTGACCCCTCGGAGCGCTTTGGCGGAGGGCTGGGCCCCTGCTCCCGGAACCCTCAGGAACTGTGAGTAGCCTTCAGAGCGAACCGTCAGGGCACCGTCGCCATTAATACACTTCCTGATAGCTACCTCCCCGGACCCAATACCAAATCGTTTATCTGGCGCGCCGCGCACTCTCAACCTGTGGGAGAGCGCCCGATAGCGGCTCACCGTCGACAAAGTGCCGCTGCCACATCTCGAAGTTGACCAACGCCCAAAGCCGCTCCGTGTGATCTGCGATCCCACCCGTATGCTCTTGCACGAGCCCGTGTAGGAAATCGGGCTGGAAGAGGCGACGTGCGGCTGTGCGCTCACCGAGAACGAACTCGTCCAGGAGCGGGCGGAACGCATGGCAGAACCAACGTCCGATCGGCACCGGAAATCCCATCTTCGGCCTTCTGAGGATCGGTTCCGGGAGTAGGTCCCTCATCGCTTCGCGGAGCACGTACTTGGTGGTCAAGCCACGGAGCTTCAGCCGGTCCGGCAGCGCAACTGAGAATTCCACCAGCCTGTGATCCAGAAACGGCACGCGGCTTTCAATGGACGCTGCCATGCTCATCTGATCCTGCTTCATCAGCAGTTCGTGCAGGTAGGTCTTCTGATCTGTGTACAGCAAGCGCTGAAGCAGACTGGCGGATGCGGGCGCGTTGAAGTAGTGACGCATGCCGGCGTACGGGTTTACTCGCTCGAGCTGGCCCCAGAGATCCTTCGAAAACAGTTGCCGCTGCATGTGCCGCGTAAAGACTGCGAAGTTGTCGAAGTAAAGCGCGTCGACATCGGGCGAGCGCCACAGAAACGTCCGCGGCAACTTGCGTGCAAGGGAGCATGGTGC
>Ga0335085_10003973_pt1 | contig 24961 bp, 27 predicted proteins | sample Lox_Sample_45_FD_206712 | JGI IMG/M metagenome (GOLD analysis project Ga0335085, IMG submission 206712) | Soil microbial communities from Loxahatchee National Wildlife Refuge, Florida, United States - Lox_Sample_4.5 | ecosystem: Environmental > Terrestrial > Soil > Wetlands | place: USA...
TGGAAATCCGGCCAAAAGCAAGAGCGCCGGATTTCCACATTTCGCACAGCGCCTACGGCTGCGGGTAACATTTCCGAGTTGCAGGACGATAGAGCGAAAGTAACATTCTTAAATTGCGTGACAGGGAAAGTCCGCCGCCATTAGGGGAACCCGGTCGTAGAACAGGCCCGCGCCGCCGCGAACAACCGTCCTGCGGTCCTCCCCCGGGGCGCACACGAAACCCACTCGCGGCGAGAATGCAGCTGAGCGCCCGATGGTCTGGGTTGAGAATCGCCCGCCCAGGTTCAGACCCAGACGGTCGTTGACCTTCCAGTCGTCCTGGACGAATTCCGCCACCTACGTGTCCTGTGCTCCGAGGAGGCCACCGCTTTGGAAGCTGATCTTCTCGGCCAAGGACCCATCCTGCCTGACGAGCTGAATGGGGTGGGATTGGTCCGTGCCACTGTACGAACGATGATTGAGGTCGATACCTACCTTCAACACATGATGTCCCAGCCACTCCTTCAAGGGGAACTGGTAGATCGGCAATAATTCACATTGACGGGCAGACCTCGTCCAGGCGTCAAAAAAGTTGCCACCCCACCCCTCCGGGCTGATCACCATATCTTCCGGACCCTGGCCGTGAGCATTGCTGTCGAACCACGTATACCGTAACACGGTGCTGAGCAGGGCGCCGCTTGCGAACTGATACGTATCGGAGGCCCCGATGGATGCACCCCGCTGCCCGTCATCAGACGAAGCTGTCTGCGGTACCAGCGCATTGATGTCAGCAAATTGGTCCCGGTGCGAGAAACCATTCACATTGATCGAAAGCAGGTGCTGTGGAGAGAGCACGGCCTGACAGGTGGTCAGAGTGTCGAAGCCCTGTCGCTTGGTTTCGTTGTCCGGCCACGCCAGTCCACGAGCGGGAACCTTCTCGACGTCGTATGTAAGGTTCTCGCTAAAGTTCAGCTTGTTTCTTATTAGCGGCCCCCGAAGAACAGCCGGGGCGTCGCATCGGAAATGCCCACAATGTGACCGCTCTTCCCTCGGAATCCTGGGATAAAGTCCATGACTCCTCAATGCCCATCACTTGCGGGCGGCTTGGTTGCGATCGTGGCGAGAGCGCCCGAGAAACCGCCGTATTGAGCGTTGTAGGGCTCATCATCGACCTTGAGAGTCTGAACGGCGTCAAGAGGAATCGGGATTGAAAAGCTGCCGGTGACCGGATCCACGTTCTGGACCGAGTCCACCAACAGCATTCACTGGTTTTCGGACCACTTTAAAATTGAGCTTGCCATCACTCACCCGCACCACACTGGGCACCAAAGGCAGGACCGATTTGAATTTTTGCTCGGCCAGCGGCAAGATCGTGAATTGGCGCGCGCCGATTGTGGACGTTGTATCAGCGCTCTGGGTGGCGACGTTCGCTGGCTGATCATGTACCTCAACCTTCTGCACGACCCGGGCAATCCCCAGCTTGATGCTTTCAACTCTGTTTTCCCCGGGCTTCAGGTTGACAGTTTCCGTGAACGAGTCGAACCCTTCGACAGTGACGGCAAGTGTACACTCGCCCGGTGCCGTGTTCGAAAACTGGAGGTGAGCCTCGGCGTCGGTCTCTGCCGACAATGATTCGTGGTCCACGCCGCCTCCTGTTAGCGCGACCGTGACGCCCGGAACCGCTTCCGGTCCCTGCGGACCTGTCGTTGTAACCGCCCCTTCTATCGAAGCCGGAGCCACTGCCTTCAGAGATGGGCCTTGCGCACATACCGGACTTACGCCGGCGATCGGAGCCAGGAGAGCCCAGATCACCGTCAACCCGCCGGTAACGCTAAAGCCGGCGGGCCGGGCAGCCCGCGTATTGAGGTGCTCCATTTCGTTGGGGGGTGGATCGCTTGCCCCGAGATCATGGCGACATTTCGCACATCCAGCGTTGGCGTCTTACTTCCACCCGCCGCCGAGCGCCTTATAAAGCTGCACGAGGCTCTGGTATTCGTTGTTCCGGGCCTGAGCGAGGGTGAGTTCGGCGTTGAATAGAGACCGCTGACGATCCAGCACATCGAGGTAATTCGCCGTGCCGCCCCGATAGCGCATCATCGAGACACTGACGGATTCCTGAAGATCTTTAACGGTCTGCTCCTGGCGGTCGCGGACTCCATGGTATTTGTCGTAGCCAATCAGGGCGTCAGACACATCGCCGAACGCCTGCTGGATCGTCTGTCGATAGCTGATCAGGGCCTGCCGGTCCTGGGACTTGGCATACCGCAAATTGTTGCGGAGGTAGCCGCCTTCGAAGAGAGGTCGGCTCAGGCTCGCCCCGTAGCTGTAAATACCAAAGTGTGCGGGTATATCATTGAAAAAAACGCTGTGTCCCCAGGCTCCGCCCCCGGAACCCGTAAGAGAAATCTGCGGAAAGAACATCGCCTTGGCACACCGATTTCGGCGTTCGCGGCGACAAGATTCTGCTCAGCCTCGCGAATATCCGGCCGGCGCTCGAGAAGAGACGACGGAAGCCCGGCCGGCAATTGGGGCGGCAGATTCTCACTCCATACCCAGCCGTTCGGAGTCTCCACGCCAAGGGCTTCAAGGTAACGAAGAAAAAGCCGTTGTAACTGGTCTGGACGAAGCTGAGTAAACTGAAGCCAACGACGCTGGTGGTGTACTGACGCCGGGGGTGCTGGCGAGGACCTTCTCCACTTCTTTCGCCGCTGCGTCTGTCCGCTCAAGCGAAGCCGCGTTGGGGAGCTGCATGTTAACGAAGAGATAGCCCTGGTCTTCATCGGGTAGAAAGCTCGAAGGCAGGTGCCTGCCAAAGAAGAGCCCGGCAAAGCCGCAGACCGCAAGCAGCACCAGCACCAGCGCGCCCTTGCGAATCAGCCCGCCCGACCAGCGGACGTAGCCTTCCGTGGCGCGTCCAAACACGCGATTGAATCCGCCAGAAAAACGTTGCAGCAGGCCATGGCTCTCCTGCTTCTTCCGGAGCAGAAGTCCGGCGAGCGCAGGACTGAGTGTGAGCGCATTGAAGGCGGAGAGGACTACCGAGATGGCGATGGTCACGGCAAATTGCTGGTAGAGCCTGCCGGTGATGCCCGGGATGAAGGCTGTCGGCACGAAGACCGAGGAAAGAACGAGCGCGATGCCGACGACCGGACCTGACAACTCGTCCATGGCCTTGCGAGCTGCTTCCCTCGGAGCATCACCGTCTTCGATATGGCGCTGGACACCTTCAACCACTACGATCGCGTCATCCACCACCAGGCCGATTGCCAGCACCAGGCCAAAAAGGGAAAGCGTATTAATGGAGAAGCCAAGTAGTGGGAAGACGACAAACGTGCCAATCAGCGAGACTGGCACGGCCAGCAGCGGAATCAGGGTGGCCCGCCAATCCTGCAGAAAAAGATAGACCACCAGGATGACCAGTAGAATCGCGATCAGAAGGGTCTTGACGATTTCTTTTATGCCTTCCGTCACCGGGGCTGTCTGGTCGAGCGATATGGCATAGTCGATATCTTCGGGAAAACGCTGTTTCATATCAGACATCAGCTTGCGGACCGACTCCGCCGTCTGTACCGCGTTAGACCCGGGCAATTGGTAAATCGCAATAATCGCGCTCGGGCGGCCGTTGAGGCGGCTCGCCAGGTTGTAAAATTGCGCGCCCAGTTCTACCCTCGCCACGTCTCTCACTCGAACGGTCCCGCCATTCGGAGTCTCCCTCACCACAATATTCCCAAACTCCTCGGGCGACCTCAAACGGCCCTAAGCCAGCACGGAATAGGTGTATTGCTGGTTCCCCGAAGCCGGCTCGCCGCCCACCTGGCCGGCCGGGTTCACAGTGTTCTGCGCCTGCATGGCGCTCACGATGTCCGAAACGGTGATGCCCAGCTTCGCCAATTGATCCGGCTTAACCCAGAGCCTGATGGCGTACTGCCCGGCGCCGAAAATCTGTACCTGACCAACCCCGCGCAAGCGGGCGATCGGATCGTTGAGATTGATGTAGCCATAATTGGCCAGGAACTTGGCGTCGTGGGTGCCGTGCGGCGAGTAGAGCGCCACCAGCATGAGGGGCGCGGTCACAGATTTGCGGATCGTCATCCCGTAGTTGGTAACGTCCGACGGAAATTGGGACGCGGCGATTTCCTCGCGCGATTGGGTCAGAATCAGGTCCGTGTTGGGGTTTGTGTTAACGTCGAAGTCCGTGATCAGAACCGTTTGCGAGTTGCCCGTCGCGTCTAGCGAGTACATGTAGTTGAGATTGTCCACGCCGTTCACTTGCTGCTCAATGGGCGTGGCGACGGATTGCTCGAGGGTCTGCGCATCGGCGCCCACGTATGTGGCCAGAATCTGCACCTCAGGCGGCACGATGTTGGGGAACTGCGCCACCGGCAGCGTCACGATGCTGACCCCGCCCACGATCACCGTAAGAATTGCGATCACCATCGCTACGATTGGTCGTCTTATGAAGAATTTAGACATAAACCCAGTTCCTTTCCATCTCAAGCGATCAGCGGCCAGCTATCAGGTGTCAGCGATCAGCAGTCACCCGCAGGAAACAGGAATGGATGCTGTTATTCTGCTGATAGCTGACGGCTGAAGGCCGACGGCTTCACTCTTCACTTGTCACCGGTTTGAATGGCTTCGTCTGCACGGGCACGCCCGGCCGAAGCAGCTGCTGCCCTTCGGCCACAACACGCTCACCCGGCTTCAATCCATCGCGGATTACCCAGAGGGTCCCCGTTTTGTCGCCGACCTCAACCGATCGAATGGCTACCTTGTGGTCCGAGCCCACCACGGCAACCTGATAGCTGCCTTGCTGCTCGTTGACGGCGGCCTGTGGAATCACTAAAGCGCCCCGCTAAACACTAGTCACGGCTCGGACCTTGCCGTACTGCTCGGGACGCAGAACGTTTCGGGGTTGGGAAACAGAGCCGCGAGTTGGATCGATCCGGTGTTTTGATCCACCGAGCGGTCGGCGAAGTAGAAGCTGCCCTCGCTGGGATACGTTGTTCCGTCAGCCAGGATGAGCTGCAGTTTCCAGCGCTCCGCGTCCGAAGTTGAGAACCGCTTGCGCAGTTCAAGATAGGTCTGTTCGCTGACCGTGAAATAGTCGCGGATTGGGTCGACGGTTGAAACGGTGGTCAGAGCGCTGCTGCTGACGCTTACCAGATCACCCACCTGCGCCTGGGCAATGCCGACGATGCCGTTAATCGGCGACGTGATCCGGGTAAAGCCGAGATTAATACTGGCGGTTTCCACCGCAGCCTGGCTTGCCTGAATTTGAGCTTTGGAGGCAGCAATCGCCGCTTTCGCGCTCTGGACTTGGGCTTTGTTGGCGAGGTTGGTCTGGACCGCATCATTCCCTCGATCGAGTACCAGCGCATTGACGGACTGAAGGTGCTGCCCGGTCTCAGCATTGCCTCGAAGCGCCGCGTGCGCAGCGTGCTGCTGCTGGCGCGCGTTCCCGTCGAAGAGGTTCGAACCGTGGCCCTCGACACCTCGTCGCGAACTTCGGCGGCGCTGGTCCGGTGCTGCTGCGGAAATTCTACAAACTCGATGTGACCACACGCCCGGCCAGCCCCAACCCGGAAGCCATGCTGCGCTCGGCCGATGCCGCCCTGCTGATCGGCGACCCGGCTCTCGTCTACGCCGGAAACGCCCGAGTCTACGACCTGGCCGAGGAGTGGCGGCGTTTCACCGGATTGCCTTTCGTATTCGCGGTGTGGGCTTACCGGCCCGGTCCGGCGCTCGACCCCGAGTCGCTCGGCCGCGACTTCGCGCGTTCCCGCGACGAGGGTCTGGCGCACGTCGATGACATTGCCGCCGAATGGGCGCCCCGCCTGGGCCTCACCGCGGACGCAGTCAAGCTCTATCTGACGGAGAACATCGACTACACGCTTGACGAGGAAAACATGGAGGGGCTGCGGCTCTTCTACCGGCTGGCACAGGAAGTGGGCGCCGCGCCTGCGGTCAAGGATCTGGAATCGTAAAGACGGCCCAGGCCAGGGCCGGCGCTGATCGCAGGCCATGCTCCGACGAAGCTTCTCGGCCTGAGTGTGTTGTGACTCGGGCGGCGCGGCCTGCGCATGCCTGCGGTGAGAATCTCTCTGAGAGCCGAAGTGCGGGGAACCCGCACGTCCGGTCCGACGAGGGGACATGCGGTCGTGCTCCGATACCGCTCCTCTTCCACCCTAGGACCGGCCGCTACTGGACGACGATCAAACGGCACATCGAACGCCGTGAAAATTCGCCCCACCGTCCGGCTTGTACCCATCGCGGGATCCCGGGAAGCAGCGATCGAGTAAAGCAACCGACCGAATCTCCGAAATCAGATACTCCCGCCAGCCCTCTCCCTCTCCGGATACGCTGGCGCCAACCAGGAACCATGCGCCGAGAGAAAGCTTGTTTCGCCTGTTGTAGCCGATCAGGTGCGGCTCGACCTCTCTGTACACTGAAGTGTCGGCTCCGTAAAACAGCCTGACAACCCTTCTTTCACGAATTGCCTCGGACAATGGAGCAACAACATCCATGAGAAGACCTCATCTTCGGCTCGTGCGAAGGAATTGTTTCCGGCCTTACCGGGGGGATTCTGTTTCGGCGCGGTACACGTCCGAAAAGGTCCTTACCCGACGTCTCGCCAGGAACCACTCCAGGCACACCTCCAAACGGTCGGTCCAGAGCTCGTTCGGGGCAAGCGAAACCGGTTCGAAAATCTCGATCAGATTGTTGTCAAGTTTGCGGGGCAGCAACCATTTCTCCACAGTGTAGCGGAAATCATGCCAACGCTTAGTAACTGGCTGCATACAAACCGCCAGAATGTCGAAATCTCCAAATCGATAGGGCCTCGTAGCCTCACCGCCCCGGGTTCCCGAACGTGTTCTCTGTACCTCGACCACATACAGCGGGTCTGGGTAAACCCGTGGGCGATATCGCTTGGGCTGCCCGCTCTCGATCCGCTGAAGTTTTAACTGGATCCTGGCTTGCCGTTCGCGTCTCCGCAAAAGGAAGTCATACGGAGGATCTCCGGGCGGTAATGGAAGCGCTTCCCATCCGAACCTCGTAACATCGGTTAGGGCGTCGCGCTCGAACACCTGTTTCATCACGCTTTGGAGGATGTTCCGCTGCAGACGTTTGGGAGCGCGCTGGGTCGCAGTCAGGATCGCGCCTGTGTCGGTGCCCCATTCCTGCTCAAGTGGATGCAGCAGCCCCAATTTTCTTGCGAGGTAGCTAACGACCAAACCTCTCTCTTCTTCTGTCAAACTCTCCATCTCGCGTCTGAGGCTCTCAGTTCTCTTGTTTGACACTCGGTCCTCCGACCGAGCAAATTCAGCGCGCTTCATGAGCTACTCCTTTCAAGTGCCATCGCGAACCGTCAAACGTTACGTACCCATCGTGTTTCAGATGTTGTTGCGCATTGCGTACGTAGTGTTTCCACCGTTTACCGAAGTGTACGCCGTCAATCACCCGATCGACCGAATCGTCGCAAAGGTCAGGATGGAGTAGTTGGACCAAGGGGTGAAGGTCCTCGGTACGTAGAGGCCCCTTGGCAAGCAGAAATCTGATCGTTTGCGAAAAGATTGCGTGTGTCGTCCTTCCCTTGGCGCGATACCGTAGCAACCTGAGGTTCGTAGACGTGAGTTTCTCTTTGAAAGCTCGGCGCGCCCGCGCCCGGATCGACGCCTCCGCCTCCCGATACAGCGCCTTCAGATCACGCATTTCTGCCGCGAGTCCTGCGACATCCTCCACAGAGACGCTCGCGCCTAACGAGGCGTAGCCCTCCCAATCCGAACGAACCTGTCGAACAAACCGGTCATTGCTGACGGCAACTCCGTATTCGAGGTTCCGACGCAAGCCGGGCTCGGTCAAATTTCCAGACGTGATGACCGCCATCTTCGAGTCGGCCACATACGCCTTCGCATGAACGCCGGGAAGGTGCGTCAACTCGAACCCGGGCACGTTTCTACCGAGTTCTGCCAAAGCAGCCAAGTCCATGGATCCCGCCAGTGCGCTTTCTGGGCGGAGATCGGTGATTAACCGCACCCGCACTCGCTCCCGCACTTGGCGTCGATCCAGTGCGCTAAGAATAAGCTCGGTTGCAAAGCGCTGCACAAATGGGGATGCGACGAGAAGTTCGCGATCAACGACCGACAAGAGGTCTTCGAAGGCCCCAGTCCAGGGACTCCGCAAAAGCGAGATGTTCTCAGGCTCTGACCTCATGCCGCAACGCCGAACGCCGGACATTCTTCAGGTTGGCTGGTCGTTCGCTCGTATGCCGCTGTCGGACCCTCACCGGTACAGGCGGCGACCACCCTTGCCAAATCGGTGGACGTGGTGCGGAAGGTTGCCTGATTCCGATGCCTGTGGACAGTCCGTCCTTCAGGTCAGGTCATCCGCCGGTCATTCAAGGGGCCGGCGCGGGCGGCTCGATCCCCTCAAATGTGACCGAGGCACCTCTACCGGACCTTCCCGAGACAATGCTCGCCATGGGTAATAATGCCGCGAATGACGCCTATACGCAACGCTGCAAACAGGCCGGCATGAAGATTCACCCGGCCCGGTTCCCGGCCCTCCTCCCGAAATTCTTCATAAAGATGCTCACCGATCCTGGCGATCTCGTGCTCGACCCATTCGCCGGATCAAACACTACTGGCATCGTCTGCGAGGAACTGGGTCGCCGCTGGATTGCAATCGAGGCGAAGATTACCTGGCGGCCGGCAAGTTTCGGTTTCATGCTGCACCAACCGAAACGACCGCCGCGATCCAGCAGCCACGCTCTTCTGAGGGAATCAAGAAGTACACGTCAGGTCGCGAGCACCGGCTGGGGCAGGTCCTGCTTTCCCGGCCCTGCCCGGAGGAACTTCCGCCGCGAACCCGGACGATCTCCCGCTAATGTAGCCTGCAACCTAGGGCCTGGAATGTGCTTGACAGGAGTCTCGGGTGGTGTCGACAGTGCCTTGTATGTCGTCGCCACCGGAATCAGCGCACCCCTCGTTTCTGCGCTGCGCCGCTCGGGGGTTCTTTATCGGCCCCTATTCTCTCCTCTGAGGATCGCGGGCATGACGCAAGGGCTGCGGCGTCCGTGCATGACGGCGACAACCCGCAACCGTCTTTTCTCCGGGGCGCAGGCGATGAGCTAATCGAGATCAGGCCGCGGCGCCGAGTGGTTTCGCGCGTTCGATCCGCTCGCGCTCGCGAGGACTGTTCATTGCCTCCCACAGATCGCTCCGCCGCTGCACATTCAGCCAAAAGTCGGGGCTGTTGCCGAATACGCGGGCGAGGATGAGCGCGGTTGCCGCCGTCACTTTCCGGCGATTCTTGCACAGCTCGTTGACGTGCTTGCGCTGAACGCCCATCGCCTCAGCCAGCGCGGCCTGGGTTAGCCCCATCGGTCGCATAAACTCTTCCACAAGGATTTCGCCGACCGTGGCCGGCTTGCGCTTCGTCGTCAGCATGGTTCGCCTCATTCCCGATCCTATCAGGATCAAGAAGCACTGAGGCTCATCCGAGCGGACGATGCTCGCCGGTGCGCGAGAGGGCCTGTGCGAAAGCCTGCTTTTCAGGGCCCGCGCCGGATGAACGCCCGCCGCAGATCCTAGCGATCCTCCGCCAATGTAGCCTACAATTAATGGCCCAGAATACGCTTGACAAACGCCCCGTGATGTGCTAGGCTGTTCTCTTCCCGGGAGAAATCGAGACGCGTGATGCTTCTGCGCCGCCCTCTACCGCCCCTTGCCGACCTTCGAGTGGCGAGTGATCGTCAGCGCGCGGCCATTCCGTCGCCTGGAATTGACGGGATATCGTCAACCTCTCCAAAGCCACCAAACCCATTTGGCTTAACTCCTTTTCTCTCAGAGAGATACCTCCGATTCGAGACCCTCCAAACCCATTGCACTTATCTCGCTTGCTTTCAGCGGTTTAACCTCGAAAAACGGGCCCTTTTTCAGAAGAGAGCAATGGTACCGGTGTCTGGCCGTGTCCGCCGCTCTGGAATCCCTCCTCTCGGGAGCGTCGCCGGGATGCGGGCAGAGGGAAGGCAGATCGAAAGTCCCTGCCGGAGCGTCTGGGGAGCAAGAACATGCCTACCAACGAAGCTGGAAGGTGGCCTGAAATCAATAGTTTGCCAGGCAACTTCAGATCGGCTTCAGATGCAGACCGTTCTGTAATCGCACAGGCGGAGGCGCGCCGCGACTGGGCACTACATCATCCGATTATCGGAGGCCAACGACTCGGCTATAGGTCGTCCGGGTATTTCCCGGATGGTTTCGGGCAGGCGACTTCTGGCGAGTCCACGGCCCGAACTGCTAAGATGGAAAGCGCGGCCGACTTTGACCGTCAGTGGCATCCCCTATGAGCCTCCACCCTGACCAAGCCCTCGACATGCTCCGCTCCGACGACCTGATCGGTCTCGGCATGGAAGCTGACGCCCTCCGCCAGCGCCTGCACCCGGGCAGCGTGGTCACTTATCAGATCGACCGCAACATCAACTACACGAACGTCTGCACGGAATACTGCTCGTTCTGCGCCTTTTATCGCCCGGTGGGCTCGGCAGAGGGCTACGTGCAGCCGCTGGAGTCGATCTGCCGGAAAATCGACGAGACGCTTGTGCTGGGCGGCACCGGAATCCTGATGCAGGGCGGACTGCATCCCGATCTCAAGCTCGATTACTACACGGGACTGCTTTCCGCGCTCAAGCTGCGCTATCCAAAGCTGCACTTGCACTGTCTCTCGGCGCCGGAGATCCTCAACATCGCCGATATCGAAGGTCTCAGCGTGCGCGAGGTGCTGGTGCGATTGCAGGCGGCCGGTCTCGATTCCATTCCGGGCGCGGGCGCCGAGATTCTCGACGACGAAGTGCGCTTCCGCATCGCACGGCTGAAATGCAACACCGGGGAGTGGCTCGAGGTGCATCGCGAGGCGCACCGCATCGGGTTGCGCACCACGGCCACCATGATGTTCGGCTGCGGCGAGGAGCTTCGCCACCGGGTGAATCATTTCGAGCGTATCTATCGCCTGCAGGAGGAGACAGGCGGATTCACCGCGTTCATTCCCTGGTTTTTCCAGCGCGAGAACACCTCGCTCGGACGATTTGTGAAAGAGGAAGTGACCGCGGTCGAATATCTCAAGACCCTGGCGGTGGCCCGCCTTTATCTCAACAACATTGAGAACGTGCAGGCAAGCTGGCTGACTCCGGGCCACAAGATGTGCCAGATCGCTCTGCGCTTCGGGGCCAACGACGTGGGCAGCATCCTGATCGAAGAGAACGTGGTCTATGCGGCCGGCTGCCGGAACAAGTCGAGCGAAGAAGCGCTGCGCCGCCTCATCAGTGACGCCGGCTACAGGCCCATCAAGCGCGACACCTTATATCGGACCTATTTCCTGAATTAGCTCACAGGGGGAGTTGTTCGCATCGCCCGCAGGCCCATTCAAATCCGAAAGCACGTGAGAAAAACCAAGCCGCATATTCCGGGAACCCTTGTGCCGCTTCTGACGATCGCTGCTTTATTCGCATCCTGCAATCGCGACACGGATCGCGTTCGCGTGGCGCATCCGTTGCATAGCGAGAAGAGAAACACGGTCTACGACAGCGGCGAAATGGCAGGACGCGTCATTTTCGCCACCGGCAAGGAAGGCGCGCCTGCGCCGGGCGCGAGCATTGTGGTGATCGACACCGCGGCCGGCAAGCAGGTCCTCGAAGAGCTTCGGAAGGACCCTGACGCCACCTGCTCCAAGCGCCTGGCCAATATGCAAGGAGCGCTGATGAACGCCGCCAAAGCCAGCGCGGACGCGGGTCGGACTCCGCCCACGGCTACGGCCGATGCCGACGGCTACTTCATGCTACCTCAGGTGCGGCCCGGAACGTACATGGTCATAGCCTATGGGCGCGCCGGAGACGTGCAGGCCATCTGGGAGCAGCCGGCGATGGTCGATCCTTACCAGGCCGTGGTCGTCAAGCTGGTGGAACCGCTCATCTCCTGCGCGGCTGAGGAGGAACAGAAAGCGAAGACGCCGCCTCCGCTGCCACCGCCCAATCTGCAGCCGATCCCGGCCACCGTGCCGCCAAAGCCCAAGACGGAGCCGACGCTTCCCGTGCCGCCCCCTTCAACCACCCCCACACCACCCTCCTAACCTATGGCGCGAGAGCGACTCATTGTGATTGGCGGCGTCGCTGCGGGGTTGAGCGCGGCGAGTGAAGCGCGGCGGCGGAACCGCTGGATGGAAGTCCGCGTCTATGAGAAGGGCCCGGATATTTCCTATTCGAATTGCGGCCTGCCTTACTACATCGAGGGCCTTGTTCCCGACGCCGATCGCCTGCGCATTCATTCGCCCGAATTCTTCCGCAGCGAACGGGACATCGAGGTTCTCACGCATCACGAAGTGATTGAGATCTCGACCGGCCGGCGCCGCGTCACCGTGCTCGCGCCCGGCGGCGCTCCCGAGGAGGTGCCCTATGACCGGCTCGTGATCGCAACCGGAGCCGAACCTGCGCCGGCGGAGATCGAAGGCCTCTCGCTGGAAGGCGTGTTCACCGTGAATACGCTCGAATCCACGATCGCGCTCAAGCGCTATCTCGAATCCACGGACGTGCGCCGCGCCGTGATCGTCGGCGGAGGCTACATCGGACTGGAAATGGCGGAGGCGCTGAAGACGCCTGCGCGCAGCGTGACCCTGCTGGAACGCGGGCCGAATTTGTTCGAGGCGGCGGACGCTGAGATCGTCGAGGTGATCCGCCAGGAACTGGCGCGCAACGGAGTCGAAGTTGTCACAGGCGCCAGGGTGCTGGCGCTGGCGGGCGATGGCCACCAGACTAGCCTCGGACAGGCGTGCGGCACGGTGCGGCGGGTCCAGTCGGAAAATGGCAGTTTCGACACCGATTGCGTTGTTCTCGCCACGGGCGTGCGCCCACGCGTCAAGATCGCGGCGGATGCGGGGATCGAGCTGGGCGCGGGCGGCGCCATCGCCGTCAATGAATATCAGGAGACGAGCGCTGCCGGCGTCTTCGCGGCCGGTGATTGCGCGGACGCGCTGCACATGGTCAGCGGCCGCCGGACTTACGTGCCGCTGGGAACGACGGCCAGCAAGCAGGGTCGCGTGGCGGGCGAGAACGCAGCCGGCGGACGCGCGCGCTTCGCCGGCATCGTGGGAACCGCGGTCGTCAAGGTCTTCGGCATGGAAGTGGCGCGCACGGGATTAAGCGCGGACGAGGCCTCTCAAGCCGGATTCCGGACCGCCGAAGCGGTGGTGCGTGCTGCGGCGCGCGCGCGATACCTGGGCGGCCAGGACATCATGGTCAAGCTGATCGCCGATCGCTCCACTGGACGCTTGCTGGGCGCGCAGATGGTCGGACCCGAAGGCGTGGCCAAGCGCATCGACATCCTCGCCACGGCACTGCACGCGCGATTCACTGCAGAGCAGGTGTACCAACTTGACTTGAGCTACGCTCCACCGTTTTCAAGTGTGTGGGATCCGATTCTGATCGCGGCGCGTCAACTGCTGCATGCGCTGAAGCGCTAGATTGTCAGGGAGGATCCAAGATACGCAAGCGTGGTTACGATGGCCAAACGTCGCAAGCCCAAATCGTTCAGCGCTGCGAAAGAAGTAAAGCGCCTCGCGCGGCTCCGAGTCGGCACACCGCCGCCCTCGCAGGTCCAGCCGGACGAAAAGCGCAAGCCTCCCAAGCACAAGAAAAAGGAACTCGAGCAGGAACTGCTGTGAGTCGGTTATCGGTTGTCGGTTCGCGGTTGCCGGTTAGCGGTTATGGTTCGCAAGGTTTCGCAGGTAGGTCGCCCGTCTCGAGCGTTTAACCGGCAACCGACTACCGTGAACCGCCAACCGAACTGGCGGAAGTGTGTCGGAGTCGAACCGACCGGTCCGCCTAAGGCAGACCCACAGGATTTGAAGTCCTGGGCGAACACCGGCCCGCATGCACTTCCGCATTGATTCTAGGCAGCTTGCATTGCAGCGTCAACTTTTCGGACCTCGACTGGAGCGGGAACTGGAGCAAGTAGCTGTCTTACGGCCCTTGGCGCGTGCACCTTGGCCGCCTTAGGCCTTCTCCGCAATCGCTCGGGTGCACGCTGATTCCGCGCTTGCGACATTTCAAAGGCTCGATCTCTCTGCGGGAACCTCGGCGGAGCGCCTCAGGCTAACCCTAAGGAGAAGGCACAACCGTGAGCAACAATGCTGCAAAGAACGCGGAATCAACTTGGAAGGTGCTCGGCGGCATAACCGGCAAGGGCCTTTATGCCGGGGCGCAGCTGTAACCTCTCGGGATGCCTCCAAACGCCTACGGAACCACAGTCGCCGAAAGCACCGCGACGTGCGAGTCATTCGGCAGCGTCAGGCTCTGCACGGTCTTCGTCTTATTAAGAACGAACCTGTACTCGTACAAACTGAACGTGCGCTTGTCCTTCGTGCCGTTGTCGAAGTTGCGGTAGGCCGTCGCGACGCCTTCCTGTTCACCCGGATACTTCTGCGGCGTGTACCAGTCGCTCAGGCTCTGAGTGAAGTTCGTGGTGCTGCTATCGGTGTAAGTGACGGTGAACGTCTGCGACTTCTGGTTGCCATTGACCGCTGTGGCAAACAGCACCAGGTTCGAGTACTGGCCAGCCGGCAGGGCGATGACCTGTCCCGCGGCTCCAACCGCATCCAGGTCGTTCGCCGGCCCGAAGTCAAGCAGGATGCCGCTGTACACGCGCGACGGGCCCAGCAGGTTTGCCGAGTACGAGTAACCCACGCCGTCCAGCCCGCCGGTCGAGTAACTGGTGCCGTCGGGGTAAATGCCGTAGAGGGTATAGGCCGACGAGAGATCGACCGGAGTCCCCTTACCCGTCGAACCGGCCGCCGCGCTGATCGCCAGCGTGAAGGTCGTGGTTTCGGTGAGGGTGCCGGAAGTGCCCGTCACCGTCACGGTACTGAACCCGGTTTGGGTTGTGGCGCTCGTCTTCAGCAACAGCCTGCGCTTGGTACCCGTGCCCTGGAATGACGATTTCACCCCGGTCGGTAATCCCGCGACGCTCAGCGTCACCGTACCAGTAAAGCCGCCGAAGGGAGTGATGGTGACGACTTCGGCTCCCGAGGCATTCTGGTTCACGAACAGGTTGCCGGAGTTGGAGAGCGTGAAGCCCGCGCTCGAAACGGCGTTGTTGATCGCCGCCGCATACTGGGCCGCGAGGCCGGTGCCCACAATATCGTCGTAGAGCCACAGGAAGCCGCCATTGATACCGCACTGGGCGTGCCATCCGGTCATGATGCTCTGCACCTGGCTCGGCGTATCAACCTGGTCCCACAAGCCCGGCCACACCGGAACCGTGCCGAAGTTCCATCCCACGCACGGATTGTTGCCGCTACCCCCGGCATAGGCCTGAAGGTGCACGCCGTCCGACGTCCCCGGCAATTGGGCGTTGATCTGGGCGACCACGTTCTCCCAGTAACTGCTGTCATCGAAGGCGTCGGGCTCGACCTTGTATCCGAGCTGGCCGAGCATCACGCCGAAGGCAATCGTCGTCGGAGAGTTGAAGCTGTTCTCGTCATCGAAGTCGATGGCGTCGAGCGCTGGGATCGCGGCCTTCAGAGCAGCGAAGTCTTCATAGAGGATACTGCCGGGCCCGGTGCCCTGGGTATTCACCAGGTTCGTGATGTCCTCCCAGTCGCCGTAATTCGAAGAGCCGATGCTGAAAGTGACGCGCTTCACCGTGCCCTGCTTGAGCTGCGCCATGTTGCCGGGAAAATCGGGATGAAGCTCGTTGCCGATGTAGACGCCGGCCGAGGTCAGCGGGAATTCGCCATTGAAATTGAGGTCGCCGGTGCTGCTAACCTCCACACTCCAGACGATGGCTTCGGTGAAGCCGGAATTTTCGATCTCCGTAATATTGGCAGCCGCGTTCTTGTAAAACGGGCCACCGCCAAAAATGCCGGTAAATCCTGAGCCCTGGGCCAAGGCTGCCTGGCCTGAGAATGCTGCGAGTAAGAACAAGGCAAATGAAACGGCTGCCACGTGACACAGCGGTAGGAACCACCTTCTTGAGTGCTTCACTCGATCTCCTAGACTTGGGATGACTCCGGGGGCTGGGCTTGTCTTCCGCCTCAGCGACATGCGACGTGCCGCAACGCTCGCCCGAGAAGTCGCCCGATTATATACCCGCTGAGCTGCTGCTCCGCGGCAAAAAACGCCGGTCCAGGCTCCCGCTTCCGACGTCTGCGCAAGGCGACCGACGCTAGCACATCTGCTGGGCGCCGACTTGAACCGATCACTGTTTGAAGGCAACCGGCGGCCCGCTGACTCGTTTTCCCTTGAGGTTGATGCTGACCTCTACGCGGTCGGCGACCTTGATAAAGAAGGGAATTCCATGGGTCATGTCGTAATCCTTGCGATCGAAGGCCATCGTCCCCTGGATCTGTCCCTCGCCCGTCCCTTTGCCCACCACGGTAAAAGTCGCGGTTTCGGGGTTGGAGATGCCCCGTATCGTGAAAGTGCCCGGGAATTCAATGGTGGTGGGGCTCGTTTGCACAACTTTGTTGGAATGAAACGTAATGTAAGGACTCTCCTTCACGTTAAAGAAGTCCTTACCCTTCAGCTTGCCATTCTTCATGCCGCTTCCCGTATCCACGCTGCCGGCGTCAATCTTGATATCCAGAACGCCGGTGGTGACATCCGTTGAGGTGAATGTCAACGTGGCATCCCACTTGTCGAACGTACCCGCTAATGCCATCGATGACTTGATTGAAAAGCTTACGGTGCTTCCCTCGTTTGCAATCTTGAATACGGGTACATCCGGAGGAGCCTGCGCCCGGCCTGCCGGCGAAAACAGCAAAGTAAGAACTGCGATCTGCAAACGAGAAACCTTCTGGCACGGTTTCATCATGTCCCTTACCTTCCGGTAGTCATATTGTGTTTACAAGCATAGATGGAATGCCGCAGAAACCAGGTAGAGTTTAGCCGAAGCAATCAGCAAGCTGAGAACGAGCGCCGCAGTCCTGAGCACCACTCCAATTCCCACCCTCACCGTGCCTTATGCATCCCCGTCGAGGTGGTCCCCGGGGGAGCGCGCCGCGAAGACACGTGCCAAGCAAGGCGCCCCCGAAAACGGTCAACGAGACAATCACACTGATGGTCGCGTCATTCATTTAGTCCCGACTGACGGGTACCACTTAGGTGGATCGGTCCGCAGCCAGACTATTTACTGCGGAAGGCTGGCACAACGGTAAGAATTGACAGCCCGCCACCCCAGCTGCTGCGCGGGCTGTAAGCACTGCCGAATCGGGTGAAATGGCCCAGGAGACGGGAAAATTTACGCCCAACGCTACGTAAATGTAAGCGCGCAACAGCGCAATGAGCAAAACGGAGAAAAGGTGGTCCTGACCCGCCCCTTCTTCTGCACCGATCATGATGTGAGGTCCGGGTGGATCCGGTTCTTGAAGGACCAAGGGAGGAGTGCACCCCGAACTCACATTATAATCGCTACCGCAGAAGGGGGTCAGGTCAATATGACCAGCTACGCTGAGCACTTACGCGAGCAATCGCCGGCCTTTCGGGAAGCGCTTCTGAAAAGTGAACGGCTTCGCATCCGGGTTGTGATCGCAGTCGCCCTGGCTGCCTTCGCCATACGGAGCCTCAGGACAGCAATCGTCTTTGGCAGCGCCGACCTGTATCTGTGGGCAGTGACGAGCCTGTTTATCGCGGTTTTCGCAGCTTACGAGCTGTGGATGCTGCGCGCGGTGAAGCGATCATTAGAGGGTGGCAAGGACTTGCCCCAAGCGATCTGGATCGCGAACATCGCGATTGAGACTTGCATACCCGCCTTGGCCCTGGTGCTTCTCTCCAGCGGATCCGTTGAGGCGGCATACAAGCCGCTCGCGAATCCGGCGGTTCTGCTCTATTTCATCTTCATTATTCTTTCGACCTTGCGATTGGATCGCACAGCCTGCCGAGTCTCGGGAGCTGTCGCCGCGGCCAGTTATCTTGGGGCGGCTGGCTATTTGGGTTGGGCGCCGCGGCTGAGCGCAGGAAGCTCAGTGCTCTCGCCCGATCGCGCCGTGATAGGTTTCGCCCTTTCGTTTGTCATAGGCGGGTTTGTTGCAGGGGCGGTGGCCGCTGAAATCCGCAAACAGGTGGACGCGGCGCTGCGCGAGGCGGAAATGAAACGACAAGTGGACCGCCTGGAGCACGACTTGGAAGTCGCCCGGTCCATCCAGCAGTCTCTGCTTCCCACCAGCACACCGCAGGTTGAAGGCTTCGAAATCGCGGGCTGGAACCAGCCCGCCGACCAGACCGGGGGCGATTACTACGACTGGCAAGTGCTGTCTAATGGAAGACTGCTGGTCGCCCTTGCCGACGTAACGGGCCATGGAATTGGTCCGGCACTGCTGGCCGCTGTCTGCCGCGCCTATGTCCGCGCCACTTTCACACCGGAACAAGGGCTGCTGAGCGCAATGCACCGGGTCAACGCCGCTCTCTCGACAGACGTGGGCGTGGGCCGCTTTGTCACGTTTGTGGCCGTGCTCTGCACTCCAGGCACTTCGCGGTTGGAGTTGCTGTCCGCCGGGCACGGGCCGTTGTTTCTCTATTGGCTACGCGAAGATCGCTTCGATGCGATGTCGGCGCAAGGATTGCCGCTGGGCCTGATGCCCAACCTCACGTCTGACGCGCCAGTGGTTCTGGATTTTAACCCTGGGGATTTGCTTGTTCTCACCACCGATGGCTTCTTTGAGTGGGAGGACGCGAAAGGCGAGCAGTTTGGCGCGAAAAGACTGGAAGACGTTGTACGCGCCACGAAAGAACTGGCACCGGCTGACATCATTACCGCCCTCTATCGGGCCGTCATTGAATTCTCCGGTGGCACGAAACAGGGCGATGATCTCACCGCTGTGGTCATCAAGAAGAAATAAGAAATGCGATCGTCGCTGCGATGTATGAATACCAGAACATCACCGGCAGGGGGCCGAATCAGCGTCTCCATCAGTTCGGCTCGTACTCAATCTGTATCTTTAGAAGCCCCAGCGGAATACGTTATTTGCGATCCGAAATCTGGTACCCGGCAACCAGCCGGGCAACCGTGATGGCGATGTAAAGGACTCCTGCAGTGGCCTCAAGCGCTGCCAGCATCCGGGCGGCGGGCCTGACCGCAACGATGTCCCCGTAACCGAGAGTCGTGAGAGAAACCATGCTGAAGTAGAGGAGCTTGCTGGCGGGAATCTTCCCCGAGAGACTTGCACCCGCCTCTGCAAAAGAACCGGGCTGAAGAGTATTAATGATTCCGTAGAGCACATACCAGCCAAGTCCCATTAGCAAGTAAACCGCCACAGAGACAAAGAGCCTGCCCTTCGTGATTGCACCGGGGCGGCCAAGATACATAAACAACGCTACCGACACCAGGGCGAGGAATGCCGCCAGGACAACGTCGCTCGCCAGTGCCAGTGGGCGGGTCCGATACGAGCGACTGGCCACGAGAAGAACCATGGAAGATACGGCCAGCGGAAGAGCTCCCCAGAGTAGCCTTCTTTTGACGGATACTTCCAGAGTGGCGGAGACAAGGGTCAGGTACAAGCTTATGACGAGGACGGCTTCTCCCGTCGGATTGCCTTCGAGCAAAGGAGTGAGGACGAAGAACGACAGCACGGAGAGGAGCAAAAAGAGTGAGCGCTGCTCCTGATTGAAGGGCCTTTTCAAAGTGTCACCTGGTGAAACAAGGGGCCAGACCAACTGCTAATAGCACTTCGCGTGCACTCATCCGCCCGATTCCCGCCGCGCGGTCGTCAGGTCCACGTTACAAGCTCGTCGCCTCTAATCCGCCGGGCCGCCCCGCACCGTCAGCTGCACGTTCACGGAGACGTTGGGTGTGCTCGGGTCGTTGCTCGCAAGTCGCAGGATCGCATAGAGAGTTTGAGTGCTGCCGGATTTGACGGAGGTCGTGCCAAGCCACTTCAGAGCGATGCTGGCCGTGGCCTGCGGAGCAATCGTCAACGTTGCCGGGGTGAAATTCAGAGCAAGAACATTGCTGGAAATGCTCTGAATGATCAAGGTCGCGCCTCCGATGTTGCTGATCGGAATGGAGCCGTCTGCTTCATGACCATTCGACACCGTACCGAGGTTGAATTGGGTCGGAGCCAAGATCTGGGGCCCGGCGGTCGCATTGTGATCGAAAAGTTTCTGCCATTGAAAGTGGTCGTTCGAAGGGTTCGCAAAGAGCGGGCTGCTGGAATTCTGGGTCAGGAGCAGGTTCCACGCAGTCGCTGGTTGACTTGGATCGCAAGGCGTCGTGTTGTCGTTCAGGTTTTTGCAGAATGTGCCCGCGAGGGTAAGGCTGCCGCTGCCTTGCGTACTGCCCAGCGGCAGACTCGCCCAGCTGCCGCTGATTACCGGGAACCAACTGGCCGTCGTTGTTGTCGCTGCAGTCGACCGCCTCGCGGCATGCGCCACGGTCCCGCCGGGAGCGCGCGAAACGGGTTCGACACCGACCGAGGTTCCTTGAATAACGCCCTGGAATACATTCGCGAAGGTGAGGCCCTGATCGGAGCTCAACCCCAGCCACCAAACTGTATTCCCAATCTGCCTCACGTAGTAGGTGCCAACATCCGACGCGGACCAGGAGCCGGACATATCGAGGTTTGCCGAACGCGGAGCCGTGAAATCCTGAAGCACATCGACTGAATACACAGGATGTATTTCCAGATTCTTCGTGTCCAAGTTGCCGGAGTCATTGTCCGTTTCGTAGCAGGGGCTGAAGGGGTGGAATAGGGAACTGTGCCCGCAATCGAGAACGACCGGACCCGTGACGCGGACGCGACTCCCCGCCTTCATTGTCCAAGGGTCGCCCTGAATCACAACAACTGGCCCGCCGAGAATGAGGCCGGCATTGATTGGAGTGTCGTTGGCCAGAGCACTGTTGGCTCCACTTTCAGCCCACCCCGGCAGAAAGACGGGGTCTCCCGGCTGGCAGTTAGCGTTCTGCCGGCCAAACATGATGACTTCGCAATGGACCTCATTCTGCCAGGCATCGAGCTTGCCCTGCACGTCGGTGGCGCTGTTGACCCAGCCGTTCGCCCAGAACCCGGGCTGCGCGTCAAGGTTTTGGCGGTCGGCGGTGACATCGAAGTTCAAGTCGTCATCCTCATCGTGGAACTTAAAAAAGTCAGAGCACGTCAGCCCGCTTCCGCCCGAAAGTCCCAGTGTGTAAGGTTCAACGACCACGCCAAACACGACGGCATTGTCTTTGTAGGGTTTGAGGTTGTCGAGCAGGCTTTCGTGGCTGCCCCAGACGCTCTCCGTCTGGTTCTTCAGCACTTTCCCAAACAGGCAGTAAGGGTCGCGTTTCCCAGCGCCGTCCGTGCAGGGCAAGGGCGGTATGGAAGATCGGGTCCAACTCTTGGCCGCGAAACCGCCGGTCTGACTCTGGGTCTGGAACTGAATCACGGATCCCGCCGAGTCGCGGGCCAGAACGAGGGTGAGTGTTCCCTGACCGAGCGTAGAACCGGTTTCGCGGGGCACATCAGCCCAGTTTCCGCTGAACGTGTCGCCCGAGAGCGTGCCGTGAAACACTTGGGCGGAAGTCAGCCCGCGTTGGAACGAATTCGACTTGCTCGCTACCGTGCTGAAGGGATCGGGATCGAATCCCGCCCACCAAACGTCGTTTCCGATCTGACGCACGTAGAAGACAGCGCCATTATCGGCACTCCAGATCCCGTTCAAATCCAGTGCGGGCGCCGCCCCCACACAGTCGCAGCCGAGTTCACCTTTCGGGAGTCCGGTGGGCGTCGTACAGCGCCCGAAAGGTCCCACGCCACTCAAAACCGGGCTGCACACGGCGCCGGGGCTTGTACATCCAACGCCGGGCTTACCTGAGCACCTTTGAGCTTTAAGCGGCGAAGGCCCAAAGAGACCCGCCATGCCCAGCAAGGCAAGGGCGACGGGCTTGCGGAAGCCGGAGCCCTTGAGTTTCGCTCTGCGCGTCCGCGCCGAAAGAGGATCAGATGCCCAGGGATCACTACGAGCCCTGCAGTACAGCGATTTCCCATACCGTGCACTAAGGCGCATAAACCCCTCTTGGGTGGTGTCCTGATTTCAATCCGGGAGCCTCGGTGCCCTTTGTGCCTTCCTCCGTGCTCTTTGTGTTGAGAGCGTCAACCCAGGGGCCCACGGAGAACTCACGGAGCGCACAGAGATCCCGTGTGAGAATTAAGACACCACCCCGCTTGCGCGGAATTTTGATTCTAGTCCGACCACGCCGCCGGCTTTCGATCCCACCGATGCTTCCGCAATTCCGAGTACAACGCTTCGGGCAGCGGAGGGGCGTCGCTGGCCGCCATGTTCGAGATCACGTTGCGCGGCTTCCGCATGCCCGGAATGATGGTGCTCACGTCGGGGTTCATCAGGATGAAGCGCAGCGCAAATTCCGGCAGAGTCATGCCGGGCGGCACCAGCGGCTTGAGCCTCTCCACGCGATCGATGGTCGGGTTCAGATTTTCAGCCACAAAATACGTGTTGCGCCAGTCGCCCTTTGGCCAGGTGCTCTCGCGCGTCAACGTCCCGGTCAGGGAGCCTTCGTCGAAGGGAACGCGCGCGATGACAGCCACGTCATGCTCGCGGCAGGCCGGAAAGAGTTGATCTTCGGGTGCCTGATCGAAAGTGTTGTAGATCACTTGCACGGCGTCCACCAGGCCTTCGCGCACCGCGCGCACGCCGTTCCACGGCTCCCACCGATTAATGCTGATGCCGACGGCGCGGATAAGCCCGCGTTTCTTCAGCTCTTCCACCTTCTTGATCCAGCGATCATCGCCGATCCACGAATCTTCCCAAGTGTGGAACTGGATGAGGTCAATCGTTTCGATGCCGAGGTCCTTGAGGCTTGCCTCCACGCTCTGCTCGAAGAAATCGGGCGGGAAGCAATCGTCGAGCTTGTACTCGCGGCGGCTCGGCCATTGCTGGTTTTTGGGTGGCACCTTGGTGGCGACGTAAAGACGTTTGCCGCCGGCGCTCTCGTTCGCATGATTATTGCGGATCAGTCGCCCGAGCAGCGATTCGCTGTGACCGTCGCCGTAGGCGCGCGCCGTGTCAAAGAAATTACAGCCGAGATCGACCGACTGCTGCAGCGCCTGCATCGACTCTTCGTCGTCGGAGCCGCTCCATCCACCCATGCCCCACATCCCATAGCCCACCTCGCTCACCTGCCACCCCATGCGTCCAAACCTACGATGCTTCACGACCTCACCTCCGTAATCTATAATCTTAAACTGATTGGCCCAGAGGGCGATTTTATCTCTTGTCTGGTGTTGGCGTCTCATCTCGACTCTGGTCAGGCGCCGTCCTGGAAGCTCTGTATGCTCTGTGAGGACACAAGCCTCTGTGATCTCTGTGTTGAAGCCCTCTGCAAGCAGTGTTGAAGCTCTGGAGGCACAGAGTTCACGGAGTCCATCTCTGGCAGCGACGAGCGCCAACCTCGCAGCGGGATCGAGGAACAAATGAATGGTCAGGTTGAGCGACAATTCGCGGGATTCAAGCCCGAATGCTTCCAGTTCTTTCACGACCTCGCGCGCAATAACAACAAACCCTGGTTCGACGATCATCGGGACCTCTACGAGACGCACATCACGGGCGCATTTCGCAGCTTGCTGACGGAACTCGAGCCGGCGCTGCTCGATCTCAATCCGCATTTCGAGATCTCCGGTAAGACGAACGGGAATTTTACGCGGATCAATCGCGACATCCGCTTCAGCAAGGACAAGAGCCCTTACAAATCAAACTACTACCTGCGCGTTTTCGATTCCCGCCGTTCGCAGAAAACCGACGGCTGGCTGTACGTCGGGCTCTCCGCCGACATGCTCACGGTGGGATTCGCCAATTACCACAGTTGGCGCCGCGGCGAGAGGGGCACACTGCAGACAGTATTTCCACCACGTTTCCGCACGCATCGCCGGGTGTTTGACGAGCTCCTCGAAAGCGTGGTGCGGAAAGGACGGTTCGAAACTTACTGGCACCGCCAGGAGAAAGGTGAATGGGCGCAACATCCCGGCCTGCCCCGGCAGGACGACGACTGGCTGACGCTTCAGGCTTGGATCGTCCGCAAGGTCTTCACGGCGGAAAGTCGCGCCATTGCGAGTCCTGCTTTCGCGCGCAAGGTCGCAGAGATCTTCCGGCAGCTTTATCCCCTGTATGTCTTCACTTCCCAACCGGAGACGGGTTGGCAGCGCGCGCTACGCAGATGAACACCCCGCGTCCCTTCTGCGACTACTACGCCGAGGTTGTGCCGGTGTCCTCCCGGGTGATGGCTCAGTTCGATGTAGGGGCGGGGCCCCCGTGCCCGCCGAAACAACTGAACCGATCTGAGCTGGGCGGCCGCGAGGGCCCGCCCCTACGGGGATCACCCCGGATTTCACCTCGATTCGGGTGGCACAACCCATCAGTGTCCCGTTGCGGAAGCAAGCTCATCTCGAGCAGACTCCCGCAAACCATTGAAAACATTATGAAAAACTTTTCCAGTTGTCTCACGTATACCCACCGTCCCAAATTCCGCGAGGACAATATCGTATCGGTCCCTTGGGCCCGATGGTTGTGCGGAAGGGAATCGGCACGGAGATGCGAATTTTACCGAACGAAGCCGTCAGGTTACTGAAAAAGAGGGAGTTAGACTATGAAAGCCGTTATGTTTTTGATCGCCGGTGGTTTAGCTGCCTTTTTTGAACGGCACAAATGGCTCTCTGATGCATTGTCGAGAAAAGATCGTCGATTCTTCCTCCACGACCGAAACTTTTAATGGGATGACGGGTTCATGTGACCTTGGGCGGGGTGTCGATCTCAGCGATTGCGGGCCGAAATTTCGGCGCCGCAGGCCAGTTTGAGTCACGAAATGATGTCAGTACCGAACACAAAACCGGACCGGGACGGAGCGGCGTCGGTTCCCTTGCGGCCTCTTGGCGCGAGACTGCAGGCGCAGCACCTGCTGAATCGCAGCAGCTTTGGACCCCGTCGCGGCGACCTGGACCGCGTTCGCGGCAT